>Ga0070741_10002363_pt1 | contig 51329 bp, 57 predicted proteins | sample Coa_R1_4_FD_66440 | JGI IMG/M metagenome (GOLD analysis project Ga0070741, IMG submission 66440) | Surface soil microbial communities from Centralia Pennsylvania, which are recovering from an underground coalmine fire - Coalmine... | ecosystem: Environmental > Terrestrial > Soil > Unclassified ... | reverse complement strand
GTGGCGAAGCTCGGCAAGCGCCAGAAGCTCCTTCTCGGCGGCCGCTCCATGGGCGGGCGCGTCGCCTCGATGCTCGCCGCCGAGGGCTTCCCCTGCGACGGCCTGCTGCTCGTCGCCTATCCGCTGCATCCGGCCGGCAAGCCGGAGATGCTGCGCGCCGCGCATCTGCCGGCGATCGGCTGCCCGGTGCTGTGCATCAACGGCACGCGCGATCCGCTGTGCACCAGGGAGTTGATGGAGAAAACCCTCGAAAGGCTGGCCTGGACGATGCATTGGGTCGAAGGCGCGGACCACTCGTTTCGCGTATTGAAATCGTCGGGCCGCACGGAAGCCGACGTCGATCGCGAGATCGGCGAGGCGGCCCAGGCCTGGCTTGAAAAAATCGTGGTGCGTCCCTAGTAAGGGCACCTAATAAGGGCAGGATGAGCGCGAAAGAGACTCTCGGTTTCCAGGCGGAGGTCAGGCAGCTCCTCAACCTGATGATCCACTCCTTGTACTCGAACAAGGAGATCTTCCTGCGCGAGCTGATTTCCAATGCGGCGGACGCCGCGGACAAGCTGCGCTTCGAGGCGCTGGCGAACAACGCGCTCTACGGCGGCGACGCCGATCTGAGGATCAGGATCGATTTCGACGAGAAACAGAGGACGATCACCGTTTCCGACAACGGCATCGGCATGTCGCGCGACGAGGTGGTGCAGAACATCGGCACCATCGCCAAGTCCGGCACGCGCGAGTTCTTCCAGTCCCTGACGGGGGACCAGGCGAAGGACGCGCACCTCATCGGCCAGTTCGGCGTCGGCTTCTACTCCTCGTTCATCGTGGCGGACCGGGTCACGCTGCTCACGCGCCGCGCGGGCAGCGCCGAGGCGGTGCGGTGGGAATGCGACATGCAGAAGGAGGCGGGCGCCTACACGATCGAGCCCGCGGAGAAGGCGGGCCGCGGCACCGACGTGATCCTGCACCTGCGCGAGGGCGAGGACGAGTTCCTGAACGAGTTCCGCCTGCAGACCATCATCCGCAAGTACTCGGACCACATCGCCGTGCCGGTGTACGTGAAGGACGAGGCGGTCAACCAGGCGAGCGCGCTGTGGACGCGGCCGAAGAGCGAGCTCACCGACGAGCAGTACATCGAGTTCTACAAGCACGTGGCGCACGACTTCGAGCCGCCGCTCGCCTGGACGCACAACCGCGTCGAGGGGCGCCAGGAGTACACCCAGCTCCTCTACATCCCGTCGCGCGCGCCCTTCGACCTGTGGGACCGCCAGCATCGCCACGGCCTCAAGCTCTACGTGCGGCGCGTCTTCATCATGGACGACGCGCAGAGCCTGCTGCCGGCCTACCTGCGCTTCGTGCGCGGCGTCGTCGACTCGGCCGACCTGCCCCTCAACGTGTCGCGCGAGATCCTGCAGCAGAGCCGCGACGTGGACGCCATCCGCTCCGGGTGCACGAAGCGCGTGCTTTCGCTGCTGGAGGACCTGTCGAAGAGCAAGGACAAATACGCGACCTTCTGGCGCGAGTTCGGCCGCGTGCTGAAGGAAGGCGCGGCGGAAGACCAGGCCAACAAGGAGGCCATCGCGCGGCTGCTGCGCTTCTCCTCGACCGAGAACGACGCCGAAGAGGTGTCCCTCGCGGAGTACGTCGGGCGCATGAAGGAGGGCCAGGACAAGATCTACTACGTGAGCGCCGAGACGCTGCTCGCGGCGAAGCACAGCCCGCACCTCGAGATCTTCCGCAAGAAGGGCGTGGAAGTGCTGCTGCTGCACGACCGCGTGGACGAGTGGCTGGTGGCGGGGCTCCCCGAGTTCGAGGGCAAGCCGCTCGCGTCGGTCGCGCGCGGCGACGTGGATCTCTCCAAGGTCGCCGGGCCCGAGGGCGAGAAGGAGCCCGACCACGAGGTCGGGCTGTACAAGGACCTGCTGATGGCGCTCAAGCGCGCGCTCGGCGACAAGGTGAAGGACGTGCGCATCTCCTCGCGCCTCACCGACTCGCCCTCGTGCCTCGTCGCCGCCGAGCACGACATGGGCGCGAACCTCGCGCGCATCCTGAAGGCCGCGGGGCAGAAGGTGCCCGCGGTGCAACCGATCCTCGAGATCAATCCGGGCCATGCGCTGGTGAAGCGCCTGAAGCCCGACGATGCCGCGTTCGGCGAATGGGCCGGGCTGCTCTTCGACCAGGCGCTCCTCGCCGAGGGCGGCCAGCTCGACGACCCGGCCGGTTTCGTCAAGCGAACCAACGAGCTCATGCTCTCGGTTGCGGCAAAATAGGGCATCCCAAGACCGACAAGCCAGGTCCTCGCGCTCGGCACGACCCAGACCATCGCCTGGGCGTCCTCGACCTACCTTCCCGCGATCCTCGCGACGCCGATCGCCGCCGAGCTCGGCGTCTCGCGCGCCACGGTGTTCGGCGCGTTCTCCGTCTCGCTCATCGTCATGGCGCTCTTCGGCCCGGCATGCGGCCGCGTCATCGACGCGGGCAAGGGCAGGGGGCTCCTCGTGGCGTCGAACGTCGCGCTCGCGGCGGGGCTCGCCTGGCTCGGCCTCGCGCACGGCGCGGCGGGGCTCTTCCTCGCCTGGATCGTGCTCGGCATCGCCATGGCGATGGGCCTGTACGACTCGGCGTTCGCGGTGCTCGTGCGCCTCTACGGCGAGGCTGCGCGCAGCGCGATCACCGGCATCACGCTCATCGCCGGCTTCGCGAGCACCGTGGGCTGGCCGCTCACCGCCTGGCTCGCGGAGAACTACGGCTGGCGCGGCGCGTGCTTCGCCTGGGCGGCGATCAACCTCCTGATCGCGCTGCCCCTCAACCGCCTTTGCCTGCCGCTGCCTGCGGCTTCTCCTGAAAAAAAGGCCTTGGAAACGCACGCCCCGCAGCCCCACGGCCGCGCGTTCGCGCTGGTCTCCATCTTCTTCGCGATGACCGCCTTCGTCACCTCGGCGATGGCGGCGCACCTGCCGAACCTGCTCCTCGCGACCGGGATCGGCAGCGCGGCCGCGCTCGTTGCCTCCTCGCTCCTCGGCCCGGCTCAGGTCGTCGCGCGCATCACGGAATTCCTCGCGGCGCGGCGCTACCGCGTGCATCCGCTCCTCGTCGCACGCGTCGCGACCGCGGCGCATCCCGCCGGCGCGCTGGTGCTGGGCGCCCTTGCCGGGACGCCGCTCGGCGGCATCCTCTTCGCGGTGATCCACGGCGCGGGCAACGGGCTCATCACCATCGCGCGCGGCACCCTGCCGCTCGCGATCTTCGGCGCCGCGGGCTATGGCGCGAGGCAGGGCTGGCTCTCCACGCTCGGCCGCGTCATGCAGGCCCTCGCCCCTTACGCCTTCGGCCTGGTGCTGGACGGCTACGGGGTCGCGGCGGCGCTCGTCCTGTCCGGCGCGCTTTCGCTCGCGGCGCTCGCCGCGCTATTCGGGCTGCGGCGCTAGCTCGCGCGGCCAGAGGAGCGGCATCGTCTCCTCCATGCCGAGGAAGGTTCCGTCCGGCGCGAGGCGATAGACCTGCTCAGTGACGTGCGTCGGGCGGCTCACTTTCAGCGTCCCTTTCGAGAATTCGGCGGGGCGTGCGTCGAGCGCGCTTGCCTCCACGTCGAGCGTCTTTCCCGAAAAATCCTCGAGCAACGGCCAGAGCGTCTGCGTCAGGCGCTCGCTCGGAAGCAGCGGCTCGGAGCGCAGTGCGCTCCTCGACTCCCAGCCGTCGATCTCCTTCGACTCGAGCGCGTATTCGTCGCCGGAGCGGGTGATCCGCCCGGACTCGGCGCCGGCGAAGGAATCCACGGAGTATTCGCACGCTCGCAGCTTGAATTCCCGGTCGAGCTCGAGGCGCGTGTTGCGCCGCTCGACGTGCCTGCGCGGCAGGGCGCAGGCATGGCGCTCCTCGATCAGCCAGCCGCCGTCGGGCAGCCGGGTGTGCTTGAAGGAGATGCGACCCGCGTCGGCGCCGACGATTTTCTCGCCCCAGGTTTTTTCCTCGGCGGAAAAATGCGTCGACGGTATTTTCCGCGGCAGCGACGCGAGCTGCGCCCGCTGCGCCAGCATCCGGTCGAGATCGGCGCGTTTCAGGCGGTAGCCGTTGACGAAGACGGCTTCGATGTCCTTCAGCGCGCGCAGGTTCTTCGACGGATCGGCGCGCAGCAGGACCATGTCGGCGCGCTTTCCGGGCGCGAGCGTCCCGGAAACGCTCTCCTCGCCGAGGAAGCGCGCGGCCTCGCTCGTCGCGCAGCGCAGCGCCTGCCAGGGGCTCATTCCGGCTGCGGCGAAGTTGGCGAGCTCGGCGTGCAGCGACCTGCCCTGGACGTTCCAGGGATTGAGCGAATCCGTGCCGGTGAGGAGCGGCGCCTTCTCTTCCCAGAGGACGTTGACGACGTGCAGGAAGTGCTTGGCGCGCTCCCGAGCCGCGGCGCGCCAGTGGTCGACGTCGTCCATGCGCGCGCGGCGCGTCCAGCGCACGAGCGTCGATTCCCAGTCCTTGATCACCGGGGCGGGCACGTATTTCAGGTCGGGGTCCTCCATGCCTTCGGCGGGCGGCAGGCCGTCGCGCTGGTGGAAGACGAGCGTCGGCACGTTCCAGACCTGCCGCTCGGCGAGGCGCTTCGCCAGGTCCCGGATCTTCCTGAAGTCCAGCCGCGTGCCCGGCAGCGGATCGAAGCGGTCCCAGAAGCCGGGATCCGGCGCGTCGTCGCGCAGGTGGCCGCGCGCGACGTTGTGCAGCTGGTCGAGGCAGCGCACGCCGGCCTCGGCCGCCTGCTCGAAGCTCATCGCGTTCGGGCAGTTCGCGCTCACCGGGATGCGCGCCGCCTGCGCCAGCGCGCGCAGGTTCTCCGGCGCGAGCAGCGAGAACGCCTTGATCTGGTGGTAGCCCGGGCGCTCGAAGCGCTCGGCGAGCGCGCGCGCCTGCTCCGGCCGCGTCATGGCGAGCCCGCGCGGCATGTCGGTGCGCCCGTTCGGCCCGAGGCCGTCGATGGTGGCGCTCAGGTTCACCATGCGCGGGCTCGGGAACTCGCCGCGCGCCGCGGCGCGGCCCATGGCGAGCTGGAAGGGCGTGCTCACCGTGCGGATGGTCGTGACGCCCGCGGCGAGGTAGAGCGGGGCGTCGAGCGGGTCCCAGTAGTGCGTGTACAGGTCGGCCAGCCCCGGGATGAGGAACTGGCCGGTGCAGTCGAGCGCCGCTTCTTCGCGCTTCTCCTGCGAAGGAAAAATATCCTTTATGAAGCCGTCCTGGAGGACGACCGTGTGGTCGGCCAGCCGCCGCTCCGAGTCCATCGGAACGACGGTGACGTGCGCAAGGGCGAGGCGACCTGCCTCGCGCGCAGGCAGGTCGAGCTGCAGGAACTCTTGGTTCAGGGCTTGTAGGCTTTCGCCTGCTTGATGACTGCGGCGTGGTCGAAGCGGTTCATCTCGTCGACGAGCTCGTTGGTGACGAGCTGCTTCACGTCGACCTTCTTCGTCATGCCGGTCGCGCCCTCGGTCGGGATCGCCATGAAGTTCTGCAGCCGGTCCCAGCCGCCGATGTCGGACAGGCCGTACTTGCCGGGCTGGCGCGGCTTCATGATGGCGAGCGCGGCGTTGAAGAAGATCCGGGTGTAGGCCGGGTCGGTCTGCTCGGCCGGCGCCACCTTCTTCATGATCGCGATCGCGGCGTCGGGGTTGGTCTCGGCGAAGAGCGTCGCCTTCGCCATGGCGCGGCCGAGGCCGACGACGTAGCGGCGGTCGTTCTTGAGGACGTCGTCGGTCGCGATGGTGGTCTCGGAGGCGAGCTGCAGCTCCTCGCTGTCGCAGGTGATGCACTTCAGGTTGCCGCCGAGCGCCTGCTCCACCGGGACGGTGTTGTTCCAGGAGAGGTTGAGCGCCTGCACCTTGCCTTCCTTCAGCGCAAGGGCGTGCACCGCGAGCGTCGGCCCGAGCGCGACGAAGGTGACGTCGCGCGACGGGTTCATGCCGGCGTGCTGCAGCTGCGCGCGCAGCAGCGGCAGGTCGCCGCGCGTGAGGTCGATGGTGCCGATGTTCTTGCCCTTGAGGTCGGTGAGCCGGTTGAGCGGCGCCGAGGGCAGCACCTTGACGTCGAAGGTGTTCCTGGTGAGGAAGTCGTAGAACGCCTTGTACTTCACGCCCTCGGCGAAGCCGAGCAGCGTGTTCGGCGCGAGCACGACGCCCATCTGCGCGTTGCCCGCGGCGAGCTGCTGCACGAGCGCGCTCGAGCCGTTCACCACCTGGAGGTCGAGGTCGATGCCTTCGTCCTTCATGTAGCCGAGCTGGTTCGCGGTGCTGAGCGGGAAGAACGTGATGCCGTCGCGGAACGGCAGCAGGACGCGGAATTTCTTGAGCGGCGCGGTCTGCGCCTCCGCGGCAAGGCTCAGCGCGAGCGCCAGGATGAGCAGAGAAATCCTCGAAAGCATGAAACTTCCTCCCTTGGTTATCCGGTGAAGCGGCTGCGCCGCCAGAAGACGATTTTCCTCTCAAGCAGCGCCATCAGTCCATAGAGCGCGAGGCCGAGCGCCGAGACGACGAGGACGCAGGCGAACACCAGGTACACCTTGAGCTCGAAGCTGAAGGTGGTGATGAGCGTGCCCAGGCCCTCCTTCGCGGTGACGAACTCCGCCACCAGCGCGCCGATGAGGGCGAGCGTGAGCGAGGTCTTCAGGCCGGCGAAGATCGAGGGCAGGGCGCTCGGCCAGGCGAGCTTCCAGAAGTGCTGCGAGGGCGTGGCGACGAGCGAGCGCATGAGGAGCGTCGCGTTCTCCTCGACCGACTCGAGGCCCACGACCGTGTTGATGACCACCGGGAAGAAGGAGATCGCGATCGCCATCACCACCTTCGACTCCATGCCGAAGCCGAACCAGGTGATGAAGATCGGCGCGAGCACCACCTTCGGCATCACCTGGAAGGCGACGACATAGGGGTAGGCGATCTCCTTGAAGACGCGCGCGTTCACCATGACGATGCCGAGCGCGATGGCGACGATGCCGCCGATGAAGAAGCCGATCAGCGTCTCGGCGGTGGTGTACCAGAGGTGCTGCGGGAACCAGTCGGCGGTGAAGAGGATGACGAGGCCGTCCCAGATGCGCGAGGGCGCCGGCAGCACCAGCGCCGACACCCAGCCGGCGCGGCACACCGCCTCCCAGACGACGAGGATCGCGACGAGGCTGAGCGCCGAGTAGACGTTCGTCCTAGTAATGGGCGACTCCCAGGAGCTCGCGCACCTCGAACGCGGTCGAGCCGAACTGCGGCGTCTTCAGCACTTCGATGGTGCGCGGGCGCGGCAGCTTGACGTCGATGACCGAGAGCACTCTCCCCGGCGCCGTGCCCATCACCACGATGCGGTCGGAGAGGAACACGGCTTCCGCGATGCTGTGCGTGACGAAGACGATGGTCTGGCGCCGCTCCTGCCAGATGCGCAGCAGCTCCAGGTTCATGCGCTCGCGCGTGAACTCGTCGAGCGCGCCGAAGGGCTCGTCCATCAGGATGATGGGCGGGTCGGTGAGGAGCACGCGGCTCAGCGCGGTGCGCTGCTGCATGCCGCCCGAGAGCTCGCGCGGATAGGCGCTCTCGCGTCCTTCCAGGCCGACGAGCTTGAGGATGCCGCGCGCCTTGTCCGCCGCGGCGCGCGGGTCGAGGCCGAACACCTCGATCGGCAGCAGCACGTTCTCGAGCACCGTGCGCCACGGGAAGAGCACCGGCGTCTGGAACATGATGCCGATGTCGCGCCGCGGCCGCGTGATCGCCTTGCCGTCGACCGCGATGCTGCCGGTGGAGGGCTCGATCAGCCCGCCGATCAGCTTGAGCAGCGTCGACTTGCCGCAGCCGCTCGGGCCGACGAAGGAGACGAACTCGCCGGGGCGGATGCTGAGGTTCACCTCGCGCAGCGCTTCGACTGCAGAAAAGACTTTTCCGACCTTGACTACATCGATGGCGCCGACCATCTAGGCGGAGGCGTACTCGCCGGAGATTTCCTCCCAGGTCACGCTCTTGGGGTGGAACACGGTCGGCTCCGACATGATCGGCGGCGTGAGGCCCAGGCCCGGCGGCGGCGCGCCCTTTTCCTTGAGCTCGCGCGCCGCGGAAAGGAGCATGCGGCGCATCTGCACGATGGTCACGTCGGAGGGGCCGAGGTGCTCCTGCGTGCGGTCCATGATGCGGCCCATGCCCTCGGTGCAGGCGCGGTCCTGCGCCCAGATGCCGCGGATGCCGGAGAAGGACACCTTCTTCTGGAAGTCGCGGTCCTGCAGGTAGTTGTTCGCGCGGTTCGCCTTCGGCAGCCAGGCGCCGCCGGGCTCCGGCGTCGCCGGCAGGTAGCCGTCGGGCGCGACGTGGCCGCCCATGCCGCTGCGCAGCTTCGCCACCTCGCTCTCCGTGAAGGGCCGGTCCTCGAGGTACTGGATGCGCCACACCATGGTGCTCTCGTCGTCCATCGGCACCCAGGCGTTGCAGTGCACGGGGCTGCCGACCGCGCCCGGGACGTAGACGTAGAACGGCAGCACGAGCTGCGTGAAGCGCCAGTAGTTGCGATCGGGCATCTCGCGCAGCGCGCCGACGAAGAGCCCGTAGTCCGTCCGGTTGACGTAGAGCTTGGGGTTCTTCACCGTGGCCTTCGCCGCCTGCTCGGCCTCGGCGGACGAGAGCTGCGCATCGTTGATGATCCCGGCGCTGCCCTGGTAGTCGTCGCGCGCCTTCGTGTCGAGCGGCGCGTGCAGGAAGGAAACGTGCGACGGATCCAGGTCGCCCTCGAGCGCCTGCGCGTAGTTGCACTCGAGGAGCTGCTTCGTCATGCACTTGTGCGAGGCGGGCACCGCGGTGAAGCCGAGCTCGGGCGGCGCCGGCGGCTTCGCCTGCGGCCCCATGTAGATCCAGACGAGGCCGTTCTTCTCGTGCACCGGGTAGCTCTTCGCGCGCACCTTCTCGCGCGTATCCCGGTCGGTGGGCTGGTTCGGCATGTCGAGGCAGCGGCCCTCGGCGTCGAATTTCCAGCCGTGGTAGATGCAGCGCAGGCCGCAGTCCTCGTTGCGCGCGAAGTAGAGCGGCGCGCCGCGGTGCGGGCAATTGGCGCCGAGCACGCCGACGCGGCCGTTGCTGTCGCGGAAGGCGACCAGGTCCTCGCCAAGCGCGCGCACGCGCACCGGCGGCGCGTCGCGCTGCGCGAGCTCGCTGCTGAGCAGGATGGGCTGCCAGTACTGGCGCATGAGCGCGCCCATCGGCGTCCCCGGGCCGACGCGGGTCAGGAGCTCGTTGTCTTCGGGGCTCAGCATCGCACCGAAATTGTAGTCAGTGCGTGTCGAAGATGTGCTGGTATTTCTCCAGCATTTCGCGCAGCGCCCGGGTCTCCTTTTCCGTCGGGGAATCCGGATTCGCCGCGCGCGGCGGCGCGCCGAAGCGCAGCAGGCACGCCATCAGCAGCAGGCGCGCCTAGGTCGCGGTGAGGTTCTGGCCGCCGATGAAGACGCCCTTCGGGACGCTGAAGCCCTCGCTGTTGCCGCGCCCGACGGTGACGACCGGCATGCCGGAATGCGCGGCGCTGCGCAGGATGCGGGCGCGCGCCGTGGACGGGATCGTGCCGTAGGGGGCGTGCCCCTCGACCACGAAGCCCGCGAGCGGATAGCGCTTGCGGTTGCGCTCGACGAGCGCGAGCAGGTCCACCTGGTCCTCGAGCGGCTCGCCCGCCTCGGCGTCGTAGTTGCCGTCCTTGACGATGGCCACCTTCGGGATCGCGCTGCCGAGGAGCTCGCCTTTCTCGTTCTTCACCGCAGCGGGCAGCTTGCCCAGGTTCACTTCGGAAGCATGCGTATGGCGTCGCGTCGGCAGATACGTGATCACCGGCGGGCCGTCGTGGCCGACCGCGCCGAGGATGCCGCCGTGGCCGCCGGTCACGACATAGCCGCCGGGCCGGGCGTCGGCTTTCTGCACGTCGCGCGCGGCGAAGATGCGCTGCTCCTGCACCAGCACGACGCCGAGGCGGTTGCGCCCGGCCTCGTCGGCCCAGGCGCGCGAGGCGATCAGCTCGACGGAGTCCACGAGGTTCTTGTCGCCCTCGTTGCCGATCATGCCGTGCAGGCGCTGCGAGGAGTTGCCGCACAGCGGCAGCGGGGTGTCGAGGAGCAGGTTCAGCCAGTAGAGCGTCTCCTCGATGCGCGGGCTGCCCTGCGTCCAGATCGCGCCGGCATAGCGGCCGCCCGAAAGGATCGCCTGCACCGAGTTCGTGATGTGCGCGAGCACCTCGCGCCCCGGCGACATCGAGAGGTGGTAGGGGCGGTACGGAAAGAAATCGTGTCCCATGACCTCGGGCGGGTCGCCCTTCTTGTAGCCGCCGGGCGGCGCGACGCGGAAGAAGTCCACGTCGGCGCGCGAGGCGATCAGGCTCGAGTGGCCGTGGTTGTCGATGCCGAAGCGGTCGATCTCCTCGAAGGCGCGGCTGCCGTCGGGATAGAAGGGCTGGCGCGCCTTGTCCGCCGGCGCGTTCGGGAAGGCGCAGTCCTCCTCCCAGGGCTTGCCGTCGGCCTGCAGCGCCATGTAGGGCAGGGGATAGAGCCCGTCGCCCGGCTCGAGCGCGATCTCGTAGACCGGGATGTCGGAGGCCTCCTTGCGCTCGCGGCGGAAGTTGCCGGCGCGGTCGAGGTAGCCGTCGGGCGGCCCGTAGAGCTCGGCCGCGTCGCGCTCGAGCGGGTGCGCGCTGAACTGCTCGACATAGACTTTCGCCGGCGCCGCGAGCCGCTGCGGGCGCAGCGCGTCGAAGCGGATCGGCGCGCCGCCCGCGTCCTTCAGCGGCTCGAGGCCGCGCTTCGCGCGCGCCTTGTTGCTGGTGACGAGCGGCGGCGAGTTCATCACCGTCGCGTTCGAGCCGGAGAGGTGCGCGATCCGCGGTTTGGCCGACATGCGAGCGAAAAGGTAGCATGAGTTTTTCCATGGATCGAACAAAAGTCGACCCGATGCTCGGCATCGCGCTGATGGTGCTCGCGGTCAGCACCTTCACGTGCATGGACGCCTCGTCCAAGTACCTTTCCGCGTACTACCCGATCCCGACCATCGTATGGGCCCGCTACGTCTTCCAGCTCCTGCTCATGGCGGCGGCGCTCGGGCCGCGCTACGGGCTCGCCCTCGTGCGCACGCAGAACCTGCGCCTGCAGGTCGTGCGCGGGCTGGTGCTCGCCGCCGCGAGCCTCGTGTTCCTGGCGGCGCTCTCGCGCATGCCGCTGCCGGAGGCCTCCAGCATCGCCTTCATGGCGCCGCTCCTCGTCACCGTGCTGGCCGGGCCGATGCTCCACGAGCGCGTCGAGCGGCGCACCTGGCTCGGCCTCCTCGCGGGCTTCGCGGGCGTGCTGATGATCGTGCGGCCGGGCGGCGGGCTCTTCACCTGGGTCGCGGTCTTTCCGCTGGCGAGCGCCTGCCTGATGGCGGTGTACCAGCTGCTGACGCGCAAGCTCGCGGGGCGCGACCGGCCGCTGACGACGCTCTTCTATCCCGCCATCGTCGGCACCGTGGTCGTGCCGATCGCGTTCCCGTTCGCCTTCCAGATGCCCGGGCAGCCGCTGCACTTCGCGCTCTTCGTCGCCATCGGCTTCATGGGCGGCCTCGGCCACTTCTTCCTCATCCGCGCGTACGACCACGCGCCCGCCTCGATGCTCGGGCCGTTCATGTACTCGCAGCTCGCGATGGCGATCTTCCTCGGCTGGCTGGTGTTCGGGCACCTGCCCGACGGCTTCTCGCTCGCCGGGATGGCGGTGATCGCCGGCAGCGGGCTGATGCTCGCGCTAAGCCACCGCCGGCGCTGAGGCTATTCGCGCGTCGGGAAGACGCAGAGCGACGGGCGCTCCTTCGACCCCATCGCCATCGTCCCATGCAATAGATGAAGCCGACGATGACGATCAGCAGGAAGAGGACGAGTCCCGGCCCGGCATCGGCGCCGGCGGGCACGCTGCGGATTTCCTGCGCGAGGGCCGCCGCTTCCTCGTCGGTCAGCGCGGCGACCCGCTTCTCGACCGCGATCGGGTCGGCGCCCAGCGCGACGAGCTGGCGCCGCACCTCCACCCTCTGGACGAACTCGCCGACCGCGGCGCGGTCGGCGGCGGCGCCGGTCGCGATCATCCCGGCGTGCCCTTGGAAGGGCAGCGCCGCAGTCGTGACGGTAAGGAGGAGAGCGAGGATCTTTTTCTTCATGCGTCGCAGATTACACTACGCGGCCATGAAGATCACGATCCTCGACGACTACCACGACACGCTGCGCACGCTGAAATGCTTTCGCAAGCTTGACGGCCACGACGTCAAGATCTGGAACGACCACGTCCAGGACACCGACCAGCTCGCCGAGCGGCTGAAGGACACCGAAGCGCTCGTCCTCATCCGCGAGCGCACCAAGATCCGCGCCCCGCTCATCGAGCGGGTGCCAAAGCTGAAGCTGATCAGCCAGAGGAGCGTCTATCCGCACATCGACGTCGACGCCCTCACCCGGCGCGGCATCGTCCTCTCCTCGAGCCAGCATCCCGGGACCCCGTCCTACTCGACCGCGGAGCTCACCTGGGGCCTGATCCTCGCCGCGGTGCGCGAGATCCCGCAGCAGATGGCCTCCCTCAAGGGCGGCGGCTGGCAGATCGGCGTCGGCACGACGCTGCGCGGCAAGACGCTCGGCATCTACGGCTACGGGCGGATCGGCGAGGTCGTCGCCTCCTATGGGAAGGCCTTTGGCATGAACGTCCAGGTCTGGGCGCGCGACGCCGCGCGCGAGAAGGCACGCTCGCACGGGTACACGCCGGCGAAGAGCAAGGAGGCATTCTTCGAAGAATGCGACGTGATCACGCTGCACATGCGCCTGGTCGACGCGACGCGCGGCATCGTCAAGGCCGCGGACCTCGCGCGCATGAAGCCGACCGCGGTGATCGTCAACACCAGCCGGGCCGGCTTGATCGAAAAGAATGCCCTGGAAAACGCGTTGAAAGCGGGCCGCCCCGGAATGGCCGCGGTGGACGTCTACGAGGAGGAGCCGGTAAAGAACGCCGACCACCCGCTCCTCAAGATGGCGAACGTCGTCGCGACGCCGCACATCGGCTACGTCACGCGCGATGAATACGAGATCCAGTTCAGCGACATCTTCGACCAGATCGTCGCCTTCGCCGAGGGAACGCCGATCAACGTCATCAACCCGGACGCGCTGAAGAAATAAGCCGGGACGCATGAGCGCCGAATGGCGGGTTTTCGCGAAGGTCACGCTGCCGCTTTCGGGACTGAACCTCATCAACCAGGCCTCGCGCACGGTGATGGCCATCATCGGGCCGGCGCTCGCCCTCGAGTTCGCGCTTTCGGCGCGCGAGCTCGGCCTGCTCGCGGCGTGCATGTTCGCCGCGTATGCGCTGGCGCAGCTTCCCGAAGGGCTTGCGCTCGACCGGATCGGGCCGCGCCGCCTGCAGGCGGCGCTCGGCCTCGTCACCGCCGGCGGCTTCGCCCTCTTTGCGCTCTCGGACGGGTTTGCGGGCTTCGCCGCCGCGCGGGTCGTCCTCGGAGTCGGCGTTTCGGCGGGCTTGATGGCGCTCATCAAGGCGAACACGGACTGGTTCGCGCCCGCAAGCGTCGCGCGCATGAGCGCGATCGGCCAGGCCATCGGCGTTCTGGGAAGCATGCTCGCGACCGTGCCGGCGCAGGCCGCGCTGCCGGTGATCGGATGGCGCGGCGTCCTGGGGCTGCTGTGCGCCCTGTCGTGCGCCGTCGCGCTCTGGATCTTCTTCGCCGTGCCGGAAAAGCGCGTTCCCGCATCGCGCCCGAGCCTCGCCGCGGAAGCGGCGGCGATGTTCTCGGTGTGCGCATCGCGCAAGTTCTGGCGCCATGCGCCGCCGGTCGCCATGCTCTCGGTCCTCAACTTCACCTACCTCGGCCTGTGGGCCGGGCCGTGGCTGAGGGACGTCGCGGGCTACGACGGCCCGGCGCGCGCGCAGACGCTGCTGCTCTACACCTTCGGCGCGCTCGCGGGCGCGCTCGTCACGGGAGCGCTCACCAGCCGCGCGCACGCGCGCGGCTTCCCGACGAGGCTGATCTTCCTCGCCTGCAATGCCGGGCTGCTCGCGGCGCAGATCGCCCTTGCCTTCGGGCCGTCGGGCGCCGAGGTGCCGGCCGTGTGGCTGCTGTTCGCGTTCTCTGCGGCCGGCGCTACGCCGGGCTACGTCGTGGTCGGGCAGATGTTTCCGCCCGAGCAGATGGGCCGCGTGACGACGGCCGCCAACACGCTGACGCTCGCGCTCGCCTTCGTGCTGCAGACCGCCATCGGCGCGCTGCTCGACCTCTGGCCGCGCACCGCCGACGGCGGATGGGATCCGCGCGCGTATTCGGCGGCGCTCTTCTTCTCGGCCGCCGTGCAGGCGCTCGTCGCCGCGCAGCTTCTTCGCAGGAAGCAGGGAAGCTTCTAGCCCGTCCCGGGAGCTCCGAGCGTTCAGAAGGAGTAGAATCCTGTCCTCGCAAGCCGGCAGCGCCGGCTTTTTTATTTCCGGCTTCCGAAGGTTTTCCAGTGATCGTCGCTTCCGGCATTGCCATGCAGTTCGGGCCGCAGGTCCTTTTCTCCAACGTCACGGTGAAGTTCGGGGGCGGGAACCGCTACGGCCTCATCGGGGCGAACGGCTCGGGAAAGTCCACGTTCATGAAGATCCTCGGCGGGGAGCTCGAGCCGACCGCCGGGTCGGTGACGGTCAACGCGCACGAGCGGGTCGGGCGGTTGCGCCAGGACCAGTTCGCGTACGAGACCGAGCGGGTGCTCGACGTGGTGCTGCAGGGCCACGCCGAGATGTGGGCGGCGTGCAGGAGCGCGACGCGATCTACGCCAACGCGCAGGCGGGCGACGAGGACTTCATCCGCGCCGCCGAGCTCGAGGCGAAGTACGCGGAGTACGGCGGCTATACGGCGCAGTCGCGGGCGGCGGAGCTCCTGGTCGGGCTCGGCGTGCCGATCGAGCAGCACGACGGGCCGATGAGCGCGGTGGCGCCGGGCTGGAAGCTGCGCGTGCTGCTCGCGCAGGCGCTCTTCGGCGACCCGGACATCCTGCTGCTGGATGAGCCGACCAACAACCTCGACATCCACAGCATCCGCTGGCTCGAGGACGTGCTGAACCAGCGCACGAGCACCATGGTCATCATCTCGCACGATCGCCACTTTCTTTCCGCGGTGTGCACGCACATGGCGGACGTGGACTACGGCGACGTGCGGGTCTATCCGGGCAACTACGACGACTACATGGAGGCGTCGACGCTCGCCAGGCAGCAGCTGCAGAAGGACAACGAAAAGGCGAAGGACCGCATCGCCGACCTCGAGGACTTCGTGCGCCGCTTCCGCGCCAACAAGTCGAAGGCGCGCCAGGCCACCTCGCGCGCGAAGCTGATCGACAAGCTCAAGGTGGAGGACGTGAAGCCCTCGAGCCGGCAGTACCCGTTCATCCGCTTCACCATCGACCCGAAGGAGAAGCTCCACCGGGGCGCGTTGGAAGCCAGGAATTTGTCCAAGGCGTTTTCTTCCCGGGTCTTATTTGAGAAGCTGAATCTGACCATCGAAGCAGGCGAGAAGGTGGCGATCATCGGCCCGAACGGCGTCGGCAAGACCTCGCTCCTTCGCGTGCTCGCGCAGAACCTTGCCGCGGATTCCGGCACCGTTAAGTGGGCCGACAAGGCGCGCTGCGGCTACTGGCCGCAGGATTCGGCCGACGAGTTCCGCGAGGACGAGACGCTCACCGAGTGGCTCGGGCGCTGGCGCAGGAAGGGCTACGGCCAGGACGAGCAGATCATGCGCGCGACGCTCGGGCAGCTCCTCTTCGGCGGCGAGGACCAGAAGAAGTCGGTGAAGGTCATCTCGGGCGGCGAGGCGCAGCGCATGCTGATCGGGCGGCTGGTGCTCGACATGCCGAACGTGATGCTGCTGGATGAGCCGACCAACCACCTCGACATGGAGTCGATCGAGTCGCTGAACACCGCGCTCGACAGGTACGCCGGCACGCTCCTCTTCGTCTCGCACGACCGCGAGTTCGTGTCGTCGCTCGCGACGCGCGTCGTCGAGCTCAGGCCAGGCGAGAACGGTGCGCCCGCTACGGTGACCGACTTCCGCGGCGGCTACGAGGAATACCTCGCCGGGCAGAAGGACGCGCTCGCGGCCTGAGCCGGGGACGAGTACCGGTTTAAATCGGCGCCCGTCCCGGTTGTTCAGTGCTTGACGACCACGACCTCGAGGTACTCGCCGGGAACGACGAGCGAGCCTGCGCCGGCGACGTTCAGGCGCTCGAGCAGCGCGGTGATGTCGGCCTCGAGCCCCTTCTGCCCGGCGGGGTCGAGGACCAGGAACGCCTTGTGGGTCGGCCCGTAGAACTCGCGGAAGATCTGCAGCCAGTGCGCCGCCGAGCGGTAGCGGAAGTTGAAGTGCTTGCGCACGCAGCGGATGTCGCGCGCCTGGTCGCCGAAAAGCTGGACGATGTGCGGCTCGGTCCCCCAGAGCGCGGGCGACTGCAGCCCGGCGGGCGGGGGCAGGTAGCGGCCGATCACCTTGAACAGCTCGCCGATGAAGCCTTCCGGCGTCCAGTTGGCGAGGCCGACCCGGCCGCCGCTGCGCACGACGCGCAGGAGCTCGGCCGCGATCCTGCGGTGGTCGGGCGTGAACATCGCGCCGTAGGTGGAGAGCACCGCGTCGAAGCTGCCGTCGGCGAAGGGCAGGGCCTCGGCGTCGGCCACCTTGAACTCGACATCGAGCCCTTCGGCGGCGGCGCGCGCGGCGCCTTTCTCCAGCAGCGCCGGGACATAGTCGGTCGAGGTGACCTGCGCGAAGCGGCGCGCCGCGGCGAGGGTCGCGTTGCCGTTGCCGGCGGCGACGTCGAGCACGCGCTCGCCGGCGCGGATGTCGGCGGCCTCGGCGAGCTGCTCGCCGACGATCTGCAGCGTGACGCCGATGCGGGCGTAGTTGCCGCTCTCCCAGGTCGCCTGCTGCTTCGCCTTGACGGCGGCAAGATCCGGCGCGGCGGCCGGCTTGACTGCTTCTTTGACTGCGGACATTGCATCTCCTGTCGGGTTGAAGGACGAGAGCGCATTCTTCGCGCGGCGGCCGCGGCACGCTTGACCGCGCGTCTGCGCGGCTTGCCCGCGCGTCCGGAATTGGACGACACTGCGCTGATGGAGCACGACACGCTCTCGGACGTCCTGCGCACGGTGCGCCTGCGCAGCGCGTTCTTTTTCCACGTCGCCTGCACGGGCAAGTGGGCCGCGGAAGCGCCGCCTTCGCGCGAGATCGCGCGCGCCATCATGCCGGGCACGGAGCACGTCATGGAGTACCACGTCGTCACCCACGGCGAATGCTGGGCGGCAATCGTCGGCGAGCCCCCGCTCAGGCTTGCGACCGGAGACCTCGTCATGCTGCCGCACGGCGACGCGCACGTCGTGTCGAGCGCGCCGGGCATGCGCGCGCCGATGCCGCCCGAGGCGCTGGAGATGCTGAAGTCGGCGCCGCGCCCGTTCCGCATGACTTACGGTGCGCCGTCCGGGAAGCCCGCCACCACGCTGGTGTGCGGCTTCATCGGCTGCGACCTGCGGCCGTTCAATCCGCTCATCGCCACGCTGCCGCGCCTGCTGCACCTGCCCGCGAGCGGCGGCAGCACCATCAGCGAGCAGTTCATGCGCCTCGCGGTGCAGGAAACCGCCGCGGCGCGGCCGGGCAGCGAGGCGCTCCTCGAGCGCATGAGCGAGATGATGTTCGTCGACGCGGTGTGCCGCCACGTCGAGATGCTGCCGAAGGAATCGACCGGCTGGCTCGCCGGGCTGCGCGACCGCCACGTCGGCCGCGCGCTCGCGCTCCTGCACGAAAGCCCGGCGAAGGACTGGACCCTGGAGGAGCTCGGCAGCCAGGCGGGCCTGTCGCGCTCGGCGCTGCACGAGCGCTTCGTCGCGCTGGTCGGCCAGCCGCCGATGCAGTACCTCGCGCAATGGCGCATGCAGCTCGCCTCGCGCCTGCTGCGCGAGAGCCAGGCGAGCGTCGTCTCGGTCGCGCTCGCCGTCGGCTACGAGTCGGAAGCCGCCTTCTCGCGCGCGTTCAAGCGGCTGGTGGGCGAATCGCCATCGGTCTGGCGCCGGGCGACGGCGCAGGCATAGATCTCAAGCCGGCGCCGCGGCGCTCCTGCGCTACGGGCTGCGGTGCAGGACCCAGCACAAGCGGAGCGCGCCGCCATCGCTCGGCAGGCGGCCGACGGTGAAATCGACCGCGATCTTCGGCCGGCTCCCGCCATTCAGGACGCCGGACCAGCTCACGACGGCGCCAACGGAATCGGCCAAGAGCCGATTCAGGCTCGTGCGCAACATGGTGCGGCTCTCATTCGTGACGAAGAGCTGCAGCGGCCGGCCCACCACGTTGGTCCCCGGATAGCGCAACAGGCTTTGCGCGGCCAGGTTGAGCTCGCGGATCAGGCCGTCGCCGTCGGTCACGACATAGCCGTAAGGCGAGCAGCGGAAGAGCTCCGCGTAGTGGTTGCGCTGCCGCGCGAGGTCTTCCGACAGGCTCTGCAGCTGCTCCGAGGCGACATGCAGCTCTTCCATCGCGCGCTCCAGCGCTTCGAGATCCTCGTGCGTCGGAGCGATCTCGTGGGCGCCGTTGCTGTAGGCGCGCAGCTTCAGCTGCACGGAATGCAGGAGAACCTGGATTTCCGACGGCAGGTGCTTTTCGCCGAGAGGAGGCTTCGTGGAGGCGGGTGAGATTTGTCAAATTGTCCTCTTCGCTTCGCCGGCCGTCCACCTCTTCCGGCTTCAAGCCAGGGCGCGAGCCACTGCGGCGGCGTGCGGCACGACGTCGTAGGAGTAGAGCTCGGCACGGAACTGCGCATGCGCGGCGAGCTCGGCGTCGCGCTTCACCAGGTCGTCGACCATGGAATCGACTCGCAAGCCGTGCTTGCGCGCGCCGAGCTGGACTTCGGCGACGCGCTCGCGGCGCAGGCGCTCGTAGGCGAGGAGGGCGGCGGGAACCGGAGCGCTCTTCGCCTCCGCGAGGATCGTGGCGAGCGCCATGCCGTCCTCGATCGACTGGTTCGCGCCCTGGCCGAGGTGCGGCAGCATCGGGTGCGCGGCATCGCCGAGCAGCGTGAGGCGGCCCTTGCTCCACGTCGGCAGCGGCTCGCGGTCGTAGAGCGCCCAGCGGAAGCAGTGGTCCACCTGCGCGAGCACGCCGGCGATGCGCGGGTCCCAGCCTTCGAACTCGGCGCGCAGCACGTCGGGGTCGCCGGCGGCGGACCACGATTCCTTCATTTCCTCGTCGGCGGGAACGAAGCCGACGTAGTTCACCATCGTGCCGTGGCGCACCGGGAAGACGAGGAAGTGCTTCTTCGGGCCGGCCCACATCTGCCAGCGGTCCATCGGCCAGTCCGGCAGGCGCTCGCGCGTGACGAGGCCGCGGTAGGCGACAGTGCCGTGGAACACCGGCTTCGAGGGCGGGAAGACGTGCGGGCGCAGCTCGGAGTGAATGCCGTCCGCGGCGACGACGACGTCGGCTTCGGCGCTCGCGCCGTTCGCGAAGCGCACGCGGGCGCTGTCCGCGGACTGCTCGAAGCCGACGGCGCGATGGCCGCAGCGCACGATTCCGGCGGGCAGCTTCGCGGCGAGGAAGTCCACGAGGTCGGCGCGGTGCATGCCGAAGTTCGCGTTCCATCCCGAGGCGTCGGCGACCTGCACTGGCGCGATGGGCGAGCCGTCGTGGCGGTAGTACTTCGATTGCGGGCCGACGAGCGCGCCCCATTTCTGCACGGCGGCCTCGAGGCCCACGCGCCGGAACTGGCGCACCGCGTTCGGCGTGATGTAGACGCCGGCGCCGACCTCGCCGAGCGCCGGCGCCTGCTCGTAGACCGCGACGTCGAGCCCGCGCGAAACGAGCGCATTGGCGGCGAAGAGGCCGCCGATGCCCCCGCCGACAACGACGACGCGCAAGACTGCGCTTCGGCGCTTAGCCGGTGAAGGCTTCGACGATGCGCACGTCGCGCTCGGCGCCGTCGCCCAAGGCGCGCATGGCTTCCTGGTAGCCCGGGCTGTCGTGCGCAGCCTGCGCCTTGGCGGCGCTTTCCCACTCGGTGATGACGGTGCGCTGGTTGAGGCCCGCCTCGTAGGTCTTCACCGGCGAGCCGCGCACGAGGAACTTGCCGCCGGCCGCCTGGATCGCCGGGCCGGCGAGCTTGGCGTACGCCGCGAGCTTGTCCGGGTTCTTGATGTTGCGATAGCAGGTGATCCAGTAGGCCTTCGCCATGGCGTCTCCTAGGTTTTCAGACTGCGTATTTCTTGCGGTGGATGACCTGCGGGCCGCCGGTGCCGACGGTGCGCTCGTAGACGCCGTCGCCGCGCTTCACGTACTTCGTCATCCCGAGCTCCTTCACCTTGCTGTCGGAGGTCGAGAAGCGCTGCAGCGCGGCCGCGCTGACGATGCGCTCGACCGCCTGGCCGCACTCGGGGCAGGCGGCGAGCTTGTCGTCGCTCATCTTCTGGTAGACCTCGAAGCAGCCCTCGCACTTGTCGCAGCTGCGCGAGACCGGGGCGTATTCGTAGATCGGCATGCCGCCATTTTACGGCAGCAGCTTGCCTCCCGGGAGGCAAGCAAGGATCAACCCTTCCCGAGCGTGGCTTCGGCGGCGCGGTGCACGTGGCGCGTGGCGAGGACGGCGGCGCGCTCCTCGTCGCCCGCGATGACCGCGGCGAGGATCTCGGAGTGCTCGCTCCAGTCCTCGCGCGCGCGGCGCGCGGTGTTGACGGCGAAGACGAGGCTCGTGCGCTCGCGCAGCACGCGCATGATGTCCCAGAGGATGGTGTTGCGGCCGGCCTCGGCGAGCTTGTCGTGGAACTCGCCGTTCAGGCGCACCAGGTCGTCCACGTTGCCCGAGCGCGCGGCGCGGTTGCCTGCAGTGAGCACCTCGCGCAGCTCCGCGACGATCTCGGGCTGGTGATGGCGGGCGGCGAGGCGCGCGTTCAGGCCCTCGAGCGTGGCGCGCACCTCGACGAGATCGCGCGCCACCTCCGGCGAGATGTCGGCGACCGAGGCGCCGCGGCGCGGCTGCACGTCCACCAGGCCCTCGGCGGCGAGCACGCGCAGGGCCTCGCGGATCGGGATGCGCGAGACGCCGAGCTCCTCGGAGAGCTGCTCCTCGACCAGCCGGTCGCCCGGCTTCCTGCGGTTGGTGAGGATGGAGCGGCGCAGCTCCTCGGCGACGCGCTGCCCCAGCGAAGGGTGCTCGAGCTTCATTCGATGACGATGTTCGCCCGCTTCACGACCGCGGCCCAGTGCTCGCGCTTCTCCTTCAGCCACGCCGCCGACTGCCTCGGGTCGAGGTCCATCGCGGCATAGTCGGCGATGCGGTTCTTCTCCTGGATGTCGGGGGAAGCGAGCGCCTTGCGCACCTCGCGGTTGAGCGCGTTCACGAGGTCCTCCGGCGTCCCGGCCGGCGCGAAGAGCGCGTAGGCGAACGAGGCGTCGAAGCCGGGATAGCCGGACTCGGCGACCGTGGGCACGTCGGGCGCGAGCGGCGAGCGCTTCAGGCTCGAGACGCCGAGCGCGCGCAGCTTGCCGGACTTCACGTGCGGCAGCACGCCGGTCGTGACCGCGAAGATCGAGTCCACCTGGCCCGCGACGACGTCCACGATGGATTGCCCGGTGCCCTTGTACGGGATGTGCGCCATGTCGCCGCCGGTCGTGGCGAGGAAATAGGCGAAGGTGAGATGGCTCGGCGAGCCGTTGCCGCCCGAGGCGTAGTTCATCTTCTTCTGCCGGGCGAGCTGCGTGAGCTCGGCGATGCTCTTCGCCGGCACCGCCGCGTTCACCGCGAGGAGCTGGCCGTAAGTGACGGGCACCGAGATCGCGGCGAAGTCCTTCGCCGGGTCGAAGGGCAGCTTCCGGTAGATGGACGGGTTGACGGTGAAAGTGGTGTCGAGCGCGAAGAGCAGCGTGTAGCCGTCGGCGGGCGCCTTCGCCACCAGGTCGGCGCCGATGTTGCCGCCGGCGCCGGGCTTGTTCTCGATCACGAAGGGCTGCCCCATCGCCGTCGAGGTCTTGTCGGTGATGAGCCGCGCGAACGTGTCGAGCGGCCCGGGCACGGTGGTGACGATCACGCGCACCGGCTTCGACGGATAGGGCTGCGCGAGCGCGCTGCCGGCCACGAGCGCCGCGACGAGCAAACTCCACGGTTTCATGCTTCCCTCCCCTTTGGTTACCACAGGACCACGGCGGCGATCGTCGAGGCGGCGAGCCCCGCGATCACCGGCCAGAAGATGACCCGCACCGCGTCGAGCACCGGGACGCGGGCGAAGCCGGTGACCGCGATGAGCGAGGACCAGGCGATCAGCGTGCCGCCGCCGGTCCACACCGCGCCCATCTGGCCGACCGCGCACAGCGTCGCCGGGTCGATGCCGAGCGTGGGGCCGAGCGCGCCCGAGAGCGCGCCGGTGAGCGGCAGGCCGGCGAAGCCCGAGCCGTCTACGCCGGTGATCATGCCGACGATCAGCACGCCGAAGGCGACGAAGAAATGGTTGTGCGGGATCCAGCCCTGCGCCGCCTGGATGAGCTCGAAGAGCAGCGCCGGCGCGTGCGCGCCCGAAGGCACGCCGAGGATCGCGCCCGCGGTCTCGGCGCCGCCGACGAAGAAGAAGCCCGCGATCGGCAGGACCGCGCCCATCGCCTTGAAGGCGAACACGAAGCCGTCGATCACGTGGTTCGCCGTGGTGTCGAGGAACTTGCCGCTGTCGCAGGCGAGCGCCGCGAGGATGAGCAGCACCGTCGCCGTGCCGCCCACCAGCGCCGCGGCGTCGCCGCCCTTGATGTCCGGCATGCCCGCGACGAACTTGGGCAGCAGCATCGCGGCGATGATCGCGAGGAAGGCGAGCGGCGTCACGACGGCGAAGAGCTTCGACCAGCGCTCCTTCGCCGGCGGCAGGGCGTGCAGCTCCTTCGACACCGCCCGGTTGCCGACGAGCGGCTCGTGCGGCGCCGCCTCGGCGAGGAACTCCTTGTCGAACGAGCCGACCTTGTCCGACACGCTGGAGAGCTGCTCGGTGAGCGTCGCGCCCGCCTCCCAGCGCGCGAGGTGCTGGCGGCCCGGGGCGCGGATCGCCTTGCGCACGGCGAAGTAGCCCAGCACGAGCGCGATGAGGCCGGTGATGAGCGAGAGCACGAGCGCCCGGTCGGCCACGGTGGCGGCGGACACCGCGGCGCCGGCCGCCTTCGCGCTGATGCCGGGCGCGACGCGGATCACGTAGTCGGAGGAGAGCGCCATGCCCTGTCCGGCGATCGCGATCGCCACGGCGCAGCCCATCGCGGGCAGGCCGGCGAGGATCGCCGCGGGCAGGAGGATCGCGCCGACGAGCGGCACCGCCGGGGTCGGCCAGAAGAAAAGCGAGATGAAGTACGTGATCACGGCGAGCACCACGTAGGCGACGTGCCCGTTCACCATGATGCGGCGGAAGGGCTCGACCATGCGGATGTCCGAGCGCAGCGCGCTCAGCGCGTTGAGGAGCGAGGTCATGAGCGCGATGACCAGGAAGATGTTGAACAGCTCCTTCGCCGCGGTCAGGCTGCCGTTGAAGACCGATTCCAGCGCCGCGATCACGCTGCCCGACCACGCCAGCGAGACGAGGAACGTCGCGAGGATCGCCGGCACGACGACGTTGGCGCGCAGGATCATCGTTACGATGATCGCCACGACGCCGAGCAGGTACATCCAGTGCGCTGCGGTAAGCGTTACGGCCTGGCCCATCGCGTCCTCCTCCGTCCGAGACGGTTTCTTATTTCTTGATGTCGGCAGCCACCATGACGGCGTGCTTGCTTCCGAGCAGCTCCTTCAGCGCCTGCAGCGCGGCGAGGCCGCAGGCGGTGTCCTGCTCGCCGTTGCCGCCCGAGAGCCCGACGCCGCCGACGACCTCGTTGTCGACGACGATCGGGAAGCCGCCGACGAAGATGGCGAAGCGCCCGTCGAAGCTCCACTGGATGCCGAAGGCCTCGTTGCCCGGCAGCGCTGGGCCGCTGGGCGGCGTATTGAAGAGATGCGTCGAGCGCTTGTGCCCGGCCGCGGTGAACGCCTTGTTCCACGCGATCTGCGGCCCGGTGATGCGCGCGCCGTCCGCGCGCTCCAGGCACAGCGGATAGCCGCCTTCGTCCACGACGCAGGCGGTCTCCGGCACGCGCAGCTCCGCCGCCTTCTTCAGCGCCGCGTGGACCATGGCGCGCGCTTCGGCGAGCTCCAGTTTGAAGCTGGTTTTCAAGATCAAACCCCCTGGTAGACGGTCTTGACCTGCGTGTAGAACTCGAGCCCGGTGCGTCCCGACTCGCGGAAAGTGGAGGTGCTCGAGCGCTTGAGCCCGCCGAAGGGCGCGTTCACGAGGTTGCCGGTCGTGGTGCGGTTGATCTTCACCGTGCCCGACTGGATGTCCTGCGCGAAGCGGTGCATCGTCTTCTGGCTGCGCGTGGCGATCGCCGCGGAGAGCCCGTACTCGGTGTCGTTCGCCTTCGCGATCGCATCCTCGTAGCCCGAGGCCTCGATGAGCGCGAGCACCGGCCCGAAGATCTCCTCGCGCGCGATGCGCATGTCCTGGCGCACGCCGTCGAACAGCGCCGGCGTCACGAAGTAGCCGTGCTGGTACTTCTCGCCCGCGAGGCGCTCGCCGCCGCAGAGGAGCTTCGCCTCCTTTTTCCCGATCTCGATGTAGGAGAGGACGGTCTCGAGCTGCTTTTTCGTGGCGAGCGGCCCGATGTCCTTCATCGCGGCGATCTTCGCGACGAGCTTCTGCGTGAACAGGTCCTTGACGGAGGAAACGACAATCAGGCGGCTGGTTCCCGTGCAAGCCTGCCCGGCCAGCGACAGCCCGCCCTTGATGGCGAGGTCCACCGCGAGGTCGAGGTCGGCGTCGTCCATGACGATGAGCGGGTTCTTGCCACCGAGCTCCATCTGCGTGCGCGTCGTGAGCGGCGCCGAGCGGTGGATGTGCTCCCCGGCGGCGGTCGAGCCGGTGAAGGAGATCGCGCGCACCACCGGGTTCTGCGTGATCTCGGCGCCGACGTCGGCCGGGCTGCCGGTGATGAAGTTCAGCACGCCCTTCGGGATGCCGGCGCGCACGAAGGCTTCGGTCAGGCGATAGCCGGTGAGCGGCGCATCGGAGGAGGGCTTGAAGACGACGGTGTTGCCGGTGATGAGCGCGGGGGCGATCTTGCGCGCCGGGATCGAGATCGGGAAGTTCCACGGCGTGATCGCGCTCACCACGCCGAGCGGCTCGCGCAGGCTGTAGACCAGCAGGTCGGCGTCGTCGTTGGGGAAGGTCTCGCCGGAGAACGACTGGCCCTCGATCGCATAGAAGCGCAGCGTCTGCGCCGAGCGCAGCACTTCGTCCTTGGCGAGCGCGATCGCCTTGCCTTCCTCGCGGGTCAGCTCCGCGGCAATCTTCTCGGCGTTGGCTTCGAGAAAGTCCGCGGCGCCCTGCAGGATCTTCGCCCGCCTGGAGATCGGCGTTTTGCGCCAGCCGTCGAACGCCGCGGCCGCGGCCTCGACCGCGGCGCGCGCGTCGGCGGGCCCGGAGGCCTGGAAGCGCGCGACGATCTCGCGCGTGTCCGCCGGGTTGACGTCGTCGAAGGTCTTGCGCGCGGCGGCGTGCCGCGGCTCGCCGCCGATCAGGTTCTGGAACTCCTCGACCTTCGAATCGAGGACCGCGCTCATGCCTGGAGCAGGTCGCGCTCGGCCGCGGGCACCTGCTTCTCGACGCCCTCGAGCTCGGAGAGCGGGATGTCCTTCGCCACGTACTCGTGGTAGAGCGCCGTGGTGTAGGAGAGGCGCATCTGCGCGCCGACCTCGCAGATCTTCAGGCAGCGGCTCTGCAGCTCGGGCGTGTCGGCGTGCTCGAGCACGATCTGGTAGCCGCGCTCGCCGTGGATCTCGTCGGAGACGATATGGAGGTCGAAGAACTCGACTTCCTGGTCGGTGAACTTGTACTTCTCGCGCAGCGTCGGCGTCTGCTTGCGGTAGATGGAAGGCACCTGCGACTCGAGGCCGACGACGAGGCCGGCGACCGCGACGATCGGGTCCTCGCGCATCGCGACGGAATAGCACCAGCTCTGCAGGCCGCGCGTGGTGGCGCACATGTTGTCGGGGTTGGTGACGCGCTCGCGCGTCGTGCCGCAGGCCTCCGCGAAGCGGATGAGGAGGTCGGTGTGGCGATCGCCGCCGATCTCTTCCTCGTACATGTTGGCGAGCAGGAAGTCCTTCGCGTCCACGTAGCGCGCCGGCATCCGCGCGTAGATGTAGCCGAGGTAGTCGGCGAAGGGGCCGACGTAGTGGTAGTGGTTCTCCGCCCAGCGGGCGAGGTGCGCGCGCGAGAGCTTGCCGCTCGCCCACGCGATGCTGAAGGGCGCCTTGTTGGCGCTGCGGCCCTTGATGGCGTTCTCGAGGGCGCTGCGGAACTCGTCGGGGTTCATCATCTGGGCCATGCGGGCCTCCTCAGCCGGGGTGTTGAATGATAATTGTATACAATATACACTAGCGTTGACCCGGGTCAAGACCCCCATGCCAAAAATCGTGATCCACAAGGACGGCCAGGCGTTCGAGGGCGAGGTGAAGCCCGGGGCGAACCTCGTGGTGCAGACCGGCATCAAGCAGTTTCCCTATCCGCACCTCAAGTACCGCTGCGGCATGGGAAAGTGCGGCACCTGCGCGAGCCACATCCTGAAGGGCGGCGAGCAGCTGCCGCCGCCCAACTGGAAGGAGGAGAAGATCCTCGGCGAGCGGCTGAAGCTCGGCTACCGCCTGTGCTGCCAGCTGTGGATCCAGCACGACCTCGAGCTTACGCAAGAGAACCTCGCGCCCGCGTGTACGTCATCCTGACCTCGAAGCCCGGCCAGTTCAGGACCGAGATCACCGCGGATCTCAAGCCGGTGGAGCGCTACGACTACCTCTTTTGCGGGCGCAAGCGCGCGGAGTTCGTGATCGCCGAGATGGAGGAGGGCGCGAGGGTGCGCATCGTGGATGAATCCGGGCCGGTGAACATCGTGCCTTCCAAGTTCCTGCCGCGCTTCGGCTCGCTCGAGGAGGCGCGCGCGGAATTGAAGCAGCTCGTGTCCTTCGGCAGCATCGACATCGAGCTCGTCAAGCTCCGACCTGAAGCGATGCCTCCATGACTGTCACCGTCACGCTGCTCACCAACGGCAAGGTCATCTCAGGGCCCGACGGCAGCAACCTGCTGCGCCTGTCGATCCGCGAGAAGGGCGAGATTCCGTTCAAGTGCGGCGGCGGCCTGTGCGGCACCTGCCGCTGCAAGATCGAGAAGGGCCTCGAGAACACCGACGCGGTGAAGGACAAGGAGCGCCGCCACCTCACCGAGGCGGACTTCGCCGCGGGTCACCGCATGGCGTGCCAGACTTTCCTCAACGGCGACGTCAGCGTGTCGTGGATTCCCTTGAAAGACCGGCCGCCGAAGCCGGTCGGCCCTAGCGCGGGTTCTGCGGCGGCGGCGCCGTCGGGTCGGCCCGCCGATTGATGACGTCGGGCGTCGTCGCGCCGCGGCTCGCGCCGCGCTCGCGCGCGAGGCACTCGGCGCGCAATGTCCCGGTCAGATCCTCGCAGGCGCGGCTCACGGGCGCGCCCGGCGCGCCGCTCGGGTTCGGCACGCCGGCGGATTCGCCCGGCTGCAGCGCGCCACCCTTGATCGCGCCGTCCGCGGGACGGCTGCCGTCCTGAGCGGTGCCCGGGGCGGGCGAGCCGCGCCCTTCGTCGTCGGGCGGCAACGCGGCGGCGCTCGCTGCGAAACCGAAGAGAATTAACGCCGTAAATAACCTCATGCTCGCCTCGATGAAGCAATCCGCGAGCCCGAAGGCCGCGCTGATCGATCTCGACGGCACGCTGGTCGATTCGGCGCCCGACCTCGCGGCCGCGGCGAACCGCATGCTCGACACGCTGGGCCTGCCGCGACGTTCCATCCGGGAGATTTCGAACTATGTCGGCAAGGGCATCACGCGGCTCGTCGAGCGGGCCCTGACCGGCGAGCTGGACGGAAAAGCGGACCCGGCGCTCCTCGCGCGCGCGCTGCCCGTCTTTGCCGAGGCCTACGACGAGGAATCCGGCCGGCACAGCCGCGTCTTCGACGGGGTCGTCGAGGGCCTGGAGCGAATTACCGCGCCACGCGCGTGCGTGACGAACAAGGCGGAGCGCTTCACGCTGCCGCTCCTCGAGCGCATGGGCCTTGCGCGCTATTTCGACGCGGTGGTGTGCGGCGACCATGTGGCGCGCGGAAAGCCCGACCCGCTGGCTTACCTGGTCGCATGCGAGCGGCTGGGCGCCAGGCCCGCCGAGGTGCTGGTAATCGGCGATTCGGAGAACGACGTCCTCGCGGCGCGCGCGGGCGGGATGCGGGTCGTCTGCGTGCGCTACGGCTACCGCGAGGGCCGCAGCGTCGAGTCGCTCGGCGCCGATGCGGTCGTTGCCGACCTGCGCGAGGCGGCGGCATACTTTCACACATGACCAAGAAAAAAGAGTTCCTGGTGGAGGGCCTCGCGGCGCCGATCAGCCACTACTGCGACGCGGTGCGCTTCGGCGACCTGCTCTTCATCTCCGGCGTGCCGCCGACCGACGCCTCCGGGCGCGTGGTGAGCGACGATGCCGCGGAGCAGACGCGCCAGATCTTTCGGAACCTGAAGCTCATCCTCGACGCTGCGGGCGCCGGCTTCGCGGACATCCTGAAGGTGACCGTGTACCTGCTCGACGTGAACGACCGCGCGAAGATCAATCCGGTGCGCAAGGAGTTCTTCGGCGCGGCGCGCCCGGCGAGCACGCTCATCGGCGTCAACGAGCTCGCCATCCCCGGCATGAAGGTCGAGATCGAGGCCGTCGTCGGGATTCCTTCGTGAAGGCGCGGCCGATGCAGCCGGTGCTCGCGCCGGCGGCGTGGTCGCCGGAGGATCTGCGCGACGTGGGACGCTGGGGTCGCCGCCTCGAGGAGCGCGAGCGGGCGGAGCTCGTCGAAGCCGCCCGGAGCATCAAAAGGAAGAACATCGGGCTGGAAGAAATCCGGCGCGAGAATTTCCCCCTGCGCGCGGCGGCGGAGCTCGCCGAGGAAGTGCGCCAGGAGCTGCTGCGCGGGCGCGGCATCGTCATGCTGCAGCGCTTCCCCGTGGAGGAGCTCGACCGCGAGGGGCAGGCGATCGCCTACCTCGGCCTCGGGGCGTATCTCGGGCGCGCGATCTCGCAGAACCGCGGTGGCCACCTGCTCGGGCACGTGAAGGACCTCGGCGGCGACTACTCGAATCCGAACACGCGCGGCTACATGACGCGCGCGGAGATGCGCTTCCATTCGGACAGCTGCGACTACGTCGGGCTGCTCTGCCTGCAGACGGCGATGAAGGGCGGCGAGAGCCTCGTCACCAGCTCGGCGACGGTCTACAACCGGATGCTCGAGCGGCGGCCGGACCTGGTGAAGGTGCTGACGCAGGACTTCTACCGCTCGCGCATGGGCGAAGTCTCGCCCGGGCAGGAGCCCTGGTACCGCATGCCGATCTTCTCGTTCAGCGACGGCGCGTTCTACTCCGTCGGCGGCGGCATCCGCCTCGAGCATGCGCTCGCGCTTCCCGGCGTGCCGCCGCTCAGCGAAGCGCAGAAGGAAGCCCTCGAGGTCTATCGCAAGACGGTGGCGGAATGCGCCGCCGAGATCCCGTTCGTGCCGGGCGACGTGCAATTCCTCAACAACTACGTGACGATGCACACGCGGCGCGCCTACGAGGACTGGCCCGACCCGGCGCGCAAGCGCCACCTGCTGCGCCTGTGGCTCTCCGATCCCGAGAGCCAGCCGAAAGGCCTCGCCGAGGAAAGCTTCCGCCGCGGCATCGCGCCCGGGCCGGGCGTGCGCCTGAGCGCGCCGCTCGATGCCACGGAGCCGGTCTCTTGAAGGTTCTCCGGCTTCTCCTCCTCGTCTTCATTTCCGGAAATGCCTCGGCGCAGACCTGGCCCGCGCATGCGCTGCGCATGGTGGTCAACTTCCCGCCCGGCGGCGTGAACGACGTGACGGCGCGCATCGTGGCGCCGCCGCTCTCGAAGGCGCTCGGCCAGCCGCTGGTGATCGAGAACAAGCCCGGCGCCGGCACGACGATCGGCACCGACGCCGTCGCCAAGGCGCCGCCGGACGGCTACACGCTGATGGTCGCGGCGTCCTCCACCGCGATCGCGCCGTGGCTCTACAAGAGCCTGCCCTACGATCCGAGGAAAGACCTCGCCCCCGTCGCGCTCATCGGCAGCACGACGAACTTCCTCGTCGTCGGGCTCAACACGCCGGCGCACAGCGTCGCGGAGCTCGTCCAGTACGCGAGGCGCAACCCCGGAAGGCTCAACTACGCCTCGAGCGGCAACGGCAGCAGCACGCACCTCACCGCGGAGCTCATGAAGTACCAGGGCAAGTTCTTCGCCGTGCACATCCCGTATCGCGGCGTGGGCCCGGCGATGGCGGCGCTGCTTTCCGGCGAGGTGGACTTTCTCTTCGACGCGGGCCCGGCCTCGGTGCCGGCCATCCGCGCCGGGCGCGCGCGCCTCCTCGCCGTGACGACGAAGCGGCGCAGCGCGCTCTTCCCCGATACGCCCACCATGGTGGAGGCGGGCTTCCCGGACTTCGACGTCGATTCGTGGACCGGCATCATGGCGACCGGCGGCACGCCCCCCGCGGTCATCGAGCGGCTCGAGCGCGAGATCCAGGCGATCGTCGCCACGCCCGAGGTGGCCGCCGCCTTCGAGAAGCTCGGGATGACGGTGCACTTCGCGGGCGCGAAGGAGTTCTCCGAGTACTACGCGCGCGAGATGGCGCGCTGGGCCGAGGTGGTGCGCTACTCCGGCGCGCGCGCCGACTAGAGCACGAACTCCTCGCGCCCCGGGTTCTGCGCGGGCTTGAGGAGCAGCAGCCCGTCGACCAGCTCGGCGAGCCCCGCGATCGTGGGGCGCTCGAAGAGGTTGCGCAGGGCCAGGTCGACGCCGAACGCGTCGCGGATCCGGGCCACGAGCTGGATCGCCATCAGCGACTGGCCGCCGAGATCGAAGAAATCGTCGTGCACGCCGGGCTGCCGGATTTTCAGCAGGTCGGCCCATAGGGCGGCGAGCGTCTTCTCCGTCCGGCTGCGCGGGCCGGCGCCCGCCTCGGGAACGGCGTCCTCGCTGGCCATGGCGGCGAGCGCCTGCGTGTCCACCTTGCCGTTGGCATTCAGCGGCAGCGCCTCCAGCAGGACGAAGGACGCCGGCACCATGTAGGGCGGCAGCACGCGCTTCAGGCGCTTCTTGAGCGTGGCCGGCGCGAGCGCCGGCGCGCGCGGCGCCGGCACCGGGCGCACGTGGGCGCCGGGCGCCTCTTCACGCACCAGGCGGCCGTCGGCCGAGGGGCGGATGGCGTAGACGTAGCAGAGGTCGGTGTTGCGCAGCAGCGCGTCCTGCTCGACGAGCGCCTCGTAGCCGTGGCGCGCGAGCAGCTGCAGGATCGGCCCGAGGTTGCGCTCCTCGTCCACCTCGATCACGAGCTGGCGGATCTTCGGCCAGTCGCTCGCCGCGATGCCGAGGAGCACATCGAGCTCGCTCTTCTCGACGTTCACCTTCAGGAGATCGATGCGCTCGAGCTTCTGCTCGGCGATCACCGCCGAGAGGGGGCGCAGCTCGGCGCGCACCGTGCGCGCGCGCATCTTCTCCTCGATGAGCGCTTCCACGTCCGCGGAGGCCTCGCCCTGGTTCTCGACGTAGGCCCGCACGACCGACTTCTCGGTCGCGGCGTCGGCGTGGAAGCCCGAGAGGAGCGAGAGCCCCTCGAAGAAGGTGAGGTCGGCGGTGCGGCTCTCGCGCGCGAGCCCGTGCTGGAAGCACTGCACCGCGGCGCCGGTCGCGAGCGCGTTGGCGTGCAGGCAGGCGAAGGCCGCCGGATTCGGCTCGAAGGCGAGGATCCTCGCGCGCGGCGCAAGGCGGCTCGCGAACACGGTGAACAGCCCGATGTTCGAGCCCGCGTCCACGATGCAATCGCCGTCGCGGATGGCGACGCCGTGGCGCAGGTAAGCCTGCAGCACGAAGATCTCGTTGTAGATGTAGTCGGTCTCGTTCCGGTTGAGGTGCGCGACCGGCGTGCCGTCGGGTAGCTCGGCCACCGACTTCAGCGCCCAGAGGGGCTGCGCGCTGCGCTCCGGGACCACGTAGCCCACGAGGGCGCGCACCTCGCCGCTCGGCTTCGCGTGGGCGAGGACCACCGCGGCCTCGACTCCCGGCTCGGCGCGCAGCACGGTCTCGACCTCGTCCAGCTCGACGCGGTAGCCGTGCAGCTTCACCTGGCGGTCAACGCGGCCGCACAGCTCGAGCGTGCCGTCGGGAAGGCGGCGCGCGAGGTCGCCGGTGCGGTACACGCGCTCGCCGTGCCACTCGATGAACTTCTGCGCGGTGAGCTCCGGCCGGCCGAGATAGCCGCGCGCCACGCAGGCGCCGCCGATGGCGAGCTCGCCCTTGCCGTCCTTCTCGTCCAGCAGGTACGCGCTGACGCCGGCAAGCGGCATTCCCACCGGTACCGTGCCGGACGCGGTGGCGGGGATCGCGCCGCCGACGCGGTACACCAGCACGCCGACCGTCGTCTCGGTCGGGCCGTAGTGGTTGAAGATCTCGCACTTCGGCGCGAGCGCGCGCAGCCGTTCGATGCGGTCGGGGCGCGAGAACTCGCCGCCGAGGACGAGGATGCGCCGCGGCATGACCCGCTCGGGATTCTGCCCGGCCTGCAGCGCACCGAGATGCGAAGGCGCGATCTTCAGGACGTCGATGCCCTCGCGCTGGAAGTACTCGGAGAGCAGCGCCTGCGACTCTGCGCGCTCGCGGGAGAGCACGTGCAGGCAGCCGCCGGTGGCGAGGCAGGGGAAGAGGACCGTGTTGCCGAGATCCGCGGCGAACGTGGAGACGTGCGCGTGCCGCAGGCCGGGCTGCAGGCCGAGGCGCTCGGAGATCGCGGTAACGTAGTTCACGATGTTGCGATGCTCGACGCAGACGCCCTTCGGCTTGCCGGTGGTGCCGCTCGTATAGATCACGTAAGCAAGGTCTTCCGGTTTACCGGCGGGCCCTGTCCCGATCGCGGGCGCAGCGGCGAACCAGTCGAACGTATCCAGGCACAGCGCGTGCGCCGGCGGGACCGGGCATTGCGCGAGGCGGGCGCGGTCGGTGAGGAGGACTTCGATGCCGGCATCGGCGCAGAGAAAGGCGATGCGCTCTTCCGGGTAGGAGACGTCGAGCGGCACGTAAGCCGCGCCGGCCTTCAGCGCGGCGAGGATGCCGACCACGAGCTCGGCGGAGCGCTCCAGGTAGAGCCCGACGCGCGGCTCGACGGCGCTGCACAGCTCGCGCAGGCGGCCCGCGAGCAGCTCGGCGCGCCGGTCGAGCTCGGCGTAGGTCAGGCGCTCGGACTCGAAGACCAGCGCTTCCGCGTCCGGCGTGCGGCGCGCCTGCGCCTCGATGAGGGCGTGCAGGGTCGATTCCATCCAGCGACTCTAGACCCCGGAAAACGCGGTTTTCGCGCCGCGGCGCTAGTCCGGACAGCGCGTTTTCTTACGGGCTTTCAGGAACTGCAGGAGAGCGCGGAGCAGCCCGGGCGGTGGCGCGCCCACTCCGGGCGCCGCTCCGCGAGCGCGTCGTGCTCCGGCTGCTCGTCGTACGGGCGCTGCAGCACGCGCATCAGCCGCTCGAGCGGCGCGCCGTCGCCCTGCGCAAGCGCGTCGATCGCCTGCTGCGCGAGGTAGTTGCGGAACACGTATTTCGGGTTCGCGGCCTGCATGCGCCGCAGGCGCTCGTCCGCGTCTTCCGCCGCCGCCCTTTCCCTGTAGCGCGCCATCCATGCGCCGAGCGCGTCGTGCGGCGTCTCGCCGTAGTAGGCGCGCGACACGTCGTAGCACGCGAGGCCGCGGAAGAAAAGCGTGAAGTCGGTCTCGCTCCCGGCGAAAAGCTCGAAGAGCTTCTTCACCAGCGCCTCGTCGCCCGGCCGGTCGAGCGCGCCGACGCCGAGCTTCTGCGCGAGCGCGCTCCACCAGGCGTCTCGGAACGCCTCCTCGTAGAGCTCGAGGCCCTTCTCGAGCTCCGGCCGCGGCACGATCGGCAGCAGCGCCTCGGCGAGGCGCGCGAGGTTCCAGAGCGCGATGTGCGGCTGGTTGCCGTAGCAGTAGCGCCGGCCCTGCGCGTCGGTGGTGTTCGGCGTCCACGCCGGGTCGTAGCCTTCCAGCCAGCCGTACGGGCCGTAGTCGATCGTCAGGCCGAGGATCGACATGTTGTCGGTGTTCATCACGCCGTGCACGAAGCCCAGCCGCATCCAGTCGGCCATCAGGCGGCCGGTGCGCCGGCAGAGCTCCTGGAACCACGGCTCGCCGCCGTAGAAGTGGCGCGCAACGTAGTCGTAGAGGCGCTTCAGCTCCTCGAGCTCCTCGTGCGCGGCGAGGATCTGGAAATTGCCGAAGCGGATGAACGACGGCGCGACGCGGCACACCACCGCGCCGGGCTCGGGCTCCGGGTTGCCGTCGTAGAACATGTCGCGGATCACCGTCTCGCCGGTGCCGACGAGGCTCAGCGCGCGCGTCGTCGGCACCCCGAGCCAGTGCATCGCCTCGCTGCACAGGAATTCGCGCAGCGAGGAGCGCAGCACCGCGCGGCCGTCGGCGGTGCGCGCATAAGGCGTCTTGCCGGCGCCCTTGAGCTGCAGCTCCTGGCGCGAGCCGTCGCGCGCCGCGAGCTCGCCGAGCGTGATCGCGCGCCCGTCGCCGAGCTGCCCGGCCCACTGCCCGAACTGGTGGCCGCCGTAGCGCGCGGCGTACGGCTGGAGGCCGTCAACCCGGTTGCCCGCAAGAATTTCCAGTTCTGTTTCCGAGGGAGATTCCAGGCCGAGGAATGCAGCCAGGTCCTCCGACCACGCAAGCAGCCGCGGCGCCTGGACGGGCGTCGGCTCGACCACGGTGTAGAGCGCGCCGCGCACCTGCCGGGGAATATTGATGCGCACGGCGTCGCCCGGCAGCTCGCGCACGAAAGTGCTCGGAGCGAGGTTCACAGCCGAATGTTAGCTATTCGGCGACGACGTCGCCGGCGTTGGTGAGCAGCACCCGCTCGCCCGGGGCAAACGCCGGCTTTTTCACGACGCGGAACTGGATCGTGCCGTCGTCGAGGCGCACCCGCAGCCGGTAGCCGATCGGCCCATGCGGGGAAGCCGGCGCCGAAGCGCCGGCCGAGGCCGACGCCTGCGCTTTTACGACGGGTGTGACCGATTGGACGACGCCGTAGCCGGGGCGCTGATCCTCGCCGGAGGCGAGCAGGGAGAAGCAGAGCAGGGGAAAAAGCAGGGCGGCGCGCACGCCTTTGTTTGATAATCCCTGCGGCATGAAAGTTCTGGCGCTGCTCCTCTTTCCGCTGCTCGCCTGGGCGGGCGATTCGGGCTATGCGACGCGCGAGCTCGAGCTGCGCGCCCAGCCGGTCGCGGGCGCCGCGCTCGCCGGCAAGGTGGCGGCGGGGGAGAAGTTCGAGATCCTGGGCGAGGAGAAGGCCTGGGTGCGCATCCAGGCCGGTCCGGTGAGCGGCTGGACGCTGCTCTTCTACGTGATGAAGGGGGAGCCGGCGCAGGGCGTGACGGCGGGCCGCACCGCCTCGGAGCTCTGGAACCTCGGCACCGATCGCTCCAAGGGCCAGATCACTTCCACCATCGGCGTGCGCGGCATCGACGAGGAGCAGCTGAAGAGCGCGCATTTCAACGCCGAGGAGCTGAAGCGCCTCGAGAGCGAGCTCGCGAGCAGGGAGGCGGGCGATTCCTTCGCGCAGGAGGCCGGCCTCGTGGCGAGGAAGGTCGCGGACTTGCCGGCGGCAGCGCAATGAGGTTCTTTGCGCTCGGCCTGCTTCTCTGGGTTTGCGCGGCAAGCGCACAGATTCCGGGGATCTTCGGCGACGTCCTGCGCTCGGTGCAGAAGAGCGCGGCGCCGGAAGACGACGAGCTCAAGATCGGGCGCCAGCTCGCCGGCAACCTGCTCGGCGCGGTGCCGCTCGTGAAGGACGCGAAGCTGCAGCGCTACGTGAACCGCGTCGGCCGCTGGGTCGCCTCGCAGAGCGAGCGGCCGGAATTGAAGTGGTATTTCGGCGTGCTCGATTCCGACGACATCAACGCCTTCGCGCTGCCGGGCGGCTACGTCTTCGTGACGCGCGGGCTCTTCAACCTGCTCGCGAGCGAGGCCGAACTCGCCGGCGTGCTCGGGCACGAGATCGGCCACGTGGTGCTCAAGCACCATCTCAAGGTGCTGAAGCAGAGCCAGATGGTGGACCTGGTGAGCGGCCTTGTCTCCAGCCAGGCCGGCGGCGACGCCGTGACGCAGCGCGTGCTCGGCAAGGGCGCGGAGGCGCTCGCACGCGGCCTCGACAAGGATGCCGAGTTCGAGGCCGACCGCGCCGGCGTCGTGCTCGCGACGCGCGCCGGCTATTCGCCCTACGGCCTGCCGCTCGCGCTGCGCAGCATCGCCGAGCGCAACCCGCGGGAAGCGAGCCTCGCGCTGCTCTTCAAGACCCACCCGCTGCCGCAGGACCGGCTGCAGAAGCTCGGCGACGCGATGGGCGACGCGTTCGAGCGTTACGACGACGGCAAGCTGCTGAAGGAGCGCTTCGCCCTAGCGAAATGATCGCAGCGGCCTTGCCATCCGGTGGGGGCGGGCGAGGACGGGCAGGAAGGGATAGGCGTAGGAAGCGAGGTACGGCTCGGCGCAGTCGACGCTGTAGCGGCAATCGACGGCGGCCGCCTGCCTCGCCGAGGCCATGATCCGCTGGCGCTGCAGCCACTCGTAGTCCGGCCCGGGCTTGGCGGCGGCCATCGGCGGCAGCGGCGCGCTCTGGATCGTCGAGATGCGCTCTTCGACGACTTTCGCAGCCCGGGAGGCGGGCGGCGTGTTCGAGTAGTTCACGACGCCGTTCTCGTCCACCCACTTGAACGTCTCTGCATGGACGGCAAGCGGCACGAGCGCGATCAGCCAGAGGAACCTGGACATCCAAACATCCTACGCCGCGGGTCCGCGGATTGCTATCGGCTCGGCATGAAACCCGCACAGATCGAGGCGCTCGCGGGCACCGGCCTCCTCATGTTCTCCGCGTTCCGGCGCGGCGGGCTGGGGCTGCTGGCGTTCCTCGGCGCGACGGCGCTCATCGTCCACGCCGCAGTGTCCCGCAGCGTGGACGCGGTCAAGCGCTAGCGCCCGGCGGCGCTCGTATACCATTCGCCGCATGGAGCTCTGGCAATGCGGCGCAACGGAGCTCGCGCGCCTCATCCGCGAGCGCAAGGCGTCCTCCCGCGAGGCGGTGCAGGCCGCTTTGAAGAGGATCGATGCCGTCAACCCGCGGCTCAACGCGGTGGTCGATCTCCTGGCGGAGGAGGCGCTCGCCGACGCCGACCGCAAGGATGCGTCGGTCAGGCAGGGCGCGCCGCTCGGCGCGCTGCACGGCGTGCCGGTGACGCTGAAGATCAACGTCGACTTCGCGGGACGCGCCACGACGAACGGCGTGGTCGCGTTCAAGGACGCCATCGCGGCCGCCGACGGCTCGCCGGTCGCGAGCTGGCGCAGGAGCGGCGCAGTGTTCATCGGCCGCACCAACGTCCCGGCGTTCAGCACGCGCTATTTCACCGACAACGCGCTGCACGGCCGCACGCTCAATCCCTGGGACGCCTCGCGCACGCCCGGCGGCTCGAGCGGCGGCGCGGCGGCGGCGCTCGCCGCGGGCATCGGCGCGCTTGCGCACGGCAACGACCGGGCGGGATCGATCCGCTATCCGTCCTACGCCTGCGGCGTGTTCGGCCTGCGCCCGACGCTCGGGCGCATCGCGAACGTCGAGCCGGTCGCGCCCGACTCGATCGCGATCACGACGCAGCTCGCCAACACGCAGGGACCGCTTGCGCGCTCGGTGCGCGACCTGCGGCTCGGCGCCATGGCGATGTCGGCGTACGACGCGCGCGATCCGTGGTTCGCGCCGGTGCCGTGGCGCGAGGAGGTCCCGGCGCCCGGGCGCGTCGCGCTCTGGACCGGCAACGCGCATCCCGCGGTCGCGCAGGCGGTGCGGCTCGCGGCGCGCTGGCTCGAGGAAGCGGGCTACAAGGTGGAGGAGGCGGCGCCGCCGCGGCTCGAGGAGGCGGGGGAGCTTTTCTTCACGCTCATCGCGAGCGAGGGCGCGGTGTCGAAGGAGGACCGCGCCGGCACCACGCGCGCGATCGAGGCGCTCGGCGACGAGCCGGCGAAGCGCGCGCGGCGCTCGACCATCGCGGCGGTCAAGCCGCTCGACTACGAGGGCTACGTCGCCGCCTTCGCGCGCCGGGGCGCGATCCTGCGCGCCTTCCAGCTGTTCTTCGAGCGCTACCAGCTTCTGCTGCTGCCGGTCTCGCTCGAGCCGCCGTTCCCCGTGGACGAGGACCAGAAGGGCGACGCGGCGGTGGCGCGCATGCTGAAGGCGCAGGCGCCGATGCTCGCGGCCTCCGCGCTCGGGCTGCCTGGCGTCGCGGCGCCCGCGCTGCTCCACGAAGGCGTTCCGGTCGGCGTGCAGCTCCTCGGCCCGCGCTTCGGCGACGAGGCTCTCCTGGCGGCCGCGGAGGCGATCGAGGCGCGCACCGCGGTCAGGACGCCGATCGATCCTAGATGAAGCTCGTGAGGAAGAGCGAGATCCACGGCACGTAGGTCACGATCACGAGCGCGACCAGCGCCAGCAGCACGAACGGGATCACGCCGAGGTAGATCGCCGCCACCGGCGCGCGCGTCAGCGCCTGCACCACGAAGATGTTCAGGCCGAAGGGCGGGTGGAACATGCCGATCGCCAGGTTGAGCGCCATGATCACGCCGAAGTGGATGAGGTCGATGTTGTAGGCCTTGCAGATCGGCACGAGGAGCGGCGTCAGGATGAGGATCGCCGAGGCCGGGTCGATGAAGCAGCCGACCACGAGCAGGAACACGTTCATCACCATGAGCACGGTCCATGGGTGCTCGGCGAGCCCCTGCACCATCTGCACCGCGGCCTGCGGCACGCCGTTCACCGTGAGGATCCAGGAGAACACGCCGGCGGAGGCGACGATGATCATGATCTGCGCCGTGACGTACATGGAGTTCACGCCGACCGACCACAGCCCTTTCCAGGTCAGGTCGCGGTAGATGAACTTGGTGACCAGGATGCCGTAGACGCACGCGATGCCCGCCGCCTCGGTGGGCGAGAAGATGCCGCCGTAGATGCCGCCGAGGATCACCGCCGGCGCGCCGAGGGACCAGGCGCCGCGCCGCGTCGCGGTGAAGAAGCTGCGCCAGCCGACCGCCTGCGTGTCGCGGATGCCGCGCGAGCGCGCGTAGTAGACGACGTAAATCGCGTTGAGGAGCGCGAGGAGCAGGCCCGGGAGCACGCCGGCGATGAACAGGCGCGCCACCGACTGCTCGGCGGCCGCGCCGTAGAGGATCATCGAGATCGAAGGCGGGATCATGATGTCGATCGCGCCCGTGGCGGAGATGATGCCGGTGGCGAACTTCAGCCCATAGGCGTCGCGCAGCGTCGGATAGGTGAAGCGCCCGATGGCGGCGACCGTCGCCGGCGCCGAGCCCGAGATCGCGCCGAACACCGTCGAGGCGCCGATCGTGGTGAGGCCCTGCGCGCCGCGCACGCCGCCGATGATCGACAGGCACCAGTCGAGGATGCGCTTCGACATCCCGCCCACGCCCATGATCTCGCCGGCGAAGAGGAAGAACGGCACCGCGAGGAGCGAGAACTTGTCGAGCGCGCCGAACAGCGCCTGGTGCGCCACCGCGAGCGGCACGTGCATGAAGAGCATCAGCAGGCACGCGGAGGCCGCGAGCAGGATGACGAAGATCGGGAAGCCGAGCAGCAGCAGCGCGAGCGGGAAGAGGATGACGAACCAGCTCATCTAGTCGAAGGTGCCGAAGGTCTCGGTGACCTGCTTCTGCACCGCCTCGGTCTCGCTGCCGAAGGCGTTCTTCAGGTACTGGCGCAGGCGCAGGAGCACCGCGAGCAACATCCCGGCGAAGCCGAGCAGCACCCCGGCGTGGGCGAACGCCATGGGAATCTCGGCGGCGACGCTGCGCTGGTCGAGCGTCCAGGCGAGGTGCGTCACGGTCCAGGACTGCGCCACCATGAAGGCGCACACCGCGGCGAAGACCGCCACCGTCACCGCGCTCACGATCTCCCTGAAGGGCGAGGGGATCAGGACCGAGACGAGGTCCATCTTGATGTGGCGCCCCTGCCAGGTGACGAGCACCGCGGCGAGGAACACCGACCACACCATCAGGTAGTCGAGGATCTCCTCGGCCCACAGGATGGGGGCGTCGAACAGGTAGCGCCCGACGATGTTGGCGAAGTTGATGCCGATCGAGACGAAGATCGCCGTGCCGACGAGCAGCTGCGGGATGCCGACGATGAAACGCTCGATGCGCTGGCTAGGAGGCATGGCCAAGTGCGTTTACCATATGCCTCGCATTTCACCAAGCGGAGGGGGACATGATCCGTAAAACAATCTTCGCGGCCATCGCAGTGGCGCTCGCCTTGCCGGCCGCGGCGCAGACGGTGATGAAGATCGGCACCGCGACCATCAACGACGTGCAGCACGAGTACGCCAAGCGCTTCGCCGAGCGCATCAACAAGGCCTCCGGCGGCAAGATGAAGGTCGAGGTCTATCCCGCCGAGCAGCTCGGCTCCAACCCGCGCATGATCGAGGGCCTGTCCCTCGGCACGGTGGAGGGGCTGGTCGGGCCGCCGGAATTCATGGTGGGCGTCGACCCGCGCTTCCAGATCCTCGGCGCGCCGGGCCTGGTGAAGGACATGGCGCACGCCGTGCGGCTCGCCTCGGACGCCACGTTCAGGCAGGCGCTCTTCGGCTTCGGCGACGCCAAGGGCATCAAGGGCGTGGGCCTCGTGATGTACGGCCCGAACAGCTACGCGACGCGCAAGCCGGTGCGCACCCTCGCCGACTTCAAGGGGCTGAAGATCCGCATCTTCGCCTCGCCCATGCACACGCTCGCGATGCAGCACCTGGGCGCGACCGGCGTGCCGATGATCCCGTCGGAGGCGCTGCAGGCGATCGCCTCGGGCGCGATCGACGGCAACCGCACCGGCATGACGCTCTTCGTCGCCTTCAAGTACTACGACGTCGTGAAATCCGCGACGCAGGTGGACGGCGACGCGTTCATCTTCTCGGAGTTCTGCGTCGGCAAGGCGTGGTTCGACAAGCTGCCCGCCGACGAGCAGAAGCTCGTCCTCGAGACGGCGGCCGCCGTGGAGCCGGGGCTGAACGAGTTCACCATCGACCTCAACCGCAAGGCCGAGGCGGCGTGGAAGGAGCACGGCGCGGAGCTCATCCGCATCACCGGGCCCGACCAGGCCGAGTTCGAGAAGCGCATGCGCTCGGTGGGCGAGGACGTGGTGAAGCAGAACCCGCGCATCAAGGACGCTTACGCGCTCATGGTCGAGCGGGCCAGAGCGACCGCGAAATAGCCCGCGGAAACTGCAGCCACCGCGAACCCGCTACCGCCAGTGCCGGTGCCAGCGCCCGTAGCCGCCGTAATATCCGTAGTAGGCATAGGGCTGCACGACGACCGCGGGCGGCGGCGCGGCGTAGTAGCCGGGCGCGGGTTCCACCGGAACCACCGCGCAACCGGAAAGCGCGGCCGCGGCGATGCAGGATGCGATCAGGATCTTCATGAAGATTAGAGCGCGCCGGCGGCTGAACGCTCCCCCGTCTTTGTTACCAAATCTTGCGGGAGTTACCCGATGAAGGTGCTTTCCTCGCTCGCGATCGCCGCGGCATACAAGGAGCTCGTGCCGCAATTCGAGAAGGCGCGCGGCTGCAAGGCCGAGACGCAGTGGATGGGGATGGTGGACATCCGCAAGCGCATGATGGCCGGTGAGAGCGCCGACCTCGTCATCGGCTCGGCCGGGCTGATCGACGAGCTGATCCAGGCCGGCAAGCTGCGCGCCGGCAGCCGCGTCGACCTCGTGCGCTCCGGCGTCGGCGTGGCGGTGAGGAAAGGCGCGCAGAAGCCCGACATCTCCTCGGTCGAGGCCCTCACGCGCGCGCTGCACGCCGCGAAGTCGATCGTCTATTCGAGCGGCCCGAGCGGCGTGTACCTCGCCGGGCTCTTCGAGCGCCTCGGCATCGCCGCGGAGCTCAAGGACCGCATGCTGCAGGCGCCGCCGGGCGCGCTGGTGGCCGAGATGGTCGCGCGCGGCGAGAAGGAGATCGCCTTCCAGCAGATCCCGGAGCTCATGCAGGTCAGCGGCATCGACATCGTCGGCCCGCTTCCGGCCGACATCCAGACCATCACCACCTTCTCCGGCGGCATCCCGGCGAGCGCCGGCGCGCCCGAGCAGGCCCAGGCGCTGATGGATTTCCTGACTTCGCCGGCGTCCCGGGCCGCCGTGCGCAAGCATGGATTCGTCTAGCGGACATTCACGGCGTAGACTGGGGTCCGATCAGGGATCACGGCCAAGGAGCCCACGTGAAGTTCAAGAAGACGGCAATCCAGGAGGCGAAAGAATCGTCCAGCGTTTTTTTCCAGAACCTGAGGCCGAGATTCCTCGATTGGCAGCCGCCGACGGAGGAAGAAAAGGCGCTCGCGGTGAACGCGAGGAAGGAAGCAAAGGAGGCGGAGCTGAAAAGGGTCACCGACCTCGCCAAGAAACGGGAAGCGGAGCGGGACGCCGGACGCAGGCGCACGCGCTAGCGCGCGCCGTTTTCGCCCTGCACGGAAAAGCGGGTTAAGGCGCGGCACCCGCAGCGGCCGAGCGGGACGCCCGGTGCTGCTTTTTCCGCTGCTTTGCCTGCTGGCGCAGCTTGTTCACGGTCTTCTGCCTGCGGATGCGGTTGCGGCGATTGCGCGCGGTGTTTCTCATGGCGCCGTTGCGGGGGCGGCGGTCGCTGCGGCGCTCGCGCGAGTGCGGCGGCCCCAGACCGCCCAGAACTCGGCGCCGCGCTTCTCCACGCGCAGGTGATGGATGACCGTGTCGGGATCCACGCCGTGGATGCTGCGCGCCCGATCCTCGGGAAGACGTCCGTCCATCGCTTCGCCGTGCACCAGCAGCGCCTCGGCGCGCGCGCTTTCCACGGCGATCCGGCAGTGCTCCAGGCGCTCGCGGCCCGCTTCGCTGTCGGACCACGGGCGGGCGCCGTCGGTGTTCGGCGCCCACAGGAGGCACGCGCAGCCGCCATCGGCGCTTTGCACCGCCGGGGCCCAGAGGGCGATCACCACGGTCTGGTCCGACTTGCGCACGCCGCTCCAGCTGGTGCGCTCGTCGCGCAGCCACACACCGCGGGTCTCGAACGCTTTGCGGCGCGGCACGAGCTTCGAGCGGCTCTTCGCGTAGGCGCCGCGCACGCCCGCGGCGCGCGGCCTCGAGAGCGCCACGTCTGCGCAGAGCGCTGCGAGCTCCAGCTCGCCGAGCCGCAATGCATTCGCCTCGAGCTGCTTGATGTCTTCGCGCGTCAGCTGGTCGAGCCGCTCGCGCGTCCAGTCCTTCGCGCGGCCGGTCTTGAATGCGGGGAGGGTGTTCTTCACGCGGGATGAGGCAGAGGATCGATGCGGGAGAGCATGCACCGTTATACACGCTCTGCCGGGGCGCGGAATCCGCGCGCGCAAATAAACCGCGTGGCGTCCCCGAGGACGTGGTACAGTGGGCGCGCAGTGATCCTCAAGCAGTGAAGTGCACCGTCCCTCTCCGCCGCGCTCGCGGCGCCAAAGCGGCAGTCCAGTTCCTTCCTTGATCGTCATGCCCGTGCGCGGGGCCGGTTCCGCCTCGCAATCAAAGAAAGGAAGCGCAATGGCAACAGGTACCGTGAAGTGGTTCAACGACGCGAAGGGCTTCGGATTCATCACGCCCGATGACGGCGGCAAGGATCTTTTCGCCCATCACAGCTCGATCCAGGCGGAAGGCTACAAGTCGCTGAAGGAGGCCCAGAAGGTGTCCTTCGAGGTCGTCCAGGGGCCCAAGGGTCCGGCGGCCGCCAACATCAAGGCGCTCTAGCGCTTCGTGGCAAAGCCCGGGAAACCGGGCTTTTCGTTCGTCCTTGCGACGGAGAAAAAAATGCCCTGACTCCTCCTCGAGGCCAGGGCACACAGCAGTCGGAACAACCTCAGGGATCGACTGGCCGGCGCAATGTAGCCGCCGCGCCGCAGCTTGTCTGCCGTAGATCCCCGATGACCCGCTGAAACTACAAGCCTGACTCGCGCGCGGGGGCTTCCCGCAGCCGGCCGAGCAGCTCGAGGGCGCGGCCCATGGAGAAGTCGTACATCTTCGGGTCCCAGGCCTTGGGTGCGCTGCGCATCATGTAGCCGTGCTGCACACCCGGGAAGACGTGCACCTCCAGGTTCTTCATGCGCGCGGCCGCCTGCTGATAGGCCTCGCGCACCGGCGCCGGGGCGGCGTGGTCCTGGTCGCCCCAGATGAGGCATACCGGCTTGCGCAATCCATCCAGCTCGCCGGTGAAATCGAGGAGCTGCGTGCCGTGGCACGAGATGCCCGCGTCGTAGCCCAGGCGCCTCGGCCCGATCAGTGCGTACGGACCGCCGTAGCAGAAGCCGATCACCGCGGCGCGGCCATTGAAGAGCGGATGCTTGCGAATCTCCGCCAGCGTGTCGGCGAGGTCGGCCTCGCCGGCCTTGATCTTTTCCAGGCGCGGCTGGCCGCGCGGCGCGCTGCGCGGATCCTCGCGCGTCAGCGGCCCGGGGACCGAGCGCCAGAAGAGATCCGGCGCGGCGGCAAGATAGCCGTGGGCGGCGAAGTCCTCGGCGATGCCGCGCAGGTCGGCGTCCACGCCGTGGATCGCGGAAGCGAGCACGATTGCCGGCACCCTCGCCTTCGCCTCCGGCGCGACGACGTAGCAGTCGAACTGGCCGCCGCCCGAGGCGCGGACGGTGACGTCCTTTTTGTCCATAGGGGGCGATTTATAGCATGCCGGTGCGGGCACGCAGCTTGCATGGAAGCTGGTGTTTGAGTCACATCACAGGAGTGCATCATGCTGAGCTGGGCAATCGGCTTTCTGATCGTGGCGATCATCGCGGCGTTCTTCGGCTTCACCGGCCTGGTGGTCAGTGCGGCCGCCATGGGGATCGCGAAGGTTCTGTTCTTCCTCTTCCTCATCGGCTTCGTCGTGTCGCTGGTGATGCACTACCGGGGCGGGCGCGGTCCCACGGTCTAGAAGGCGCCATGGTCCGTTCGGGCCATGCGCCGGCCCGAGAGGCGCATTGCCGCCGTTGCGGACTGGCCGAATACTTGCAGGGCAAGAGATCAACTTTCATCCAGGAGCCGACATGAAGTCCAAGACCATTCTTTTCGCTGCATCGCTCGCCCTCGCGGCGGGCACCGCTTTCGCGGCCGACCACGCGCCGCTGCGGCCTAACGAGCCCGGGTTCAACAACCTGGACAAGAACAACGACGGCAGCATCTCCAAGTCCGAGGCGCGCGCGGACAAGGAGCTCTCGAAGAACTTCTCCGCCGCCGACACCGACCACGACGGCAAGATCTCGCGCGCCGAGTACCTGAAGCACAAGGGCAAGGAAGACGTGAGCACGGCCGCCGACAAGACCAAGCAGACGGTCAACAAGGCGACCGCCGCCATCAAGTCGAAGACCGACACCTCGAGCACCGGCAGCTCGACGAAGTAGCCCTTCGCCGCTCTGCCCCGAAAGGCGGGCCTCGTGCCCGCCTTTTTTATTGGCCCGGAATAACGCCCCCGGCTGCACCGTTCACGGCCGACCACCAAACGGGAGAGGCCATGAAACAGTGGATTGCGGGGCTCATGCTGTCGGGATTCCTGGCTTGCGCGCTCGCGCAGGCGCCGGCCGGCGAAGTCGTCAGGATCCGCGGGACGGTGCAGAGCCTGGAGGGCAACGTGCTGACGGTCAGGACGCGCGCCGGCGATGCAGCGCGCGTGCGGCTTGCCGACAATGCCGTCGTGATGGGCCTCGCGAAAGCGAGCATCGCGGACGTGACGAGCGGCAAGTTCGTCGGCACGACCACGATCGGCGAGCGCGACGGCGCGCTGATCGCGCACGAGATCCACATCTTTCCGGAAAACATGCGCGGCACGGGCGAAGGCCACCGCGACTGGGACCTGCGGCCGAACAGCAAGATGACGAATGCCAACGTCGCCGACATCCGGAGCGTGGGCAAGGACCGCGTGATGAGCGTGACCTACAAGGGCGGGGAGAAGAAGGTCCTGATTCCCGACAACGCCGTCGTGGTCGCCTACGAGCCGGCGGACCGAAGCGAGCTCAAGCCCGGCGCCCCGGTCTTCGTCAACGCGCAGAAGGGGGCCGACGGCGCGCTTGCCGCCTCGCGCGTGAACGTGGGGCTGAGGGGACAGATACCGCCGATGTAAACTTCCTGCATGGCGGGAAAACAAGGACGGCGCGCCGACGACATGTCGGTGGAGGAAGTGAAGGAGTTCTGGCACGGCTTCTGCGAGCGCAAGGGCATCGATGCCGCGACGCGCGCGCGGGGGGACGCGAAGATCGAAAGCGACCCGGACTACTGGGCCGACCAGACGATGATGCGGCTGCTCGACGCCGTGTCTTCTTGAAGCTCGAGCACAACCTCAGGCGGCTCTGCCGCCTGGAGCTGCCCGGCGCCGGGCAGGTGACGGTGGCCGGGCGCCACGCCTACGTCGGCCACATCACCAACAAGGAGCGCCTCGGCACCTCGATCCTCGACGTCTCGGATCCGGGCAAGCCGCGCCTTCTTTCGCAGCTATTCATTGAGGAGCCGGATTCGCACAGCCACAAGGCGCGCGTGGCCGGCGACCTGATGATCGTGAACGTCGAGCAGAACATGGGGCCTTCAGGACGCAAGGGGGCGGACGGCGCGGGCGAGGCGAATGGATACGCCGAAGGCGGTTTCAAGGTGTACGACGTCTCCGACCGCGCGAAGCCGAGGCTCATCACGCACCACCGCACGCACGGCCGCGGCGTGCACCGCTTCGACATGGACGAGCGCTACGCCTACATCTCGACCGAGATGCCGGGCTACATCGGCAACATTCTCGTCATCTACGACCTGCGCGATCCGGCGCGCCCCGAGGAAGTCTCGCGCTGGCACCTGCCGGGGCAGCACGTCGCGGCGGGCGAGACGCCGACGTGGCGCGGGCGCAGGAACCGCCTGCACCATGCGCTGCGCTTCGGCGACGAGCTCTGGGCGGGCTGCTGGCACGGCGGCGTCGCGGTGATCGACGTGAGCGACCTGCGCAAGCCGACGACGCTCGGCGCGTACAACTATCACCCGCCGTTTCCCGAGCCGTCGCACACCTTCATGCCGGTGCCCGGGACGATCGAAGGCCGGCGCATCGCGCTCGCGATCGACGAGGAGGACCACGCGCACAGCGCCGACGAGCTCGAGCGCCGCCGCGGGCGGCCGCATGGATGCCTTTGGGTGCTGGACGTTTCCGACCTGAAATCCATCAAGCCCCTGTCCCTGTTCGAGGTGAGCGAGATGGACTCGCCCTGGTCGCGCGCCACGCCCGGGCGCTTCGGCGCGCACCAGTTCCAGGAGCACATGAAGCCCGGCGACAGGCGCGTGTATTGCGCCTGGTTCTCCGGCGGCCTGCGCGTGGTGGACGTCGCCGACCCGTTCGCGCCGCAGGAAGTCGCGTATTTCATCCCGCAGCCCGCGGCGGGCAAGGCGGCGCCGCAGACGAACGACGTCGACGTGGACGAGCGCGGCCTGGTCTATGTCGTCGACCGCTACGCGGGGTTCGACATCCTCGAGATGGAGGCTTGAGCATGATCCGCATCCGCGAGATCGACCATGTCGTGCTGCGCGTGCGCGACTACGACGCGATGATCGCGTTCTACCGCGACGTGCTCGGCCTGCAGTTCGTCGCGCACCGCCCCGAGTTCCGCATGGCGCACCTGCGCGCGGGGAGCTCGATGGTGGACCTCGTGGCCGTGGACGGCCCGATGGGCAAGCCCGGCGGCGCCGCCCCCGGCAAGGAAGGGCGCAACATGGATCATGTCTGTTTCCGCGTCGAGCCCTTCGACGAGAAAGCGATCGTCGCGCAGCTCAAGGCGCACGGGGTGACGGTGAACGAGGTCCGCCCGAGGTTCGGCGCGGAGGGCACCGGCATCTCGATTTACCTCCTCGACCCGGAGGGCAACACCGTGGAGCTGAAAGGTCCTTCCGACGGAGCTAAGCGGCCAGCTTGAGTAGCAGCTCCTCGATCTGGCCGGGCGCGACCGGCTTGGTGAGGTGCGCGTCGAATTCCGCCTTGAGCGCGCGCTGCCGGTCCGCCGGCTGGCCGTACCCCGTGAGCGCGACGAGGAACGCGTCCTTGCCGTAGTCGGCGGAGCGGATGGCCTTCGCCACCTCGTAGCCGTCCACGCCCGGAAGGCCGATGTCGATCACCGCGATTTCCGGCTTCACCTGCGCCGCGAGGGTGATCGCGAGCCGCCCGTCCGCCGCCTCGTACACCTTGTGGCCGTCGATCGAGAGCGCGAGGAGCAGCACGCGCCGCGCGTCCTCGTTGTCCTCGACCACCAGGATGCGGCGCGGGCGCGCCGCGGCCGGCGCCGCGGCAGGGTGCGCCGCCTTGTCGCCCTGCACCGAAGGCGAGATCGCGGGCAGCCGCACGGTGAAGACCGAGCCGCGGCCCGGCCCGTCGCTCGCCGCGCCCGCGCTGCCGCCGTGCAGCTCGGAGAGGCGCTTGACGAGGGCGAGCCCGATGCCGAGGCCGCCCTGCGCGCGGTCCACCTTCTGCGCGCCCTGCACGAAGACGTCGAACATGCGCGCGCCGAGCTCGGGCGCGAAGCCCTCGCCGGTGTCGGCGACCTCGAGCAGCGCGCTGTCCGCCTCGCGGCGCACGCGCACGGTGATCGTGCCGCCGTCGGGCGTGTACTTGAGCGCGTTGCCGATCAGGTTCGCGGCGATCTGCTCGATGCGCGCCGGGTCCGCGTCCACCCAGGCCGGCCGCAGCTCGCGCACGACGCGATGCTTGCGCGCGCGCCCGGCGCCCTGCAGCGTGTCGAGCACGCTCCCCACCTGGTCGGCGAGGTTGAGCGGCTCGCGCTGCAGGTGCGCCTTGCCCATCGTCACGCGGCTGACGTCGAGCAGGTCGTCGACCAGGCGCGACATCTGCGCCGCCTGGCGCTCGACGACGTCGCTCGCCTGGGCGAGCGCCTCCGGCTGGCCGCGCGCGACGCGCAGCACGTGGCCGGCGGCGACGATGGCGGCGAGCGGGTTGCGCAGCTCGTGCGACAGGCTGGCGAGGAACTCGTCCTTCATGCGGTCGGCCTCGCGCAGGGACTTCTCCCGGGTCCGCACCGCGCTCGCCGCCTGGCGCAGCGCAAGCGCGAGCTCCTCGACCTCCTTCGAGGTCGGCGGCAGCGCGACGTTGGTGCGCTCGCCGCGCGCGAGCGAGTCGGTCGCCGCCGCGAGCTTCACGATCGGGCGCGAGATGCGCCGGCTGAGGAAGAGGGCGAGGCCGAAGCCGATCGCGATGGCGGCGAGCATGCCGCTGCCGAGCGTGGCGATGGCGCGCAGGGCGCCGGCGTTGAGCAGCTGCTTCGGCATGCCGACGCCGATCTCCCACCCGGCGAGCGGCGAGCGCCCGAAGGCGGCATACATCTCGACGCCTTCGCGGCTGCGCAGGTACGAGGACGACGCTCCGGCCTGCTGCAGGCGCGAGCGATAGTGCTCGGGGGCCGGAGAGCCGACGGCCGAAGGGCTTTGCTGCCCGCGCGCGACGTAATTGCCGTTGCGGTCCACGATCGCGGCCATCCATTCCGCCGGCATGCGCTCGCGCCCGAGGATCGCAGCGAAGGCGTCGGCATCCACCATTGCAGTCAGCACGTAGAGCAGCTCGCCGCCGCGGATGACCGGCACGCGCACCGGAACGACGGGCTTCTCGCCGATCGGCGCGACGAAGACGTTGCCGACGATCGGCGTGCCGGTGGCGCGCGCTTCCTTGAGGCTCGCGCGGTCCACCGCGTCGGGCAGCGCGGCGCCGAAGGGCGCCAGCGTATTCAGCACGGCCTGGCCGCCCGGGCGCAGCAGCTCGATGCTGATCCAGTGCGGCTGCGCGCGCGCGACGCGCACCGCCTGGTCGTAGAAGCGCAGCAGGTCACCGCCGTCCAGCGTGCGCGCGCCTGCGAGCGTCTCGAGCACGCCGATCGTGCCGCGCAATTCCGCCTCGACGCCGTTCTTCACGCTTACCACCTCGTCGGCCACGCTTTGCTTGAACGCGGCGCGCTCGCGGTCGGCGAGCTGGCCGACGGCGAATACCGCGAAGATCGCCACCGGCAGGATCGCGGCGGTCGCCAGAACAAGGAGTTGTGAGCGTATTCTCAAGAGGGAGCCGAAGCGTCCCACCGGCGCGCCAAATGCACAAGACGTCGCAGATCAGCGACGCTTCAGTCCGCCCTTGCTCCGGATTCGAGGACGACCTTGGTCCACTTCGGGATCTCGCGCGCGATGTACTCGGCGAACTGCTCGGGCGTTCCGCCGGCAACCTCCGCGCCGAGCGCGTCGAGCCGCGCGCGCAGCTGCGGATCGGCGAGCGCGCGGTTGATTTCCTCGTTGAGCTTCAGCACGACGGCGCGCGGCGTCGCCGCCGGCACGACGACCCCGTGCCAGGTCGTCGCCTCGAATCCCGGGACGCCGGATTCGGCGACCGTCGGCAGCTCGGGCAGCGCCGGCGAGCGCTGCGCCGTCGTGACGGCGAGCGCGCGGAGGCGCCCGGCCTTGATGTACGGGATCACCGAGGCGGAAGTCGCGAACATCAGCTGGTCCTGCCCGCCGAGGACGTCGGTGAGCGCGGGCTGGGCGCCCTTGTAGGGCACGTGCACCATGTCGACGCCGGTCATCGCCTTGAAGAGCTCGCCCGCGAGGTGCGCCGCGGCGCCGCTTCCGGAGGAGGCGTAGTTCAGCTTGCCCGGGTGCATTTTCGCGTACGCGACGAGCTCCGCGACGCTGCGCGCGGGAACCGCCGGATGGACCACGAGGATGTTGGGTTGCACCGCGACAAGCGCCACCGGCGCGAAATCCCTTGCCGGGTCGTAGGGAAGGCGGCGGTAGAGCGCCTGGTTCGTCGCGAGGATGCTGTTGTTGCCGAGGAGCCAGGTGTGGCCGTCCGGCGCGCCGTGCGCCACCGCCTCCGCGGCGACGTTGCCGCCGGCGCCGGGGCGGTTCTCCACGACGACCGGCTGCCCGAGCTGCGCCGCGAGCCGGTCGCCGAGCGCGCGCGCGAGGATGTCGCTCGGCCCGCCGGGCGTGAAGCCGACGACGAAGCGCACCGGCCTGTCGGGAAACCCGTGCGCCGCGCACGCGCAGAGGAGCAGCGAGAACGCGAGCAGGCGCGCAAGCATTCCCCAGTATAGTTGACCCGAAAGGAGACCCGA
>Ga0070741_10002362_pt1 | contig 51335 bp, 49 predicted proteins | sample Coa_R1_4_FD_66440 | JGI IMG/M metagenome (GOLD analysis project Ga0070741, IMG submission 66440) | Surface soil microbial communities from Centralia Pennsylvania, which are recovering from an underground coalmine fire - Coalmine... | ecosystem: Environmental > Terrestrial > Soil > Unclassified ... | reverse complement strand
AAGTGGCAGCCGCGGGTGGCGAACTCGGTCAAGCAGAGCGGCGACGTGGTGAAGGGCCGCGGCTTCGGCTTCGGGCGGCACGGCACCGCGGCCTACGCCGCCGCCGTGGTCGAGATCGAGGTGAACAAGAAGACCGGCAAGATCGTCGCGAAGAACGTCTTCAACGCGATGGACGCCGGCCTCGCGGTGAACCCGGAGCTCGTGGAGAACCAGATGACGGGCGCGTCGGTGCAGGGAGTCTCCCGTGCGCTCTGGGAGGAGGTGCGGTTCACGACGAGCCGCGTGACGAGCCTCGACTGGGTCTCGTACCCGATTCTCCGGTTCGCCGACCATCCGAACGTCACGAACGTCGTCGTCCAGCGGGTCGACGAGGTGCCGATCGGCGTCGGCGAGCCCGCGACGACGCCGATGGCGTCCGCGATCGCGAACGCGTTCTTCGACGCCACGGGCGTCCGCATCCGGGAGGCGCCTATGACGCCGGCCCGCGTCCGCGCGACGCTGAAGGCGGCGGGGGTCTCGTAGAGCGGTGCGGAAGGCGCCGGCGCGGCCTCGCCGTGCCGGCGCCTCCGCGCGTCAGCTCGCGCTCGAGCCCTGCTTCGCGGTGAAGGTCATCTTCACCGGCCCGCAGGAGCCGCCGTTGCCGGCCGTCTCCACGACCGAGATGGTTCCCGTCGCGGAACGCGCGCTCGAGAACCTGCCGGTGACCGTGACGAGCAGCTTCCCGCCCGGGTCGCCCGCGTTGTAGCTCGCCGCCGCGGACTTGACCGAGAAGGTCCCCTTCGGCGTCAGCGGCACCGTCTTGAGCTGCGCGAGCGAGGTGGCGTACGGGTCGACGCCGACCGGGAAGGTCCCGTACCCGAAGCACCCGAGCGTGCCGAACGAGAAGCGCCTGAGCGACCTCGTCCCGGTGACGAAGGTCACCGTGTCCTGGAAGCCGTTCACCTTCTTCGCCGAGGTCAGGCCGGTGAAGCGCACGCCGGCGCGCGGCAGGGCGCCGGACGCGGCCGCGGCCGCCGCCGTCAGCATGGTCGCGAGTGCCAGCGCGATGGTGAGCTTGCGCACGTCGTCACCTCGTAGGACGTCGACCCCTGGGACCTGGAAGCGCGACCATACCACCTCGGGCGACGGCCTTCCGAACGCCCGGCGGCCGTCGCGCCGGCGCGGGTAGGTTCTGCCGGCCCGTGACGTACCCGACGGCGGACCGGAAGGCGGCGGCGGCGCTCGGCGCCGCGCTCCGGCGTGCCGGCTACACCGAGCACGCCGTCCTCGACGTGCTCGGCGACGACGCCTACTCCCACGACCGCGACGACCTGCCCCTCGACGAGCGGCGGCTGCCCCCGACGCCGCTCGGAGCCGTCATCGCCCTCCTCTTCCTCCAGCTCCCGGTCGCCCGCGAGCGGCTCGCCGCCGTGCTCGGCGAGCGCGGCGTTGCGGCGCTCGGCGCCGTCGGGATCGCGGAGGTCGGCGAGGAGGTGCGCGTGCGGGCTCGCATCCTCCCGGTCGGCGACCTGCTCGTCGCGTCCGACGACTACCCGCGCGACGACGGCGAGGACCCACCCGACTACGTCGCGGCGTACACGTCGACGTCGCGGCTCTGCGACTGCCTGACGCCGCGGGTTCGGGGCGTCCGGGCGCTCGACGTCGGCACCGGCAGCGGCGTTCAGGCGCTGCTCGCCGCCCGCCACGCCGCCTCCGTCGTCGCGACGGACGTGAACCCGCGCGCGCTCGCGTTCACGGAGCTGAACGCGTCCCTCAACGGCTTCACGAACGTCGAGGTGCGACGCGGAAGCCTGTTCGAGGCGGTCGCGGGGGAGCGCTTCGACCTGATCACCTGCAACGCCCCTTACGTCGTCTCGCCCGAGAACCGCTGGGCCTATCGCGACAGCGGCCTCGAGGGAGACGAGATCACGAGGCGGGTCGTCCTGGCGGCCGCCGACCACCTCGCCGAGGGCGGCCACGCGACCCTGCTCGGGAGCTGGGTCGGCGCGAGCGAGGAGGCGGCCGACGAGCGGCCGCTCGCCTGGGCGCGGACGCTCCGGGGCTGCGACACGTGGATCCTCTCGGTCTGGGAGTCGGACCCGCTCGAGCACGCCTCGACGTGGAACCGGCAGCTCGCCGGCAAGCACGAGCGCTTCGCGGCGGCGCTCGACAGCTGGACGCGCTACCTCGCGGAGCTCGGGGCCGGCTGGGTCAGCGAGGGCGCGATCCTCCTGCACCGGCGGCCGGGGCGACGCCACGGCGCGCGGGTCGACGGAATCGACGACGAGACGCTCGAGGCGGCCGGGGAGCAGGTTCGCCGCGCCTTCGAGGCGCGGGCGCGCCTGGCGGCGCTCGCCCGCGCGGAGGAGCTGCTCGACGCACGTCCCGCGCTCGCGATGCGCGTGCAGCTCGAGCGGGAGCTGGCGCCCCGGCGATCGGGCAACGCCCCGGCGGGTGCTCGGGTGCAGCTCCTCGACGGCACCGGCTCGACGGTCGAGACGACGGGCGCCGCGCTCGAGCTCGTCCCCGTGCTCGACGGGCGCTCCACGCTCCGGCGCCTGCTCGCGCGCTCGTCGCCCGCGGTCCGCCGCGAGGCGCTCCGCCTCTGCCGCGAGCTCGCCGAGCTCGGCGCCGTGCGGCTCTGACGAAAGCCTTTACAGCCGGCAAACACTCTGCGAACGCGGAGCGGGCATCACGTCGGCGGGCACACGACGACAGGAGGGAAGATGGGAAGGAAGGCAGTCGCGCTCGTCGCGGTCGCAACCTCGCTTGCCGGCGCGAGCGTCGCCGCCGCGGCGGGGTTCGACGCGTCGGTTCAGGGGGCGGGCGTCGTGGAGCCGTCCGACGTGAGGCTCGTCTCCGACCGCAGCGACGCGGGCTCCGCGAACGACTCGAGCTGGGTCAAGCTGACGCCTCCGGCGGGCACGACCTTCGCGTCGCTCACGTGGCTCGGTGCGGACTGGAACCCGGTCGCGGGCGGCTGCGGCGGCGGCTCGCCGCGGTTCCAGGTCCAGCTCGCGGGCGGCAAGAACGTGTTCGTCTACTTCGGGCCGTCGCCGAGCTTCACCGGCTGCCCGCTGAACACCTGGCGCTCGACGGGGAACCTGATCGGCAACAACGACACCGGCCGCTACGACACCTCGCAGGTGCAGGCGGGCACGCAGTCGAACACCTACGCCGGCGCGCTCGCCCTGGTCGGCCCGCAGCAGGTGACCGAGATCGACCTGGTCGCGGACTCGGGCTGGTTCTTCGGCTCCAAGGTGCAGACGGTCCTCGTCCGGAACGTCCGGGTGAACGACCAGACCTTCTTCGCGCCGGCCGGCCGGCACGGCCCGAACCCGGCGCGGCTCTGCCGGGCCGAGCGCGACTCGCTCGGCGAGTCCGGCTTCGCCGGCAAGTGGGGCCGAGACCACGGCAAGCGGAATGCGTTCGGCAAGTGCGTCTCCGCCATGGCCCACCAGCACGGCCACGGCCACGGCCACGGGCACGGCCACGGGCACGGGCACGGCCACGACGACGACTAGGGAGAGCTCGTCCCGAGGCGGCGGGCTCCCCAGAACGGGGAGCCCGCGCGCCCTCGAGCGTGGATCGAGCCCCGGCTCCGGACGGCCGATGGAACCTCCGTGGCAGGTTCCGCGGCAGCCGCCTCCGCATCTCCTCCGAGCCTGGTCGAGGAGCGGATCGGCTGCGCCGAGGCGGCGCTCGCCGGCGGCGACCCGGCGGCGGCGCTCGCGCTCCTCCGCTCCGGACGCCCGGCCGCGGCGCGCTCGCCGCGGCTCGCGCTCCGCTCCCTCCTCGTCGAGGCCTCCGCCGAGCTCGCCGAGGGCCGCGCGCGGCGCGCCGTCGAGGTGCTCGAGGAGGCTCGCGCGATCGCCGAGGCGCCGGGCGGGACCGACGCCGACCGCGCGGAGGTCTTCTTCCGGCTCGGCTGCTGCCGGCTCACGCTGGGAGCGCCCGCGAACGCGGCGTCGCTCCTCACCCTCGCGCTCGACCTGTGCGATCGCTCCGCCGAGGTCTCCGACCGCCTGCGCATCCACATCCTCGACTGGCGCTCGCGCTGCTACCAGCGTCAGCGCGACTGGCAGGCGGCGCGCGCGGACGTCGAGCGCGCCCTCGAGCTCGCCCACGACGTCGGCGACGGCCACGTCGTCGCGCGCGCGGCGATGCAGGCGTCGATCGTCGCGGAGCGCGAAGGCGACCTGCTGCTCGCGCGCTTCCACGCCGAGCACGCCCGCAACCAGCTTCGCTCCCTCGGCGACGAGGTGGCGCTCGGCAAGGTGCTCAACAACCTCGGCGGCATCCACTTCCTGCTCGGGGACGCCGACAGGGCCAAGGCGTGCCTCGACGAGGCGCTGCGGCTCGCGACCCTGCGCGACAACGACGTCGACGCGGGCTACGCGCTGTCCTCGCTCGCCCAGGTGCGGCTCCGCACGGGCGACCCGGCGGGGGCGGTGGCGGCCGCCCGCCGCGCCCTCGAGCGGCTCGCCGGCCGCGACGACCACGCGAACGAGGTCGCCGGGACGGAGATCGTCCTCGCCCGCGCGCTGCTCGAGCTCGGCCGCACGGCCGAGGCCGAGGCCGCGTGCGAGCGGGCCGAGGCGGTGCTGGTCGGCTTCGGCTCGGCCAGCCACTCGGCCGCCGCCTGGGTGGCGGCCGGGGACGTCGCGCGCGCAGGCGGCGACCTCGAGCGGGCCGCAGACCTCTACCGCCGCGCCGCCGAGGCGCTCCAGGACCTGCACTTCTGAGCCATGAAGGGAGGTGAGCCGATGAAGCGCGACCTCGTCCTCGCCCGGGCGTTCTCCCTGGCGACGTTCTGCCTCCTCCTCGCCGCGATCGCGGGCAAGTTCAAGCCCCTCGGCTTCCACGCGGGTCTCTAGCCGACCCGCCCCTCCGCCGGGCCGGGGCCTGCCGGGGGCCGCATGCCGCGCGGCCCCCGGCGTCTTCGCACTCCTTGACTGGCGCCCTGACCGGCGACGTCACGCGGCGGAGCGCGACCTCGCTCCCCGGGTCCGCGCGCTCGCCGTGAGCGCGCGCCAGGCCGTCGCCGCGGCCACGGCGCCAACCGCCCCGGCGTAGGTCGCGCTCGCCCAGCCGCGGGCGGTGTCGGTGCCCGCGGCGAGGCCGTGGATCGTGGCGGCGGCGAAGACCGCATAGGCCAGCCAGTGCAGCCGGCGCCACGCGCGGGCGCCGATGCGGCGGCGCAGCGAGAACGACCAGTAGACGAGCGCCGCCAGCTCGGCCGCGAGCACGCCCGCGGCGACGGCGGCCGGCCGGTACGGGGAGGCGAACGGCACGACGAGCGCGTAGAGCGGGATCCGCACCGTCCGGTCGAGGACGAGCGCGAGGCCGTGGAGCGCGAGCATCCCGAGCCCGGCGAGCGCGAACGCGCGGTGCGTGTCGGTCTGCGCGGCCGCCGCGACGTTCCGGAACGGGCGCGACTTGACCGCAAGCCCGGCGAGGACCGAGAGCGTGATCATTGCGTACGCCGCGAAGCCGCTCGCCCGCGCCAGGAGCCAGAAGGTCGGGTCGTGGGTCACGGCCGCTCGAGCCCGCCGCCGTGCACGACGCTCCCGTCCGCCCGCACGAGCACGTGCGGGACGCCGACCGCACCGCCGAGGAACGCGACCTTCGCGAGCACCTCGGCCTCGACGGCGGTGGGGGCGACGACGGTCGCGCGCAGGAGGTCGGTCTCGGCGGGGCGCCCCGTCGCGGGGTCGATCAGGTGATGGCGCTCGTCGCCGCCCCGGCGCCAGCGGCGCCGGTCGCGCCCGGAGGTCGCGATCGCGCCCGAGGCGAGCTCGAGCACGAGCCCGGTGCCCTCGAGCTCGACCGGCCAGGCGCCGCCGCGGACGGCGAGGTCTCCGCCCGCGTTCACGAGGCAGGGCCCGGCCGCCGCCAGGATCGCCGCGGCCCGGTCGACGGCGTAGCCCTTCGCGATCCCTCCGAGGTCGAGGCGGACGCCGGGGCCGAGCACGACGCGGCGGCCGCGCACCTCGACGCGTCCGCCGCACCGGCACGGCCCCGCCGCGCCGCCTGCGCCGTCCTCCGGCACGAGCTCGAACGAGCGGTCGTAGCCGGCGGCGACGAGCGCGTCGTGCACCGTCGGGTCGAAGCGGCCGCCGCTCCGCTCGCGCGCGGCGAGCGCGAGCCGTGTCACCGCCAGCAGGTCCGGCCCGGCGTCGAGCTCGCCGGCCTCGTTCAGCCGGCTGAGCTCCGACCCGGGGCGGAAGCGGGAGAGCAGCGCCTCGAGCCGCTCGAGCTCGGCCTCGACGGCCGCGAAACGGTCGCCGGGCTCGCCGTCGACGAGCAGCTCGACGTCGGTGCCGAGCGCGCGGAAGCGGTGCCGGGCGATCACGACGTCCGCGTCACCGTGAGCGGCGGCAGGGTGACGACGCGGACGGACGGGCGCGTGGCGGCGGCGCCGGAGGCCCGCGCCCTCGCGCGCAGCGCGAGCACCTGGTCGGCGAGCGCGGTCTCGCGGCGGAGCGCCTGCTCGCGCAGCGCGAGCAGCCGGGCGCGCGCGTCCTGGCCCCCCGGCTTCCACGGGCGGGCGGCGACCGCCGCCCACGCGAGGAAGAAGGCGAGGAGGGCGAGTGCGAGCGCGTAGAGGCGGCCGGCGTGGCTAGTCGTCGGAGCCTCCCTCCTCGCGCTCGCCCTCGTCGTCGCCGTGGCGGTGCGCGTGGACGACGACCGGCGCCGGGCGGACGTAGACGGTCCGCGGGGCGCGGGCCGCCGAGGCCGCGGCGGGCTGCTCCTCGAGCGCCCGGCGCAGCGAGCGCTCGGCCGCCGTGAGCCGGCGCTCCCGCGCGGTCAGCGCGGCGGCGCCCTCGGCGCGGGCGGCCGCGCCGAGGCGCGAGGTCCGGATCGCCGCGAACGCGCCGAGCGCGGCCGCCAGGCCGAGGACGAGCGCGATCACGGTCGCATGCCTCCTGTTCATGCACTCGACGGTACGGACGGCCGGTGAAAGGGCGGGCGGTGCGGCCGCAAGGGTTCGGAAACGTCCGGGAAAGATTCGGGAAAGTCCCGATCCCGGCCGCGGAGCGCTCCGCGACGATGGGACGCGTGAGGATCCTGCTCGTCGAGGACGAGGACTCCATTGCGGAGCCGCTCGCGCAGGGTCTTCGGCGCGAGGGCTTCGACGTCGACCGCGCCGCGACCGGCGCGGCGGCGCTCGCCGCCGGCCCGGCCGACTGCGTGCTCCTCGACCTGCGGCTGCCCGACGTGGACGGCTACGACGTCTGCCGCACGCTGCGCGAGCGGTCGGACGTCCCGATCATCATGGTGAGCGCGCGCGGCGAGGAGGTCGACCGCGTGGTCGGGCTCGAGCTCGGCGCCGACGACTACCTCGCGAAGCCGTTCGGGCTGCGGGAGCTGATCGCGCGCATCCACGCCGTCACGCGCCGGGCCGCGCCGCCGTCCAGGCCCCGCGGTCCGAGCCGGGTGGGGCCGCTCGAGGTGGACGTGCGCGCGCGGCGCGTGCGGATGGACGGGCGCGAGCTCACGCTGACCGCGAAGGAGTTCGACCTGCTGGCGGCGCTCGCGGAGGAGCCGGGGGTCGTCCTGTCGCGGCGCGACCTGCTGGAGCGGGTCTGGCACACGTCGTGGTACGGGCAGACGAAGACGATCGACGTCCACGTCGGGTCGCTGCGCCGCAAGCTGGGCGACCCGGGCTGGATCGAGACGGTCCGCGGCGTCGGCTTTCGGCTCCGCGAGCCGTGACGCGCCGGCTGCTCGCCGCGTGGGTCTCGTTCGCGCTGGCGGTGCTCGTCGGGCTCGAGGTGCCGCTCGCGCTCTCGTACGCCCGCAACCAGCGAAACGACGCCTTCGCGCAGCTCGAGCGGGACGCGACCGCGGTCGGCGCTCTGGCCGAGGACGAGCTGCACGGCGGCGGCGGCGACCTCGACGCGCTCGCGCGCGTCGTGCGCCGCTACGGCGACGAGGCCGACGAGCGGATCGTCGTCGCCGACCGGGACGGCGCGCTGCTCGTCGGCGCGGAGGGCGCCACGGCGGCCGGGACGGCGCGGGCGCTGACCGGAAGGATCTGGCGTTCCCGCGGCGAGGGCAGGCTGAGCGTCGCGGTGCCGGTCTCCTCGGGCGGCGTGGTGCTCGGCGCGGTCTCGATCTCGAAGCCCACCGGCGAGGTCGACGAGGCGGTCTCGGGCTTCGTCTGGACGCTGGCGGCGATCGGCGCGGCGGTGCTCGCGGCCGCGGTCGCCGCCGCGCTCCTGCTCTCTCGCTGGGTGACGAGGCCGCTGCGCGGGCTCGAGCACGCGGCCGCGCTCGTGGGCGCGGGCGAGCTCGGTGCGCGCGCCGACGCCGCCGCCGGCCCGCCGGAGGTCCGCTCGCTGGCGCGGCGGTTCAACGAGACGGTCGCGCGGCTCGAGGAGCTCGTCCGCGCGCAGGACGGCTTCGTGGCCGACGCCTCGCACCAGCTCCGGACGCCGCTCACGGCGCTCCGCCTGCGGCTCGAGAACGGGGACGTCCCCGGGGCCCTGGCGGAGGCGGAACGGCTGTCCGGGATCGTCGACGCGCTGCTCGCCCTCGCGCGCGCCGAGGCCTCGCCCCCGGAGACAGTCGAGCTCGCGGAGGCCGTCGCCGAGCGGCTCGAGGCGTGGCTGCCGGTCGCCTCGGAGAGCGGCGTCGGGCTCGAGGCGGACGTCGCCGGCGCCGCGCTCGTCGGGCGCGACCGGCTTGCCCAGGTGCTCGACAACCTGCTCGCGAACGCCCTTGCCGCCTCGCCCTCCGGGACGGTCGTGAGCGTGTCGGGCGACGCCGCCGCGCTGCACGTGCGCGACCGGGGCCCCGGGATGAGCGCCGAGGAGCGGGCCCGCGCCTTCGACCGCTTCTGGTCGAAGGCGGGAGGGTCGGGGCTCGGCCTGCCGATCGTGAAGCGCCTGGTGGAGGTGGACGGGGGCAGCGTCGAGCTGCTCCCGGCGGCCGGCGGCGGGCTCGACGTGGTGCTCCGGCTCGGGGGCGGACCCGGCTGAGGGTCAGGGCGGCTCCTCCCGAGGCCACCTCCGTCGTGTGCTTGGCCCGAAGCGGGGTGGTGGCCGCGGCGGAGGGCTCGAGCAGGTCGCGGGCGAGGATCCCGACGCGCGTCCCCTTGACGACGCCGGCGGCGAGGAGCGCGCGGGCGCAGCGGCGCACGTCCGCCTCGAGGTCGGCGTACGTCCACGTGCGGCCCTCGAAGACGAGCGCCGGCCGGCGCCCGTGCCGCGCGGCGACGTCGCGGACGAACCCGCCGAACGTCAGCGTGATGCCGTCGGGGACGGACACGTCGGCGGTCTCGCTCATCTGCGGCCGAGCCCCGGCTCCGGCGCGCCGACGAGGATCGACGTGTTCCCGAGGCCGAGCCTGCCCTCCCACATCTCCTGGTGGGCGCGCCCGAGCTCCTCGAACGGCAGGACGCGCGACATGCAGGGGTCGATCTTCCCGGCCCGGACGAGCTCGTTGTAGGCGTGGGCCTGCTCGTCGTTCGTGCCGTGCGAGCCCTGCAGGCGCTTCTGCCGCGTCCAGTGGTAGCGCAGGTCGACCATGGCCGAGTAGCCGGTCGTGCCGGCGCAGATCACGACCATCCCGCCGCTCTCGCAGACGAAGATCGAGGTGGGGATCGTCTCCTCGCCCGGGTGCTCGAACACGATCGCCGGATTCTTGCGCTCGCCGACGATCTCCCAGATCTTCCCGCCGAAGGCGCGCACGCCGGCCGTCCAGCGCTTCTGCCCGTCGGCGTCGTCCCAGTGGGGCGGGATGCCCCAGTGGTCGAACTCGGTGCGGTCGATGTAGCCGGCGGCGCCGAGCCGCACGCAGTACTCGCCCTTCTCCGCGCTCGAGACGACCGCGACCGGGATCCCGCCGGCGAGCTTGACGAGCTGGATCGCCTGCGTCCCGAGCCCGCCGGAGCCGCCCCACACGAGCACGACGTCGCCCTCCTGCACGGTGTTCCCCTGCCAGCCGTGGAGCATCCGGTAGGCGGTCGTGCCGACGAGCGTCGGCGCCGCCGCCTCCTCCCAGGTGAGGTGCTCGGCCTTCGGCATGCACTGGTGCGCCTGCACGACCGCGAACTGGCCGAAGGCGCCGTAGTTCGGGCCGTCGTAGCCCCAGATCCTCGCGCTCGGCGCGATCATCGGGTCCTTGCCGGCCTTCACCCACGGGTCGTTCCGGTCCCACCAGCCGTGGTGGATCACGACCTCGTCGCCGACCCTCACGCTCTCGACCTCGTCGCCGACCTTGTAGACGATCCCGGACGCGTCGCTGCCGCCGATGTGGAAGTCCTCGGCCGAGCCCGCCTTCTGCCGGACCGCGATGATGTCGACCGGGACCCCTCGCGCCGCCCAGACGTTGTTGAAGTTGATCCCGGCTGCCATCACGGCGACCAGGACCTCGTCCGGCCCGATCTGCGGGGTGTCGACCTCCTCGATCTGGAAGGCGTTGAGCGGGTCGCCGAGCCGGTCCCGGCGGACGACCTGGGCGAGCATCCGCGGCGGGACCTCGCCGACCGGGGGCAGGCTGCCGATGGGTACCGTGGTTGTCGTGGCCATGCGCTCTCTCCTCTCGGTGCGGGCCGGCTTCAGTTCGAGGGCTATCAAACAGTTCTACTAGCCCGGCGTCAATCCGTGCGCGGAGATACGATCGGAGGCGTGGCGGTGATGTCGGAGCGGGACGCGGTGCGGCGCGAGCGGCTGGTGACCATCTTCTCGGCGCTCAGCGACCCCACCCGGATGGAGATGCTGGAGATGATCCTGGCCCGGGGCGAGGTCGGTTGCGCCGAGTTCGACGAGCACTTCCCGCTCTCGAAGTCGACGATCTCCTACCACACGAAGATCCTCAACGCCGCCGGGCTGATCGAGACCCGCCGCGAGGGCCGCTTCTTCTTCTACCGCGCGAAGCTCGACGAGCTCGAGCAGCAGTTCCCCGGCCTCGCCGCCCAGCTGACCGAGTCCTAGCCGCCGCCCCGCAACGAACCGGGGTCGGAGCTCGAGTTGTTGCGCCGCGGGCGGCTCAGATCGGGAAGCGGTACACGCGGGCGTCGAGCGGGCCGAGCCAGTCCCGGAAGGAGCCGTCGGCGACGGCGATCCGGCGGAAGACCTGGCGGCCCGGGACGATCGGCGGCGGGGGCGGCTCCTGGACGTGCTCCCAGAGCGCCTCGCCGCCCCCGATCGGGCGGCCGTCGCGCCGGCGCGGGAGCCCGGAGAAGCGGACGAGGCTCGTGGCCCCGCCGCGCCTGACCGCGATCACGTAGAGAAAGCCGCCCTCGCGCCGGACTGCGAGCTCGACGTCCCCGGCGCTCGCGGTCACCTGCGCGCCGGCGGCCGGGGCGACGAGCGCGGGGCCGACCGCGGTGGAGGTCAGCTCGCGCAGGAGCGGCCGCAGCACGAGCTCCCAGAAGGTCCAGTTCCAGCCGAGCTTCGCGTCCCCCGGCGTGCATACCTGCGTCAGGTGCCCCCCGAAGAAGACGAGGCCGCGCGCGCCGCTCACGATCGCCTGGTAGGCCATGAAGCGCTCCTCGTGGAGCGTGGGGAAGCGCGGGACGACGCCGGGGTGGTCGCGTGAGGGCGTCGTGCCGCTCCAGGCGATCTGGAGCGTCGTCCAGACCGGCTTCGCGCCCGCGGCAGCGACCATCTTCCGGGTCACGTCGCCGACGACCCCGACGTCCCGCCTCGGCGTGCCGGCGTGCCTGCCGGGCGGGTAGGCGACCGGGTAGACGTCCGCGCCGGTGATGTCGAACGCCGGCCGGTACGGCGTCAGCTCCGCGACCGTGTTGCGCGGCGCCTGCACGATCACGAGCGGGTGCCCCGGGTCGAGCGCCTTGACCTTTCGGTACGCGCGCACGAGCCCGGCCGGGCGCACCCAGTCGTCGCCGCGGAAGGGGTTCCGCGGCTCGTCGACGCCCTTCCAGGCGCCGAGCGCGGGGTGGCCGCGGAGCGCCGTCACGATCCGCTCGAGCAGGCGCTCGCGCGGAGACGGGCCGCCGTCCGCCGCCGGGGGCGGCAGGTTGGCCGCGTCGCCGAGCCACAGCCAGCAGCGGAGGCCGTGCGCCGCCGCGGCGTCGAGCCGGGCGCGCTCCTCCTCGAGCTGCGCGCCGGCGAGCTCGAGGCTCCACTCCGCCCGGCCCGTTCGGACGAAGCCGGCGCCGGCGGCGGCGAGCTCCGCCAGCCCGTCGCGGCCGCCGGGCGCCTTCCCGCCCGGAGGCGGGGGGTTCGAGAGGCAGATCGGGAACAGCCTGCGCCCGCCGGCGAGGAGCGCGCCCGTCGCCCTGTCGACCGTCACCGTCATGCCGCTCGTTGCGTCCGGCGCCGCCGCAGGCTAAGCTCGGCCGGCTTCGCCTGCGGCGGACCTGCGCGTTCCGGCTCGGCTGACCTCAGACGATGCACCTGCTCCCTCCCAGCGCCGGCCTCCCGCCTCCGCCCGGCGACTCGCTCGAGCTCCTGCGCAGCCTCGACGCCGCTCTCGACGGGAGCATTCCCGCGAAGGTGCTCGACCGCAACCTGCTGATCGGCACCTGGAACCTGCGCCAGTTCGGCCGCATCACGAAGCGCTGGCAGGCGGCGCCGGGCGACAACCCGAAGCGGAACCTCCAGGACCTCTGCTGCATCGCCGAGATCGTCTCGCGCTTCGACGTCGTCGCGCTGGTCGAGGTGAAGCGCGACCTCACCGCGCTGAGGCTGCTCGTCCAGGCGCTCGGGCCCGACTGGGGCTTCATCGTCTCGGACGTGACCGAGGGCAAGGCGGGCAACGCGGAGCGGCTCGCGTTCGTCTTCGACCTCCGCCGCGTACGGCCGAGCGGGCTCGCTGGCGAGATCGTCATCCCCGAGGAGGAGCTGCGCGCCGCGGACGCGATCATCCAGCGCCAGTTCGCCCGCACGCCGTACACGATCAGCTTCCGCGCGGGGGAGAAGGCGTTCACGCTCGTGTCGCTCCACATCCTCTGGGGGAAGTCGGCGTCCGCGCGCACGCCGGAGATCCGCGCGATCGCCAAGTGGTTCGCCGACCACGCCGACGATCCCGACGACTTCAACCGCAACATGTTCGCCCTCGGCGACTTCAACATCGACCGCGTCGGCGACCCGAACTGGAAGGCGTTCGTCGTCGACCACGGCCTCTCGCCCCCGGACAAGCTCCTCGGCGTGCCGCGGACCGTCGGCGAGACGCCCGGGATGCACTCGTTCTACGACCAGATCGCGTGGTTCACGAAGGGGTCGCGCTCCGCGCTCACGCTCCACTACACGGACGCCTCCGGGTTCATCTGGACCGACCACCTGCTGCAGGGCGTGAAGCAGTCCGAGAAGGAGGCGCGCATCTCAGACCACTACCCGCTCTGGGCCGAGTTCTCGGTGACCGCGTGAACGCCGACGCCGGCCCGCTCGCGCGCGCCGCGGCCCCCGTCCAGGCGAAGCCGGCCGGGCCGCCGCGCGACGACGACGACCGCGGCCCGCTCGACGGGACGGCGCTCTGCCTCTCCGGCGGCGGCTACCGCGCGATGCTCTTCCACCTCGGGGCGCTCGTGCGGCTGAACGAGGCCGGGCTCCTGCCGCGGCTCGACCGGGTGTCGAGCGTCTCCGGCGGCTCGATCGCCGCCGGCGTCCTCGCGCTCGGCTGGAACCGCCTCGCGTTCGGCGAGTCCGGCGCCGCCGCCAACTTCGACGAGGTCGTCACGGCGCCGCTCCGGCGGATGGCGCGGCGCACGATCGACTGGAAGGCGATCCTGCTCGGGACCCTGCTCCCGGGCACGAGCGGCGGCCGGCTCGCCGGCGCCTACCGCCGCTACCTGTTCGGCCGGGCGACCCTGCAGGACCTGCCCGACCGGCCGCAGTTCGTCTTCAACGCGACCAACCTGCAGTCGGGCGCGCTGTGGCGCTTCTCGAAGGCCTACCTCTGGGACTACCGGGTCGGCGAGGTCGCGCACCCGAGGACGGAGCTCGCGACGGCCGTCGCCGCGTCGTCGGCCTTCCCGCCCTTCCTCTCTCCGGTCGTGCTGCGGTTCGGGAGCGGCGACTACGTCGCCGGGAGCGGCGACGACCTCCAGCGGCCGGAGTTCACCGACCGCGTCGTCGTCACCGACGGCGGCGTCTACGACAACCTCGGCCTCGAGACGGCCTGGAAGCGCTACCGGACGGTGCTCGTGAGCGACGGCGGCGGGCACCTGGGCGACCAGGCCCGCCCGCGGCACGACTGGCTCCTCCAGGCCTACCGCGTGCTCGGCGTGATCGACAACCAGGTGCGCAGCCTCCGCAAGCGCCAGCTCGTCGACGGGTTCAGGGCGGGTCTGCGGGAGGGGACCTACTGGGGGATCCGCAGCGACGTCGCCGACTACGCGCTCGAGGGCTCGCTGCCGGCGCCCGTCGAGGAGACCGCGCGGATCGCGGCGATCTCGACCCGGCTCGCCCGCCTCGGCGAGGCCGACCAGGAGCGGCTCGTGAACTGGGGCTACGCGATCTGCGACACCGCCCTGCGCAAGCACCTCGCGGAGCCGGTCGGCGCTCCCAGGGGCTTCCCCTACCCGCGGCGCGGCGTCTCGGCCCGTTAGGGCCGGCCGCCGTGGGGAATGATCTTCCGCGGGCGGACCGGCACAACACGACCGAGGAGGACCTGACATGACCCGCAGACGAATCCGGCTCGCCGTTGCGGTCGCGCTCGGGGCGAGCCTCGCCGCCGCCTCGCTGGCGGTTGCGGCGACGCGCGACCACGGCAAGCATCTCGGCGCCGCGACGTTCAGGGCGCACCTGACCGGCTACGAGGAGGTCCCGGCGATCAACTCGCCCGGGCAGGGCGACGTGACGATCACGGTCGGGCAGAACCAGCTCTCCTACACGCTCGCGTTCTCCGGCATCACCCCGAGCGTGGCGCACGTGCACGTCGGCCAGCAGGGCGTGAGCGGCGGTGTCTCGTTCTTCCTGTGCGGCGGCGGCGGCAAGCCGGCGTGCACGTCAGGCCTGAGCGGGACGGTCGCGCCGGGCGACGTGCAGGCGATCGGCGGGCAGGGGTTCGCGGCCGGAGACCTGAACGCCGTGATCGCCGCGATGCGGGCCGGAGTCACCTACGCGAACATGCACACGGCCGCGTTCCCGGCCGGCGAGATCCGCGGCCAGCTCCTCGCGGGCCACGCCCGCGGCCACGGCCACGACGGGGACGACGACTGACCGCGCCCGAGGGCCCGCGCCGCGACCGGCGCGGGCCCTCGACCGCCGTCGCGGCCGAGCCGTTTGCGCCCGGCGGCCCACGACGAGGACGTGCGCCCGCTCGCCCCTCGCCGCGCTCGTGCTCGCGCCCCGCGCTCCGCCCGCCCCGCCCGACGGAGTACAGTGTCGCGCTCACGCGGAAATCGGGGGCAGGCCGAGGAGAGGAGGTCGCGGGGTGAGCGATTCGCCGCGCAGCAAGTGGCTCGTCCTGGCGGTCGTCGGAGCCGCCTTCTTCATGACGATCCTCGACGTCGCGATCGTGAACGTGGCGATCCCGTCGATCCAGGCCGACCTGAAGATCGCGGAGTCGACGGTCCAGTGGGTCGTGACCGCCTACGCGATCACCTTCGGCGGGTTCCTGCTGCTCGGCGGCCGGATGGCCGACCTGCTCGGGCGGCGGGCGATCTTCGTGACCGGCCTCACGCTGTTCACGCTCGCCTCGCTCGCGTGCGGCCTCGCATCGAGCGCCGGCGTGCTGATCGCCGCGCGCGCCGTGCAGGGGGTCGGCGCCGCGATCATCTCACCGGCCGCGCTCTCGATCGTGACGACGACGTTCAGCGAGGGCGCCGAGCGCAACAAGGCGCTCGGCATCTGGGGCGCCCTCGGCGGCTCGGGCGCCGCGGTCGGCGTGCTCGCCGGCGGGATCCTCACGAAGTACCTCGGCTGGGAGTGGATCTTCTTCGTCAACGTGCCGGTCGGGGCGCTCGTGCTGCTCCTGACGCGTCCGGTCGTCCCGGAGAGCCGAGCCGACCTCGGGCACCGCCGCTTCGACGCGCCCGGGGCCGTCACCGTCACCGGCGGGCTGGCGCTCCTCGTCTACGCGATCTCGAAGGCGCCCGACGTCGGGTGGGCGACGGGGCGCACGATCGGCCTGCTGGTCGGCTCGGCCGTCATCCTCGCCGCGTTCGTGGGCTGGGAGCTGCGCTCGCCGGCTCCGCTCGTGCCGTTCGGGATCTTCCGGATCCGGACGCTCACCGGCGCGAACGCGGTCGGCCTGCTGCTCGGCGGCACCATCTACGCGAACTTCTTCATCCTCACGCTCTACGTCCAGCAGGTGCTCGGCTGGTCGGCGCTCCGGACCGGGCTCACGTTCCTCGCGACCGCGGGCACGACCGTGATCTGGGCGGGCGTGGCGCAGGCGCTCGTGACGAGGGTCGGTCCGCGGGCCGTGATGACGCTCGGGCTCGCCGTCCTCTCGCTCACGGTGCTCGGGTACACGCGCCTGCCGGTGGACGGGCACTACTGGCCCGACCTGCTGCCGCTCTACCTCGTCTTCGCGCTCGGCCTCGCGTTCAGCTTCATCCCGGTCACGATCGCCGGGTTCATCGGGGTGCCGCACGACAGGGCCGGGCTCGCATCGGGTCTGCTCAACACGAGCCAGCAGATCGGCGGCGCGGTCGGCGTCGCCGTCACCTCCACGATCTTCGTCTCGCACGCGAAGGCCGGGCACTTCACGCCGCAGGCGTTCACGACCGGCTACCACTGGGCGTTCGCGGCGCTCGTCGCGTTCGCGGCGGTCGGCGCGGCCGTCGCGTTCGCGCTCTTCCGCGGGGCCCGCGTGCCGGCGCCCGAGGCCGAGGCTGTCACCGTCACCATGCACTGAGGCGGCGGCCCGCTCGAGCGCTCCCGCGGACGATGACGTACGTGCCCAGCCCGGACCGGTACCGCGCGATGCGTTACCGCCGCTGCGGGCGGTCGGGCCTGAAGCTGCCCGTGATCTCGCTCGGGCTCTGGCAGAACTTCGGCGGCGAGGCGCCGCTCGAGCGCAGCCGCGCGATCGTCCGGCGGGCGTTCGACCTCGGCATCACGCACTTCGACCTCGCGAACAACTACGGGCCGCCGTACGGGTCGGCGGAGGAGACGTTCGGGAGGCTCGTGCGCGACGACCTGCGGCCGTTCCGCGACGAGCTCGTGATCTCGACGAAGGCCGGCTACGACATGTGGCCCGGCCCCTACGGGGAGTGGGGCTCGCGCAAGTACCTGCTGGCGTCGCTCGACCAGTCGCTCGCGCGCATGGGGCTCGACTACGTCGACATCTTCTACTCGCACCGGTTCGACCCCGAGACGCCGCTCGAGGAGACGATGGGCGCGCTCGACAGCGCGGTGCGGCAGGGGAAGGCCCTCTACGCGGGCATCTCCTCGTACTCGGCGGCGACGACCCGGGAGGCGTACGCGATCCTGCGCGAGCTCGGCACGCCGCTGCTCGTCCACCAGCCGTCGTACTCGATGCTGAACCGCTGGATCGAGGACGAGCTGCTCGACACGCTCGGCGAGCTCGGCGTCGGCTGCATCGCCTTCTCGCCGCTCGCGCAGGGAGTCCTGACCGACCGCTACCTGCAGGGCGTGCCGGAGGGATCCCGCGCGAGCCGCGCCGGCACGATCGCCCCCGGGCAGCTGGACGAGGAGATCCTCGCGAAGGTGCGCGCGCTGAGCGAGATCGCGGGGCGGCGCGGGCAGCCGCTCGCGCAGCTCGCGCTCGCGTGGGTGCTGCGCGACGAGCGCGTCACCTCCGCGCTGATCGGCGCCTCGAGCGTCGAGCAGCTCGAGACGAACGTCGGCGCGGTCGAGAGGCTCGCGCTCGCCCGCGACGAGCTCGACGAGATCGACCGGTACGCGACCGAGAGCGGGATCGACATCTGGGCGGCCTCGAGCAGCTCCTGACGCGGCCGCCGGGCCGGCCCGGGCGGCGCCCCACTCCCCCGGACGGGGGAGGGAGAATCGGGAACTTGCCGGTCGGCGCGGCCGCGGGCCGCGCCGAAGCGCAGGCTGTGCTCTGCGTCAGGGTCCGTTCCGGCCGCCTGCCGCCGGCGCGCGTGCGGCGGCTCGTCGCCGTCGCCGGCGTCGTCGCGCTGGTCGCCCTGCCCGCCGCGAACGGCGGCGGCACGTCGGCGGCGCGCGGGCAGGCCGACGCCTCCGCGTGGCTCTTCGATCCGCTCCGCGTGAACGCGATCGAGCTCGAGGCGAGCCCGGCCGCGCTCGCCTCGCTTCGCAGCGAGCCGAGGAGCTACGTCGACGCGCAGGTCACGCTCCACGACGGCGGCACCACGTACGGGCCGTACGCCGTCGGCCTGAGACTGCGCGGGCACACCTCTTTCCGCGACCTCGACGGGAAGCCCGCGTTCAAGGTCAAGCTCGGCGACGCCGCCGGGCGGGAGCTCGCGGGCCTGAAGTCGCTGACGCTCAACAACATGGTCCAGGATCCGTCGATGCTCGCGGAGGCGATGTCGGCGCGCGTCCTGACCGCGATCGGCGTGCCGACCCCGCGCGTCGGGTACGCCTACGTCCGGCTGAACGGGGACGACTACGGCCTGTACGCGAACGTCGAGACGATCGACAAGGTGATGGCGAAGCGCTGGTTCGGGAGCACGCAGCACATCTACGAGGCGAACTACGGCGCCGACGTGGTCGAAGGGGCCGTCGACAGGTTCGACGTGAGCACGGGCAGCGCGAAGGACGTCTCCGACCTCGAGGCGCTCGTCCGCGCCGCCTCGGGCGACGGCGCCGGCTGGGCGGAGCGGATGAAGCCAGTCGCCGACCTGGCGGAGCTGGCGCGCGCCTTCGCCGCCGAGCACTACATCGGGCAGTGGGACGGCTACTCCTACGGCTCGACGCAGTCCCAGCCCAACAACTACGACCTCGAGAGCGACGACGGCGGCCGGTTCTCGCTGATCGTCACCGGCACCGACCAGACCTGGCTCGAGGGCGAGAACTTCGGGCTCACCGGCAACGGAGTGCTGTTCCGGGAGTGCCTCGCCTCGGCGGAGTGCCAGGCGCTCTACGTGGAGGCGCTGCGCAAGCTCGCCTCGAGCCGCGACGTCCGCGAGCTCGCCGCGACCGCCCGGGCGGTCCGGGAGGCGATCGCTCCGTGGCGCCGGCGCGACCCGCGCCGGGAGCAGTCGGCCGCCGAGGGAGAGGCCCAGGCCGAGGCGAAGATCGCCTTCATGGCCTCCCGGCCGGGTCAGCTCGACGCCTGGCTCGGCAAGGGCTCCTCGCCGGGGCCGGCCGCGCTCGCCGCGCCGCCGGCGGCCGGGCCGCGGCTCGGCAAGCCGGCCGCCTCGCCCGCGGCCCCGGTCGCCGGGCGGCGGTTCGGCGTGTCGCTGGCGGCGACCCGGAGCGACACCGGCGCGCCCCTCCGGACGGGCAAGGTCGCCTGCCGCTCGTCGGCGGGAGTGAGCCCGGTCGCGACCTCGTGCTCCCTCGCGAAGGGCAGGGTCAGGCTGTCGCTCACGGTCCCGAAGGCGGCCCGGGGCACGCTGCTCCGGGTCAGGGTCGAGGTCACGGCGGCCCGCGGGACGGGGCTCGGCATCTACACCTTCAGGATCCGCTGAGCGCGGCGTCGCGAGCTCGACCCGACTCCGACCGAGGATCGACACCGAGAAGCGCGGAGAGCCCGCAGCGAAGGCCCTGCTCGTCGCGTCCGGCCACGCCTGCATCCGCTGACCCGGAACGGGGCCCGCGGCCCCCGGATCGGGGTAGGGGTTCCCACCGACCCCGAACGCGGGTTTGCCCGGCTGCGCGGCCGGCGGGGCGGGGCCGATGATTGCAGCATGGACCGCGGCCTCGTCGCCGCGCTCGTGAATACGGGCGCGATCGTCGTGATGGTCTTCGGGCTCTACTTCCCGAGGCACCGGCGGCGCGACCTCGTGGTCGCCTACCTCGGCGTCAACGTCGGCGTGCTTGCGGTCGCGAGCGTGCTCTCGACGGCAGGGATCGGCGTCGGCCTGGGACTCGGCCTCTTCGGCGTCCTGTCGATCATCCGGCTGCGCTCGATCGAGCTGAGCCAGCCCGAGGTCGCCTACTACTTCGCGGCGCTCGCGCTCGGCCTGCTCGGGGGTCTCTCGGTCGCGCCGATCGCGGAGAGCTCGGCGCTGATGGGGCTCGTCGTCGCGGCGCTCTTCGTCGGCGACCACCCGCGCCTCTTCCGCGGCTACCGTCACCAGCTCGTCGTCCTCGAGCGTGCGTACACCGACGAGCGCGCCCTGCGCGCGGAGCTCGAGCGGCGGCTGGAGGGGAGGGTCCGCGGCTTCACGGTCACGAAGCTCGACCTCGTCAACGAGATGACGTGGGTCGACGTCCGGTACACGGTGCCGCCGGCGTCGACGGCCGAGGAGGTGCGGCCGCTGAACCCGGTCGCGGTCCTCCCCGAGGGCGAACGCTCGGCGGGATGACGCCTTGAGCCTCGCCTGTCCGGAGGACGGGGCCGGGCCCGGCTCGAATCCTGCGGCCGGCGGCGCGAGCGTGCGGCGCGCGCTCGCGCTCGGGAAGCTCGCGCCGATCGCCCTTCCCGCGCTCGTCGACCGCGCCGGGCTCGCCACGCGGGTCGAGCGCAAGTACCTCGTCAGCGCCACGGACGCCGCCCGCCTGTGCGGGCTGCTTCCCCCGGAGGCGCGGGTGCTCGAGATCGGCGGGTCGCGCGCCTTCCGCTACGCGTCCGCGTACTTCGACACGCCGGCCCGGGACATCTACCTGGCGACCGCCTACCGGCGCGGGCGGCGGTTCAAGGTGCGCATCCGCCAGTACCTCGACTCGGAGCTGGCGTACGTCGAGGTGAAGGCGCGCCGGGGACGGTTCACGACCAAGGACCGCGTCCCCAGCGGCGGCGCCGACTCGCTCACCGCGGCGGCGGCCGCGCACCTCGCCGGCTACCTGAGGGCGGCGCGCGTCTTCGACCTCGACGTCGCGGCGCTCGCCCCGGCGCTGCGCACCCGCTACCGGCGCACGACCGTCTACCTCCCCGAGAGCGGCAGCCGCGTGACCTTCGACACCGAGCTCTCGTTCTCGACCGCGGCCTGCGACCGCCGGGGCCGGACGATCGAGCTGCCGGAGCTCGTGGTCGTCGAGACGAAGACCGCGGGTCCGCCGTCGTCGCTCGACCGGCTCCTCTGGTCGCTCGGCATCCGGCCGGTGAAGTTCTCGAAGTTCGGGACCGGCCTGGCGGCGCTCCATCCCGAGCTTCCGCACACGAGGTGGGTCCGGTCGATGCGGAACGAGCTGGCCGGCAGCGTCCGGAGCGCCGTCCTTCGGGTCGGGCCGCCTCCGAGCGGGCGGATGTCGCCGTCCGCGCCGGCGCGGGCGTGACGGCCCGCCGGGCGGGGCGGCGCGCTCGCTCACTCCCAGCCTCGCAATGCTTCCCCCGCGATCTCGAGCTCGTAGGTCTTACGACCCAACGCCCGCTCGAGCTCCCGGATCTTGCGGCGCAACTCGCGCTCGCCGTCGCGGTCCTCCTTGCCCGCCAGCGCAGCGCGGCCGCCGTCGAGCAGCCTGTCCCGCCAGCTGTAGTAGAGCGTGCCCGAGATCTGGTGCTCGCGGCAGACCTCCTTCACCGAGCGGTCGCCGCGCAACCCGGCCAGGACGGACGCGAGCTTCCGCTGCGCCGTCCAGCCCCGGTACTGCTTCTTCTGCTCGCTCAACCTCGCTCTCCCTTCGGTCGAGCGGCCCATCCTGAGCGGGCCGCCGGACGATCCCTCCGGCGCTACGCGCCTCGGGATCGCCCGGCGCTCCAGGTCAGCTACCTGTCAACGCGGGGACCGGGGAGCGGGGCACACGGCGCCCGCGCCCGCTCGGAAGCCGGGTCAGCCCAGGCGGCCCTGCCCTGCCCGCGTGCGAGGCCGGACGGCCGGGGCGGAGAGGCGGCGCCTGAGCCGGGCGAGCGCCGCCCTCGCGCCGATCGCCGCCGCCGTCGCGATCGCCGCCCCCGCCGGCGCGAGCTGGAGGACGGTCTCCTCGACGGGGAGCCCCATCGCGTGCCCGACGATCACGGGAACACCTCCGAGGTCACGTCGCCGCCCTGCAGCCGCATCTCGTGCGCGCGTGCGGGGCCGTCGGCGCGGTGGTGGAAGTCGACGAAGAAGTCGGGGTCGACGCTCATCGAGCCGTCCTCGGCGACGTCGACCTTGAGCAGGTAGGACTCGAGCCCCGGGTAGAACTGGTTGTCCCACGTCGAGAGCAGCGAGTTCGTGACGTAGAGCCGCCGCCCGTCGAACGAGAGCTGCAGCATCTGCGGGCCGCCCGTGAGCGGCCGGCCGGCGTCGCTCTCCTTGCCCAGCACGCCTCCGAGCCAGAGCCGTCCGGTGAGGCGGGGGTTGGCCGGGTCCGAGACGTCGTAGCGGCGAAGGTCGCCGTGCAGCCAGTTCGAGAAGTAGAGGGCCCTGTCGTCGAGCGAGAGGACGAGGTCGGTGATCAGCCCGGGCACCGGGATCGGCCAGCTGTCGAGCTCGACCGCGTCGACCGCGACCACGGGCTCGGCGGCGTAGGAGCCGTCCTCCCGGTGGTAGCGCCAGATCGTCGACGACAGCGCGGCCCCGACGAAGCCCTCGTCCGCCTCGGGATCGTGCTTCCAGCGGATCTCGAGCGGGACGAGCCCGTTCGCGCCGAGGTCGATCGTCTGCTCGAGCTCGCGCCGCTCGAGGTTCCAGAAGTGGAGTCGCTGCCCGTAGCGTCCGGCCTCGACGTCGGCGAGGTCGAAGCCCGGCTCGTACGCGTTCGGGGCGCCGAACTCGCTCGAGACGAGCGTGTTCTTGCGCGGCTGGTACCAGAAGTCGTAGTTCATCGGCGGGTGCGGCCCGCCGTTCTCCCAGCGGCCCTTCACCTCGAACGTCTTCGCGTCGAGCACGGCGAAGCCGCCGGCGGCGTTGCCCTCGGCGTCGCCGAGCATCGAGATGACGACGTTCTCGCCGGGCATGCAGTGCGTGGTGTGCGGCCGCGTGTAGCCGGTCTCGCGCACGAGCTCCTCGGGCTCGATCACCTTCTCGATCCGGGGCCGCAGCGGGTCGTCCGCGACGTTCAGGACGTGGATCCGCGAGGAGCGGAAGCCGGGGAGGACGAGGTGCGAGCGGTCGGGGCCGTGGCACGCCGACGAGCAGCGGTTCCACCCGAAGTGGTGGAGCTCGTCGCCGACGTTCGGCATCGGCGTCTCGTGGAGGATCCGTCCGTAGGTGTCCGAGCCGGGCCGGGTGTCGACGACCGCCAGGAAGTCCGGTGCGTCCACGCCCGTGCCGGCGCGCATCGCCGTGACGTAGAGGTACTCCTCGGCCGGCGCCGTCCGGGCGTCGGCGGGGGAGAGGTGGAACGAGGCGGGCCTGCGGCCGTGGCCGCCGCCCTCGGGTGACGTCATCTCGGTCTCCTTTCGCGTGGAACACGGTGCGGCACAGGAGACTCGAAGGCGCCTGCCCGGCGGCTGCCCGCCGGTAGCCGCCGGGCAAACGGGCGCGGCGGCCGTGCTACGGTCGGCCCGAGGCGCGCGGATGGAGTACCGGATCCTCGGACCGCTCGAGGTGCGCGACGCGGGGCGCGAGGTGCCGCTGCGGGGCGGAAAGCAGCGCGCCCTGCTCGCGCTGCTGCTCGTGAACGGCAACAGGACGCTGGCGCTCGAGCGCATCGTCGACGACCTCTGGGGCGCCGACGTGCCCGAGAGCGCGTCGAAGATGGTCCAGATCTACGTCTCCAGGCTCCGGAAGGAGCTGCCGCCGGGGACGCTGCACACGCGCCCGCCCGGCTACTCGCTGGAGCTCGCGCCGGACGAGCTCGACCTCCACCGCTTCGAGCGGCTCGTCGCGGAGGCGCGTGAGCGCCTCGACGCCGGGCGCGCCGGGGAGGCCTCGGCGGGCTTCCGGGCCGCGCTCGAGCTGTGGCGCGGGCCGGCGCTCGCGGAGTTCACGTCCGAGCCGTTCGCGCCGGCGGAGGGCGCGCGGCTCGAGGAGCTGCGCCTGCACGCGCTCGAGGGGCGGCTCGACGCCGACCTCGCGCTCGGGCGGCACGAGGACCTCGCCGGCGAGCTCGAGGCGCTCGTCGCCCGCGAGCCGCTGCGGGAGGGGCTGCGGCGCCGCCACATGCTCGCGCTCTACCGCTCCGGCCGGCAGGCGGAGGCCCTCGCCGCCTACCAGGAGGCGAGGCGTGCGCTCGCCGGGGAGCTCGGGATCGAGCCCTCGCCGGCCCTGCGCGAGCTCGAGCGGCTGATCCTCCGGCAGGACGCCGGCCTCGAGCTCGAGGCTCCGGCGGCCGCGCCGCCCCTCGCCCCCCGTGCGCCCGCGCGGGCCCGCGCGGCGGCGGCGATCGTGTGCCCGGCGTGTGCGACGGAGAGCCCGGCCGGGACGCGCTTCTGCCCGTCCTGCGGCACCGCGCTCGCGGAGGCGCCGGACGAGATGCTCAAGCTCGTCTCCGTCCTCTTCGCCGACGTCGTCGGCTCGACGGCGCGCGCGGAGGCGCTCCACCCGGAGGACGTGCGCGAGCTGATGACGGGCTTCTTCGCCGCGATGGCCCGGGAGATCCGGGCGGAGGGCGGCGAGATCGAGAAGTTCGTCGGCGACGCGATCATGGCCGTGTTCGGCGTCCCGGCCGTGCACGAGGACGACGCCGTGCGCGCCGTCCGCGCGGGGTGGCGCATGCTCGAGCGCCTCCGGAGCTGGAACGCGGCCCGCGATCAGGCGGACGCGCTCGAGATCCGGATCGGGGTGAGCACGGGGGAGGTGCTCGCCTCCGGCGGCGCGGGCGGCGACCTCCGCGTCACCGGCGACGCCGTGAACGTGGCGGCCCGGCTCCAGCAGGCCGCGGAGCCGGGCACGATCCTCGTCGCCGACCGCACCGCCCGCGCCGTGCGCGCGCACGCCGAGCTGCGGCCGGCCGGCGACCCGCTCGAGCTGCCGGGCAAGTCCGAGGCGGTGCCGGCCTGGATGGTCGTCGGGCTGCGGGAGACGGCGGACGACCGGGGCCTGCCGGGCGTCGCGACGCCGATGGTCGGCCGCGACCACGAGCTCGCGTCCCTGCGGACGACGTTCGCGCGCGTCCGGCAGGAGGGCCGGCCGGCGCTCGTGACCGTGGTCGGGGATGCGGGCGTCGGCAAGAGCAGGCTCGTGCGCGAGTTCCTGTGGCCGCTCGAGCACGACGCCAAGGCGCTCGCCGGCCGCTGCCTTCCGCTCGCGCGCGGCGTCACCCTCGGGCCGCTCGCCGAGATGCTCAGGACGGAGGCGGGCGTGCTCGACACCGACGACGCCGGCGCCGTCTCCTCCAAGCTCGCCCGCCTGGTCGCGAGCACGCTGGCGCCGCTCGGCGAGCGCGACGGGGCGCGAACCGCCGCCGCCCTCGCCTCCACGCTCGGCCTGCGGCTGTCCGAGGACCCGCTCGCGGCGCTCGACCCGCGCGAGCGCTACCGCGAGCTCGTCGCCGCGTGGCTCCGGCTCCTCGGCGCGATGGTGCGCCGCGGGCCGGTCGTCGCGGTCGTCGAGGACCTGCACTGGGCCGACCCGACCGTGCTCGACGTGCTCGACGAGCTCGCCGAGCGCCTCGACGGCCCGATCCTCTTCCTCTGCACCGCCCGGCCCGACCTCCTGCGCGCGCGGCCCGGCTGGGGCGGCGGCCACCGGCACTTCACCTCGCTGCCGCTCGACCCGCTCGGTGCGGACGAGAGCGCGCGTCTCGCGTCGCTCCTCCCGGGCGTCGACGAGCTGCCCGACCGCGTCCGGCGGCTGATCCTCGAGCGCTCGGGCGGCAACCCGTTCTTCCTCGAGGAGATCGTCCGGCACCTGATCGCCGAGGGGCTGCTCGCGTGGGACGGCCGCCGGTGGCGCCCCCGCGCGGGGATCGAGGCGGTCGAGATCCCGGACAACGTCCAGGCCGTCATCCTCGCGCGACTCGACCTCCTGACCCCCGAGGAGCGGCGGGTCGCGCAGCGCGCGGCGGTGGTCGGGCGCGTGTTCTGGGACGGCGCGCTCGAGCGGCTCGCGCCGGTCGACGACCTCGAGGCGGCGCTTCGGACGCTTCGCCGCCGGGAGTTCGTGCTCGAGCGGGTGTCGTCGTCGCTTCCGGGCGAGCGGGAGTACGCGTTCAAGCACGTCCTCATCCGCGACGTCGCGTACGCGAGCCTGCCGCGGGCGGAGCGTGGACGCGCGCACGCCGAGACGGCCGCGTGGATCGAGGAGAGGAGCGGCGGCAGGACCGGCGAGCCGACCGAGCTGCTCGCGTACCACTACGACGCCGCCTTCTCGTTCGTCCGCGAGGACGAGTGGCGGCGTCGCGCCAGGTCGTACCTGCTCGCCGCCGCGGCCGACGCGCAGCGCCGGTTCGCGGTCCAGCAGGGCGACCGCCTCGCGCGCCGTGCGGTCGAGCTCTCGGTGGGCGTCGCGGAGCGCGTGGAGTCCCTCGAGGCGCTCGGAGACCTCCAGTACCTCGCGTTCCTCGGGGACGCGGCCTGGCGCACGTTCGGCGAGGCCCTCGCCGAGCTCTCTCCCGGCGACCCGGCCTTCGCGCGGATCGCGGGCAAGGCGACGCTCTTCTCGACCCGCTACCTCGGGACGATGCGGGAGCTGCCCGACACGGAGGAGGTCCGCGGCGTCGTCGACCAGGCGCTGGCGGCCGCGCCGCCCCGCAGCCGCGACCGGGCGCTCCTGCTCTCGAACCGCGGCTTCCTGCTCGTCCAGCGCGACCACCGGCGGGACGAGGCGGCCGGGGCCGCCGTCCGGGAGGCGGTCGCGGCGGCGGAGGAGCTGGCCGATCCGGACCTCCTCTCGGCCGCGCTCGACCTCCAGGCGACGCACGAGGAGAACCGGGGCGGCTACGGCGACGCCTACCGGACCGACGTCAGGCGCCTGGGGCTCGTCTCCCGCATGGCGGACGTGAAGGAGATCGGCGACGCGTACTCGGTGGCGGCGAGGGCGGCGCAGCACACCGGCCGCTTCCGCGAGGCCGAGGCGCATGCGACCGCGGGCATCGAGCGCTCCCGCGGGATCGACTCCGGCTCGTACCTCCACGCGCTCACCTGGCGCGTCGCCGCGCGCTTCGGCCTGGGCAAGTGGGAGGCGGCGCTCGCCGACCAGGAGGAGCTGGAGCGCGTCGCGGGGCTCGCGCCGGGCGAGCTGCCCCCGGCATACGCGATGGGCGCCTACACCCGGGCCGGGCTCTGCCACGAGCTGCGCGGCGAGCACGAGCTCGCCGACCGCTACGTCGAGCTCGGGCTGCGCAACCTCGAGCGGGTGCTCCACGCGCGCGCGGGCGGCTCGATCCACCTGCCTCCGCTCGCGCTGACCCTCGCGCGCCGCGGCCGCGTCGACGAGGCGCTCGCGCTGCTTCCGCTCGTGCCGCGCAGCCTCGGCGCCGGCGCGGCGCTCGAGGCGCTGTGCGAGATCGCGGCGGCGGGCGGGCGCTGGGACGAGGCGGAACGCCTGACCGCGGCCGCGCGCGCCGAGGCCGGGACCGGCGAGCTGCTCGCCCTGCCGCCGGTCGCCGACCGCCTCGAGGGCCGCGCGGCCGGGGCCCGCGGCGACGCCGCGGAGGCCGCGCGGCTGCTCGGGAGGTCGGCGGAGGGCTTCGCGGCGATCGGGGCACGCTGGGAGGAGGCGTGGTCCCGCCTCCTGCTCGGCGAGGCGGTCGCCTCGCTCGACGGCGCGCGCGCGGAGCGCGAGCTCGCGGCCGCGCTCCCGGTCTTCGAGCGGCTCGGATCCGTGCGCGAGGCCGAGCGGGCGCGCGCGCTCCTCGGCGAGGTCTGCGCGGCGCGCTGAGCCGCGCCGGCGGCGCCGGGCCGCCGCGGCCGCCGGGCGTTGCCCGGCCCTGGCGCTGATGGGCAAGCTGCTCGCCGACCTCGCAGAGGAGGAGCTTCGCCACGCGCTCGGCCCGATCGGCCCCAGCGTCGAGGGCGACCGAAGCGGATCCTGGCGGCGGTCGCGCCGCCGACCGTAGCTGCGGGCTCAGCGGCCTGCGTAGAGCTGCTCGATCTCGGCGCGGTAGTGCTGCTCGCAGACGCGCCGCCGCAGCTTGAGCGTCGGCGTCAGCTCGCCCGCCTCCTCCGAGAACGGCCGGGGCACGACGGCGAAGCGCCGCACCCGCTCGTCGCGGCTGCGCGAGCGGTTGGCCTCTGCGACCGCCCGCTCGACGAGGGCCAGCGCCTCCTCCTCGTCCCGGGCGTCGCGGGCGAGCGCGTCGTCGTCGAGGGCGAGCAGGGCGGCGAGGTAGGGGCGCCGGTCGCCGACCACGCAGGCCTGGGCGATGTACGGCGACGCCTCGAGCGCCGCCTCCGCGTTCCGCGGCGACAGGTTCCTGCCGCTGCTCAGGACGACGATCTCCTTCTTCCGGTCCGTGATGGTGAGGAAGCCGTCGGCGTCGAGAGCGCCGAGGTCGCCGGTGCGCAGCCAGCCGTCCTCGGTGAACGCCGCCCTCGTCGCCTCCTCGTCGCGGTAGTAGCAGGCGAAGACGTTCTCCCCTCGCAACTCGATCTCGCCGTCGCGGGCGAGTCGCAGCTCGACTCCCTCGAGCGCGGGCCCGGCGCTGCCGAGGCGGAAGCGGCCCGGGCGGTTGAGGGTGGCGGCGGTGGTGCACTCGGTCAGGCCGTAGCCCTCGAGCAGGGGCAGCCCGAGGGAGAGGAAGAACCGGGCGAGCTCCTCGCCGAGCGGCGCCCCGCCCGAGATCGCAACCCGCAGGCTCCCGCCGAGGCGGGCCCGCACCCGGCCGAGCACGAGCCGGTCGGCGACCGCGAGCTCGACCGCGAGCCGCGGGGGGAGGCGCAGGCCCTGCTCCCTGCAGGCGCCGGCTCGCGCGCCGGCGTCGAGCGCCCAGCGGGCGAGCGCGCGACCGGGGGCGCGCCGTTCGCCGATGCCCGCCCGGATCGCCGCCGCGAGCTTCTCGTACAGACGGGGCACGCTGGGCAGGATCGTCGGGCGCACCTCGCGCAGCGCCCGCGGGATCCCGGCGGCATCCGGGCAGAAGCCGATCGTCATGTGCGCGGCGGCGCCGAGGAACTCCACGAGGCGGGCGAAGGTGTGCGCGAGCGGCAGGTGCAGCAGCACGCGGTCGCCGGGCTCGATCAGGCCCTCGACGCGTCGCACCATCTCGACCATCGAGGCGTAGTTGCGGTTCGTGAGCAGGCACCCCTTGGGCGGCCCGGTCGTACCGGACGTGTAGACGATGGTCAGGGGATCGTCCTCGCCGATCTCCGAGCGCACCCCCTCGAGCGCGTGCGGCTTCGCGGCGAGGAGCGCGCGGCCGCGCGCGCGCAGCTCCGCCAGCCGGAGCGTCTCGGGCCCGCCGTCGCCGTCGATCAGGATCAGTCGCTCGAGCGCCTCGAGCTCGCGGCGCACCGGGGCGACCTTCGCCTCCTGTTCGGCGTCCTCGCACACGACCATGCGCGCGCCGCAGTTGCCGAGGACGTAGCTGCACTCGAGCGCCGAGCTCGTCGGATAGAGGGGGACGGGCAGCGCGCCGATCGCGATCAGCGCCCAGTCGCAGAGCGTCCACTCGAGCCGCGTCCGGCTCAGGATCGCGACCCGCTCGCCCGGCCCGATCCCGAGCGTGAGAAACCCGGCGGCGAGCTCGTCCACGCTGCGGCCCGCCTCCTCCCAGCCGACCTCGCGCCAGGCGCCGGCCTCCTGGGCGAGGAAGGCGGGAGTCGCCGGCGCCTGCGCGAGCGCGCGCGACCAGAGAGCGGCGAGCGTGCTCATCGTGAGGACGGTGCCAGCCGCCGGGCGTGACCGCATCCGCGGTCCCGCTGACGCCGTGCGGGCGGTCGTGAGTGGGTTCCCCGCACCTGGATCGGCAGCCTCCCCGATGCACCGCGACGGGAGGTCGCGGAGGATGGCTTCGATGGCGAGCGGGAGGCTCAGGTCGCCGAGCACGATCACCGGGGCGAGCCCGCTCCGCGTGCCGGGCACGCCGCCTCGTGGCTCGAGATGACCGAGCTCTCGCTCGCTCCGGAACCGCTGTTCGCCGACCGGCGGGACGCGGGCCGGGCGCTCGCGGCGGCGCTCGTGCGCGAGCGCGGGCCGGGGGTGACCGTCGTCGGGCTCGCGCGCGGCGGGGTCGAGACGGCAGCCGAGGTCGCGCGCGCGCTCGAGGCGCAGCTCGACGTCGTCGCCGTGCGCAAGATCGGACACCCGTGGCAGCCGGAGTACGGAATCGGCGCGGTCACGCCCGGCGACGGCGTCTACGTGCGCGGCGCCGACGGGCTCACCGAGGAGCAGGTGGCCGCGGCCGTGGAGGAGACGAAGGCGAAGGCGGCGCTGCTCGACGAGCGGCTGCATGCCCGCCATCCGCCGCTGGACCTCCGCTCCAGGACGGTCGTCGTCGTCGACGACGGGCTCGCGACCGGCGCGACGATGGTCGCCGCGCTGCGCTGGGCGCGCGCCTCCGGCGCCGCCCGCGTCGTCGCCGCGGTCCCCGTCGGGCCGGCGGCGAGCGTGGAGCTGATCCGCCGCGAAGCCGACGCCGTCGTCTGCTTGCAGACGCCCGAACCGTTCTTCGCCGTCGGCGCCCACTACGCCTCCTTCGGGCAGGTGGACGACGCGGAGGTGCTGCGGCTGCTCGACGAGGCGAGACGCCGTCGCGGCGCGGAAGCGGCGCTTCCCGCAGCGGACGCCGGGGGAGCCGCGATCCCGCCGGTCTCGCGAGACGAGCTCGGGGCGGGCGTGGCCGAGCGTCACGGTCCGATCCCGGCGGCGCGGGGCCGCCGCGCGGCGCGGCGATGAGCACCGTGACGAGTCGCCCCGAGGTGGCGGAGCTCCTCGCGCGGGGCGACGCGGAGGGCCGGGTGCGGCTGTCCGAGGTCGAGGGCCTCGTCGAGGAGCTCGGGCTCGACGAGGCGGACGCCGCCGCCCTCTACGACGAGCTCGACGCCCGCGGCGTCGCCGTCCGCGAGGAGGGCGGCGGCGAGGGGCGCTCGGGCCCGTGGTACGGAAACGGCGAGCTCGCCGCCGCGACCGCCGACTCGCTGCAGCTCTTCCTCGAGGAGATGGCGCGCTACCCGCTCCTGACCGCGGCGGAGGAGGTCGAGCTCGCGAAGCGGATCGAGCGCGGCGACGCGGCGGCGAAGCACCGGATGATCAACTCGAACCTCCGCCTCGTCGTCTCCATCGCCAAGCGCTACCAAGGCCACGACCTGGCTCTGCTCGACCTCATCCAGGAGGGCGTGCTCGGCCTGATCCGCGCCGTCGAGAAGTTCGACTGGCGCCGAGGCTTCAAGTTCTCGACGTACGCCACCTGGTGGATCCGGCAGGCCGTGCAGCGGGGCATCGCCGCCCGGGCGCACACGATCCGGATTCCCGCAGGAGTCGCGGAGCGGGAACGGCAACTCGCCCGCGCGCAGGCCCGGCTCACGGCGCGGCTCGGCCGCAGCCCCGACGACGAGGAGCTCGCCGAGGAGGCGGGGCTCTCGCTCGCGCACGTCGCCGACGCGCGGCGGGCCGCGCGGGCCGTGACGAGCCTGGACCGGCCCGTCGGCGAGGACGACGGCACGACGCTGGCGGAGCTGCTGCCCGGGACGACCGGCGAGGCGGCCTTCGAGGAGCTGCACGTCAGCCTGCTCGGCCAGGCGCTGCGCGCGGCCGTCCGCGCCCTGCCGGAGGCGGAGCGGCAGGTGATCGAGCTCCGCTACCTCGGAGCAGAGCCGCTGCCGCTCGACGCGGTCGCCGCGAGGCTCGGCATCGGCCGCGAGCGCGTCAAGCGGATCGAGCGCTCGGCGCTCGAGCGGCTCAGCCTCGAACGCGAGCTGCAGGCGCTCCGCGAGCCCTGACGGGCGCGGGCGGCGCGGCCGGGACGCGCACGGCATGGTCGGCGCCGGGGCGCACCGGCGGCAGGCCGGGGACCCTCGTGGCCTCGGTCGGTAGTTCGCCGCTGCGGGCTCAGCACGCGCGCGGATGCGCTCCCGGCGCGGCGGCGGGAGACTCCCGTCGTGGACCACGTGCTGGTCGCCGTCGTTCTCGCGCTCGTCGTCAGCTACCTGATGGTGCTCGCGGGAACGCAGAAGCGCGCGCTCGAGCGGCACCCGCTCCGGCGCTGTCCCTCGTGCGGACGGTTGCGCCGCGACTGTTCCTGCGTGCGATGAGCGCGCGGCCGGGGGAGGGGGCCGGGGCGGCGGGGCCGTCCGGGCGAAGGGGGCACGCACGGCCGCCTGCCCCGGCGGCCGATCCGGAGCGGTACGAGGTGTGGGAGACGGTCTCGGGCCGCCGCCTGCGCCTGCTCGCGACCGCGGCGACGCTCGGCGCCGCCCGCTTCGCGGCGAGAACGCTGGCCGAGGAAGCCGGCCCCGGCGCCGCGGCGCTCGGGATCCGCGACGCCTCGAGCGGACGCTGGCTCCCCGGGAGGCGAGCCGGCCCGATCGGGCCCGGTCGCGCGCTCCCGCAGCGCGGCGGCAGCGGCGGCTCGGACCCGAGCGGCGGGAGAGCTCAGCGAGCGGGCGCGGCCGACCGCCGGCGGCTCTGCCCCCCGCGCGCCCGCCGAGGGGGCTGGAGGGCGGCCTTCAGGTCGTCGCCCTCGAGCGTCTCGCGCTCGAGCAGGACGCGGGCGACGCGGTCGAGGTCGGCGCGTCGCTCGCCCAGGATCTGCTCGGCCCGCTCCTGAGCCTGCTCCAGCAGCCTGCGCACGTCCGCGTCGGCGTCCTCGACGGTGCGTTCTGCCACCTGGTCGCTGCGGCCGCCCTCGAGCTGCAGGAACAGGCCGGGCCGGCGCAGGGCGACCGGGCCGACGGCGTCGCTCATGCCGAACTCCTCGACCATCCTGCGGGCGAGCGCGGTGGCCTGCTGCAGGTCGTTCTGGGCGCCGGTGGAGAGCTCGCCGTAGACCATCCGCTCGGCGGCGCGGCCGCCCATCAGCACGGTCAGGCGGGCCTCGAGCTCGGGCTGGGTGATGACGTAGCGGTCCTCGGCCGGGACCTGCTGGGTGACCCCGATCGCGGCCACGCCCCGGGGGACGATCGAGACGCGGTGGACCGGGTCTGCGTGCGGGCAGGACAGCGCGACGAGCGCGTGGCCGAGCTCGTGGTAGGCGACCCGCTCGCGCTCGTGCGGGCTCAGAACCCGGGAACGTCGCTCGAGGCCCATCGAGACGCGGTCGACCGCCTCCTCGAGCTCGTCCATCCCGACCTCGGCCTTGCCGCGGCGGGCCGCGAGCAGCGCGGCCTCGTTGACGATGTTCGCGAGCTCGGCGCCCGCGGCGCCGGGCGTCCGCCCGGCGAGCACGTCCAGGTCGACGTCGGCGGCGAGCGCGACACCGCGGGCGTGGATGCGGAGGATCGCCTCGCGGCCGCGCCGGTCGGGGAGGTCGACGACGATCTGGCGGTCGAAGCGGCCGGGGCGGAGCAGCGCCTGGTCGAGGACCTCGGGGCGGTTGGTCGCAGCCATGATGATCACGTCGGCGGCGGGGTCGAAGCCGTCCATCTCGGAGAGCAGCTGGTTCAAGGTCTGCTCGCGCTCCTCGTGCGAGCCCGTGGCCGCCATGCCGGCCGCGCGCGAGCGGCCGATCGTGTCCAGCTCGTCGATGAACACGATGCAGGGCGCGTTGGCCTTCGCCTGCTCGAACAGGTCGCGCACCCGCGCGGCGCCCAGGCCGACGAACATCTGGACGAAGTTCGAGCCGGACAGGTAGAAGAACGGCACCTCGGCCTCGCCGGCGACGGCGCGGGCGAGCAGCGTCTTGCCGGTGCCCGGCGGGCCGACCAGCAGCACGCCCTTCGGGATCCGCCCGCCGAGGCGGCGGTAGCGCTCCGGCCGCTTGAGGAAGTCGACGACCTCGCGAAGCTCCTCGACCGCCTCCTCCAGCCCGGCCACGTCCTTGAAGCTCGTGCGCAGGTCACGGCGGTCGAAGATCTTGTGCTGGGAGCGGCCGAGCGCGAACCCGGCGCCGACGCCGCCAGCGCCGGCACGGCGGATGAACCACATCCAGAAGCCGATCAGCAGGGCGATCGGCAGCAGCCACGCGAGCAGGCTGAGCAGGAAGCTCGTGAAGCCGCTCGGCCGCGAGCCGCTGAACTCGACGTCGTGGGCCGAGAGCTCGTCGAGCAGCGTCGTCTCGTTCACGTCCGGCGGACGCGTCGAGGTGAAGCGGACCCGCTTCCCGTCCTGCTCGTAGGTCCCGCTCAGCGTCTGCGACCCGATCTCGACCTTCACGACCCGGTTCGCCTGCACGAGCGCGAGGAAGCGCGAGTACGGGATCGACTGCCCCGCCGAGGTCCCGACGAGCGCACGTCCGACGATGACCAGCGTCACCGCGATCAGGGCGGCCCAGACGAGCGGCCTCCAGCCCGGCCGGCGCTCGGGTGCAGGGTGAGTCGGAGATCGGGGTGCCCGGGTTGGCATCGGCGCTCGTCGCCCAGGGAGAGCGTCCGCGTCTCCGTGCCCGTCCGCATCGGGACCCGGCCGGTCGAGCGCTGCGGGGAACTACGGGCGCCGGGCCGGCGCCGGCCGGCAGGTCGTCACAGGCCGAGCGCGACGACCGCCCGCTCGAACTGGTCCTCACGGACGTAGACGACGTACCCGAACGCGCCGCGATCGCCGGTTACGCCCGACGACGCGTAGATGTCGACCCCCGCGTCGATGAGCCGCTTGTGAACGGTCGCGAGCGCTCCGAGCTCGTCGTCTCCCCGAACGAGCAGCGCGTGATGGGGGCCCTCGAGCGCCAGGTTCGCGTCGCGCGCCTGGGCGACGAGCCTGGCCGGCTCCTCCGGGAAGATGGCGAACTGGACGGTGTTCGGCCCCGTGGGCACGGCCGTGAAGGCGAGCAGGTTGACGCCGAGGTCGGCGAGCTGGGCCAGCAGCTCGTACGCCGCCCCGGGCACGTCGCGGATGTTGGCGTAGTAGTAGTCGACGGGACGGATCGTGAACGCCACGCTCACCTCCTCGAGCCGAAGTGTCATCGATGCGAGCATCGCGGCTCGGTCTCCGGGTGTCATCCGTGCCGTTCCGGAGCAGGTGCCGGACTTCCCGTACCCGTGGCCGCCGACCCGGCCCCGCGGGTCTCCCGGAAGCCCCTCGCCGCCTCCGGCCCAGGCTGTCGCCGGTGACCGCGGCGGCTACCGGCGCGAGCTCTCGCCTGCCTGCCGGGTCGTCACGCCCGGAGTTGCGCACTGCCAGCTGAAGTGGGCGCGTCTGGGATCGAGCTGGGTCGGGGCTCGATCGCGAGACGCGATTCGGGCCGACCTTGCACGGACTTCTCGATAACGGCCGAGGCGACTCGGAACCACTCGGAGCGCCGCTTGCACCCTGCGCTCGGACAGACTCGGGAGATGCTGGCCGAGCCGGGGCCGGTTCGCGACGTCGTGCTGGTGCTGCTGTGGGACCCTGGAGCCCGGGTTGGCGGGAGATCGCACCGGCGCAAGCCGGGGAGCAATCGACGAGGGTGCGCGCCGTAGCCGGGTGCCCGGCCTGAGCTCGACCGGCGCTGCGATCCGAGATGCTTCCAGCGGACGGTCGGCGTGACCCGGCAGAGGATCCTGCGGGCCCACGGGCTCGGCGCCGCGCCGACTCGGGGCTGCCGCGGCTACGCTCGGGGCGTCAAGGGCGCACCGGTGCGAGCTCGTAGTTCCGGCGCATGTAGCGGTCGAACTGAGGGACGGTGAACGCCCCGCGTCCGTGACCCGTCGTGTAGATCAGCCCCTTGTCGATCAGCCGGGCGCGGGTCGGGCCGAGCTGCTCGGACTTCCGCCCCATCATCTCGGCGACCTCGCCCGCCGTCTGCTCCCCCGGCCCGAGCTCCGCCATCGCCCGCAGGTACCGAAGCTCGAGCTCCGTCGTTCGTTCGGCCCGCACGCGGAAGAACGACTCGTCGAGCTTCGCCTCGACGGCGCGCTGCGCCTCCTCGGCGATCGAGGAACTGATCGGTTCCCCCTCGGGAGCCAGGTTCCAGACGATCTTCCCGTACTCCTGGATGAAGTACGGGTACCCCTCCGTGTACTCGACGATCACGTCGATCGCGTCCGGGTCGAACGCGACGCCGAGGTCGCTCGCAGGTTGCGCGAGCGCGACCTCCGCCTCCGGCGGGGAGAGCCGACCGATCTGCGGAAACCTGAACAAGCGCTCCGCGTACGACTTCGCCTCCCCTGCGAGGCGGGGGAGCTGCGGGAGCCCTGCGCCGACCAGCGTGATCGGGAGCTGGCGTTGGACGGTTCGGTGGAGCGCCGCGATCAGCGCCTCGAACTCTCGGGCTCGGAGGAACTGCACCTCGTCGAGAAGGAAGACGACGCCCGTCTCGCGCTCCTTCGCCCCCTCCCCCAGCGCGACGAGGAGATCGGTCAGGTCGTCGCTGAGGGTGCCGGTGTCGGCCAACCCCTCGACCGCCTCGACGTCGACGCCGGCCGTCACCGACCCGTCCGAGGCGATCGTGAGCGAAAAGGACTTCAACACCCCCGCCGCCCGCTTGACCCGGTCGGTCCACGAAGCCTTCGGAGCGACCTGGAAGAGCGCGCGCCGAACGAGGTTCGCGATGCGCGGCCCGAGCTCGTCGTCCTTGCTGATCTCCGCGGACACCGTCACCCAGCCGCTGTTCTGGGCGCGGCCCTCGAAGGCGCCCAGCAACACGGTCTTGCCGACGCCGCGAAGACCCGTGATCAGCAGCGACTGTTCCGGGTACCCACGCCTGAGTCGCTCGAGCAGGATCTCGAAGTTCCCGAGCTCCGGGTCCCGGCCGACGAGCGCCGGGGGCGGCGCTCCGGCATTGGGCGTGTACGGGTTGATCCGCGGATCCACGGGCCGATCTTACCAGTCTTTTCAGAATCTAATAAGGTCGGCTAAGGCCGGTAAGCTGCCGGGCTTGGCCGAGGCCGGCAAGGCGCTCAGGCTCGATGGGCGGAGCGCGGTCGAGCCTCGCGGGAGGGGGATGAAGCTCCCGCCGGGCGCCGGGCTCCCGCGGCGGTGACCCCTGCGCCGCCCGGTGCCGGGCCGAGTTCAGTGGGCGCACCTGGGATCGAACCAGGGACCTCTCGCGTGTGAAGCGAGCGCTCTCCCGCTGAGCTATGCGCCCGGAATGGCTCAGGTTAGCGGTTCCTCCGGCGCGAGGCAGCTTCGGCTCGCGTGCTCTCGAATGCTGACGCGCCCGGGCCGGGACGCCGACCGTGGCCGGCCCCGGCAAGACCTCGCTCCGGGGTGCCCCGGGGCGGCGGCGCGTCTTGCGGTCACGCGAGCCGCTGGATCGGGTGGACGAGCTCGTCGGGTCGGTAGCCCTGGGTGCGGGCGACGCGGAGGGCGCGCTGGGCGGCGCCGGCGCGCCGCCAGGCGTCCGCGAGCACCGGGCGGTAGAACAGCGCGAGCGGGACGGCGGCGAGCAGCAGCACCGCCTCGTCGAACGGGCCCGGAAGGGGGAGCAGTCCGACCGCCGCGAGCCAGCGCAGCGGCCGCGGGATCCGGTCGTCGCCCGCGACGAGCCGGGCCGCGCGGGCCGCCCGGCCGGCGACGGAGGCGAGGGCTCGCACGCTCCCGGCCCAGGGCGCGGGGCGCGAGCGCCGGAAGCGCTGCCCGCTCCCGCGGGACGGCGCCGGCGGCCGCAAGGGACGGCGTCGGCGGCCGCAACCGTCGGGGGCCGGCCGCCGTTTCCCCCACGGCGCGCCGTGCCTCGCCCGGTGGGGCCGGGATCGCCTCGAGGCGCGGCGCGTCAGGCATCTTCCCGTCGGGACGCCTGCCTGACCATCCGGTGTCCCTGGGCCGGCGGAACCGGGTTGGCGTGGGCCATAATGGAAGAGGTGGGGCCGTGGTCGCGTCCCAGTGCACAGGAGGCGGGCTTCCGGACGAGCCGCAGCTCCGGATAGGCCCAAGCCGCGGCCCCACGATCGCCTCACGCCGCTCATGCGCCGGGTCAGGCCTTGGCGTACTCCTGCGCCGCGGTCGGCTCGAACTCGAACGCCACGACGCGCTCGTCTCCGAGCACCCAGGCGTCGTGGCCCGGCTCGATCACGTACGCGTCACCCGGCCCGAGCTCGGCCTCCGTGCCGTCGTCGTGCCGGATCTTCAACCGGCCGGTCTGGATGGCGCCGAGGTGGCGCATCTGACAGCTGTCCGTCCCTGCCACCGGCCTGACGCACTCCGACCAGCGCCAGCCGGGCTCGAAGGTGAACCGGGCCGCGCTCCCGCCGGGTAGCCGTACGACCTCCACCCGGGTCTTGTCGGGAGTCCGCGTCTCGTCCGGTGACGAGAAGCCCCGTACCACGACACCGGCCATGATCCCTCCCTTCGCTCGGTATTCCCCGCGGCGATCATACGGCCCCGCCTGGCCAGATGCGAGGACCCCGGCGACGAGCCGGGCCCCGGCCCGCCGCGCGAGGGCGGGCCGGGGCCCGGGCTCCCTAGCGGGAGAGCGCGGCGAGAGCGGCCAGGAGCTCCTGGTGACGGCGCTCCTCGTCGCTCGGCGCCTCGACCTCGGCGTCGCGGGTGCGCCTTCGGGCGAGAATCAGCTGCACCGGCTTCACCACGAAGAAGAAGATCGCGGCCGCGATCGTGACGAACTGGACCACCGCGGTCACGAAAGACCCGTAGCGGAAGTGCGAGTCGTTGATCGTGAACGAGAGGTCGCCGAAGCTCGGCTTGCCGGCGATCGCGCCGATGATCGGCGTGACGATGTCGGCCACGAACGAGTTGAGCACCGCTGCGAACGCGAGGCCCATCACGAACGCCACGGCGAGCTCGACCAGGTTGCCTCTGAGCAGGAAGTCACGGAACTCCTTCAGCATCGACGCCTCCTGACGTCTCGGGGGAGCGGTCGAAGGATCCTGACGGCGGCGGGCGCGCGCCTCGAACGCCCCGCTGCAGGCCGAGCAGAGGTCCGCGGCACCTGGGAGGGATCCTTAGGGCTGCTTCCTCCCGGATCTGACCCGGTTCGGAATCTCCCAGCGCCGCGGGCGCCGACAGTCTAGCGCCGCCCGAGGCAGCTCCGGATCGCCGCGCGGTCGCGGGCGGCGAGGCGGCGATGGCCGGGGTTCGCGGTGTCGTCCAGCCTTCCCGCGGCGACGGCGAGCGAGAAGGCGACGCCTCGCGGAGAGGTTCCCTCGACGCGCCCGCCGGAGGCCTGGACGAGGAACCCGCGGTCGTTCAGGCAGCCGGCGACGCGCTCGGCGGCCGTCCGCGCCGTGCCGCCGCAGCCCGCGAGGGCGGCGGCCAGGGCGAGTGCGGCGGCGCGGCGGATAGAAAGACCCTATGCGCGTCCTCGCCGCCCTCGCCGCGCTGCTCGCCCTCGGCGGCCCGCCCCGGCCGCTGGCCGGCAGGACGGTCGCGATCGACCCGGGCCACAACGGGGCGAACGGCGCGCACCCGGCGGCGATCGGCCGCCTCGTCGACGCCGGCGGCGTCCGCAAGGCGTGCGACACGACCGGGACGGCCACGGCGGGCGGCCTCAGCGAGGCCTGGTACGACCTCGACGTCGCGCTGCGGCTCGCGCGCATCCTGCGGCGCGCCGGGGCGCGCGTCGTCCTCACCCGGCGGTCGAACGGCGGCGTCGGGCCCTGCATCGACGAGCGGGCCGAGATCGGGAACCGCGCGCACGCCGACGCCGCGATCTCGATCCACGCGGACGGCGGCCCGCCGGGCGGTCGCGGCTTCCACGTGATCTACCGCCCGGGCGCGGTCGCGTCGCGGCGGCTCGCGCTCGCGGTGCGGGACGCCTTCGCCGCCGGGACCGGCGAGCCCCCGTCGACGTACGTCGGGCGCGCGGGCCTCGACGCCCGGACCGACCTTGGCGGCCTGAACCTCTCGACCGTGCCGAAGGTGCTCGTCGAGACGGGCAACATGCGCAACCCCGCCGACGCCGCGCGCCTCGGGTCGCCCGCCTACCGCGAGCGCGAGGCCGCAGCGCTCGCCCGCGGGCTCGTCGCGTTCTTGCGCTGAGCGCGCCGCCGGAGTAGCGTCCGCGCGACGTCTGCGGCGCCCCGACCCCCAAGGAGGCGCTATGGCGACCACCACCTCTGTGGAGACGCAGCTCAAGCTCGGGAAGCTCCCGGTCCGCGTCGACCCGCGCACGCTCTCGCTCCGGCGCTACGTCGACCGCGCCAAGCTCCCGCCGCCGCCGGCGAGCCTCGACCTCGCCGCGGCCGTCCCGGACTGGCCGATGTACGCGAACGACCGCATCGGCGACTGCACGACCGCCGCCGCGGGCCACATGATCGAGGCCTGGACGGCGCCGGTGCGGGGCGAGCCGGTCGAGATCAGCGAGCGCGCGGTGATCGCGGCGTTCAACCGCGTCAAGCAGGTCGACCCGCTCACCGGCGAGGAGGGCGCGGTCGAGCTCGACGTGCTCAAGTACTGGCGCCGGCGCGGCATCGGCGGCCACCGGGTCGGCGCGTTCGCGCGCGTGCCGGTCTCGGACCACCGGCTCGTCCGCTCGGCCGCGTTCCTCTTCGGCGGCCTCTACATCGGCCTCCAGCTCCCGCTCACGGCCGAGGGGCAGCGGACCTGGGACTGGACCGGCCGGCTCGACGGGCCCGCCAGGCCCGGCTCGTGGGGCGGCCACGCCGTCGACGTGGTCGGCTACGACCGGGAGGCGCTCACGGTCGTGACGTGGGGCCGGCTGCAGGAACTGACGTGGGCGTTCTGGGACCGCTACGTCGACGAGGCCTACGCGATCCTCAGCGTCGACTTCCTCGACGAGGGCGGCCGGGCGCCGAACGGCTTCCACCTCGGGGCGCTCAAGGCCGACCTCAGGCTCGTGACCGCGTGACGAGCGCGCGGCCGACGACGGCGCCCTCGGCGCCGGCGCCGGCGAGCGCGGCGACGTCGTCCGGGGAGCGGATGCCGCCGGCGGCGAGCACGCGCAGGCCCGACGCCGCGACCTCGCGCACGAGCTCGAGGTCCGGGCCCGCGAGGGTGCCGTCGCGGTCGATCGCGGTGCAGAGGACGCGGGTCACGCCCGCGTCCCTGCACCGGCGCGCGGCCTCGGCGAGGGTCAGGCCGGCGGCGGCGGTCCAGCCGGCGGTGCGGACCTCGCCGTCGCGGACGTCGAGCGCGACGACGAGGCGCTCGCCGAGCTCGGACCACGACGCCGGCTCGGGGAAGGCGGCCGTCCCGACCACGACGCGCTCGGCGCCGGCGCCGAGCAGGGCGTGCGCGTCGGCGAGGCTCCGGATCCCGCCGGAGGCCTGCACGCGGGCGGGGGAGACGGCGGCCGCGACCGAGGCGACGAGCTCCGGCCGCACCCGGCCGGCGCGCGCCCCGTCGAGGTCGACGAGGTGGATGCGCCTCGCGCCGGCCTCGGCGAACGCCCGGGCGAGCGCGACGGGATCGCCCGCCCGCTCGACGACCTCGTCGTACGCTCCCTGCCGGAGCCGGACGGCGCCTGCGCCGAGCACGTCCACCGCCGGGAGCACCTCGGCCGGCCCCAGCCCGGCGAGCAGCTCCCGCCACTCCCCGAGCCACCGCTCCGGCCGCCCCTCTACCATGTTCCCATGTTAACGTGCTAACATGGGAACCGAGAGTCATGGCGAGCGCGAGCCGACACACGTGGCGCACCCGGGAGATCGGAGACCTCTTCGACGCGATCCTCAGCCTGAGGACGCATACGGAGCTGACCGCGTTCCTGCGGGACCTCTGCACGCTCTCGGAGCTCGAGGCGATGGCGCACCGCTGGGCGGTGGCCCGGCTGCTGGACAAGGGCCTTCCGTACACGGAGATCGCGGAGAGGACCGGGGCCTCGACGACGACCGTGACGCGGGTCGCGCACTGGCTGCACCACGGCGAGGGCGGCTACCGGCTGGCGCTCGATCGCGCGAAGCGCGCGGCGGCCGGCTGACGATCGCCGTCCCGGTCAAGGGGCGGCTGCGCGACCCGGCCGTGCGCCTGCTCGAGGACGCAGGCCTCGAGCCCGAGCAGCCGGGCGAGCGCGCGCTCGCGTTCCCGTGTCGGAACGCCCCGGTGGACGTGCTCCTCGTCCGCGCCGCCGACATCCCCGAGTACGTCCAGGACGGCGTCGTCGACTGCGGGATCACCGGCCAGGACCTCGTGCGCGAGCGCGGGGCGCGGGTCGAGGAGCTGCTCCCGCTCGGGTTCGGCTCGTGTCGGCTCGACGCCGCCGTGCCCGAGGAGTCGGGCTACCGCCGGATCGAGGATCTCGCGGGCGCCTCCGTCGCGACCGTCTACCCGCGCCTGACGCGCGAGCTGATGCCGGTCGCGGTCGAGCTCGTGGACGTGACCGGCTCGGTCGAGGTCGCGCCGCGGCTCGGGCTCGCCGACGGGATCGTCGACCTCGTCTCCTCCGGCAACACGCTGCGGACGAACGGGCTGCGCTCGCTCGGGACGCTGTTCGAGTCGCAGGCGGTGCTGGTCGCGCGCGAGGGCGCGGACGCGGGCCAGCTCGTCTCGATGATGCGCGCCGTCGTGGAGGCGCGCGCGCACCGCTACCTCATGCTCGACGCGCCCGAAGCGCGGCTCGACGAGATCTGCGAGCTGATCGGGTCGCGCTCCCCGAGCGTGCTCCCGCTCGCAGAGCCGGGCATGGTCGCCGTGCACGCGCTCGTCCCGGCGAAGGACGTCTGGCAGCTCCTGCCGAGGCTCGAGGCCGTCGGCGCGTTCTCGATCCTCGTCGTCCCCGTGGAGCGGATGCTGCGGTGAGCATCGTCGCCGACGTGAAGGCGGGCGGCGAGGCCGCCGTGCGCCGCTGGGCGCTCGAGCTCGACGGCGCCGAGCCCGCCCCCGCCGCGCCCGACGCCACCGCCCTCCCGCGCGAGGCGCTGCTCGCGCTCGCCGACCGCGTGCGGCGCTGGCACGAGGCGCAGCGGCCCGCCGACCTGCGGCTCGAGGTCGAGCCGGGCGTCGTGCTCGAGCGCCGCTGGGTGCCGCTCGAGACGGTCGGGATCTACGTCCCGCGCAACCTCGTCTCCACGCTCGTGATGTGCGCGGTGCCGGCGCAGGCGGCGGGCGTGGAGCGGCTCGTCGTCTGCACGCCGCCGGCGGGCGCCGGCCTCGTCGCGGCCGCGGCCGAGCTGCTCGGGATCGAGGAGGTCTGGGCCCTGGGCGGGCCGCAGGCGATCGGCTGGCTCGCCTACGTGCGCCGGGTCGACAAGATCGTCGGGCCCGGGAACGCGCACGTGAACGAGGCGAAGCTCGAGGTCTCGCGCGACGTCGCGATCGACCTGCCCGGCGGGCCGTCCGAGGTCGTCGTCGTCGCCGGCGGCGGCGCCGACCCGCGCCTCGTCGAGCTCGAGCTCGCCGCGCAGGGCGAGCACGGGCCCGACTCGGTCTGCCGCGTCGTCTCCACGCTCGAGGAGGCGGAGGCGCTGGCGCCCGAGCACCTCGTCCTGCTCGGCGAGTCGGAGGCGCGCGCGGGCGAGGTGCGGAACGCCGGCGCCGTCTTCGTCGGCCCCTGGTCGCCGGTGCCGGCCGGGGACTACGCGACCGGCGGCAACCACGTGCTCCCGACCGGGGGCCGGGCGCGCTCGACCGGCGGGCTCGGGATCGAGACGTTCCTGAAGCCGGTCACGACGCAGCGGCTGACGCGCGAGGGGCTCGAGCGGATCCGCCCGACGGTCGAGGCGCTCGCGGCCGCGGAGGGGATGCCGGCGCACGCGGAGGCCGTCCGCCGGCGATGAGGCCGCTCGCGCCCGAGTTCGTCGCCTACTCCTGGTCGACGCCGACCGACGAGGTCGCCGCGCTCGCGGGCATCGACCCGTCGCAGGTGATCCGCTTCGACCAGAACACCTCGCCGCTTCCGCTCCCGTCGTCGCGGCCGGGCACGATCGCGGGCGCGCTCGCCACGATCAACCACTACCCGCCGGGCGGCTACAGGGAGCTCCACCGCGCGATCGCCGACCGGAACGGCGTCGACCCCGAGAACGTCGTCCTCGGCCTCGGCGCCGACGACCTCATCCTCCTCTGCGCGCGCGCGTTCGCCGGCCCCGGCGACTCGATCGCGATCGAGCCGGAGCGCACCTACCCCCTCTACCGGATCGCGGCGCAGCTCGCTGGCGCGCAGGCGACGGGCGCGCACCTCCCGAGCACGACGCTCACCTTCACCTGCCGGCCGAACAGCCCCACGGGCGAGCTCGCGCCGCTGCCGGAGGCGCGTCCGCTCGTCGTCGACGAGGCCTACCACGAGTACTGCGGCGAGACGGCGCTGCCGCTCGTCGCGGACGGCGACGTGATCGTGCTGCGCACGTTCTCGAAGGCGTACGCGCTCGCCGGCGCGCGCGTCGGCTACGCGCTCGCGTCGCGGGAGCTCGCCGCCGAGCTGAACGCGCGGCAGGCGCCCGCGCCGGTCACCTCGCTCTCGGCCGCGCTCGCGGTCGCGGCGCTCGCCTCGCCGCCGGACGTCGCGCCGGTCGTCGAGGAGCGCGAGCGGCTCGCCTCGTCCCTGCGCGCGCTCGGCCTCGAGCCGCTCCCCTCGAACGCGAACTTCCTCTTCGTGCCGGCCGGCGACGGGCGGGAGCTGGCGGAGCGGCTGCTCCGGCAGGGGCTCGTCGTCCGCGCCTACGACGACGGCATCCGCATCACGGTGCGCGACGCGGCCGACGACGACGTCCTGACCGAGGCGCTCGCGCGGATCCTCGACCGCCCCTCGCCGGTCGCCGAGCGCGCCGGGCGGAGCGTCCGCCACCTGCGCGCGACCGCGGAGACGCGGATCGCGGTACGGCTCGGGCTCGACGGCGCGAGCCGCGTCTCGGTGCAGACCGGCGCCGGGATCTACGACCACTTCCTCGAGCAGCTCGCGTTCCACGCCGGGCTCGACCTGATCGTCGAGGGCGCGGGCGACCTCGAGACCGGCGACCACCACACGGTCGAGGACACCGCGCTCGCGTTCGGCGAGGCGCTCGACCGCGCGCTCGGCGACCGGCGCGGGATCGCGCGCTACGGCGACGCCGTCGTCCCGATGGACGACGCGCTCGCGCGGGCGGCGGTCGATCTCGGCGGCCGCCCGTTCGCGGAGCTCTCGTTCGAGGCCGAGCCCGGGCTGGCGCGGCACTTCTTCGGCTCGCTCGCGCAGGCCGGGCGGCTGGCGGTGCACGTCGAGGCGACCGGGCGCGACCCCCACCACACGGCCGAGGCGGCGTACAAGGCGGTCGGGCGCGCGCTGCGCGTCGCCGTGCGGGCCGAGTCGGCCGGGATCCCGTCGACGAAGGGCGTGCTGTGAAGGTCGCGGTCTGCGACTACCGCGCGGGCAACATCCGCTCGGTCGAGATCGCCCTGCGGCGGCTCGGCGCCGAGCTCGTCGACGACGTCGCCGGCGCCGACCTCGCCGTCCTGCCCGGCGTCGGCGCGGCGCGCTCGGCGATGGCCGAGCTGCGCGCGCAGGGCCTCGACGAGGCGCTCAGGCGCCGGCTCGCCGACGGGCGGCCGGTGCTGGGCATCTGCCTCGGGCTCCAGCTCGCGGTCGAGTGGTCCGAGGAGGACGGCGGCGTCGACGGGCTCGGCCTGCTCCCGGGGCGGGCGTACCGGCTGCGCGAGGGCCGCGTGCCGCGGATCGGGTGGGCGGAGGTCGGCGACGCCGCCTACTACTTCGCGCACTCGTACGCCGTCGAGACGCCGTGCGCGACCGCGTGGTCGGACGGGATCGTCGCGGAGGCGCGGCAGGGCGCGTTCCTCGGCGTGCAGTTCCACCCGGAGAAGAGCGGCGGCGCCGGCGCGCGCTACCTCGACGGCGTGCTGCGGGAGGTGAGGGAGCGGTCACTCTCCCGCGCCTGATCCCGTGCCTCGACGTCGCGGCGGGCCGCGTCGTCAAGGGCGTCCGCTTCCAGGGTCTGCGCGACGTCGGCGACCCGGTCGAGCTGGGCGCCGCCTACTCGGACCGCGGAGCCGACGAGCTCGTCTTCCTCGACGTGAAGGCGACGCTCGAGGAACGCGACACGCTCGTCGGCGTCGTGCGGCGCGTCGCCGAGCAGCTCGCGATCCCGTTCACGGTCGGCGGCGGGATCCGCTCGGTCGCCGACGCGGACCAGCTCCTCTCGGCCGGCGCCGACAAGGTGTCGGTGAACAGCGCGGCCCTGGCGCGGCCCGCGCTCGTGACCGAGCTCGCGGAGAAGCTGGGCGCGCAGGCGGTCGTCGTCGCGATCGACACCGAGGGCGGGCGCGTGAAGACACGCGCCGGGACGACCGACACCGCGCGCGCGACGGTCGAGTGGGCGAAGGAGGCGGAGGCGCGGGGCGCCGGGGAGATCCTGCTCACGTCGATCGACGCCGACGGGACGCGCGAGGGCTACGACCTGGAGGTGACGCGGGCCGTCGCCGAGGCGGTCTCGGTGCCGGTGATCGCGTCGGGCGGGGCCGGCGAGGCGCGGCACGTGGCGGAGGCGCTCGAGGTCGCGCAGGCGGCGCTGCTCGCCTCGATCCTGCACGAGGACCCCGCGCGGCTCACGTCGCTGCGCGAGGAGCTGCGGGGAATGGGGGTGAGGCTTCGTGACGCCGCCTGAGGGGCCGGACGGGGAGCTGCGGGCGGCGATCGTCCAGGACGCGGGGAGCGGGCGCGTCCTCATGCTCGCGTGGATGGACGCGGAGGCCGAGCGGCGCACGCGGGCGTCGGGCGAGGCGTGGTTCTGGAGCCGCTCGCGCGGCGAGTACTGGCGGAAGGGCGCGACGTCGGGGAACACGCTCGCGGTCGAGGAGCTGCGCGACGACTGCGACGGCGACGCGCTCCTGCTGCGCGTGCGTCCCGCGGGGCCGGCCTGCCACACGGGCTCGCTCTCCTGCTTCGCGCCCGCGCTCTGGCGGACGATCTCCGAGCGCGCGGCCGAGCGGCCGGAGGGCTCCTACACCGCGAGGCTCCTCGACGGGGGCGTCGGCACGTGCGCGCGCAAGGTGGGGGAGGAGGCGGTCGAGGTGGTGACCGCGGCCCTGTCCGAGCCGGACGCGCGCCTGGTCGAGGAGGCGGCCGACCTCGTCTACCACCTCTACGTCCTCCTCGCCGCGCGCGGGCTCGACCTCGCCGCGGTCGAGGACGAGCTCGCCCGGCGCGCGCGGTAGCCCCGCCCACCCGTCGCTTCCGGGCAGGGCCGTGAAGGATTCGAACGGCCCTGCAAATGCGTGATTTGCCCTCGCCGTGGGGGCACCGGTGAGGGCACGCCGTGCGCGCGAACGGCCGCGGCTGACACGTTCGAGCCGGTCTGGAGGCGTTCGCTACTCGGCCGGTTCGGGCCGCCGCACGCTCCGGACGCGGTCGATCGCGTGGTCGAACGACGCAACGGTCCCGACGCCGGAGAGCTCCGCGCACGCCGCAAGATAGGACTCGGCGAAGTGGATCCGGTACTGCTCGTAGAGCTCAAGCGTCCGGAGCAACAGGCCCTCGTCGGCGACGACGATCGCGGGAAACCCGACCGCTGCGCGAACAAGCTCGGCAACGCGCTCGCGCTCGACCTCGTAGACGGACTCCAGGACGTAGACGACCTCGGCGACGACGAGGTCGACGAGCGCGAGCTCCTGCCCGGACTGAAGGAAGGCGGTCGCGCGACGGGCCTGATCGGGCGGGTCGCCGGTCAGGTGGCGGACGAGGATGTTCGAGTCGACGAAGGCGCTCAACCGCGCAGCTGGCCCGCCCACGCGCGCCGGCGGACCTCGTCCCACTCGAGCCCGCGCACACCGGCCGGAACCGGCACACTGCCGGCGAGCTCGAGGAGATCCGGAGTGCGAGCGAGGATGGCGCGCTCGCCTTCGATCACGCGGAACACGACCTGGTCGCCCTCGCCGAGGTGGAGGGCCTCGCGAACGGACTTGGGGATGGTGACCTGGCCCTTCGACGTGATTCTCGCTGGGAAAGCGCCGACGGGTCTCGCCGGTGATCGCCTACTCGTCGCGAAGACGGTTCGAGTAGACGAGCGTGCGCTCCTCGGCCGGCGAGCAGGTACAGCGCGCGGAAGGCCTGCTTCACCGGCTGCACGGTCTCCGTCGCCATTAGGCGCGCGCGCGAGGCACGGATCTCGGCCGGTCTCGAGTCGATCGGATGCCAGAGCGCGACGGTCGCGCCCTGCGGGATCGAGACCGACGCCCCTACTGCATCGACCGCCTTGCGGCGTCAAGCGGCATCCCGACGGCGTCGTCGAGGCGCCAGACGAGCATCCGGGCGAGGCGGCCGGTGACCGGGTGGTGGAGGTACAGCGCCACCCGCTCGGCGAGCGGCCACGTCCGGGGCTCGGTCGACAGCGCATCGATGCGAGCGCGCTCCGAGGCGATCGTCCGGCGGATCGCCTTTGCCCGCTCGCGCAGCTCCGCGAGCACCTCGGCATCGGTCTCCCGCACCGCGGCGGGGAACGCTGCGCGCCGTCTGCTGCCGTCGTCGACGAACGCGAGCACGACCTGCACGCCCTCGACCGCGAGCAGGGCCGATCCCGTCGAGAGCGGTACCGTCGCGGTCTCTGCGCCGTTGCGAGGGCGTCGAGGGCCTTGCGGATCTCGCGCTGCAGGGTGCCGTGGCCCGTCGAGCGCTCGAGCAGGAGCAGCTCGCCGACGGCCGCCTGTGTGCCGATCGCCGCGACGGCAGCGACGCGCGGTCGCCGAGCAGTCCGGCGAACGCGAACCGCGCCACGGAGCCAGCGCTCGTTCTCGTCGGCGAGGAGCTTGTCCTGATGCCAGCCGTAGCCGGAGCCGCTTGCGCCGCGAACGATCTTCTGAGCGGCGGGCGCGATACCGGTGCCGCGTTCGCGGAGCCGGTAGCTCTTGCCTTTGAGCGTGATCATGGTGGCGTGGTGGACGAGCCGGTCGATCAGGGCGGCTGCGGCGGCGGCGACCAGTGCGTCGGCGAGGATCTCTGACCCGATGACGGCCGGGCCGGTCCCCGGCCGTATCCGTTCGGGACGAGTCAGTCGAAGGCGCGGCGGTAGAAGCCGCGCACGCCGACCGCGAGGAGCGCGGCGATCGAGACGGCGAGGACGACGAGGCAGACCCACGGCTCGATGTGCGGCACGCTCGGCACGAGCGCGCCGCGCAGCGCCTCGCTCACGTACGTCATCGGGTTCGCCGCGGTGACCACCTGGAACCAGCGCAGGCGGTCGAGCGACGGCCACGGGTACTGGCTGCAGCCGGTGAAGAGGAGCGGCGTGAAGACGAGCGAGAAGACGAGCGAGATGCGCTGCGGCTGGACGAACGTCCCGACGACGAGCCCGAACCCGGCCCCGACGAGCGAGCCGAGCACGACCCCGGCGGCGAAGAGCGGCAGCGCGCTCCAGCGCCACGGGATCGAGCCGAGCACGAGCACTCCGATCGGCATCATCAGCACCGTCGCCGCGACCGCGCGCAGCGTGGCGAACACGACCTTCTCCGCCGCCACGTAGCTCGTCGGCATCGGCGCCAGCAGGCGGTCCTCGATCTCGCGCGTCCACCCGAACTCGGCGACGAGCGGGAACGCGAGCGCCTGCATGCCGGTGATCACCGCGGTCAGCGCGAGCAGCCCGGGGAAGAGCAGGTCGGCGTAGTCCCTCTGGGTGTAGCCGAGGCTGCCGAGCACCTTCCCGAACACGAAGAGCAGGAAGAGCGGCTGCAGGATCACCTGCGCGAGGAACGCGGGCAGCTCGCGCCACGTCACGTACAGGTCGCGGTGGAGCACGGCGAGGAACGCGCCGCGCTGCGACACCACCTCGAGCGGGGCCGGATCGGCGGCAGCCGTCACCGCAGCGTCCTCCCGGTCAGGTGGATGAAGACGTCCTCGAGCGTCGGCGTCCCCAGCTTCACGTTGCTGAGGGCGACGCCGCGCTCCGCCAGCACGGCGGCGGCCGGCGCGACGACGGGCGCCGCCTCGCCGGCGAGGTAGAGGCGAACGCGAAGCGCGCCGGCGCCGGGCGGGGCGCCGCCGCGACCGTCCTCGCCGCCGGCCTGCAGCCGCTCCACGCCCTCGACCCCCTCGAGCGCCGCGAGCGCGGCCACGACGTCGCCGTCAGCCGGCCCGGACGTCGTCAGCTCCAGCGTGCTCTGCCCGGAGAGCGACCGCATCAGCGCCTCGGGCGTGTCGAGCGCGAGCAGCCTGCCGTGGTCCATGATCCCGACCCGGTCGGCGAGCGCCGCCGCCTCGTGCATGTCGTGCGTGGTCAGGACGAGCGTGACGCCCGCGTCGCGCAGCTCGCGCAGCCGGTCCCAGACGAAGAGCCGCGCCGCCGGGTCGAGCCCCGTCGTCGGCTCGTCGAGGAAGAGCACTCGCGGCCGGTGCATCAGCGCCCGCGCGATCATCACGCGCTGCGACTCCCCGCCCGAGAAGAAGTCCGGGTTCGAGCGCGCCCGCTCGAGCAGCCCGAACTGGTCGAGCAGCTCGTCCGCGCGCGCCTCCCGCACGCGCGCCGGCACGCCGTGGTAGGCGGCGTGGAAGATCAGGTTGTCCCGGATCGAGATCGAGCGGTCGAGGTTGCTCCGCTGCGGCACGACCGCGAGCTGCCGCCGCGCGCCGACGGGGTCGCGCACCACGTCGACGCCGCCGATCGCCGCGCTCCCGCTCGTCGGCCGCGCGCGGGTGGTGAGCACGCCGACCGTCGTCGTCTTGCCGGCGCCGTTCGGGCCGAGCAGGCCGAACACCTCGCCCGCGGCGACCTCGAACGAGACGCCGTCCACGGCGTTCACCGGCGCGCGCGGGTAGCGCTTCACGAGCTCGCGCACCTCGACAGCCGGGGCGGTCACGTGCGCTCGCCGTCTCCCGGCCCGACGAGCCCGCTCTCGTAGGCGAGGATCACCGCCTGCACCCGGTCGCGCAGCCGCAGCTTCTGCAGGATGCGCTTCACGTGCGTCTTCACCGTCGACTCCTCGATCGTCGGGTCGCTCGAGAGCGCCGCCTCCAGGCCCGCGCGCACCAGGCCGTCGTCGTCCGCGGTCAGCACGCGCACGCGCCCGCTCACGTCCTCGCTCCCGCGGCCGGCAGGAGCGTGCGCACCGTGAGCGGGCGGCCGTCGGCGGCGGCGCTCGCCGCTCGCGACCGTCGTGAGCACGAGGACGCCGAGCGGCGAGCGGCGCCGGGCGGCGAGCGGCAGCGCCGACGCGGCCGTGAGCAGGCCGGAGGCGACGCCGAGGTCGCCGTGCGAGGCGACCGGGGCGAGCTGCGCCGCGCACGCGGCGGCCGCGAGGGCGACGTCACGCGCGAGTCGTGTCCTCACCGTCCCGAGGGTAGCTCGGGCCATCCGGGCGGGAGTCGCCCGGCGGGACGATCCCGGCTCGCCCCGCGGGGGGACGGGACGGTTCGTCCCGGCGGGGGACGCGGTTCCCACCGGGGGCGTCTCGGCCGGGAAGGCGCGTGCCCACGGTGGCGGCATGCCCGAAACGACCTCAGCGAGCCCAGCTCTCGCACGTCTCGCCGGCTTCGTCCTGCGCCGCCGGCCGTTGCTCGTCGTCACCGTCCCTCCCTCGGCTGCTCGCGCTGACGCTCGGGGCGCTCTCGGCGGCGTCCGTAGCCCGCGGCGGCGAGGCCCGGAGTCGAGCGTCGTCCCCAGCCGGCGGGCGGCTAGGATGGACTGTCACCGAGTGGTCCAGACACTCGGGCCTCTTTTCAGCTTGTAGATGTGGACGGCGCCCGTGAGGGCGCCGTCTGGTCCTCGGCTCACTCTCGCCTTCGACTGCCACGTCGGAA
>Ga0070741_10002361_pt1 | contig 51358 bp, 45 predicted proteins | sample Coa_R1_4_FD_66440 | JGI IMG/M metagenome (GOLD analysis project Ga0070741, IMG submission 66440) | Surface soil microbial communities from Centralia Pennsylvania, which are recovering from an underground coalmine fire - Coalmine... | ecosystem: Environmental > Terrestrial > Soil > Unclassified ... | reverse complement strand
CGGACTTGCCCGGGCATTCAGATGAGTGTTGAGCGCCATGATCGGGGACTGGGGCGGGAGCGGAATTATAGCGGCGCGAGCTATTCACGCTCGCCGAAGGTGCATTGGTGGAAAAGGCCGAATAAAATTGCATCATGTCTTCGCCCCGATTCGTTCACCTGCGACTGCATAGCGAGTACTCGATCATCGACGGCACAGTTCGTATCGACGATGCCGTTGCGCGTGCGGTCCAGGATTCCATGCCAGCGCTCGCGCTCACCGATCTGTGCAACGTGTTCGGTTTGGTCAAGTTCTACCAAGCCGCACGCGGCAAGGGCATCAAGCCTGTTGTGGGCTGCGACGTGTGGATGACCAACGAGCACGATCGCGACAAGCCGAGTCGGGCCCTGTTGCTCTGTCAGAGCCGCGAGGGCTATCACCGTCTGTGCGAGCTGCTCTCTCGCGCCTATCGCCGTAATCAATATCGCAATCGCGCCGAGATCAGGCGCGAATGGCTGCGCGAATTGGGAACCGAGGGACTGATTGCCCTCTCGGGCGCGATGGAGGGTGAAATTGGGCAGGCCTTGTTGGTCGACAACCGCGCCATGGCGGAGGCGGCCGCGACGCAGTGGTCCGAGCTCTTTCCCAACCGCTTCTACATCGAACTGCAACGCGCCGGCCATGCGCACGAAGACGCCTACGTGGGCAGCGCCGCGCAGCTTGGGGCGCGGCTACGACTGCCGGTCGTCGCCACGCACCCCGTCCAGTTTCTCACCCCCGACGACTTCAAGGCGCACGAGGCGCGCGTGTGCATCAGTCAAGGCTACGTGCTTTCGGACAGGCGACGTCCGCGTCACTTCACCGACCAGCAGTATTTCAAGAGTCAAGAGGAGATGGCACGGCTGTTCGCCGATATCCCCTCGGCGCTACGCAATTCGGTGGAGATCGCGAAGCGCTGCAGCACCGAGATCGAACTGGGCAAGAGCAGATTGCCGCTATTCCCCACGCCGAATGGGATGGGGCTGGACGAGTTCCTGCGCGCGCAATCGCTGGAGGGCCTGGAGCGCCGCCTGGTGCTGCTCTATCCCGATGAAGAGGAGCGCGCCAAGCAGCGCCCGCGCTACGTCGAGCGCCTGCAGACAGAGATCGGGACCATCATCAAGATGGGTTTCCCCGGCTACTTTCTCATCGTCGCGGATTTCATCAACTGGGCGAAGGGTAATGGCGTTCCGGTCGGGCCGGGCCGCGGATCGGGTGCGGGGTCGTTGGTAGCCTATTCGCTCGGCATTACCGATCTCGATCCGCTGCGCTACGACCTGCTGTTCGAACGTTTTCTGAACCCCGAGCGGGTCTCGATGCCGGACTTCGACGTCGACTTTTGTCAGGACGGTCGCGATCGCGTGATCGATTATGTGCGGCAGAAGTACGGCGCAGACAGCGTTTCGCAGATTGCGACGTTCGGCACGATGGCGGCGAAAGCGGTGGTGCGCGATGTCGGGCGCGTGCTGGATTTGCCGTACAACTTCTGCGACCAGCTGGCCAAGCTCATCCCCTTCCAGCCCGGCAAGCTGATCACGCTCAAAATGGCCCGCGAAATGGAGCCGCTGCTCGCGCAGCGCGAGCAAAACGAAGAAGAGGTGCGCGAGTTGCTGGCATTGGGCGAGAGCCTGGAGGGGATGACGCGCAACGTGGGCATGCATGCGGGCGGTGTGCTCATCGCCCCGGGCAAGCTTACCGATTTCTGCCCGTTGTACTGCGCGGAGGGGAACGAGGCCGTCGTCAGCCAATTGGACAAGGACGACGTCGAAGCAGTCGGACTGGTGAAGTTCGACTTCCTCGGGCTCACTACGCTGACCATCCTCGACTGGACGCTCAGCTTCATTCGACGCTTGCATGAAGCAGGACAGGTCGGCGAAACAGCGCCGGTTCTCGAAGCGCTTCCGCTCGACGACGCGCAGGCCTATCGCATCTTCGCCACCGGCAACACCACCGCAGTGTTCCAATTCGAATCGCGCGGTATGCGCGATCTGCTCAAGCGCGCGCGCCCCGATCGCTTCGAAGACATCATCGCGTTGGTGGCCTTGTATCGCCCTGGGCCGATGGAACTCATCCCCGATTTCATCGACCGCAAGCACGGGCGTCAGAAAGTCGAGTACCTCGACCCGCGATTGGAACCGATCCTCGGCGAGACCTACGGCATCATGGTCTACCAGGAGCAGGTCATGCAGATCGCGCAAGTAATCGGCGGCTACACGCTGGGCGGCGCCGACCTGCTGCGCCGGGCGATGGGCAAAAAGAAGCCCGAGGAGATGGCGAAGCACCGCGACATCTTCGTCGAAGGCGCGAAGAAGAATGGGCTGACCGAGACGACCGGCAACCAGCTGTTCGACTTAATGGAGAAGTTCGCCGGCTACGGCTTCAACAAGTCCCACGCCGCCGCCTACGCGCTGGTTGCGTATCAGACCGCGTACATGAAGGCGCATCACCCGGCCGCGTTCATGGCGGCGAACTTGTCGGCGGTGATGGACGATACCGACAAGGTGCACCAGCTGGTCGAAGATGCGATCGACAACGGGCTGAAGATTCTCCCGCCCGACATCAACCAGTCGGAGTATCGCTTCGTGCCGGTGGATCCCGGCTCGATTCGTTACGGCCTGGGCGGCATCAAGGGCACCGGCCACGCGGCGATCGAGGCCATTCTGCAATCGCGCCGCGAAAGAAGCGCTTTCCGCAGTCTGTTCGACTTTTGCCAGCGAATGGACAAGCGGCTCGTGAACCGCCGGGTTCTCGAGGCCCTGATCCGCGCAGGCGCCTTCGACAGCATCGACGATCATCGCGCGCGGCTGTTCGCTTCCGCCGGCATAGCCATCGAGGGCGCCGAGCAGCGCAGCCGCGCAGTCGGTCAGAGTTCCTTGTTCGGCGCGGAGACGGACGACGACAGCGGCGGGCTCGGTCAAAAGCTGATCGAGCGACCGCGCTGGAGCGAGCGGCAGCGTCTGCAAGAGGAGAAGCAGGCGCTCGGCTTCTATCTGAGCGGCCACCCATACAACGTCTATCGGCCGGAGCTGCAGCGCTTCGTTCGCACGTCGCTGTCGCGGCTGCAGCCCGCGCACGACGGCGAAGGCCAGCAGCGTTCGCAGATCATCGCCGGCATCGTCGACGGCGTGCGCTGGGCGAATACGCAGAACGGCCGAATGCTGATCGTCACGCTAAGCGATGGGACAGGGTCGCAAGAAGTCACCGTCTACAACGAGGTTGCTGATCACGCGCGCAACTTGATCAAAGAAGACGCACTGCTCGTCATCGAGGCACGCGTGCGCTTGGTGCGCCGCTCGTCCGCAGAAGAAGGTGAGGAAAGTTTCTTGCGCGTGGGCGCGGAGAAGGTTTACGACTTGGCCGCTGCGCGAGCGCGCTTCGCGCGAGGCCTCGAGCTCATCTGCAACGGTGGCTCGAACGGGACGCGCCTGCGCGAACTGCTTGCACCCTACCGAGCAGGAGGCTGCCCGGTGTCCGTGCACTACGCCAATCGAGAGGCACAATGCAGAATTGATTTAGGCGACGAGTGGCGCGTGAAGCCAGACGACACGCTCATCGAAGCGCTGTCTGACTGGCTGCAGCCGGAGAACGTGCAGCTGGTGTATTGAGATGCGGACAGATGCTTGCATACTGCCTTCCTTTCCACGAGCAGGTGGGGCGCATGACCAACATGCGATCGCATCCCCTTACACGTCGCGAGAGAAGGTCGAGGAGAGATACACGCGGCGAGGAGCAAGCGAATGGCGCGACGAGCTGACGACGAACTGGAACAAGCCCTCGACCACCTCGATCACGGCGCCTGGCAAGCTGCCCACGAGATCGTGCAGCGCGACGAGCAGTCGCAGCTGTCATGCTGGGCGCACGGCATCGTGCATATCCTGGAAGGCGATCTCGACAACGCGCGCTATTGGTACCGACGGGCACAGCGTGCGTTAGGAGAGCCGATCGATGTGGCCGCGGAGCTGGCCGCGCTGCGAAGGGCGATGAAGCGAACCGGTTGACCTCGCCAGCGAGCGCGGGCGAACAGACTCGCTTGCTAATCGACGGTCGCACGCCAATCGAAGGTGGCGAAGTCGCCGGTCGCGTTTTCGACGTCGACCTGCGTCACACGGGACGCGGGTGGTCCGCGCTGCGCCCACAGCACCAGCTGCGCCACCACTTGCTCGGTGCCCTGCACGATCGCTTCGACCGTTCCGTCGGCCCGGTTGCGCACCCAGCCGGTTGCGCCCAACCGGCGCGCTTCGCGGCACATGGCCTCGCGGAAACCTACTCCCTGTACTCGGCCGGTGACGATCAGCCGCTTGGTGAGCATCGGCGTCCTACTTCACTTTCATGCCGGGCTGCGCGCCTTCGTCGGGCGACAGAAGAAAGATTCCCGGCCCTTCCCCGCTCGCCGCCAGCACCATTCCTTGCGATTCGCCGAAGCGCATCTTGCGCGGCTGCAGGTTTGCCACCATGACCGTCAAGCGCCCTTTGAGCTGCTCGGGGTCGTAGGCTGACTTGATGCCGGCAAAGACCTGCCGCGTCTCGCCGCCTAGGTCCAGCTGCAGGCGTAGCAGCTTCTCCGCGCCTTCGACATGCTGCGCATCGACGATGCGCGCAACGCGCAGGTCGAGCTTGGCGAAATCGTCGATGGTGATGAGCGCCGGCTTTGCAACCTCTCCTCCCGCAGCAGCGGGCTGCGATGACAGCTTCGCTCCCTCTCCACTTGCAGGAGACGGCTGTGGTGAGAGCTGTGCTCCCTCTCCCTTTGGGGGAGAGGGCTGGGGTGAGGGGGGCGAAGTCACGGCTTTCTCCTGATGCTGGGCATGGCGCTGCGGTGAATGGCTCGTAATCGTCGGTTGCAAGCTTTCCTTGTTGGCTTCGACCAGCGCAGCGATCTGTTTGGGGTCGATACGCGTCATCAGATGCTCATACTGCGCGACGCGGTGGCCATCCGGAAGAAGCACGCGATGATCTTCCCACGTCAACGGCGCCTGCAAGGCGAGAAAGCGCTCGACGTCGCCGGCCAACCCCGGAAGAATCGGTTTGAGGTAGACGGTCAGCACTTTGAACGCTTGCAGTCCGGTGCTGCAAACGGCATGCAAGCGCTCTTCTGCGTGGGCTTGTTTGGCGAGTTCCCACGGCTTGAATTCGTCGATGTACTGGTTCACCAGATCGGTGATGCGCATGATCTCGCGTACGGCTTTGCTGAACTCGCGCGCTTGATATGCCTCGCGAATCTCTTCTTCCGATTCCCGCAGCTGTTGAAGCAGCGCTGTCTCGCGTTGCGACGAGCTTTTCTCGGCGGACCTCGTCGAAGTCCGTAAGCGTCCATCGAAGCGCTTCGCGATAAAGTTTGCGCAGCGGCTCGCGATGTTGACGTACTTGCCCACCAAATCGCTGTTTACGCGCGCCACGAAGTCCTCGAGATTGAGGTCGATGTCCTCCATCGTCGGACCGAGCTTCGCTGCGTAGTAGTAGCGCAGCCACTCCGGATTCAAACCCTGAGCGAGATAACTCCGCGCGGTGATGAAGGTGCCGCGCGTCTTCGACATCTTGGTGCCGTCCACCGTGAGGAAACCGTGGGCGAAGACGTGATCGGGCGTGCGGTAGCCGGCGAACTTCAACATCGCCGGCCAGAACAAGGCATGGAAATACAAGATGTCCTTGCCGATGAAATGCACCATCTCGACGTCGTCGTTGCCCCCAGCGGCGGCGCGCGGGCCGCGTGGAAGTACCCAGGCATCGAAGTCCAGCCCCCTTCGATCCGCCAAGTTGCGGAAGCTGCCCAGATAGCCGATCGGCGCGTCGAGCCAGACGTAGAAGTACTTGCCGGGTGCGTCCGGGATTTCGAAGCCGAAGTAGGGCGCATCGCGCGAGATATCCCAATCATTGAGGCCCTGGTCGAACCATTCGCGGATTTTGTTGCGTGCTTCGTCCTGCAGATGATCGTCGGATTGCGTCCATTCCTCGAGGAAGCGCCGGCAATCGGGATGCGAGAGCTTGAAGAAGTAGTGGTCCGACGCCTTGCGCACGGGCGTCGCGCCGGAAACCGCGGAGTACGGATTGATCAGATCGATGGGGCTGTAGGTGGTCCCGCACACTTCGCAGTTGTCGCCGTACTGATCCTTGGCGTGGCAGTTGGGGCACTCCCCCTTGATGAAGCGATCGGGGAGGAACATCTGCTTGACCGGATCGTAGAACTGCTCGACCGAGCGCACCTCGATCAGTCCGCGTGCTTTGAGCTTGAGATAGATGTCCTCGGATAGCGCGCGGGTTTCCTCGGAGTGCGTGGTGTAGTAGTTGTCGAAGGCGACATGGAAGTCCGCGAAGTCGCGCTTGTGCTCCTCGAGCACGCGCGCGATCAGCGCTTCCGGTGTGATCCCCTCCTTCTCGGCACGCAGCATGATGGCCGTGCCATGGGTGTCGTCGGCGCACACGTAAATACAATTGTTCTCGCCCGCGCACATCTTCTGGAAGCGCACCCAAATGTCGGTCTGGATGTACTCGACCAGGTGGCCCAGATGGATGCTGCCGTTCGCATAGGGAAGTGCGGAGGTGGCGAGGATTTTTCTCTGCATCGCGCGGGAGGAATCGGGAAAGGGGCAGTCTAACAAAGCATTGCGCGAAAGCCCAACATAGGGCGGATGCTAGAATTCGCCGTCATTTGAGGTGCACATGTCGATCACTGAAGCGCAAGTCCAGGACATTCTGAAGTCGACCGTCGATCCCACGACCGGTAAGGACTACGTGAGCGGCAAGGCGGTCAAGTCGGTCAAGCTGAGCGGCAACGACGTGCAGGTCGAGGTGGTGCTCGGCTATCCCGCGAGGAGCGTGCTTGCTGCGGTGTCGAAGCAGATCGAGGAGGCGCTGCGTGTGCTGCCCGGTGTAGGAACCGTGAGCGTAAACACGACGTTCAAGATCGCCGCGCATACCGTGCAAGGCGCTGTCAAGCTGATCCCCGGCGTGCGCAATATCGTCGCCGTCGCGTCGGGCAAGGGCGGCGTCGGCAAGTCGACCGTTGCAGTGAATCTGGCACTCGCGCTCGGCGCGGAAGGCGCGCGCGTGGGCATTCTCGACGCGGATATCTACGGGCCCTCGCAGCCGCTCATGCTCGGCCTGCAGGGCCAGCGTCCGCAGTCGGTCGACGGCAAGACGTTGGAACCGATGCAGGCGCATGGGCTGCAGGCGATGTCGATCGGTTTTCTGGTCGACATGGATCAGCCGATGGTGTGGCGCGGGCCGATGGTCACGCAAGCCCTCGAACAGCTATTGCGGGATACGCGCTGGAACGATCTCGACTTCCTCGTCGTCGACATGCCGCCGGGGACCGGCGATATTCAGCTGACCTTGGCGCAGAAGGTCCCGGTTACCGGCGCGGTCATCGTCACGACACCGCAGGACATCGCTTTGCTCGATGCCCGCAAAGGTCTCAAGATGTTCGAGAAAGTCAACATCCCCATCCTTGGCGTGGTGGAGAACATGGCCACACATGTGTGCTCGAACTGCGGTCACGAGGAGCATGTGTTCGGCGCCGGTGGTGGCGAGCGCATGGCCAAGGAGTACGGGGTGACGCTGCTCGGTTCGCTGCCGCTCGATATCCGGATCCGCGAGCAGACCGACTCGGGCAAGCCGACGGTCGTCGCTGATCCGCACACCAAAGTGGCGGAAACTTATCGTGCGATCGCACGCAAGGTTGCGGTAAAGATCGCGGAGAAAGCGCAGGACTTCAGCGCGGCGTTTCCGAAAATCGTGATTCAGAATACGTAGGTTAAAGGCGCTACGGTTAGCGTAGAACGAGTCTTTACTAAGGGGAAGCAATGTCCGTCAAGTCCGACCGCTGGATCCGCCGCATGGTGGAAGAGCACCGTATGATCGACCCATTCGAGCCGCGCCAAGTCAAGCATTTCGAGGGGCGCTCGATCGTGTCTTACGGGACGTCGAGCTATGGCTACGACCTGCGTTGCTCGGATGAATTCAAGCTGTTCACGGACATCAACACGACGATCGTCGATCCGAAGAACTTCGACCCCAAGTCCTTCGTGGATGTGAGAGGCGACTACTGCATCATCCCACCGAATTCCTTCGCGCTGGCGCGCACCGTGGAGTACTTCCGGATTCCGCGCAACGTGCTGGTGATTTGTCTCGGAAAATCGACGTACGCGCGTTGCGGAATCATCGTGAACGTGACGCCCCTGGAGCCCGAGTGGGAAGGGCATGTCACGCTCGAGTTTTCCAACACCACGCCGCTGCCCGCGAAGATCTATGCGCACGAGGGCGTGGCGCAGGTGATCTTCCTCGAGGCCGCAGCTGGCGATATCTGCGAAACCTCGTACAAGGATCGCGGCGGCAAGTATCAGGGCCAAAGTGGTGTGACGCTGCCGAAGATATAGGGATTGGGGACTGGGGAAGATCGAGGAACTCGACGTTTCCTACTTGTTCTTGTTTTTGCGGAACCGCCGGCCGCCAACCGCCTGCGTCTCCTCGCCGCCGCGTGCCCTAGCCCCCAGTCCCTAGCCCTCCAAAAATTTCCCTTGAATTGAAGGGGCGTGTCCCTATAATTCGTCCCTCAGCCGGAAGCCGGCACACCGCAGGAGGTCATCATGACAGTCAAAAGGAACTACTTGCCCAGTATCGACCTGAAGAACCTGCACATTCCCCTGACGTAGCGTCCTCGAGGAGAATTCGATGACCGTAAGCAGTGCGCTGTCTCAGCGCCGCCAGCCCGAGTATCCGCTCGACACCCACCCCGAAACCCGCCTCGACTTCGATCAGGTCCAGCTTGCCGCCCGGCAACGCTATGACAGGCCCTTTCTGCTGATCGATCCGCGCATCATCCGCATCAAAGCCCGGCGCTTCAAGGCTGCCATGCCACGCGTGCAGCCTCACTACGCCGTGAAAGCGAATCCGGATCCAGCAGTATTGAAGACGCTGATCGAAGAAGGCGTCGGCTTTGAGATCGCCTCGATCGCCGAGCTCGACCTCCTGCTCGGCCTCGGTGTGCCAGCCGAAGAAATCTACTACAGCAATCCGATGAAGTCGCGTGCTTACCTGGCCTACGCGGCGTCGAAGGGTGTGCAGTGGTACGTGGTGGACAGCATCGAGGAGCTGCGCAAGGTTGTCGAGGTGAAGCCCGATGCAAGTATGTACTTGCGCATCGAGGTGTCGAACGCGGGTAGCGACTGGCCCTTATCGGGCAAGTTCGGAGCACCGCCGGCGGAAGCGGACGAGATCATCGCCGAGGCCGCACGGCTGAAGGCGGATTTGGCGGGCGTCACCTTCCATGTCGGTTCACAGTGCCGCAACCCCGAGAACTGGCGTGTGGGCATCGAGACGGCCAAGCGCGTGTTTCGTCGCATGAAGCTCAAAGGCTTGCGTCCGCGCTTGCTCAACCTCGGTGGCGGTTACCCGGTTCGCCACACCAGGCCGATTCCTTCGATCGAGGTGATCGGCGACGTAGTCAATCGCGCCCTGCCGAGCTTTGGCCCCGAAGTGCGCGTAATGGCCGAGCCAGGACGCTTCCTGGTGTCCGATGCGGGTTGGTTCGTGTGCCGGGTGGTGGGCACGGCGACTCGAGGTGGCAAGCGGTGGGCATACCTCGATGCAGGCATGTTCGGCGGCATCATCGAAACTACCGAGGGCTTGCAGTACGACGTCGTGACGGAGCGGCAAGGCAAGCTCGTGCCGTGGACGGTCGCGGGCCCGACTTGTGATTCGGTCGATGTGGTGATGCGCGATCAGCTGCTGCCCGAGGATCTGCGGGCGGACGACTTCGCCTACATTCCGAATGCGGGCGCCTACACGACCGCATACGCCAGCACGTTCAACGGATTCCCATTGCCGGAAGTTCGCATCCTGCTCGAGAGCGCGGCATAGAACGCGCATTGCGTTCGCAGCATGAATCGGGCGCCCATCCGGCGCCCGATTTTTTACCGGCGATCGAGCACCCGCAGGACTGCTCTGGGTGCCTCGTCGGAGAGCACCTCGCTGTCGCGTTCCTGCCACTGGTTGCGATCGAGCTGCGGAAAATACGTGTCGCCGGCGAACTCGCCATCCACTTCCGTGAGATAGATGCGATCGGCGCGTGGCAGCGCTTCGCGATACAACTCGCCTCCGCCGATGACGAAGATCTCATCGTCGCCGTGGCATTCCTCCAACGCTTCGTCGAGAGAGCGCACCACGATCGCACCCGGCACCCGATAAGCCGGCTGGCGAGTGAGGATCACGGTCGTGCGCCCGGGCAGCAGGCGTCCGATCGATTCGAAGGTCTTGCGCCCCATTACGATGTGATGACCCATCGTGAGCGCTTTGAAGCGTTTGAGATCGGCGGGGATGTGCCAGGGCAGCCGGCCCTGCGCGCCGATGACCCGATTGCGCGCCATCGCGACGAGCAGCGACACGCGCGGGCGGGCGTCTTCTGCCGGGTGGGCAACAGGTTGGTGGGGTCGACTCAAGGCTGCGCGCTCCGCGGCCCTTGCTAGACCGCGACCGGCGCTTTGATCGCAGGATGCGGATCATAGTTTTCCAGCTTGAAGTCGTCATATCGGAAGGCGAACAGGTCTGTCACCTGCGGATTGAGCCGCATCGCCGGCAGCGGACGAGGCGCGCGGCGCAGCTGTTCGCGCGCCTGCTCCAGATGATTCAGGTAGAGATGCGTGTCGCCCATCGTGTGGACGAACTCGCCCGGTTCGAGCTTGCAGACTTGAGCGACCATCAGGGTCAGCAAGGCATAGGAGGCGATGTTGAACGGCACGCCGAGAAAGAAGTCGGCGCTGCGCTGATACAACTGCAGCGACAAACGGCCTTCGGCAACGTAGAACTGAAAGAAGGCGTGGCAAGGCGCAAGCTTCATCTTCGGGATGTCAGCCACGTTCCAGGCCGACACGAGCAATCGCCGCGAATCGGGGTTGCGGCGCAGCTCGTCCAAGACCTGTTTGATTTGGTCGATGTGCCGCCCATCTGGCGTGGGCCAGGCGCGCCACTGGCGACCATACACCGGGCCCAAGTCGCCGTTCTCGTCGGCCCACTCGTCCCAGATCGTCACGCCGTTCTCACGCAGATAGGCGATATTGGTATCCCCTTTCAAGAACCAGAGCAGCTCGTGAATGATCGACTTCACGTGCAGCTTCTTGGTGGTGACGAGCGGGAAGCCCTCCTGCAAGTCGAAGCGCATTTGCGGGCCGAAGATGCCGAGCGTTCCGGTCCCGGTGCGGTCGCTCTTGCGCACGCCTTCGTCGAGGATCCGCTGCATGAGGTCGAGATATTGGCGCATGGGGGCAGCTCGAATGATGTAGGTCCAAGTAGGTTGGGTCGCGCAGGTGTCATGCTACACTTTGGCCCCCCAATGCAGCACGCCGCAATCGCCTTCGCGGTCCTTGCGCGCACGTCCGCACATGTCCGGCAACACCTTCGGCAAGCTCTTCTGCGTGACCTCGTTCGGCGAGAGTCACGGTCCTGCGATTGGATGCGTGGTGGATGGCTGCCCGCCGGGCATTGCATTGAGCGAGGCCGACATCCAGGCCGAGTTGGACCGGCGCCGACCCGGCACTTCCCGTCACGTCACGCAGCGCCAGGAGACCGACAAGGTCGAGATCCTGTCCGGCGTGTTCGAAGGCGTGACCACCGGCACGCCGATTGGCCTGCTGATTCGCAATGTCGATGCGCGCAGCAAAGACTACTCGAATATCCAGGATAGCTTCCGTCCGGGTCACGCTGATTACACCTACTGGCAGAAGTACGGCGTGCGCGACCATCGCGGCGGTGGCCGCCAATCCGCGCGTGAGACGGCGGTGCGCGTGGCAGCAGGCGCGATCGCGAAGAAATGGCTGCGCGGGCGATACGGCGTGCAGATCCGCGGCTACCTGTCGCAGCTCGGACCCATCGAAGTGCCGTTCAAGAGCTGGGACGCGGTGAACGCGAATCCCTTTTTCGTGGCCGATGCCGACTACGCCGAGCGGCTGGAGGCCTTCATGGACGAATTGCGCCGCTCGGGTGATTCGGTCGGCGCCAAGGTGACGGCAGTCGCGAGCAACGTTCCGCCCGGCTGGGGCGAGCCGGTTTACGACAAGCTCGACGCCGAGATTGCCTACGCCATGATGAACATCAACGCGGTGAAGGGCGTAGAAATCGGCGCCGGCTTCGCTTGCGTCACGCAACGTGGCAGCGAGCATGGTGATGAGATGAGCCCCGAGGGTTTCCTGAGCAATCACGCCGGCGGCATTCTGGGTGGCATCTCGACCGGGCAAGACATCGTCGTCAACATCGCGATCAAGCCCACTTCGAGCATTCGCATCCCGCGCCGCTCCGTTAACAAGCAAGGGCACGCAGTGACGGTCGAGACCCACGGCCGCCACGATCCCTGCGTCGGCATTCGAGCCACCCCGATCGTCGAGGCGATGCTCGCGCTCGTATTGACCGACCACGCGCTTCGTCATCGCGCTCAGAATGCGGATGTCGGCTCCCCGATGCCACCCATTCCCGGCCGCGCACTCAGCGCCCCCAGCTCGAGCGCCCCGAACGTCGTCGACGACGACGCGCCGGATGAGGCTTGACCCTGTCGCGGCAGTCAGCGCGCCGCGTATCGGCGAGCGATGATGCTGCGCGCCGGCGCGATACCTGAGCGGCGCGTCGCGGACCGCCTCTACACTCGGCTGTCGCTGTTTTACTTCACGTACTTCGCGATGCTCGGCGCCTACGCGCCTTACTTCGGCCTGTACCTGAAGCAGCACCAGTTCTCTCCGACTCAGATCGGCGCTCTGCTCGCGCTCGCCCCTGTCGTGCGAATGATGTTTCCCGCATTGTGGGCCTGGGTGGCCGACCATCATCAGATCGGACGCGCTCTGGTCTTGCTCAGCACGACCGGAGCCACGGTGTGCAGCGTGGGGCTGCTATTCGCCCACAGCTTCGGCTGGTTGTTCTTGACCCTCCTGCTGGTCAACGTGTTTTGGTGTGCGGCATTGCCGCTGGTCGAAGCGAGCACCTTCCGTCACTTGAGGGGGCGGCTGGGCGACTATGGGCGCATTCGCGTATGGGGTTCGCTCAGCTTCGTCGCCGCAGTGGCGCTGCTGGGACCGCTTCTCGACGCGCTCGGGATGGCTTCGCTGCCTTGGGCGATTCTGCTGCTGTTCGCTGCGATGACCGCCACGGCTTGGCTTCTACCGCCGGACCGTGCTCCCGCGGTGCATGCGGACCACGAGCCGCTGCGACGCACGTTGCTGCGTCCCGAGGTGCTCGTCTTGTTCGCGGCGTGCTTTCTGATGTCGGCCTCGCACGGTCCGTACAACACCTTTTACTCGATCTACCTGGTCGACGAGGGCTATACCAAGACCGAAGTGGGGCTCTTGTGGGCATTGTCCGTCGTTGCCGAGATCCTCGTCTTCCTCTGGATGCCGGCCATCCTGCGGCGCTTCTCAATTCCGGCTGTGATTGCCTTCAGCTTAGCGTGCGCGGTCGTACGCTTCCTGGTAATCGGCTGGGCGGTGGAATCGGCCTGGGCCGTTGGACTTGCGCAGCTCCTGCACGCTGCCACCTTCGGCGCCCATCACGCTGCGGCTCTAGCGGCAATCTATTACTTCTTTCGCGGGCGCTATCAGGCGCGCGGACAAGCCTTGTATTCGGCACTTGGCTTCGGCGCAGGGGGAGCACTCGGTATGTTCGGCAGCGGCTGGCTGTGGGCGCAGCTGGGGCCATCGCTGACCTTTTCCTGTGCCTCGATCGCCGCGTTATTCGCCTTCGTTCTGACCGCGTTTTGGTTGCGGCTGCCCGCCGCCGCCCACGCATCGGCCTGATCCTAGGTAAGCTCCGAACGAGTGTCGCGATGCGCGTTGCATCGCGGGCGGATGGATGCAAGCGGTGCTAAGTCAAGCATTGGGCGGTCGGTGGATCCGTGCAATAATCAAACGCTTTCCTTCTGTACTGCCATGAAGCGCGCGCAGACTCTCTACGACAAGCTGTGGGACGCTCATCTCGTCCGCCAGGAGCCCGACGGGACTGGGCTCATTTATATCGATCGTCACTTGGTCCACGAAGTGACCAGCCCTCAAGCGTTCGAGGGCTTGCGGCTCGCAGGCCGCGCCCCTTGGCGCAGCGATTCGATCGTCGCGACCGCAGACCACAACACGCCGACGCGCAACTGGGAACAGGGCATTCGAGACCCGATTTCACGCACGCAAGTCGAGACGCTGGATGCGAACATCAAGGCGTTCGGTGCCAAGGCCTACTTCCCGTTCCTCGACAAGCGACAGGGCATCGTCCACGTGATCGGCCCGGAACAGGGCGCCACGCTGCCCGGCATGACGGTCGTCTGCGGCGACTCGCATACGAGCACGCATGGCGCCTTTGCTTGCTTGGCGTTCGGCATTGGCACTTCGGAGGTCGAGCACGTCCTCGCCACGCAGTGCCTGGTGATGAAGAAGGCCAAGAACATGCGCGTCGAAGTCGACGGCGCGCTGGGGCGCGGCGTGACCGCCAAGGACATCGTGCTCGCGGTGATCGGCCAGATCGGTACGGCGGGGGGAACCGGTTGTGCCATCGAATTTTCTGGCAGCGCGATCCGCGGCCTGTCCATGGAAGGCCGCATGACTGTGTGCAACATGGCGATCGAGGCCGGGGCGCGCGCGGGCATGGTGGCGGTCGACGATACGACGATCGAGTACTTGCGCGGGCGGTCCTTTGCGCCCAAGGGCGAGTGGTGGGATCGCGCCGTGGCGTACTGGCGGACACTGCAGTCCGACCCGGGGGCGCAGTTCGATAAGACGGTCAAGCTGGATGCGGCAACGATTGCACCGCAAGTGACATGGGGCACATCGCCCGAGATGGTGGCCACGATCGACAGTCGTGTTCCCGATCCCGCTCAAGTGGTCGATCCGGCTCAACGTAAGGCCACCGAGCGTGCCCTGGAGTACATGGGTTTGCAGGCTAACATGCCGATTCGCGACATTCGCATCGACAAGGTGTTCATCGGCTCGTGCACCAATTCACGCATCGAGGATCTGCGCCTGGCAGCGTCAGTGGTGAAAGGGCGCAAGGTGGCGAGCAACGTGAAGCTCGCCATGGTCGTCCCCGGCTCCGGCCTGGTGAAGCGCCAGGCGGAGGACGAGGGGTTGGATCGGATCTTTCGGGAGGCAGGATTCGACTGGCGCGAGCCCGGCTGCTCGATGTGTCTGGCGATGAATGATGATCGTCTCGAGCCCGGTGAACGCTGCGCCTCGACATCGAATCGCAACTTCGAGGGTCGTCAAGGGGTGGGTGGCCGAACCCATTTGGTCAGCCCCGCGATGGCGGCCGCCGCTGCGATCGCCGGCCGATTCGTCGACGTTCGCAAGGATTTCTAGCGCACCGAGGGAGGTGAAATGGCGAGAAGAACAGGTTGCATCGTCGCCACTGTGCTGCTGACTTGTATGGTGCTGGCCGGCTGCAATACCGTTGAGGGACTGGGCAAGGACCTATCCAAAGTCGGGGATACGATCGAAGGGGCGGCGAAGAAGAGCAAGTGATGGCCAAAGCGTAAGAATGATGGCGGGGAAGAAGGAGTGATGGAAAAGTTTGTTCGTCTGGATGGATTGGTGGCGCCGTTGGATCGAACCAATGTAGATACCGACGCGATCATTCCGAAGCAGTTTCTCAAGTCGATCAAGCGCAGCGGATTCGGTCCTAACCTGTTCGATGCGTGGCGCTATCTGGACCACGGCGAGCCGGGTATGGACAACGCGCGTCGCCCGCTGAATCCCGACTTCGTGCTCAACCAGGCGCGCTACAAGGGCGCGCAGATCCTGCTTGCGCGCGAGAACTTCGGCTGCGGCTCGTCGCGCGAGCACGCACCGTGGGCACTGCTCGATTACGGTTTCCGCTGCGTCATCGCACCGAGCTTCGCCGACATCTTCTTCAACAACTGCTTCAAGAATGGCTTATTACCGATCGTGCTCGACGGCGGGAGTGTCGAGCAGCTGTTCAAGGAGACCTATGCAACGCCCGGTTACCGCTTGACCGTCGACCTGCAAGACCAAGTGGTCCTCACCCCGCGCGGGCAAGGTTATGCGTTTACGATCGATGCATTTCGCAAGCATTGCTTGCTGAACGGACTCGATGAGATCGGCCTGACCCTGCAGCATGCCGATGAAATCCGCGCATTCGAGGCGAAGCGCAAGGTCGAACAGCCCTGGCTGTTCGGGTGACACAGGCAACCGGCCGGGTCGTCCGGTGCGGTGCTGCCATCGGTGCATGAGCAAGTGTTTTAGGAACCGAGGATGAAGATCGCGATTCTTGCCGGCGACGGCATTGGGCCTGAGATCGTTGCCGAAGCGGTCAAGGTGTTAACGGCGCTGCGCCGCGAGGGCCTGTCCATCGAGATGGAAGAGGCGGCGGTGGGCGGTGCGGGCTACGATTCAGCCGGTGATCCGCTGCCAGCCAAGACATTGGAGCTCGCATCCCAGGCCGATGCGATCTTGTTTGGCGCCGTAGGCGGGCCTCAGTACGATACATTGCCGCGGGCGAAGCGCCCCGAGCAGGGTTTGCTGGGTCTGCGCAAGGCGCTGGGTTTGTTCGCGAACCTGCGCCCTGCGGTCCTTTATCCCGAGCTCGCGTCCGCCTCCACCTTAAAGCCGGAAGTCGTGGCCGGTCTCGATATCATGATCCTGCGCGAGCTCACGGGTGACATCTACTTCGGTGAGCCGCGCGGCCGGCGCGAGACGCAGGGCGAGCGCGAAGGTTTCGACACCATGCGCTATCGTGAGTCGGAGATCCGGCGCATCGCGCGGGTCGGCTTCACTACCGCGATGAAGCGCAGTCGCAAGCTCTGCTCGGTAGACAAGGCGAACGTGCTCGACACGAGCATTCTGTGGCGCGAGGTCGTAAGCGAAGTGGCACGCGAGTTTCCCCAAGTCGAGCTGAGCCACCTGTACGTGGACAATGCGGCCATGCAGCTGGTACGCGCGCCCAAGCAGTTCGACGTCATCGTTACCGGCAACATGTTCGGTGACATTCTGTCCGACGAAGCCTCGATGCTGACCGGCTCGATCGGCATGCTGCCTTCGGCTTCGCTGGACGCGGACAACAAAGGTCTCTATGAGCCGATTCACGGCTCAGCGCCGGATATCGCAGGCAAAGGCGTCGCCAATCCGCTGGCCACGATCTTGTCGTGCGCGATGATGATGCGCTACACGTTCAACCGCTCCGATGTGGCGGAAAGGATCGAAAACGCGGCGCGACAAGTGCTGCGAGATGGGTTGCGCACGGGCGACATCTGGCAAGAAGGCACACGCCGGGTTGGAACGGTGGAGATGGGGGACGCGGTGGTTCAAGCGCTGGCGCATCGGTAAAGTCAAGGAAGAGGTGCGGGATCATGATGCAAGTCGGGGTGATCGGATGGCGGGGCATGGTGGGTTCTGTCCTCATGCAACGCATGATGGAAGAGCGTGATTTCGATCATATCGAACCGGTTTTTTTCACGACCTCTCAAGCCGGGGGCAAGGCGCCGTCGATTGGGCGCGAAGTGCCGCGGCTACAGGATGCACGCGACGTTCGTGCGCTCGCCGAAAACGAAGTGCTGGTGTCCTGTCAGGGGGGCGAGTACACCAACGAGATCTATCCGAAGCTGCGCTCGGCGGGATGGAAAGGCTATTGGATCGACGCCGCATCGGCGCTGCGCATGCGCGACGACAGCGTCATCATTCTCGACCCAGTCAACGCGGACGTCATCGAGCGGGCGTTGAACAAGGGGGTGAAGGACTACATTGGCGGCAATTGCACGGTCAGTTTGATGCTGATGGCGATGCACGGCTTGTTCAAGGCTGGTTTAGTCGAATGGATCACGGCAATGACCTATCAGGCCGCATCCGGCGCTGGTGCGCAGAACATGCGCGAGCTGGTTGCTCAAATGGGCGTGGTTAGGGGAGCCGCTGCCGAACTGCTCGACGATCCGGCTTCATCGATCTTGGAGATCGACAAGGCCGTCTCCTCCGCCCTGCGCGGTGAACGACTTCCCCGCGAGCACTTCGGATACCCTCTCGCCGGAAGTCTTTTGCCTTGGATTGACAAAGACCTGGGGAACGGTCAAAGCCGCGAAGAATGGAAGGCGCAAGCCGAGGGCAACAAGATCTTGGGAAGGGCGGACAAGCCAATTCCGATCGACGGCTTATGCGTCCGCATCGGCGCCATGCGCTGTCACAGTCAAGCCCTGACCATCAAGCTCACGCGCGACGTCCCCTTGCCGGAAGTGGAGTCGCTGCTCGCGCGGCCGAACGCGTGGGTGAAGGTTGTTCCGAATGAACGCGAAGCAAGTCTGCGCGAGCTCACACCCGCGGCGGTGACGGGCACTCTGAGCGTGCCAGTAGGGCGCTTGCGCAAGTTGCCGATGGGCGGCGATTACTTGACTGCGTTCACGGTTGGGGATCAATTGCTTTGGGGAGCCGCCGAACCTTTACGGCGCATGCTGCGTATCCTGGCCGAGCGCGGCTAGTTCGCCGCCACAGATTGGGGAACCACGCAGTCCATCGCGATGACGGCGTGATGGAGTTGCCTCGCCCAATTGGCGAGGGTCTTGCTTTCCGCAGCAATCGTTTTACATTTCTTGCCTGCACCGTATGGGCGCGATTTGTGGCGGCATCGTCAAGACGGGGTCAACTCTCAAGATGATTTAACTACCGCCGAAACAATGCTTAGAAAAATGACGGGTGAGCATAGCGCCCACATTCCCATAATTCCTCAGCTTGCATCGGTAAATTCATGATGTTAATTTCCAAGCACCTCATGGACAAAAAGATAGACGGCGCCGTCGGTAAACCCCTTTGTAGTGCAATCATCTTGGCCGGCGCACTGCTCGCAATGTCCTCGGCGGATGCTGCGGGCCTGGGGAAGCTCAACGTAATGTCCGATCTCGGTCAGCCCCTGAAGGCTGAAATCGATATCGTGGCGGTTGAGAAGGCAGAGCTCGAGTCGCTGCAGGCGAAGCTCGCGCCCGTCGAGTCGTATGTCAAGAACAACTTGCCTTATCCGGGCCCCTCGCTGGGCCTGCAACTGAGCGTCGAGAAACGACCCTCAGGAGCACCTTACATCGTCGCCACGACGGTCCAACCGGTCAACGAGCCCTTCGTCGATATTCTGGTCGAACTGACGTGGAACGGCGGTAGCATCCTTCGCGCGTACACCGCGCTGCTCGACCCGCCCACTTACAGTTCGGAAGACCGCACTGCCGGCAGCCAACCGTCCACCGCTCCGGAAGTGCGGCCCGCTCCCCTGGCTGCCAAAGAGGCGGTAGAAGAGAAGCCCTCCGAGCTGGCGCCTGTCCCGCAGCAAGAACAGCCGGTGGCCGACAAGGAAGTGCCGGCACCTAGCAGCCCCGCGCCGCGCCCAAGTGAGCCGACTGCTGCAGGCAGCGGTCGTGAAACCGCCGAGTACGCGGTCAAGCCGGGCGATACCTTGAGCAAGATCGCGCGGCAACATGGTGCTGATGGCGCATCGCTGGACCAAATGCTGGTTCTGCTGTTCCGCAACAACCCAAACGCGTTTTCGGGCAAGAACATGAACCGGCTGAAGGCCGGACGTCTGATCAAGGTCCCGGGCGTGGCGGAGGCGCTTGCCGTCGATCAGGCTGAAGCACGTCGCGAGGTGCGGCTGCACACCGCCAACTTCAACGCCTATCGAGAACAATTGGCGGCGGCCGCAAGCGGCGGCGGGTCGACCGAGTCCTCTGGCCAAGCGACCTCGGGTAGCGTAACCGCGCATGTGGAGGACAAGGCCGTCGTCGCTTCGGGCGAGCCGAAAGAGGTCCTGAAGCTTTCCAAGGGGCACGCGTCTGATGCACCGGCGAGCGCACAGGAGCGTGTTCGCAATCTCGAGGAAGAGTTGGCGGCTCGGCAAAAGACCGTGGCGGAACAAGCCGAGCGCCTTGCGATGCTCGACAAGCAAGTCAAGGACATGCAAGCGCTCCTCGAGATGAAGAACAAAGGCATGGCGGGGCTGGAGAAATCGGCCTCGCCCGCTCAGCCGCCCACTGCGCATGCCGAGAAGCCGGCCCAAACCCCTGCCCCAGTCGCCGTGGCGCCCGCCCCGCTCGAAGAGGCGAAGAAGCCGAGCGAAGCATCCTCGGCGCCGAAACCGGTCGAGGCGCCTCAGGCGGGAACGGCAGCAAGTCCGCAAGCGAGCGCGCCGGAAAAGAAGAAGCCGAAGGTGGTGTCCCCACCCCCAGCCACGCCAGGCTTGATGGACCAAGTGCTGAGCGAGCCTCTGTACTTGGGAGCCGGGGCAGCGGCTTTGGGATTGATCGGTTTTCTCGGGTTTCGCTTTGCACGCAAGCGCAAGGAAACTGCGGGCGAGAGCGCGGAATCGCAGGTTGCAGCCGCCCCTCTTGGAAGCACACTGAACCCGGAAGCGACTGGGGGCACTACGACCGCCGCTCCCGCACAGGTAAGCGAAGAGGTCGATCCGCTGGCCGAGGCCGATATCTATCTCGCTTATGGGCGTGATGCGCAGGCGGAGGAGATTCTCAAGGAGGCCATGCATTCCAATCCGCGCCGCCATGAGATCCACCTCAAGCTGCTGGAGATCTACGCCAAGCGCAAAGACGTGGCGGCCTTCGATGCTGTTGCTCGCGAGCTGCAAGGTGCCACCGGGGGCGAGGGTGAAACGTGGCTGCAAGCCGCCAACCTTGGCTACGCCATCGACCCACAGAACCCACGCTATGCAGCAGGCAAGTCTGCAGGCAAGGCGGGGGTAGCCGCGAGCGCGCTTGCCGCCGGTGCGGCATTGGACGAGAAACTCGATTTCGACATCGGACTGAACGACACCGACGTTTCCACGAAAACCGATATCGACCTCACCAATTTAGGCAGCGGTAGCGGGGTGAGTACGGATATCGATTTGGCTAATTTGACCGGGGGCCGGCCCGATGTCTCGACGTTGGGGGGCCTGGGCCAGCAGGATACGCAGCACCGGGTGGATCTGGACCTCGACCTCGACCGCACCCCGCAGGCTCCGGTCGAGGAAAAGCCGGCCAAGCTCGATTTTGACTTCGACCTCAGCACGCTCTCCGGTGCTCCCATGCAGCAGACGATGGTCGAGGAATCCAGCCAGGTCGCAGCGTCCAGCGCGTCGGCGAGCACCGAGGCGATGGCATCGGTTTCCGGGGGCATGGATTTCGATCTGAGCAAGCTCGGATTAGGTGAGGACGTGGGGCTCGCCAAACTCGGAGACCACGAGCAAAGTATTGAGCCGCGCATTGATCTCACCGCGATCAACCTCGATCTGGATCAGCAGGGGGGAGCTGCGAGTTCAGCGTCAGCGCCACGCGATGATCATTGGTACGACGTGCAGACGAAATTCGATCTGGCTAAGGCCTACCAAGAGATGGGTGACAAGGAAGGGGCGCGCGAAATTCTCCGCGAGGTCATCGCCGAGGGCGACAATGAGCAGCAGGCGGCGGCGCAGCGCGTCCTCGAGACGCTGGCTTGATCAACCTATCTAATCGGCGGTATACCGGCTAAACTGCCGGTACTCGTTATTCTCCGCGCGGCCCGTCGGGCCGCGCGTCGTTTTTGCGGCCATCGTGCGCATTGCCCTCATTCTCGAATATGACGGCACCAATTTCTGCGGCTGGCAAACGCAGCCCTCAGGGTGTGCTGTACAAGACGCGCTCGATCGTGCGCTAACGCAGATCGCTGCGCATCCGATCGAGACGCAATGCGCTGGCCGCACGGATGCAGGCGTCCATGCCTTGGGCCAGGTGGTCCATTTCGATACCACCGCGTCACGCCCACTCAGCGCTTGGGTGCGCGGCGTCAATACGCTTTTGCCTCGTTCGATCGCGGTTCGGTCGGCGCGGGTTGTCGCAGACAGCTTTCATGCGCGCTACCGTGCAACGGCTCGCCGATATAGCTATCTACTCCTCAATCGCCCCGAGCGTCCCGGCTTGTTCCATAACTACGTCGGGTGGCATCATCGGAAGCTCGACGGGGACGCGATGCGCAACGCGAGCCGGCAGCTGATCGGCACCCATGACTTCAGCGCCTTCCGTGCCGCTGAATGCCAGGCGCGAACACCGGTAAAGACGATGCAGAAGATCGAGATCGAACACCACGGCGACATGTTTGTGTTTCATTTTGTGGCAGACGCCTTCTTGCATCATATGGTGCGAAACATCGTAGGTTGCTTGGTCAAGGTCGGCACCGGCAGTCGACCCGAGGAATGGATACGGGACGTGCTCGATGGCCGGCAGCGCGAGCGGGGGGCGCCGACGTTCGCGGCCAGTGGACTGTATTTGACCGGTGTGGAATACGATCCGCACTGGGGTGTGCCTGCTCCCACCTCGGCAGCCCCCGTCTTGCTACAGCACATCGCTGCGCTCTCTGTCCCCTAAGGGGGGTGCCATGACCGCGGTAAAGATTTGTGGTATCACCCGTCCCGAAGACGGCCTTGCAGCCGCTCATGCCGGTGCCCACGCGATAGGACTGGTTTTCCATCCAGCAAGCCCTCGCTACGTCACCTCCGAGCGCGCACGCAGCATCATTGAGCGGTTACCTCCGTTCGTTACGGCGGTCGGGCTGTTCGTCGATTTGCCTGCTCGTGAGGTCGAAAACGTCCTGGCCAAGGTGCCGCTGCAGCTTCTCCAATTTCACGGCGACGAGTCTCCCGACTACTGCTCGAGCTTCGATCGGCCCTATATCAAGGCAGTAAGAGTGAGGCCCGAAGTGGATTTGCTACAATGCGCCAGCATTTTCTCCCGCGCCAGAGGATTGCTACTGGATGCCTACATCCACGCCGCTCACGGCGGAACTGGAGCATCGTTCGACTGGGCATTGGTCCCCCCTCGGTTACCTCTTCCCGTGGTGCTCGCTGGCGGTTTGACGCCTGAGAATGTAGCGGCTGCGGTGCGCGCCGTGCGCCCTTGGGCGGTGGACGTGAGCAGCGGAGTCGAGCGTGAGAAGGGCATCAAGGACGCCGCCAAAATGGCAGCATTTATCCGAGGAGCACGCGATGCAGATGTATGAGGCCGGTCAGATCTACGACCTGCCGGATGAGCACGGTCATTTCGGCCGCTATGGAGGCGTGTTCGTTGCCGAGACGCTTATGCAAGCGTTGGACGAGCTCAAGCGCGAATACCTCCGGCTGCGCGACGATGCCGCATTTCAGGCTGAAGTTGCGTATGAGTTGAAGCACTATGTTGGTCGGCCGAGCCCCGTGTATCACGCTGCGCGACTGTCGCAACAGCTCGGCGGCGCGCAGATCTGGCTCAAGCGCGAAGACCTCAACCACACCGGCGCCCACAAGATCAACAATACGATCGGGCAGGCCTTGGTGGCCAAGGGAATGGGCAAGAAGCGCATCATTGCCGAAACGGGAGCAGGCCAGCATGGCGTAGCCTCCGCCACGGTTGCGGCGCGCTACGGAATGGAATGCGTCGTCTACATGGGTTCCGAGGACATCAAGCGGCAAGCGATGAACGTCTATCGGATGAAGTTGCTTGGCGCGAGCGTGGTCCCGGTCGAAAGTGGCTCGAAGACGCTGAAGGACGCCCTCAACGAAGCAATGCGCGACTGGGTGACGAATGTCGAGACCACCTTCTACATCATTGGTACGGTGGCTGGTCCGCACCCGTATCCGATGATGGTGCGCGACTTCAACGCGATCGTGGGTCGAGAACTGCGTGTGCAGATGCCCGAAGCGATTGGACGGCAGCCCGACGCCATTCTCGCCTGCGTCGGTGGCGGCAGCAATGCGATCGGCGCGTTCTACCCGTACATCGAGGACCGCGAGGTCCGTTTGATCGGTGTCGAAGCCGCGGGCGAGGGGCTTGCGAGTGGCCATCACGCCGCTACGCTTTGTGCGGGGAGGCCGGGCGTTCTGCACGGCAATCGGACTTACTTGCTGCAGGACGAAGACGGCCAGATCATCGAAACGCATTCGATCTCCGCCGGACTCGACTACCCGGGTGTGGGGCCGGAGCATGCTTGGCTCAAGGATTCAGGCCGGGCGGAGTACGTCTGCGCGACGGACGACGAGGCGCTGGCCGCCTTCCACGCGCTGTGCCGGACCGAAGGCATCATCCCGGCTCTCGAATCGAGTCATGCGCTCGCATACGCAATGAAAATCGCGCCCTCCATGCGGCCCCATCAAGTGCTGTTGGTCAACCTGTCCGGACGCGGCGATAAGGACATGCACACGGTGGCGAAGCATTCCGGTATCGAGCTTTGATCCTTCTTCACTCCCGAGCCTACCGCGGCTGATCCAATCCCGATCCAGAGATGTCGAGAATTCAATCCACGTTCGCCAGCTTAGCCGCGCGCCGCCGCAAAGCGCTTATTCCCTTCATCACCGCCGGTGACCCCTCTTTGGCGCTTACCGTTCCGTTGATGCATGCCCTGGTCGAAGGGGGTGCCGACATCATCGAGTTGGGAATGCCGTTCTCCGATCCCATGGCCGATGGACCCGCGATCCAGCGAGCAAGCGAGCGCGCACTCAAGCAGCACACTAACCTCAAGGGTGTGTTGGACGTGGTACATCGCTTTCGCGAGAAGAACAAGGACACGCCGGTGGTGCTGATGGGTTATGCCAATCCCATCGAAGCGATGGGCGTGAACGCCTTTGCGGGTCGCGCGGCGCAGGCGGGCGTGGACGGCGTGCTCGTCGTGGACTATCCGCCGGAAGAGGGTGGAGATCTCTTGCGAGCGCTCAGGCAGCAGATGATCGACAGCATTTTTTTGCTCTCGCCCACCAGCGAGCCTTCGCGCATCGAGCAAGTGGGTCGAGTCGCAAGCGGCTACATCTACTATGTCTCGCTCAAAGGCGTGACGGGTGCGAGCCACCTCGATCTCGACGAGGTCGGTCGCAAGATTCCACAGATCCGCTCGCATATCAAGCTGCCCATCGGTGTCGGATTTGGTATCCGAGATGGCGAAACCGCGCGAGCCGTATCCAAGCTCTCTGATGCCGTCGTGATCGGCAGCCGGTTGGTGCAGGAAATCGAAAGATCGCCGGCGGAACATGTGGTCGAAAACGTTCGCGCGCTGCTCGGCGGGATCCGTCGTGCGATGGACGAATAGTCGTGTGTTGCCGATTATCGCGTCGCGTGCCTTTGCCCTTCGCGTTGATGCGTCGGAGGTGACGTGAGCTGGCTGCAGAAGCTGCTTCCTCCTAAGATCAAGCGCAGCCCCGGGGCCGTACGCAAGGCGGTCCCCGAAGGTTTGTGGGTCAAGTGCGAGGTATGCGAAGCGGTACTGTACCGCGCGGATCTCGAAAAGAGCCTCAGCGTTTGCCCAAAGTGCTCGCATCACAATCGGGTTTCCGCCCGCGAGCGATTGGACATCACTCTCGATGCCGAAGGGCGCTACGAGATCGGCTCTGAAGTCGTCCCCATCGACTTTCTGAAATTCGTCGACAGTCGACGCTACAGCGATCGCCTCAGTGCGGACGCTACCGAGTCGGGCGAAACCGACGCTTTGGTCGTGATGCAAGGTGCGATCAATACGGTCCCCGCGGTCGTCGCCGCGTTCGAGTTTCGCTTCATGGGCGGGTCGATGGGTTCGGTCGTGGGCGAGCGCTTCATCCGTGGTGTGCAATGTGCGATCGAGCAAAAGATGCCATTCGTGTGTTTCACTGCAAGCGGCGGTGCGCGTATGCAGGAAGGACTGATGTCCCTCATGCAAATGGCGAAGACGACAGCTGCCCTCACTCAATTGTCGGCCGAACGGCTGCCGTTTATCTCGGTGCTCACCGATCCGACGATGGGCGGTGTATCGGCCAGTTTCGCCATGATCGGCGATGTCGTGATCGCCGAACCCGGCGCACTGATCGGATTCGCCGGCCCGCGGGTGATCGAGCAAACAGTCAAGCAAACCCTTCCTGAGGGGTTTCAGCGCGCAGAGTTTCTGCTCGAGCACGGCGCGATCGACATGATCGTCGATCGACGCCAGATGCGTGACCGGCTCACCGATCTGATGACCTTGCTCATGCGTGCTCCGCCGGTAGGCTGATTTCGCAACGTGCAGCGGCCCTGCAGCGCGAGTCTTCCAGTTGGCAACTTCTCGTCTCCCTGAGCGGCCCAGCAGCTCCGCGCCGCTTTCCGATTGGCTGCGGTACCTCGAGCACTTGCATCCGGTTGCAATGGATTTCGGTCTTGCTCGGGTCGAAACTGTGCGGCGGGCCCTGGGGCTGCGCTTCTCGTGTCCAGTCGTCACCGTCGGCGGCACCAACGGCAAGGGCTCCACTTGCGCTTTGCTCGAAAGCATTCTGCGCTGCGCAGGCTATCGAGTGGGTTGCTACACCTCGCCGCACCTGCTTCGATACAACGAGCGGGTGCGCCTGGACGGGCGCGAAGTCGATGACCGATGCCTGGTCAACGCCTTCGAGTGCATCGAGCGCACTCGCGGCGATGTCTCGCTGACCTATTTCGAATTCGGCACCTTGGCAGCAGCACTGCTCTTCGTGCAGAGCGCGCTCGATGTGGTCGTTCTAGAGGTTGGGCTGGGCGGACGGTTGGATGCAGTCAACGCGTTCGATGCCGATTGCGCGGTCATCACCAGCATCGGACTCGATCACCAAGCGTATCTGGGCGACACGCGAGAAATGATCGGCGCGGAGAAGGCGGGCATCTTCCGCTCAGGGCGCCCGGCCATCATCGCGGACCCTGAACCACCGGCCAGCTTGCTCGAGCGTGCCGATCAGATCGGTGCCCAGGTTCAGTTGATCGAACGCGATTTCGGAGCGGTACCGCAGGGCGCGCAGTGGACCTACTGGAGCACCGCGACACGTCGAGCTGGTTTGCCATGGCCCAGCCTGCGTGGCAGCTATCAACTGCTCAATGCAGCGGCGGCTTTGGCCGCACTCGACAGCTTACGAGCGCGCATACCGGTAGACATGGGCGCGGTTCGGCGCGGCTTGGTCGAAGTCGAGCTCCCTGGGCGCTTTCAGGTGTTGCCCGGTCGCCCTGTGATGGTCCTGGATGTCGCACACAACCCGCACGCGGCACATCGCCTTCGCGATGCCTTTCGCAGTATCCCTGGTGCAGGCCGGCGCCTCGCGGTATTCGCGATGCTGCGGGACAAAGACATCGAAGGTGTCGCTAGAGTAATGGCTGACACGGTGGATGCTTGGTTTCTCGCACCTGTGCCGGGCTTGCGCGGCGCTGACAACGACCTGCTGCAGGCTGCGTTGCGAGCCTGCGCAGTGCGACCAGAAGCGCAAGGCGTGTATGCCGATGTCGCTTCGGCGCTGCATGCTGCGCGGGAGAGCGCGGCACCCGATGATAAGATAATCGTGTTCGGCTCGTTCCTTACTGTATCGGCTGCGATGTCGGCGCTGACCTCCTAACAACCTGGCATTCACGTGGCTCGATCTAGCGTTTCCGACGAAGAAATCCAATTGCGCAAGCGAGCACGCCGCCGATTGGTGGGTGCAATCGCATTGGTCATCGTAGTGGTGGCCGTGGTCCCCTTGGTGCTCGATCGTGCGCCGAAGCCCACGCACGAGCGGATCGAGGTGCAAATGCCATCTGCGGCGACCCATGTACCGGCTCCGCCTCCGCAGCAGCGTATCGACGATCCTACTGCGGCCGCGGCAACGGGTGCAACGCAGGCACCGATCGATGCCGTTGCCGATACCAGCCCACCGCCGCCCGCGCAGCAAGGCAACGCTCCGCAGTCCCCGGCGGAGCTTGCCAGTGAAAGCGCGGTGAAGCCTCCCGTCGATAAGCCTGTCGCTGTTGTAGGGGAAGGTTACGTCGTGCAAATCATCGCGACCGCTTCGCGTGAGAAGGGGCGCGACTTCAAACGGCGTCTTGCGAAGCTCAAATTTCCCGTATACGTCGAGCGCACGCCGGACGGCGAGAAGACGCGCGTGCGGGTCGGGCCCTACGGCAAGCGCGAGGCTGCCGAACAGGCTCGTCAGCGCTTGATCAAGCTCGGATTCTATCCGGGCAGAGTCGTCCGCAAAGGCGAGTAGCCGATGCCGGTGAGGGGTCGAGGTTCGTGACATCGCTCGATTATGTCGTCCTCACCGTCGTCGCTTTGTGCGTGTTGCTCAGCATGATCCGGGGCGCCGTGCGCGAGCTACTGTCGATCGTCTCGTGGGTCGTGGCCGTGTTCCTCGCGATTCATTTTTCGGCTTCGTTGGCGACCTTCTTACCCGCTTCACTGTCTAATTCGACGGTGCGCACGGCTGTGTCTTTCATCGCGATTCTGCTCGGCAGCCTCCTCGTGCTCGCCTTGATCACGATGCTGTTGTCTCGATTGATCAAGCAATCGCCGCTATCCGGGACGGACCGACTGCTTGGAGGTCTATTCGGACTGGGGCGAGCAGTAGTGATCCTGACCGTGCTGGCGTTGATTGCAGGGCTCACTTCTATCCCACGAGAAGCGTTCTGGCGCGACGCACGCTCCAGACCGCTGCTCGAGCTCTCCGCGTTATGGGTCCGCGGCTACTTGCCGCAAGCAGTCGCGTCCCGTATCCACTACGATTGAAGCCGTTCCATCAGAGCAGTAAGTTAGCGAGGCACGAGAATGTGTGGAATCATCGGGGTCGTAGCCAAGTCCCCAGTCAATCAGCTCCTCTATGATGGTCTGCTCGTGCTCCAGCATCGTGGGCAAGACGCTGCCGGCATCGTGACCGCCGAGCAGAACATCTTCCATATGCACAAGGGCCGGGGACTCGTGCGCGACGTGTTCCGAACGCGCGACATGCGTAACTTGAGCGGCGGCAGTGGCATCGCGCATTGCCGCTACCCTACAGCCGGCTCCGCCAATAGCTCCGCAGAATCGCAACCGCTGTACGTCAACTCGCCTTTTGGCGTGGTGCTCGGCCACAACGGCAATCTAACCAATTCCGAGGAGCTCAAGCGCGAGCTGTATCGCCAGGACTTGCGTCACGTCAATACCAATTCCGACTCCGAGGTCCTGCTCAATGTCCTCGCCCACGAGCTGCAGGAGAACTCGTATAGCTACGACCTCGATCCGGCCACCATCTTCAGCGCGGTCGCGGGTGTCCACCGACGCTGTCGCGGTGCGTATGCCGTCGTCGCCATGATCGCGGGATGCGGCCTGCTTGCCTTCCGCGATCCGTTCGGCATCCGCCCGCTGGTGGTCGGAGCGTCGCAGACCGAGCACGGTCAGAACTACTTGGTCGCCTCGGAGAGCGTTGCGCTCGACGTCTTAGGCTTCAAGCTCCTGCGCGACGTTGCGCCCGGGGAAGCGATCTTCATCGATATGGACGGCCGTTTCTACAGCAAGCAGTGCGCTGCTCACCCTTCGCTCAACCCTTGCATCTTCGAGTTTGTCTATCTGGCACGCCCCGACTCGATGATCGACGGCATCTCGGTCTACGAGACGCGCCTGCGCATGGGGGAGAGCCTCGCCGAGAAGATCAAGCGCCACTACGCGCACTTGGACATCGACGTGGTGATGCCCATCCCCGATTCCAGCCGCCCGGCGGCCATGCAGTTGGCGCATCGCTTGAACCTCGCCTATCGCGAGGGATTCATCAAGAACCGATACATCGGACGTACTTTCATCATGCCGGGACAGGCTGTGCGCAAGAGGTCGGTGCGGCAGAAGCTCAATGCAATTGGCATGGAGTTCAAGGACAAGAACGTGCTGCTGGTGGATGACTCCATCGTGCGCGGAACGACGAGTCGCGAGATCGTCCAGATGGCGCGCGAGGCGGGCGCCAGGAAAGTCTTCTTCGCATCGGCCTCACCGCCGGTCCGATTTCCCAACGTCTATGGCATCGACATGCCGAGCGCGGCCGAGTTGATCGCGAACGGTCGCAGCGACGAGGAGATCGCGCACGAGATCGGGGCGGATTGTCTGATCTATCAGGACTTGGAAGCGCTGATCGCGGATGTACGCTCGGTCAACCCGAAGGTCGAGAACTTCGAAACGTCCTGCTTTAGCGGCATCTATATCACGGGCGACGTCACACCCGAGTATCTGGCGGGAATCGAAGCGAATCGCAACGACCAAGCGTTACATCGCCGTGCCGCCACCGCTCAGCTGGATCTCAATCTGGTCGGCGCGGACTAGGCCGATATCGTTGGAATGCACCACGGTGATGGCGCCTTCTAGTTGACGAAAGCTTGGCCGGATAGTACTGTCTGGGCATCGCGCCGATTTGAGCACAGCTTGCGGGCGCATTACAAATGCAGCTAAAGCGTGGGCGAAACCCGCGTCAGTTCAAGCTGCGCGGGTTTTTTCGTTTTTGGATCGATCATGGAACATCTTGACTTCGAGACCCTGGCGGTGCGCGCGGGCATCCAGCGCAGTCAGTTTCAGGAGCATGCCGAAGCACTTTATTTGACGTCGAGCTTCGTTTTCGAGAACGCGGCTCAAGCCGCGGCGCGTTTCGCCAATGCCGAAGAGGGCATGGTGTATTCGCGCTACACCAATCCCACGGTGCAGATGCTGCAAGACCGTCTCGCCGCTTTGGAGGGCGCCGAGTGCTGTATAGCCACGGCCTCCGGCATGTCGGCGATCCTCGCTTGCGTGCTGGGCTTGCTGCGTTCGGGTGATCACATCGTTGCTTCGCAGAGCCTGTTCGGCGCGACCGTCCAGTTGTTCAACAACTGGTTGGCGCGCTTCGGTATCCAGACGTCTTTCGTGGCCCCGACCGATGTCGGCGCTTGGCGTAGCGCGATCACTCCGAACACGCGCCTGCTCTTTCTCGAGACGCCTTCGAACCCTCTCACCGAGGTTTCAGACATCGCTGCGCTGGCCAAGGTGGCGCATCAACACAAAGCCTTGCTGGCGGTCGACAACTGCTTCTGCACGCCGGCGCTGCAACGCCCGCTGGAACTCGGTGCCGATCTGGTCATCCATTCGGCGACGAAATACCTCGACGGACAGGGGCGGGTGCTGGGCGGTGCCGTGTTGGGCGCGCGAGCACTGATCGAGGAGCCGCTCACGGCTTTCCTGCGCAACGCGGGGCCGACGCTCTCACCGTTCAACGCTTGGGTCATTCTGAAAGGTTTGGAGACGCTCAAGCTCAGAATGGATGTGCACAGCGCAAATGCATTGGCGCTCGCACGATGGCTCGAGCAGCATCCCCGCGTTACGCGGGTGTACTACCCGGGCTTACCCAGTCATCCCCAATTCGAACTCGCTTCGCGCCAGCAGCGCGCCGGGAGCGGCATCGTCTCGTTCGTTGTTGACGGCGGGCGTGATGCCGCCTGGCGTGTGGTCGACCGTACGAGGCTGATCTCGATCACCGCCAATCTGGGCGACGCCAAGAGCACGATCACTCATCCGGCCAGCACGACGCATGGGCGACTCAGCGAAGCGGCACGAACGGCGGCCGGCGTCGAGCAAGGGCTGCTGCGCGTCGCGGTGGGCTTAGAGTCCGTACGCGATCTGCAAGCGGATCTTGGGCGCGGGCTGGCAGGCGACTGAAGGAGCCCAGCGGAGCTTATTCGACCGTCGCTTGCATCGTCTACTTCGTTCGGGCACCGCCTCATTTCGTCGCGCTTCCCGTTGGCGTGGTCGAGTTTGGCGCGACGATGGCGCCAGTGTCGTCTACGACCCATGCTTGGAACACGTTGCTGCCTGACGCTTGCTCGAGCACTCGAACCGAGTAGTTGCGACCGGGCTGGGCGATAAACTGCGTTTGGACGGCGGCGAGGGGTTGGCATTGGCGGCTCTGCGCCGGGCACAACAGCACATCCAACACGACTAATTGTGGTCCCGGGGACAAGGCCGCTTGCGTAGCGTCGTGCCAAGAAGGTGCCTGACCGTTGATCGATCGAATTCGCAGCCGCCCGCCCCGGTAAACCTTGCCCCATTCATCGACTTGCAGCACGGTGAGCGCGCCACTTACCGGGAACTGATCGGAAGGTGTATCCGCGCAGGCTGAGGCCAAGCACGCCAGTGCGATGAGCCGAAAGAGCCGCATGTCAACGAAATGGCAGGGCAACGGGTTGGCATCCTCGCGCGGAAATTTTGAGATACTGCCCGCATCGATGCCAGTCGGACAGCACCCAACGCTCGCACAAGCGGCCGTTAACGTGATGTTCGTGTCGCGCCGGGCGATGCGTGTGACCATGAATGAGCCGAGTGCATCCATGGCGCACGAAGGCGAGCTCGACCGCCTCAGTCGTCACGTCCATGATGGTCATCTGCTTCGCCTGCTTCTCGCCCTCGCTCATGCGGCGCGCACCGCCGATGATCTGCTGACGCTTGGCGAGCGGTAGGGTGAGAAAGAGCGCTTGCACCAGCCGATTGCGTACGAGCTTTCGGAAGCGCTGATAGCGCCGATCTTGCGTGCACAGCAGATCTCCGTGCATCAGCAGCGTGCGCGTGCCGTACAGGTCGATCACCGCCGGATCGGGCAGGAGCCGTGCGCCACTTGCGCGCTCGAACTTCTTGGACAAGAGGAAATCCCGATTGCCGACGATGATGTGCACCGGTACGTGCCGAGCAACGTTTTGCAGCCGAAACGCCACCTCGGCGTTGAACTTGTTACCAAGATCATCGTCTCCGGCCCAGTGCTCGAAGAGATCGCCAAGGATGTAGATCGCATCGGCGTCGCGGCCCGCCGTATCGAGAAACTCGAAGAATGCTGCTCGAGGTTTCGAATGCGTTGGACTGAGATGCAGATCGGATAGGAAGACGGTGTATCCCGGCATGTCGAGCTCAAGCGCAAGCGACCTAGACGACCTCCGCCTTCTTGATGACGACGTCTTCCAGCGGCACATCGTCGTGCGCACCGCGGCTGCCAGTGGCGACCTTCTTGATTTGGTCGACCACGTCTTTGCCTTCCGTCACGCGACCGAACACGCAATATCCCCAGCCCTGCGCGGTTGGCGCACTGAAATTCAAGAAGTCGTTGTCCGAGACATTGATGAAGAACTGGCTCGACGCCGAATGCGGATTGGGTGTTCGAGCCATCGCGATGGTGTAGGTCTCGTTGATCAGTCCATTGTCGGCCTCGTTCTTGATGGGCTCGCGCGTGGGCTTCGGCTTCATGCCGGGCTCGAACCCACCCCCCTGAATCATGAAGCCATCGATCACGCGATGAAAGATCGTGTTCGCGTAGAAGCCGCTGTTCACGTATTCGAGGAAATTACGAACCGTGACCGGGGCTTTGGTATCGTCGAGCTCGAGCGTGATAGTGCCGAGAGTGGTGTGAAGCTTGACCATGCTGAATACTCCAAAGTGATAGAAGCGCGGGCGCCATTCTATGTCGCCCATCAGTTGTGCGCGCCACAGGGTTCGCCGGGGGCGGGCGCACTCAGCGCTCGGCGAACACCTCGCGTTGAATCAACCAACGATTGCCGAGACGAACCAGGTGCAATGTCTTGCGCCCGGTGCGCTGGAAATTCTCCGAGACGTAATCCTGCCGAAAGTTGACGACCGCGTGGTCGGCATCCGGGAAGCTTACTCTTGGATCAGCCACCGTGATCTTCACCCCCCGCGCGCGGGGTAGGCGCGCGCGGCGGCTTGCTTCCCAGCGCGGCCGGCTCTCGCCCGTAGTCGGGCGAAAGTCAGGCGCGTAGAAGGACAGATAAGCCGATGCATCACCTCGTGACCATACCGCCGCCCAGTTGTCGATCGTCTTCAGCACTGCGTCGGTTGCGCTTGCCTCGGCTATCGCGGGCGGTGGCGATGCATGCTGAAGTTCTGGAGCCGGGGCTACACTCGCGCGATCGGTCGGCGGCGATGCCGAAGCGGCGCGCTGATCTTGCCCCGCGCCAGCGTTGGCGGCTTCCGAGGATGTAGTCCCGAGAGGTGTGCTCGCCCCGTCTGCCAGGGCAGTGGGAAGCAGTTGGCGGATCAGAGCGAGTTTGTTGCGCGCGCTCGTGCTTTTCGCGTCGAGCTGGATTGCTTTGTCATAAGCCTGGCCTGCCAGCACGGCGTAAACATCACCGAGATTCTCGTATGCCGTGGTATAACCCGGGTAATTTCGCACCGCCGTCTCCAAGGCGTCTCGGGCGCGCGCGTAATCGCCTTGCGAGGCGTAGAGCACGGCAAGATTATTGTAGGGTTCAGGCAGCTCCGGGAAATCTTGCGTCAGCTCGGTGAAGACTTTGATCGCTTCTTGCGTATGTTTCTGGTCGGCCAGAATCACGCCCTTGAGGAAGCGCGCTCGCGCGTCGCGGGGGTTCGCGGCGAGCCGGGCATCCAGTCGCTTCAACGCTTCCTCCCGCTTGCCCTGTTGGTAGAGCTGTTGTGCCGTCACGTACTCATCGGCGGCCGGGAAGACCGTCAATGCACACAACAGCAGGGTCGTCATTGCGATAATGCGGGGCAGGAGCATCGTGCTATACTTCGCTGAGGTTTCGCGCTAGGTTGTTGTAACTCTAGCAGAATTCGCCTACCAACCGACTCTTCACATCTTCGATTTGCGCCGCTGGCCTGACGATTGAAACGCGCGCGCAGCGCGCTTTCGCCGCAGCGGGCAGGTCGGCGCCAGCCGACCCATGCTGCAGATCCACAATTCGCTCACTCGTAGTAAGCAACCCTTCAAAGAGATCGAACCGGGCAAGGTGCGCATGTACGTGTGCGGCATGACCGTATACGACTATTGCCACATCGGCCATGCGCGCGTCATGGTGGTCTTCGACGTCATTCGGCGCTGGTTGCGCGCCGCGGGCTACGACGTGCAGTACGTGCGCAATATCACCGATATCGACGACAAAATCATCAAGCGCGCGCACGAAAACGGCGAGTCGATTTGGACGTTGACGCAGCGCTTTATCGGCTTCATGGAAGAGGACGCCGCGGCATTGGGCATCGAGAAGCCGGACCACGAGCCGCGCGCGACCGGCTACGTTCCGGACATGCTGCGCATCATCGAGACCCTGATCGAGAAGAAGCTCGCCTATCGAGCGCCCAACGGTGATGTCTACTACGCAGTGCGCGGCTTCCGCGAGTACGGCAAGTTGTCCGGGAAGTCGCTCGACGACTTGCGCGCGGGCGAGCGCGTCGAGGTCGACCCGAACAAGCAGGATCCGCTCGACTTCGTGCTGTGGAAGGCGGCGAAACCGGGCGAGCCCGCATGGGATTCGCCGTGGGGACCGGGCCGACCCGGTTGGCATATCGAATGTTCGGCGATGAGCGAGCATTTTCTCGGCGAGCACTTCGACATCCATGGCGGCGGCCAAGATTTGCTTTTCCCGCATCACGAGAACGAAATCGCGCAATCGGAAGGCGCGCATGGGCACACCTTCGTGAACTATTGGGTGCACAACGGCTTCGTGCGCGTCGACAACGAGAAGATGTCGAAGTCGCTCGGCAACTTCTTCACCGTGCGAGACGTGCTCGCGCGTTACCATCCGGAGGTCGTTCGCTTCTTCATCGTTCGCGCCCACTATCGCAGTCCGTTGACCTACTCGGATCAGCATCTGGACGATGCGCGTGCCGCGCTCACACGCTTGTACATCACGCTGCGAGACACGCCGCCCGCCTCGGCCCGCATCGATTGGAGCCATCCCATCGCTGCTCGCTTCAAGCAAGCGATGAACGATGACTTCAACACCGCGGAAGCCTGCGCGGCCTTGTTCGATCTCGCCACCGAAGTGAATCGCTCGCGCTCGAGCACGGATGCCGCTCTGCTCAAGGCGCTCGGAGAACTGCTCGGATTGCTTCAGAGCGACCCCAACGACTTTCTGCAGCAACGCGTTTCGCTTGGCGGAACCATTCGAGGATCAAGCTCCGTTACTGGAGCGCTTACTGGAGGCCCAAGTGAGCCAGGGGCCGCCGCTGCAATTCCGAAGGAAGAGATCGACGAACTCATCGCGCAGCGCGCTGCGGCCCGCAAGGGCAAGAATTTCGCTGAAGCCGATCGAATCCGTAAACTGCTGGATGATGCAGGCGTGCTACTCGAGGATGGTCCGAGCGGTACGTCGTGGCGGCGCAAGTAGCATCAACCGCGCCGCCTCGGAGGATGCAATGACCGAGGACACTAGAGCCCAGCAAGCAAACGGATTCAAGACGGCCTTTCCACCGCTGCTGATCGTGCTGCAGCAGCATCAAGCGTGGCTGCGCGATGCCGCCAATGCGCTGCTGCACCAGGGTTGTCCGGCAGCTGCCGTGCCGATCCCCAAGGAGGCACTGCGCGCTGGCCGCCGAATCGTCGAGCAGTTGGTGGAGGCTTCGTTGCAGGCAGCCTGGACGGAGGCCGAGCGTTTGTTCGATCAATTCGACGCGCTGTCGGCCGAGTGTATCGAGGCGGCGCGGCAAGACCAAGCCGAGCGGGCGGCGAGCGCGCTCGACCAACTGTTCGGCGTCGAAAGCGCGCTGATCGAGCTGCTCGCGGCCAGCAGTATCGGTGAGATCTCGCGACGCTTTACTGCGCGCGAGCAGGAGCTCGCTCAGCGTTACGAGCGCGACTTCCTCGACGCCGCACACATCGGGCGCTTCAGTGTGCGCATGTCCGATCAGGCGCTGGTGAGCTGTGACGACAGCTTTGCGGCGCTGTTCGACGCAACCGTCGCGCGCTTGCGCAATCGCGATGTGCGCGCGCTCATCGGTGAGGACGCCTGGTCCAAGCTGACTCGAGGCATTCGTGCCGGCGAGACGCGCCGCGTCACGGCGCGCCTCTCGAACGGAAAGGCCAAGACGCTCGAAATCGTGGCGTACACGACCTCCACCGGATCGCGCAGCATGCTGCATGGATTCGTCGTGAACCGATCTCAGGCGGAAGCCGAGGCGCAGCAAAGAAAATTGCTCTCCTCGGCGATCGAGGCATCGGACCAGGTCGTCTTGATCACCGACGCCGCTCACAAGATCGTTTACGTCAACGGCGCTTTTACGCGGGTGACGGGTTACTCCGCGCAGGAAGCACTGGGACGTTCTCCTCGCTTCCTGCAAGGACCCGCCACGAACAAAGGCACCTTGACTGCGGTGCGCGAAGCGGTGGCGGCGGGACGATCGACCATCGTGGAGCTGCTCAATTATCGCCGCAGTGGGGAACCGTATTGGGTGGAGATGTCGATCGTGCCGGTCACCAACAGCGAGGGTGAGATTACGCACTGGGTCGCGGTCCAGCACGACATCACGGCGCGAAAAGCGCAGGAGGCCGAAGTCACCCGCCTTGCCATGGAGGACTACTTGACCGGTCTGCCGAATCGGCGCGCGGCCGAAGCGCGGCTTGGTATCGAGTGGAGCCGGGCCCGACGACAAGCCGGTTCCTTCGCGGTCGCGATCGCGGACGTCGATCGTTTCAAGCAGGTCAACGATCAGTACGGACATCAGGCCGGCGATCAAGCGCTGATCCATATCGCACGGGCGCTGACCCAGAGCAAGCGCGGCGGTGACTGGATCGCACGTTGGGGCGGTGAGGAATTCCTGATCTGCTTGCATGACCTCGATGCGCCCGGAGCGCTGGTGGCGGGCGAGCGGATGAGGATGTTGGTGCGCAACTCGCCGCTTCATCTCGCTCAGGGCGAGCTGCGGCTCACGGTCAGCATTGGCATTGCCATGTATAGCAGCGAGTGCGACAGCGTCGACGCGCTGATTCGACAAGCCGACGCTTTGCTCTACGAAGCGAAGCGCAGCGGCCGCGACCGTACGCTATGCAGCGGCGCGGGGATCAATCAGTCGGCGCAATGGGAAGGCGGCCAAGTGCACAACGCGATACAGGAAGGCCGCGTTGTGGCTGCGTACCAGCCGATCATCGATCTGCGCAGCGGCGATACGGTCGGCGAGGAGGCTCTCGCACGCATTGTCTTACCGGGCAACGAGCTCGTTCCCGCGCAGCGATTCATCGCAAGCGCCGAAGCGTTGCGCCTGATCAGTGCGATCGATCGAATCGTCACGGCGCTCGCGCTCGATCGCGGCGCGCGTGCGACGCGCAGCGGCGCTCCAGCGCGTGCGCGCTTCATCAACTTGTCACCGCAGTTTCTTGCCGACCCCGGTCAAGTCGACGCCCTGCTCGAGCGCGCACGCGCGTTGGGGATCTTGGGCAACGGCGGTGCGCAGCCCTTCGTAATCGAGCTAGGCGAGCGCGAGATGGCCGACATCAAGCTGTTGCACCAGCGCTTGCGTCCGCTGGTCGAGTCCGGCTTCAGCCTGGCGCTCGACGACTTTGGCAGCGGCCAGGGCTCGTTTGCCTATTTGGCCGATCTGCCTCTGAGCTTCTTGAAGATCGAGGGTTGGATGGTGCGCCGGATCGTGCAGGACGTGCGTGTGCGACAGCTCGTCGCCGGCATCGTTTCCACCGCGAAGAATTTCGCCTTGCGCACGGTGGCCGAATGCGTGGAGGACGGACAAGCCGCCCAGGTGCTCTGCGACTTGGGTGTGGACTGGGCGCAGGGCTACTTCTTTGCTGCGCCGGACGTGCTGCAGTAATAGAACTGCTGCGCGGGCTCGATCGGTTTACTCGCGATCTGAGCTTAGCCCTCGAAGAACTCCTTCACCTTCTCGAACCAGCTCTTTGCGCGTGGGTTGTGGCGCCCGGATTCTTGCTGGTTGATCGCCTCGAGCTCCATCAGCAGTTCTTTCTGGCGATTCGTCAGATTCACGGGTGTTTCCACGACGACGTGACAGAGCAAGTCACCGTAGGTATTGCTGCGCACGCCCTTGATGCCCTTGCCGCGCAGCCGGAACACCTTGCCGGTCTGCGTCTCCGCCGGAATCTTGATCTTGGCGCTGCCCTCGAGCGTAGGGATCTCGATCTCGCCTCCGAGCGCCGCCGTGGAAAAGCTAATCGGCATTTCACAGTGCAGATCGTTTTCATCGCGCTGAAACACGGCATGTGGCCGCAGGCGAACCACGACATAGAGATCGCCGGGCGGCCCGCCGTTGACGCCGGCCTCGCCTTCACCGCTCAGTCGGATGCGGTCCCCCTCGTCGACGCCCGCAGGAATCTTGACCGATAGCGTCTTCTGACGCTTGACGCGTCCCACCCCAGAGCACTTGGAGCACGGATCGCGAATGATCTTGCCAGCGCCGCTGCAGCGCGGGCAGGTCTGCTGCAGCGAGAAGAAGCCCTGCTGCATGCGCACTTGGCCCTGCCCATTACAAGTCGGGCAGGTAATCGGCTCGGTGCCCGGCTTGGCTCCGCTGCCGTGGCAAACTTCACAGGTCTCGAGCGTTGGGACGCGAATCTTGGTCTCCGTCCCGCGCGCAGCCTCCTCGAGCGAGATCTCGAGGTTGTAGCGCAAATCGGCACCACGATAGACGTTCGAGCGCGCGCGCCCACCGCCGAAGATTTCGCTGAAGATATCGCCGAATGCATCGGCGAAGCCGGCGCTGCCGGCGCCCGCCGCCATGCCCTCTACACCGCGATGGCCGAAGCGGTCGTAGGCGCCCCGCTTGTCCATGTCCGACAGCACTTCATAAGCTTCCTTCGCTTCTTTGAAGTGCTCCTCGGCCTTTGGATTGTCCGGGTTGCGATCCGGATGGTGCTGCATGGCCAGCTTGCGATAAGCCTTCTTGATGTCCTCCTCGGAGGCGTCGCGAGCGACCCCAAGGACTTCGTAATAATCGCGTTTGGCCATGTCGACTGTTTTCCCCTCACTAACAAACCAACGGCCGAATTGAAGCGTCATCCACAGGGTGACGCTTCAATTCGGCCAGATAGAACGCCGCGCTTCGCGACGCTTAGAACGATCGCCGCGCGTTTCCCGCGCGACGATCTATCATTTTTTGTCTTTGACTTCCTCGAACTCGGCGTCGACCACGTCGCTTTCATCCTTCCTACCAGCCTTGCCAGCCTCGCCCTGCGGCTGCTGCGCTTGCGCGCCCGCCTGCTGCTGCTGCGCGTACATCTTTTCGCCCAGCTTCTGGCTCGCTTGCGCCAGCGCCTGCGTTTTGGCTTCGATGGTGCTCTTATCGCCGCCCTTCATCGCTTCTTCGGCCGCCTTCAACGCGTCCTCGATCTGCGAGCGTTCAGCGGCCTCGAGTTTATCGCCATGCTCGGCCAAGCTCTTGTGGACGGTATGGACCATGGCATCGCATTGGTTGCGGGCGTCGACCAGCTCGCGCGCCTTGCGGTCTTCTTCGGCATGCGCTTCGGCGTCCCGGACCATCCGCTTGATCTCGTCCTCGGTCAGGCCGGAGCTTGCCGTGATCTTGATCTTGTTCTCCTTGCCGGTCGCCTTGTCCTTCGCCGAGACGTGGAGAATTCCGTTCGCATCGATATCGAAGGTCACCTCGATCTGCGGCATGCCACGCGGTGCCGGCGGAATGCCTTCTAGGTTGAACTGGCCCAGACTTTTGTTGCCTGCTGCCATTTCCCGCTCACCTTGCAGCACGTGGATGGTCACCGCGCTTTGGTTGTCGTCCGCGGTGGAGAACACCTGTGTGGCCTTGGTCGGGATCGTCGTGTTCTTCTGGATCAGCTTTGTCATGACGCCGCCCAGCGTTTCGATGCCGAGCGATAACGGCGTCACATCGAGCAGCAACACGTCCTTGACTTCGCCTTTGAGCACACCGCCTTGGATGGCCGCACCGATGGCGACCGCTTCGTCCGGATTGACGTCCTTGCGCGGCTCCTTGCCGAAGATCTCTTTGACCTTCTCCTGGACTTTGGGCATGCGCGTCATCCCGCCGACCAAAATCACGTCGTCGATGTCGGACACTTTCACGCCCGCATCTTTGATCGCGATGCGGCAAGGTTCAACCGTCTTGTCGATCAGATCCTCGACCAGGCTCTCGAGCTTGGCGCGCGTGATCTTCATCGCCAAGTGCTTCGGACCGGACTGGTCCATGGTGATGTAGGGCAGATTGATCTCGGTCTGCTGGGTCGAAGACAGTTCGATCTTGGCTTTCTCGGCGGCTTCCTTGAGGCGCTGCAGCGCCAAGATGTCCTTGCGCAGATCGACACCTTGCTCGCGCCTGAACTCGTCCGCGATGTAATCCATCAACCGTTGATCGAAATCCTCACCGCCCAGGAAGGTGTCGCCATTGGTCGCCAGTACTTCGAACTGGTGCTCGCCTTCGACTGCGGCAATCTCGATGATGGAAATGTCGAACGTACCACCGCCCAAGTCATACACGGCGATCTTGCGGTCGCCCTGCTTCTTGTCGAGACCAAACGCGAGCGCCGCGGCCGTGGGCTCGTTGATGATCCGCTTGACGTCTAAACCCGCGATCCGCCCCGCGTCCTTGGTCGCCTGGCGCTGGGAGTCGTTGAAGTAGGCGGGTACGGTGATGACCGCCTCGCTGACCGATTCACCGAGATAGTCTTCGGCGGTCTTCTTCATCTTCATCAGGACTTGCGCGGAAATCTCCGGCGGGGCCATCTTCTTGCCGCGCACTTCGACCCAGGCATCTCCGTTGGGCGCCTGAACGATGCTGTAGGGCACGAGCTTGATGGCCTTTTGCACTTCGACGTCCTGGAACCGGCGCCCGATGAGACGCTTGACCGCGTAGATTGTGTTGCGCGGGTTGGTGACCGCCTGACGTTTGGCCGGCGCACCAACCAAGACTTCGCTTTCCTCGGTGTAGGCCACGATGGAAGGCGTCGTGCGGGAACCTTCCGAGTTCTCGATCACCTTGGGCTGACCGTTCTCCATGATGCACACACAGGAGTTCGTCGTCCCCAAGTCGATGCCGATGATCTTTGCCATGCTAATTCCTCGCTTCCTAAGTGGATTCTTTACGAACGCAAGTTGAGGCTCGTCAAGACGCTTTCAAGGATTCCAGTTCGTCTCTTCAGTCACTGCCCAGGCGATTTCGACACCGTGACCAGCGCGGGGCGCAACACTCGGTCATGGAGTACATAGCCCTTCTGCAAGACATGAACGACCGTGTTGGGGGCTTTCTCCGAATCGACCGTGGTCATCGCTTGATGCCGATGGGGATCGAACTTCTCGCCGATCGGATTCACCTCCTTGATCGCTGCCTTCTCCAGCGCACTGTTCAACTGCTTCAAGGTCAGCTCGACGCCTTGCCGCAGGGCCTCGATCGTGGTGTTGTCGGCCGTGAGTGCGGCTTCTAGGGCGTCGCGTACGGGCAGGAGGTCTGCAGCGAAATTCTCCACTGCGTACTTGTGCGCATTCGCGATGTCGGCCTGTGCGCGCTTGCGAATATTGTCCGCCTCGGCCTTCGCGCGCAGCCACGCGTCGTAGTGTTCCTGAGCCTGCAACTCGAGCTTGCGGATCAGCTCGTGCTCGCTCGGCATCGTTTCCTGGCGGGATTCTCGAGCCTGCTCGACGTCTGCCTGTCCAGCGCTTACCTGCGCCTCGGCGCTCAAACTATGTTCCTGTTCTTGCATCCGATAAACCTCTCCTGAGTTGACCTGGTGGAAGTAGGGCCAGCGCGGCGCATTTCAAGCATCTCGACCAAACTTTTGGCGCTCGGATGCACGCTGCGGAGGCTGGTCGGCTAGTCCGGCGCACCGAGTGCAAGTGCTCGTTCGCGCGATGCCCCCGCATCGGCCGGTAAAGGCGCCGGCGCAAGCCAGCCGGTCAGATTGTCCACGACCACCCGGCCCAGCGCCTCGATCCAGTCCGGTCGCTCATTTAGGCAAGGGATATAGCGAAACTCGCGTCCACCTGCGGCCTCGAAGGCCCTTCTGTTTTCGATCGCGATTTCCTCTAAGGTTTCCAGGCAATCAGCGGTGAAGCCGGGGCAGATGACGTCAATGCGTTGCGTTCCCCCTTGCGCCAGCGCTGCCATGGTGTCCATGGTGTAGGGCTTGAGCCACTGCGCCCGTCCGAAACGCGATTGAAAGCTGACCGTGTAGCGTGCTTTGGGCAGCCCGATCGCCTCGGCTAACAGACGCCCGGTTTTTTGGCATTCGCAGTGGTAAGGATCGCCGCGATCGAGGGCAAATTGCGGTAGACCATGAAAGCTCATCACCAAGTGGTCCGGTTCACCGTGCACGGCCCAATGCTCTTCGACGCTTTTGGCTAAGGCGGTGATGTAGCCCGGATCGTCGTGAAAGTGCTTGACGAGGCGCAGCGCAGGGACGTTGCGGATCCGACGTAGCACGTCGAACACCGCGTCGTAGGTGCTTGCCGTGGTGCTGGCCGCGTACTGCGGATACATGGGCACGACCAGAAGGCGGTCGCATCCGCGTGCGCGTAAGGCCTCGAAGCCCTCCCGAATCGACGGATTTCCATATCGCATGGCCCATTCGACCTCAGCGCGCACGCCCAGGCGCGCCAGATTACTGTGCAGCAACTCCGCTTGGCGCTCGGTGTGCACCTTGAGCGGGGAGCCTGCTTCCGTCCAGATCACCGCATACTTCTGTGCTGACTTGCGCGGCCGCGTATTGAGGATGATGCCGTTGAGAATCGCCAGCCAGACTGCCCGCGGAATCTCCACCACGCGAGGGTCCGATAGAAACTCCTTGAGGTAGCGACGCACGGCAGCCGGTGTGGGTGCATCCGGCGTGCCCAGATTGACTAACATGACACCTACGGCCGGTGGCGTACCGTGCGTATAGGCAGGCTCGGGGAGGAAAGGCATCTCGGGCGTGGTCAGGACGAGAGAAAAGCGATTATGCACATCGATCCGCCGCGCCTAGCGAGAAAAAGGAGTTGAGCTGCTAGATCGCGTAAGGCATCGAGCGCAGACCGCGGCGCAAGACAATCGCGACCCGCGCCCAGCCTGGAGCCTCCGGAGCTGTTACTCGAGCACCCGGCTGCGCTGTGACATCGCACTCGACAACAGCTTCGCGGTGATCTGCACGATCGGGATCACGCGCTCGTACGCCATGCGTGTGGGGCCGATGACGCCCACCGTGCCGAGCACTTGGCCGTCTGCCTCGTAGGGCGCGGTGACGACGCTGCATTCATCTGGTGGAACCAAGCCGGACTCGCCGCCGATATAAATCTGCACGCCATGCGCGCGGCTGCCCATTTCGAGCAGCTGCATGAGCGTGGTGCGTTGCTCGAACAAGTCGAACAACCGTCGCAGACTCATCATGTTCGATGACAAGTCGTGCACGTGCAAAAGATTGTGCTCGCCGGAGAGCACGTATTCTTCCGGCCGCTCATTCAACGCCTCGTTGCCCGCCTCGACCGCCTTGGTTAGCAACTGCGTCATGTCATCGCGCAGGCGCTTGAGTTCCTCGCGCAGCCGATCCTTCATCTGGTCGAAGCTCAACCCAACGTAATTCTGGTTCAGAAAGTTGGCAGCTTCGGTCAGCTCGCTCGACGAATACTCACGCTCGGTCAGCAGAATTCGATTCTGCACATCGCCCTCGCTGGTCACGATGATCAGCAGGACGCGCTTCTCTCCCAGGCGCACGAACTCGAGGTGCCGGATGTTGGTTGAGCGGCGTTTGGGTGTCATGACCACACCGGCGAAACGGGTGAGGTCCGACAACACGTGCGAGGCCGACTGCATCAGTCGCTGGGGATGGTCGTGGAGAAGCTGCCCCTCCAGCTGGTCGATCTCCGCGCGATCGAGCGCCTTGACAGTCAGAAGACAATCGACAAAAAAGCGATATCCTCGCGGTGTGGGTACCCGACCCGCGGAGGTATGCGGACTGGCGACAAGCCCCATGTCTTCCAGATCCGCCATGATGTTGCGGATGCTGGCGGGCGATAGGTCCAACCCGGAGTAGCGCGACAAGGTGCGCGATCCGACCGGCTGGCCGTCCGCAATGTAGCGTTCCACCAGCGTCTTTAACAGGATCTGTGCGCGTTCGCTCAGCATGAAGTCATTCTATCCGAAGCACCGCGGTCGCAGAGCACATCCATCCCCGGCATCTTGTGCTTTAATGCGGCCATGCCGGCCGTCTTCAAGACTATCGCGCTGATCGGGAAATACAAGAGCCCCGACATCGCAGAACCGCTCCTGCTGCTCGCTCACTTTCTGGAGGGCCGGGGCGTGCGGGTGTTGCTCGACCCGTTGACCGCCTCGCACGTCGCGCGTAACCACCTCGAGGTCATGCCCCTCGACCAGGCCGGACCGATTTCCGATCTCGCGGTTGTAATCGGCGGGGATGGAACAATGCTCAACATCGCCCGTACCCTTGTACCCTACGACGTGGCCTTGGTCGGGGTGAACCAGGGACGACTCGGCTTCCTCACTGACATCTCGGTCGATAACATGCTCACGACCATCGGCGCGATGCTCGATGGGCGCTTCATCACCGAGTCGCGTATGCTGCTGCGCAGTCGGGTCGAGCGCGAAGGCAAGGACGTGTTCGATGTGCTTGCCTTCAACGACGCAAGCATCAACAAGGGTGCCGACGGTGGCCTGATCGAGCTGGAAGTGAAGGTCGACGGATCCTTCGTCTACGTCTTGCGTGCCGACGGGCTGATCGTATCGACCCCGACCGGTTCCACGGCTTACGCGTTGTCGGCCGGCGGTCCCATCCTGCACCCGGCGCTCAGCGTTTTCTCGATCGTCCCGGTGTGTCCGCACACGCTGTCCAACCGACCCATTGCGGTCACCAGCGATGCCGAGATTGAAGTTCTGATGCATCGGTGCGCCGATGCGCGCATCCATTTCGACAGTCACTCGCATTGCGAGCTGAGACCCAACGATCGGGTTGTCGTGACGCGCTACCCGCGCTCGATTCGACTGCTGCATCCCGTGGGACACAACTACTATCACATGTTGCGTGAGAAGCTCCATTGGAGCGAAACGCTGTAGCCCGATTCGCTCGCCATGCTGCGGTCTCTCACCATCCGCGATTTCGTCATCGTCGATCGGCTCGACCTCGAATTCGGCGGCGGCTTCACCGTGCTCACGGGGGAGACCGGCGCGGGGAAATCCATCCTGATCGATGCCTTGAGCTTGCTGCTCGGCGAGCGCAGCGATGCAGGGCTCGTGCGTCAAGGTTGTACCCGTGCGGAACTGGCGGCGGAGTTCACCTTAGACGATGCGACGGGCGCGGTGCAATGGCTGGCGGACAACGACCTTACCGAAGACCCCGGACAGTGCTTGCTGCGACGGGTGATGGAGGCCGCGGGACGATCACGGGCCTACATCAACGGTCGACCGGTCACGCTTCAGCAGTTGAAGGAACTGGGCGCCATGCTGGTCGACATTCACGGCCAGCACGAGCATCAATCATTGTTGCGACCCGCGGTGCAGCGCGAGCTGCTCGACAGCTTCGCCGATTGTCTTTCCCTCGCAGCCGAGGTGAGCGCGGCGTGGCGGCATTGGCAGGACGTGCGCCGCCGCCGTCTCGCGTGGGAGCAGGATGCCCACGCGCTCGAGGCCGAGCGCGAGCGGCTGCGCTGGCAGCGCCAAGAATTAGAGCGGCTTGGCTTCTCGGCGGAGGAGTGGGAGACGCTCCAAGCCGATCATCGCCGCTTGACGAACGCAGCCAACCTGCGCGACAGCGTCGAAGCGACCTTGGAAAGCTTATCGGAGGGCGACGGCGCCGTCCTCGCCGTGCTCGATGGCGCGATTCAGCGGCTCAACAACGTCGTGGAGTTCGACAAGGGGCTCGCGGAGATGCTCGAGGTGCTGGAGCCTGCGCGTATCCAAGTACAGGAGGCGGTGTACGGCCTGCGTCATTATCGCGACCGCGTCGATCTCGATCCCCAGCGCCTGCGCGAGATCGAACAACGGCTCGATGCCGTCCACACCACCGCGCGGAAGTATCGAATCACGCCGAGCCAACTTCCCGAGCTGCTTGCCGACACCAGGCGGCGGTTGGAAGAACTCGGTGAGGCCGGCAACGTGGAGGCGCTGACTCGCGCGGAAGGCGAGGCGCAGCAGGCCTATCGCGAGAAGGCGCAGCAACTGAGCGCACAACGCCAACGTGCGGCCGAAGCGCTGGCGCGACAAGTCAGCGAACAGATGCAAGGACTCGCCATGACGGGCGGGCGCTTCGAGGTGCAGTTGGTCCCTGTGACCGAGGGTAACGCGCAAGGGCTGGAACAGATTGAATTCCTGGTGGCGGCGAATCCAGGCGCGAGCCCGCGCTCACTGTCCAAAGTGGCTTCCGGCGGTGAACTCTCGCGAATCAGCTTAGCGATACAGACTGTCACCAGCTCGATCTCGCAAGTGCCCACGCTCGTGTTCGACGAGGTCGACGCTGGCATCGGCGGTCGCGTCGCCGAGATCGTGGGACGCATGCTCCAGAAGCTTGGGCGCAAACATCAGGTGATGTGCATCACGCATCTGCCGCAAGTCGCTGCTGCGGCCGACCAGCAATGGCAAGTGAGCAAAACGGCGAGCACCGACGGTGCGCGCACGCAGGTGCGTGTGCTCGATTCGCGTCAACGCGTGGAGGAGATTGCACGCATGTTGGGTGGTGTGAAGATCACCGAGACCACGCGCAAGCATGCGGCGGAGATGCTGGGGGTGAAGGGGTCAGTTTAGGAAAGGACGAAACCACACCCGCGGAAGTTCTATTGACATCGGCATACCGACCCTTGTAAGGTCGGCGCGCCTGGACTCAAGGCACACCCGCCGCTAGTCCAGCGGCAATGTCGGGCGCCAGCATCAGAATACTGAGCCCAGCATAGAAGACTTAAGGGAACTGCTGTTCTCCGACCCCATCTACGACAACCTCGTGCTCGGTATCCCTCAGGCCGACCTCGGCGATGTCATCCACGCCTGCCAAGCGGCGGGCATTCACGACACCATTCAAGCGCTGCCGCAGGGCTATCAAAGCCCGATCGGCGAGCATGGCGCGGGATTGTCGGGCGGACAGAAGCAGCGCGTCGCCATTGCGCGGGCGTTGCTCAAGCGGCCGAAGGTACTGGTGTTCAATGAGGCGACGAGTAATTTGGACGAGGAGAGCGCGCAGGGCATCGCGCGCACGATTCAGAGCCTGAGAGGACACGTCACGATCGTGATGATCGCGCATGCGTTGCCTGCCGCACTCGGGCCCGATGCGACCTACCGCCTTTCGAGTCCATTGGAAGATGCTCAGGCGGTCGCACGTAATGGATAAACAGCGAGTGGTTGGTCGGAGCGTATCGGGACGCTACGAGATCCATGAGGTGCCAGACGAAGGCGACATCGCTTTAGATTGGGGAAGACAGATTGATGCGACAGAAGCGGCTGTGGTTGATCTTGGGAGTTGCCGCTGTAGTAGTTGGCGTGGCGTGGTATTTCATTTTCATAAGGCCGATACCGAGCGATGAGGAGATGCTCAGGCACTTCTATGCGCATCGAGCGGAAATGCAGGCGCTAGTCGACAGCTATCGCAGCTATGAGTGGCGATCACAGCAGACTAGCAATTGGGAAGACCTACCTGCTGTGAAGCGATTGATGGAACGATCGGGTATATCCCGCGTCAGCGTGAGCGCCGGCATGTGGTTGGCTAACCCCTACTCGAAAGAGGCTGGCGAGCGCCTCATGGAACTGGCCAGAGCGGGGGCGTTAGGGCCTGAGCTAACGCGCACAAACGGCACCCTCGTAAGTTGTGGCGAGTTTCAGGCGACAGTGTTGCTTTGGTTTGTTCTAACTTGTAGAGGCAAGAATGATTGACCACGTTCAACTCCAGCAGCAGGCATACGTTAGGCAACGCTCGAAGTGCGCAGCGTGCCAGAAAAAAGGGGTCAGGCTCGATTATCCAACGAGCCACACATTAGCCGGCCGGAGTCAAGGGAGTAGATGATAGCGCGGCGGCGCAGCCGCCGATTTGCGTTTGCCCTACTCTCCCGTACAACAGCGAGTCGCGCCCTTTTTTCAACACATGATGGCGAACGAATCGGAAAAACGAGCCTGACCCCTTTTCCGAGTATCTGCTCTCGCCGGTGCACAAGGTGGTGGGCGAGGCGGGGAGCGAGCGCTAGAGGCGCTAGAACAGCGTCGCGGGTAGATCGAGACGAATGCCCAACGCGCTCGTAGCGCGCTTCCCTTCGGTATCGAAGAAGTCGACTTCACCACCCAGTCCGATAACGATGACTTCGCGCGCCCCACCGCGTAGATAGGCAGCGGTCTTCATCGCAATGCTTTCTTGCGTGTTGCCGGGCGACAGAACCTCGACGCAGACGTCGGGGACGAGCGGCAGCGGCGTCTTGCCTTTCAATTGAGCCCAGCGGCTCTCGGGCATCCAGACCACGTCGGGAACCCGAATCCCCCGGTCGGTGAGAACAGATACCTCCGCCGCTGACTCGGGCCCCAGCTGCGCGTTCAATGCGACGACGACGGCGGACAGAACGCGCTGATGGTCGTTGGTTGGTCTAGGCGCCATGATCATTTCCCCGTATTCGTTCAGTTCGTAGTGGTCGGGGGTATCCGGGTTCCTGCTCAACTCATGCCAACGGCGAACTAAAGCGGCGGGCTCGAGGACGGCTTCAACGTGCATGCGAATCTCCGGCTAAGAGATGCGTCACCGCTTGCGCCGCGGGCAATTCGGTGTGGTGCAATCGGCGTACAGCTGAAGGGAGTGCTCCTGGATAGCGAAGCCGCGCTCCTTGGCGATCTTGGCTTGGCGGCGCTCGATCTCAGCGTCGTAGAACTCTTCGACATGCCCGCACTGCATGCATACGAGGTGATCGTGATGCGTGCCTTGATTGAGCTCGAACACGGCTTTACCCGCTTCGAAGTGATGCCGGATCAGAATGCCAGCTTGCTCGAACTGGGTGAGAACGCGGTAGATCGTGGCAAGACCAATGTCGATGCCCTCCTTGATCAGCACCTTGTAGACGTCCTCAGCGGTGAGATGGCGTTCGGTACTGTGCTCGAACAGGTCCAGAATTTTCAGGCGAGGCAGGGTCGCCTTCAGACCGCTCGTCTTCAAATCATGAGGCTTGTTCATGGCAGAAGCCTTTTGGGAGGGTCCGTGTATCATATTCGTTTTCCCAACGCCCCGATAACCGCCGGGGCCACCGACCACTCGGTGCCGCCGGTTACCAAGTCCAAGTTCAAGCGATGCGGATCAGAATTCTGTTGTTGCTCGTCGCACTGACCCTATCTTCCTGTTTCCTCAAGCCGCACAAGATCGATATCCAGCAGGGCAATTACATCGACGCGGAGACACTTGCGAAGCTAAAGCCAGGAATGACGCGCTCGCAAGTGCGGTTCCTCCTTGGGACTCCCCTGATCATGGATCCGTTCCATCCCGAGCGTTGGGACTACATGTTCCTCGACCGGCGCGCAGGAAAGCTGATGCAGGAACGCCGAGCGACGCTGTGGTTCGACGGTGACAAGCTGAAGCGGGCGGTGACCGACGCCGAGGGAGCGTCGACCAACGTCGGCGCTTCACCGAAGGCGGCGAAGAGCGCCTCCGCCAACGGATCGAAGCAGTAGCCATGGCGCTTCTCCACGTAGCGATAGCAGGCAGCAGCGGCCGAATGGGTCGAGCGCTGCTCGAAGCGGTGTTTCAGTCCCCAGATCTGCGCCTGCACGCGGCGCTCGAGCGCTCGGATAGCGCGCTGCTCGGGCGGGATGCCGGTGAACTGCTCGGTGCACCGTGCGGGGTGCGCATCACCGACGACGTCGCGAACGCGATCGACGGTGCCGACGTGCTGATCGATTTCACCAGGCCGCAGGGCACGCTGCTTCATCTCAGCGCATGCGTTTCGCGCGGGGTGAAGATGGTCATCGGGACGACAGGTTTCTCACCCGACCAAAAAGCTCGGATCGCGGATGCCTCGAGCACCATCGCCATCATGATGGCGCCCAACATGAGCGTGGGCGTCACCCTGATGCTCAGGCTGCTGCACACGGCCGCGAAGGTGCTGAGCGAGAGCTATGACATCGAGATCATCGAGGCCCATCACCGGCACAAGGTCGACGCGCCCTCCGGCACAGCGCTTCGCATGGGCGAAGTGATCGCCGAGGCATTGGGGCGCGATTTGCGCCAAGTCGCTGTCTATGGACGCGAAGGTGTCACCGGCGAGCGGCCGCCGAACACCATCGGCTTCGCCACGATACGCGGCGGGGATATCGTCGGTGATCACACCGCGCTGTTCGCCGGGGTGGGCGAGCGGGTCGAGATCTCGCATAAGGCGAGCAGTCGGGCGACCTTCGCGCTTGGCGCTTTGCGCGCCGCGCGCTTTTTGGCAGCCAAGGAGCGTGGCTTGTTCGACATGCAGGATGTGCTGGGGATTAGGGACTAGGGCCGGGGGCTGGACTGGGGATTAGGCGCTCGGGATCCCTCCGAGTGCCTACCCTCGTCGGGTCTGAGCCCTGCGTCCAACTCATCGATCTTGCCCCTCGGGCGTCTAGCTTCTATAATGCGCGGTTAACAAAAGCGGGAGCGCGTTCGCGTCTCCCGCTTTTCTACGCCCGTCGCTAGACGATCGTCGCCTGTCGTTTGCGTTCTCCTTTAGGAGTCACTGTGCCCCAGTTTGCGCCCGCTCTGCTCGCCCTCGCAGACGGCACGCTATTCAAGGGGCAGGCGATCGGGGCGGAGGGCGCGTCGGCCGGCGAAGTGGTCTTCAATACGTCGATGACAGGCTACCAGGAGATCCTCACTGACCCCTCTTACTGTCGCCAGATCGTAACGCTCACGTATCCGCACGTCGGCAATACCGGAATCAATGCCGAGGATGTCGAATCCGATCGCGTGTACGCGGCGGGGTTAGTGATCCGCGACTTGCCCGTGGCTCTCAGCAACTGGCGCAGCCGCC
>Ga0070741_10002360_pt1 | contig 51365 bp, 53 predicted proteins | sample Coa_R1_4_FD_66440 | JGI IMG/M metagenome (GOLD analysis project Ga0070741, IMG submission 66440) | Surface soil microbial communities from Centralia Pennsylvania, which are recovering from an underground coalmine fire - Coalmine... | ecosystem: Environmental > Terrestrial > Soil > Unclassified ... | reverse complement strand
GGAGCTCGACGGAAAATCCGAATACCGAGCCGCGCTCTGCGCCGCTTTGCAGCGAGATTTCGCCGCCCATGCGCTCGACGATTTTCGAAGCGATGGCAAGGCCAAGGCCGGTCCCTCCGTGGCGGCGGGCGGGCGAATCGTCGCCCTGCTCGAACTCCCGGAAAATGCGTGCTTGCGCCTCCGCCTCGATGCCGGGGCCGCTGTCCTCGACAAGGAAACGGATCTTTTCGCCGTCACGCTCGGCCACGACGAGCACGCCGCCTTCGTCGGTGAACTTCACGGCGTTCCCCGCAAGATTGAGGAGTACCTGCCGCAGCCGCGCGGCGTCGCCGAAGACGCGCGCGGGAATGTCGTCGGCGATTTCCGCGGCGATTTCGATGCCTTTCGCCTGCGCGCGCGGCGCCAGCAATTCGACCACGTCGGTGACGAGACTGGAGACGTCGAACGGAACCGATTCGAGATCGAGCCGCCCGGCTTCGATCTTGGAGAAGTCGAGGATCTCCTCGATCAGCGACAAGAGCGCCTCGCCCGAAGTCTTGATCGACTTCGCGTAGGTCTGCTGCTCGGGCGAAAGGCCGCTGTCGAGAAGCAGATTCGCCATGCCCAAGACGCCGTTCAGCGGCGTGCGCACTTCGTGGCTCACCACCGCAAGGAAGCGCGACTTCGCGCGGCTCGCGCTTTCGGCGCGCTCGCTTGCGTCGGCAAGCGCGCGCTCTCCCGCGATGCGCGCGGTGATGTCGTGCCCCGTGCGCTGCGTCTCGACCAGCCTGCCTTCTTGGTCGGCGATCGCGACTTCCTTCCAGGCGATCCAGCGCGAGCCCGAGGGAGTGACGATTTCCTGGTCGTAGGTGATCGAGTTGTCGTCATGCACGATGGGGTTTACTTCGCCGCGCGTGTCGAGCATGAGATGCTGGCCGACGATCTCCTCCGCGTTTCGCTGCATTAGCGCGCAAAAGCCTTCGCTTACATGCGTGACCAGGCCTTCGGCGTCTTCGCGGATCACGATATCGCCTTGGGCGTCGGCGAGCTGGTTCGCCCGCGCGAGTTTTTCTTCCAGCATCCAGATTTTGTCGTCGCGCTCTTCGAGCTGGGCCTCGAGTTTAGCGATGTGGCGCTTCATCGCTTCATAGCGGCGGTAGCGATATCCGAGCGCGGCGAGCGCCACCACGAGAAGCCCCGCGAACATGCCGGCGAAACCGTTTTGCCCGGTATCGATTTGCCCCGGCACATTATCCTGGGCGAGAGCCGCGCTTTCTGCGGCGAAGAACAGGCAGAAAGCCGCGAACAAGAAAAAACGCCGAGCGGCTTCTCGAAGCAAAATCATAGCAAATCCGCGCGCAAAAATGCCGCGCTCCCCTATTCCGGATCGCCGGCAGGATCGCATTTCGAAAATTAATGTGAGCCGCGCGGGAGGCCGCGATCCGCGGGTTTTTGCGGGGTTGGTTGATGAACCGTTAACGCGGAAAAACGAGGCCGCGCCTCAGGCGGCGACCGGAATGCGGTCGTGCAACGCGCGATAGGCGAGCGCTTCCGCAAGATGCGAGCGGCCGATTCTCTCGGCGCCGTCGAGATCGGCGATGGTGCGCGCGACCTTCAACACGCGATGATAGCCGCGCGCGGAAAGATGCATCGCGTCGGCGGCGTCGCGCAGGAGTCTCAAGCCCGCGGCGTCGGGCGAGGCGATCTCGTCGAGGAGCGGGCCGTTCGCCTGCGCGTTCACGCGCAAGTCGGGCCGCCCGAGCTTCTCGAAGCGGGTGGCCTGAACTTCGCGCGCGGCGGCGACGCGCGCCGCCACTTCCTTGCTTCCTTCCGAAGGCGGCGGGAGCGTGAGATCGGATGCGCTCACCGCCGGAACTTCGATGTGCAAATCGACGCGGTCGAGGAGCGGCCCGGAGAGCCGCGATTGATAATCGGCGATGCAACGCGCGTTCGCGCCGCGCTTGCAGGTAAAGCCCGGGTCGTAAGCGCGTCCGCAGCGGCACGGGTTCATCGCGGCGACGAGCTGGAAGCGTGCGGGATAGGTGACGCGGTGGTTCGCGCGCGAGATCGCGACTTCGCCGGTTTCGATCGGCTGCCGCAGGGAATCGAGAACCTGCGGCGCGAATTCCGGAAATTCATCGAGAAAGAGAACGCCGAGATGCGCGAGCGAAATCTCGCCGGGCTTCGCGCGCAAGCCGCCGCCGACCATCGCCGCCATGCTGGCCGAATGGTGCGGGCTGCGGAACGGGCGCTTGTTGGTGAGCGCGCCGTCCTCGATCGCGCCCGCGATCGACGCGATCATCGAAACTTCCAGAAGCTCCGCCGGCGAAAGCGGCGGCAGGATCGAGGGAAGCCGCGCGGCAAGCATCGACTTGCCCGAGCCGGGCGGCCCGATCATGAGAATGTTATGGCTTTAATGACAATATCAACTAAACTAGGTGGGCGATGTCCAAAACCATCACTAAGAGATCGAGCATGAAGAGCGGGAGGCCGAAGGCCTACAGCTATGTACGCTTTTCCACGGCTGAACAAGCAGCTGGAAATTCGCTGTCAAGGCAACTCGAAGCTGCCCGTAAACATGCTGCGCTCAATGGCTGGGAACTAGACGAAGAACTCTCGTTTCAAGACCGTGGGATTTCTGCTTTCCATGGCCGCAATGAGTCTACCGGAGCGCTCGGTGCATTCCTAGAGGCCGTTCGTGCCGGAATTGTTGCTCGGGGCTCATATCTAATCGTCGAGTCATTGGATAGGGTAAGTCGGCAAGCTCCACGTAGAGCGGCTCGCACCATAGAAAATATTGTTGAGGCGGGCGTCAATCTGGTCGACCTCTCGGATAACGGTCGAGTTTATAACGCCGCAACGCTTGATGATGATCAAATGCAGTTCTTGATGATGATTGTCCGCTTTATGCGAGCGAATGAAGAGAGCAGCATCAAATCAAGGCGAATATCCGCCGCTTACGAAAGTAAACGGCAACTAGCAAGAAGAGGCGAACAGCAACGCCCCTTTACGCGACGGCTACCGGCCTGGCTCCGATGGGACGACGATAAAGGTAGATATGTCGTTGAACCGCGCAGGGCGAAACTCTTGCGAGAAATTTTCGCGAAAGCCGCAAGGGGATGGGGGAAGCAACGCATCGCGCGCTGGCTGAATGAAAGGCCCATCGAAACATGGGGTGAGGGAAAGCAACGCGCACAGTTCTGGCGATCATCGTACGTTCGCAAGCTGCTCTCAAATCCTGCGGTCACCGGGACCTTTGTTCCGCACCGCTCAGTGAAGAGCGATGCAGGGCAGAGAAAGCGAAAACCCTTGGAGCCAATAGAAAACTTTTTTCCGACCGTTATTAGTCCGAAGATTTTCGAATCCGTGCAAAGCGGAAAGACGACCTCGGCGCGTGGCCGACACGCTGAAGAAACTCCGAAATCTATATTCGCAGGGCTAATGAAATGCCCTTACTGTTGCGGAACAGTGACGCGAGTATCTAAGGGGAAATATGTGTATCTCGTTTGCTCTCGCGCGCATTCGCGTGCAGCGAGCTGTAAATATCAACCCGTAAGTTACGAGTCAGTAGAAAAAGCTTTCATAGTCAATTCTCCTGTGATTCTAAGAGACGCACCGCGAGGAAAAAAGTCGTATAAAATTGAAAGCGAAATTTCCACGCTGGAAAAAAACATCAATGCGTTGTCTGATGATATCGATGATGCGGTTGCGCTTGCTGCTACTTCGAAGAGCGACGCCGCACGGAGACATCTTGAACAACTAGAAGTCCAGCATTCGCGAGCGAATGAAAAGCTACAAGAACTTCGACTGACTCGCGAGTCCCTTGCTCCGCAAAATGTGCGCCGCAATCTGTCAGAGATTGCAAGAACTGTCAGTCAAAAGCCTCTCCATATTGGACAGGCAAACCGGGCCCTGAGGCGAGCGGTGCAGTCCATTATCTTGCGTCCTGAAGAGGGGACATTCGATATCCGGTGGAAACACTCGGAGACTATTACCAAGGAAATACCATTTTATTCTCGACGAGCTGCCTATCGAACTTTTGGGACGAACACACATGGGAAGAAAACGCGTACCGCCAAGTGAACGCACTGCGCGCGCCATGGCGGCGGCCCTTAACGGGGCTGAAGCCAATTTAGAGCGACCTAACGACGTGCCAGCCTCTGTCAAACTGAAGCCAGGTGATATTTCTCTTATACCGGAGCTCTTTCAGCCACGAGAATTTTCATTTGGGATGCACGAGGTGGATCAGAAGCACGTTCAGGAACTCTCGAAGCGGATCGAAAGGAAAGGCGAACTGGACCCTATTCTGGTTTTACGAACGCACAATCAATGGTTCTGCGTGGACGGCCATCACCGCCTAGCAGCATACAAACGGGCTAGATGGACTCAGCCAATTAATTGTGAATGGTTTTCAGGAACCGTGAGGGATGCAATTGATGAGAGCTTACGTAGAAATGAAGTTGCGAAACTGAAAATTGCGACAAGCGATAGGTTCGAGGCCGCTTGGAAACGAACAGTCCTACAATGGGGAAGCAAATCCGAGGTCGTCCGGCTAACTGGAGTGAGCGAAGGGATAGTGGCAATGATGCGCAGGGTGAAGCGTGTTTATGAGGCAAATGATGCAGTTTCAAAGAAATTGCAAAAGGCTGTGGGACCGCAACTGGACCGAGTGAAGTGGCGTCGAATTCGTGCAGCCTATTTAGGACTAGAGGACAGTGACACATCTATCGACGATAAGGCAGCAATTCTCGCAAAGAGAATCTCCCAGCGACTTACGAATCTGCTTTCAAAAAGCCCGGCTGTGACGGCCAGAGCACTCGCAATCTACGACGCAAATCTGCCAGAGGCCTTGATTCGCGAGTTCAATGCGATGGGGCTAAATCCCGCCGAGGAAACTTATGTTGTTGATCCCATGTGATCGGGGCATGCATGTAGGACCGTGCATTTGCATAGGGGGCATTTTCGAGAATTGGGGCCTAAAAAGCACTAATGCGCTGGCTTAATTGTCTTTTTTCGAATTCGCTTGCGTGGATATTAATTTGGTTTGGGGGCACCCTCAAATTACCAGTTGAGCGCCACCACCGAGCAACTTCCAACGAGCAAACTACTCTTCGGGATAGAAATGCGGTCGCCGCCTCTGCTTGCCAACACTGTGAACCAGGCCTGGCCGGCGAGATCGCGTAAGAAGGTATAAACCTCTAGCGTGTATCCGGCATAGCTGACGACGAACGTCATGTCATTTTTTCCTCGTCTCACCAAGATAACCGTTCCACCGTCCTGTGTTGCCGAATGAATTTGTTGGGAGGCGTCGAGAAACAAGAGGTCGAATTGCCCATTGGGCAACCGCTTTAGCGTATAGAAACCACTCGAAATTTCATCGTCACGCCAGCCCGAACCCTTCTGGTCTATAACGCCCATGTACGGAAAAAAGGCTTTGCCTTTGGGCGAAGTGCACATTGCTAAAGTCTGCGCGTTCGTCGAAGTAGGAAAACTGAGCAGCGCGGAGAAGCAGACGAAAAATAATATCCTCAAAGTTTTCATGATTTTCTCCCCGCTCCAAAAGTCAAACGCGCGCTCTCTAACCCTGCGCTTTGTCGCTTCCGAAAATTGATTATGGTTCAGTGAATGCTACCCGTCAATTTGCGTTGCATAACGAGAGCAAGTGGTGTGTAGCCGAGCAGCAGCGTTGGGGCTTTAGGCTCATCTTCAAAATCGTTGCCAGCAAATGCTCAAATATAAACAACGCAGGGAGAGGCTCTTTCTGCATGTTCAAAATCGGCAAACGCTCCTTATGCAAATTGCATCGTCGGGCGTGGACATTTAATAGGGAAAAGCCGCGCCGATGCCCGGCGCTAAGGGCCAATTGTAGCTCTATTTGTCATTGAACATCTAACATTAGAATATTGTGCGCGCCGGCCGCCGCGATTTCGAGCGCACGTTTCGCGCTTTCCTGCCCGCGTACGTCGGCGAGATCCAAGAGATTTTCCTGTGGCGCGCCGATTTTCGGCGAAGGCCGCGGCAACACTTGCGTGCCGCGCACGTGATTGGCGAGCTGGATCAAAGAGCGCGGCGCGACGATTTCCATCTCGGGACTCGCCCAGGCCGCTTCCGCCCCGCAGGCGGCGGGACAAATCAATCCATGGCCTTGCGCATTCGCCGCGATTGCGGCGGGGAGCACTCCCGCGACCGGTGCAAGCGAACCGTCGAGGCCGAGCTCGCCCACGACCGTGAAATTCGAAAGCGCGTCCGCCGGGATCGCGCCGATAGCGGCCATCAGCCCGAGCGCGATTGGCAAATCGTAGTGGCTTCCTTCCTTCGGAAGATCGGCTGGCGCGAGATTGATGGTGATGCGCTTTGCGGGAAGCGCAAGGCCTGATGCGACCAGCGCCGCGCGCACGCGTTCCTTCGCCTCGGAAACCGCCTTGTCGGGAAGACCCACGATGTTGAAGGCGGGAAGCCCCGGCGCGACCTGCGCCTGTACGTCGACAGGCCGTGCCTCGACCCCCTCGAAGGCGACCGTCGCGATGTGCTGGACCATGAAAAGCCCTCTCAGCCCCATTAAAAGGTAGCGAAATCAAGGGCCGGGGGCTATTATATACTTTACAAACCCCGATTCGGTGGTAGAATCGCAGATAATCCGATGAACAAGGAATTACTGCGATGTCGATTCTCTCGAAGCCCTATTTCAAGAATGAAGCGGCGGCGTTTCGCCACCTAGAAAAATTGCTCTGGGCGGATGGCGTTGTTTGCCCGCATTGCAAGTCGCTGGATCGCTCCAGCCGGATGAAGGGCAAAGCCACGCGCGTTGGCCTCTGGAAGTGCTACGAGTGCCGCAAGCAGTTCACGGTGAAGGTCGGCACGGTGTTCGAGTCGGCGCATATCCCGCTGCACAAGATGTTGCAGGCGGTCTATCTGATGAGCGCGAGCAAAAAGGGCATTAGCGCGCATCAGATTCATCGCATTCTGGAAATTACGTATAAGAGCGCCTGGTTTCTCTGCCATCGCATCCGCGAGGCAATGCGGGACGGTGTGCTGGCCCCGATGGGCGGTGAGGGTGAAATCGTTGAAATCGACGAAACCTTGCAGGGCTTCACTGCGGGCATGTCGAAAAAGAAACTTCGCCATGTTCCGCCGAAATACAAGAATAGCTCGGGCTACCGCAACATCGTCATGACGCTGGTTTCGCGTGATGGCTCGGCGCGCAGCTTCCATGTTGCGGGCACTGCGACGACAGATCTTCTGCCGATCATCCGCACGAACATTCGCCGCGAGTCGCGGCTAATGACGGATGAGGCGACTTGGTACAAGCCGCTGAAGGGGGATTTTGGCAGCCACGAAACGGTGAACCATGAGCGCAAGGAATATGCGCGCGGCGACGTAACGACGAACACGGTTGAAGGTTATTTCTCGATCTTCAAGCGCGGTATGCGTGGCACCTATCAGCACTGCGCCGAAAAGCATCTGCATCGTTATCTGTCGGAATTTGATTTCCGTTATAGCAACCGCGCGAAACTTGGCGTAGACGACGAATTGAGAACGCAAAAGGCATTACAAGGCATTCAAGGAAAGCGACTGACGTATCGCGCAGCTCACGAAATTTAGGCCATCTAAAAAGCGGAATCGGAACAATGGGTTAGCTAACCCCTTGATTCCACACACTGAATCGACTAAATTGAATCGAGGCAGGCAACGTCGGGGTACTCCGAGCCGCGTTCTGCGTGGCAGCCGTCTGGATGCTTTTCCGCGAGGGGAAAGATTTAAGAACCAGCGGTGGCACAGGAGCCGAGGGCCTGCCTCACTTTTCCTTACCTGTATAGAAATCAAAAATTTCTCTCTGATGGGGCGGCGCTTTCAGGTGGTAGCGCCCCGGCATCAGCTTCAAGCCGTAGCCAAAAATGTTCCCCTGCGCGTCACGCGCCATGCGTGGCTTCAGGGCTCGCGCATGCAAGCAATTTGGCTCTGGCTCACCGGCAACGCTTTGATAGAACGCGCTAGCGACAGCATCTGCCATTTGCAGGCCAGCACGTTCTGCATGGTCATACGCGAACACTTCTCGAATCGGATCAATTACGGACCACTTGATGTCGCCGTTCTTGATAAACAGCATATCGGCGCGGCTCTGTGTTTTCAGCCAAAATAAATATGATTGGAAATGCGAGTAGCGCAGCCCTTTCCGCCGCGAGAATTCAAGCCGAACAACGCGCGGCTCGCCGTAATCCTTGATTGATTGGCGTTCGCAAAAATCCGTGACGCGCTCCAGTAGGAGCCGTGTCATCCACCAGTAAAACCAGGTTTTCCCCGCTGATACTTTGGCAGGCAGGGGATTGTGATATCCGCGCATATTTCTCTTATTGGACATCGCAGTAAAACAGCGGAGCGGCTTCGTCGCGATCGACGAGCAAACCAAGGTTCGTTGCCATTGATCCAAATCTTGGAAGTGCAGAATTTTTCGCTGATTTAAGCCCGCTGCCTTGAGGGCATCGTGCACCCACGGCACTTCGAGCCTCGTTTCAACACGGATAACCACGGCTGATAACGTGAACCATTCGCTCGCGCCATTCGGATCGTCTGGCTTCACCCGGCCAACGCCGTCATCGCCAGACTCATCGATATACGCTACATATGCGACCTTGGGCATCGATCAGGCCATGAAATCGAAAACACAGATACAGAAATTCAAAGAAGCCGCCCGCACCCACAAGGCGGATCAGAGCGAGAAGCGATTTAATCAGGTGCTGAAAGGCGTGGCGAAGGCTCCGCAGCGCGAGGCTTCGAAGCCCACCAAGAAACGCTAGCGCTTGTTCTGGATCGCAACGCGGATGCTAGCGAGTTCGCGCTGAATAGCCGCTAGCGTTTGGGCGATCTGATAGAGATAGGCGTTACGCTGACTGTCATCGGACATCGATGAATCTCCCGGTTGAGTGATTCCTTGCCCGCTCAACCTAGGCGAGTCTTTTAGGGTGCCGCCAGACCGTTATTCAGATTCCCACGTGGGTTTGCGAACTATACAAACCCGGGCCGGGGGCAAGAACATTTAGGGAACAAAATTTCGGGCGGTTTCGGGTGTTTTCGGGATCTCCCCGAGCAGCCGGTTGATCGCTGCGTTGAACTTCTCGAACTCGAAATTCTGCGGGTCGTCGTGCTTGTCGTAGATCCCGTCGTCGATCACGGCGTGAAAGGCCGGGATCATCCAAGCGCCCGCGCGTACGCTCGCGGCGATGTAGAGAAGCGCGAGCCGGTCATATTGTGCTTGCGAGAATCCCGGTGATGGGGCTTGGAAATCGTTCTGCCATCCGCGCCCCGGCACGCCGCGCCGCGGCTGCACGAGCTCGTTGTGCAGAAACAGGCCCCTCAGTTTCAGGCCGAAATTGGCGGCTGTCTCGAACTTCGTCGCCCTCCACGGCACGAGATAGTCGTGCGCTTTCAGAATCCGCCCGAGACGGTTGATGAAATAGTGCGCGGGCTCGACCGCATTCGCGCAGCGGAAGCGATCGAGGCTATTGATGTTGTTGTGGAGATCGATTTCGTCGGGGAAAGAGCCACGGGCGTAATTAGGAGCGCTCGTGTCATGGATGACGAAATAACGCGCGGCCGGTGCATTCGGGTCGCCGTCATTTGCGTGCGAGAGCGGCAGCGGCAACCCGAAGCCGATTTCGCTCGCGAAGCCGATCGCGAGCACATAGGTCATGAGCGCATCGCGTTTCGGCAGATCCTGCGCGGTTCCGACGCGCTTTAGAAAATCCTCCGGCAGCTTCCCCGGCTCCTTCGCGATCTCGCCGAACTGGTAGACCGGACGCGCGAGGCAGGCTGCCTGCTCGGCGGGCGTTCCCTTGAACGAATATTTTTCCGGATCGAATTCGCACGGCCCCATATTCTTGAGCGTCGTCGGCGGGCGTTTCGGAAAATTGCAATTGCCGATTTCCGCGAGCGCCGGGGAGAGCGCCGCAAAAAAAAGCAGAAGGGAAAAGAACGCGGGCTTCTTCACGCGCGTGTCTTGCGTTTATGCTCGATCACGTCCCAGATGATTTTCGCGACGTCCGGGCCGCCGAGATTCTTGATCGCGCGAATGCCGGTGGGCGAGGTGACGTTGATCTCGGTGAGCAGCCCGCCGATCACGTCGATGCCGGTGAAGAGAAGTCCGCGCTTTTTCAATTCCGGCCCGATGCGCTTGCAGATTTCGCGCTCGCGCGCGGTGAGCTCCGTTTCCTTCGCGGCGCCGCCGCGCACCATGTTGGAGCGAAGGTCGTCCTCGGCCGGCACGCGGTTCACCACGCCCGCGAATTCGCCGTCGACAAGAATGATGCGCTTGTCGCCGTCCTTCACCTCGGGAAGGAATCTCTGGATGACCCAGGCCTCGCGGAATGTGGTTGCAAAGAGATCGTAGAGCGAGCCGAAATTCAGATCGCGCTCCGCGACGCGAAAAACCGCCTCGCCGCCCTTGCCGTAGAGGGGCTTCATCACGACGTCGCCGTGTTTCTTGCGGAATTCCTTGATCTCCGCGAGATCGCGCGTGATCAGCGTCGGCGGCATGAGATCGTGAAAGTCGTTCACGAGCATTTTTTCCGGCGCGTTCCGCACCGAAGCGGGATCGTTCACGACGAGGGTTTTGGGATGCACGCGCTCCAAAAGATGCGTCGTCGTGACGTAATTCAGGTCGAAGGGCGGATCCTGCCGCAATAGCACGACGTCGAAGCTCGACACCTTCACGCGTTTTTCCTCGCCGAGCGTAAAGTGGTCGCCCGCCTTGTCGCGCACGGACAAGGGCTGCACCTTCGCGAACACTTCGCCGTCCAGCATCGCGAGCCGGTCGGGCGTGTAGTAGGAAATTTCATGCCCGCGCGCCTGCGCTTCGAGAAGAAGCGCGAAAGTGGAATCGCCCGCGATTTTCACGCGCTCGATCGGGTCCATCTGCACGGCGACTTTGAGCGTCACGGGATTCTCCTTCAGCTTTCCGCCTCGAAGGCGGAAACGATGTGCTGCGGCAGCCGGCCGGGCGCGACCAGCACCGCATCGAAGCGCATGTCATATCCCGCATGTTCGGGGTGCGCCGCAAGCCATGCTTCGGCGGCCGCGACAATGCGCTTTTTCTGGCGCGGAAGCACGGCTTCGGCCGCAGCATCCAGCTTTGCGCGCGCCTTCACCTCGACGAAGACGATCAGCTCGCCGCGCCGCATCACGAGATCGATTTCGCCGACCGGCGTTTTCCACCGCTTCGCCAGCGTGCGATAGCCCTTCGCCGCGAGAAACAGCGCGGCACGGCTTTCGGCCGAAACACCAAGACGGAACGCGGCCGTGCGCTTCGCGGCTTTTGCGGTCGGCATCAGCGTTTGTCCTCCGAAAGCGCGAGCGCGCGGGCATACACATCGCGGCGCTTCATTCCGGTTTCCTCGGTGACTTCCGCGACCGCGTCCTTGAGCGAGCCGCGCTTAAGCGCGCGTTGCAATTTTTCGTCGAGCTCTTCCGTAGAAACGCTCTGCGCGGAAGGATCGGGCGGCGAGACGACAATCACGATCTCGCCTTTTGGCGCGCCGTTCTCTTCATAATAGGATGCGAGCTCATCGAGCGTGCCGCGCCGTGTTTCCTCGAAGGCTTTGGTAAGCTCGCGGCAGACGGCGGCCGCGCGTTGCCCAAGCGTTTCGGCAAGATCGCGCAGGCTGTCGGCAAGGCGCGGGCCGGTTTCGTAGAAAACAAGCGTCGCGGGAATTTCTTTCAGCTCGGCAATCCGGTTTTTGCGCTGGCCGGATTTCACCGGCAAAAATCCCTCGAAGAAAAATCGGTCGGTCGGCAACCCCGCCGAAACCAGCGCGGCGAGCGCCGCCGACGCGCCCGGCACGGGATAAACCCGAAAGCCGCCATCCAGCGCTTCCGCCACGAGCTTGTAACCGGGATCGGACACGAGCGGCGTGCCCGCGTCAGAAACGAGCGCGATCGCACGGCCCGCTTGCAGTTCCTTCAAAATTTTCGGCCGCATCAAGGCCGCATTGTGGTCGTGATAGGCAAGCAATTTCGGCTTCAGCCCGTAGCGGCCGAGGAGCTTGAGCGTCACTCGCGTATCCTCGCAAAGCACAATATCGGCGGATTTCAATGTCGAAAGCGCGCGCAGCGTAATGTCGCCGAGATTTCCGATGGGGGTCGCCACCACATAAAGGCCGGGTGCGAGCCGGATCGTCTCGATCGTATGCGGGCGGGGATCTTCGGAAACGGCGCTCATTTGCGGCGGAATGTTAGCGCCCGCGAAGGTTCCCGCACAGCCGCAAGATTGAGGGGTTTCTTCTTTGACACGACTGTTACAGTGCCGCAAATTGCAAAAACGGCGGTATAGCGGAGGCCGGACGTTCGTATGAAGTCGGTTGTAAAGATAGCGTGGCGCGAAAAATTCGAGCGCGCCCGCATTTCCGCGCTGCCGCTGATGCTTATAGGCTTCGTGCTCGCCGGCTGCTCCACGTCGCTCCCGGGCGGCATATTCGGCAAGAGCGAGAACGAGCCGATCCAGACCCAGCCCCAGCAGGGCGGACTTCCCGGGATTCAATCGGAGCCCCTGGGCGGCCCGGCGACGCGCGTGGGGCTCATTCTGCCCTTGAGCGCGGGCGGGAACGCGGGCGCAGTCGCCCAATCCATGAAGAATGCCGCCGATCTCGCGCTCGCCGAATTCGGCACGACCAACATCCAGCTGATTGTGAAGGACGATCGCGGCAGCGCACAGGGGGCGCGCGCGGCGGCAGAGGCCGCGGTGCAGGAAGGCGTCGAGATTATTTTGGGCCCGCTCTTCAGCCCTGCGGTCGCCGCGGCGGGTCCGGTCGCGAAACAAGCGAATATCCCGATGATTGCGTTCTCGACCGACACCAACGTCGCGACACAAGGCGTCTATCTCCTGAGCTTTCTGCCCGAGTCGGATGTCGACCGTATCGTGAGCTACGCGGCCCAGGCGGGAAAGCGTTCGATCGTGGCGCTTCTGCCGGAGAACGCCTATGGCTCGGTCGTGGACGCACAACTTCGGTCGGCCGCCGGATCGCGCGGCGCGCGGGTGGTCTCGATCCAGAAATATTCGGCCGACGGAAAGAACCTGAAGGAAGCCGCAAAACGCGCGGCGCAAGCCGCGCGCCAGGCCGAAACCATCATGATCGCCGACAGTCCCGAGATGACGCAGCAGGCCGTCGCCGCGCTCGCGCAGTCCGGGGTTCAGCCCGGCACCAAGCAGTTGATCGGGACGGGCCTGTGGGACGACAAGTCGCTCTTTTCCGATCCGAAAATGAACGGGGCCTGGTTCGCGGCGACGGAGATGAACGGCTACAATTCCTTCGCGCAGCGCTATCGCGCGCGTTTCGGGCAAGACCCGGTGCGGACCTCGAGCCTTGCCTATGACGCCGTGTCGCTGGTCGCGGCGCTCGTGAAAACGCAAGCGGAGGGCCGCTTCTCGGTCGAAACGCTCACCAACCCATCGGGCTTTGTCGGCGTCGACGGCATTTTCCGCTTCCGCCGCGACGGCACGTCAGAGCGCGGGCTCGCGATCATGGAAATCCGGGACGGCACGACACGTGCGATCAGCGCGGCGCCCCGCGCCTTCACCGGTTATGCTGCTTCTAACTAAGCCGCGAGATCGGCGACGATCGAATCCAGAAGCGGAAACCCGCTTGCCGTCACGCGCAGCACGCCGCCTTTCGACTCGATCAGGCCGTGCTCCTGCAATGCATAAATCTGCGCAGGGTCGAGCGGCTCTCCGGCAAGTTTGAGGTAGCGCGCAAGATCGATTCCTTCGCGCAGCCGCAACCCCATCAGCAGATATTCGTCGGCTTGCTCGCTGCGGCTCAAGCGATCGCTCACGACGAGGCCGTGGCCGTCTTGCTCGACCCGCGCCAGCCACCGCTCGGGATGTTTTTCGGTCATCGTGGCAAGACGTCCGTCACCCGTGCCGAGGCGTCCGTGCGCACCGGGGCCGGCGCCTACATATTCGCCGTAGCGCCAGTAGACGAGATTATGCCGGCACTCGGCGCCCGGCCGGGCATGATTGGAAATTTCGTAGGCGGGGAGGCCCGCCGCGTTGCAAAGCTCTTGCGTCACGTCCCACAGCGCCCGGCCTTGCTCGTCATCGAGAATTTTCAAGCTGCCTTTCCTGAACAGCGTTTCGAACGGCGTCCCGGGTTCGATCGTGAGTTGATAGACGGAAAGATGCTCCATGCCTTCATGAAGCGCGCGCGAAAGCTCCTCGCGCCATGCCGTGGGCGTTTGGCCGGGACGCGCGTAAATCAGGTCGAAGGAAATCCGCTCGAAATTCTTGCGCGCGATATCGACGGCGTTAAGCGCTTCTTCCGCCGTATGCAAGCGGCCGAGAAATTTCAGCGCGTCGTTGTTCAACGATTGCACGCCGAGCGAGACGCGGGTCACGCCCGCCGTGCGATAGCCGCGGAAGCGCTCGGCCTCGACGCTCGTCGGGTTCGCTTCGAGCGTGACTTCCATGTCAGGGGCGGGCGTCCAGTGCCGCTTAATTTCCTGCAAGATTTTCGCGACGGTCTCCGCCGACATCAGGGAAGGCGTGCCGCCGCCGAAGAAGACGCTGTTCACCGTGCGCGGGCCGGTGATTGCGGCCGCGTGTTCGAGCTCTTTCGCGATCGCTGCCGTAAAACGCGCTTCGTCCGGTTTCTCATAGCGAACGTGACTGTTGAAATCGCAATAGGGGCATTTCGCGAGGCAAAACGGCCAATGCACATAGACGCCGAAGCCCGGATCGGCGGGTAAATTCGGAGCCGATGTCGCCGTCCTAGACAAGAACGATCTCCGAGAGTTTCAGAAAGGCCCGCGCCCGGTGCGAAAGCCCTTTGCCGCGCGGCGGAAGCCCGTGTTTTTCCTCCGAGCTCATTTCGCCGAAGGTGCGTTCATGCCCGTCGGGCAGAAACATCGGATCGTAACCGAAACCCTTCGTCCCGCGCGGCGGCCAGACAAGCGTGCCTTCGACGCGGCCTTCGACGCTTTCCGCGAAGCCGTCGGGCCAGACGACGGAAAGCGCCGCCACGAACGCGCCGCGCCGTTTCGAAGGATCGTTTGCGCCGGCGAGCTTCAGTTTCTCGTCGATCACGCGCATCGCGCGCGCGAAATCCTTGTCCGGTCCCGCCCAGCGCGCTGAATAAATCCCGGGCTCGCCGCCGAGCGCATCGACGGTGAGACCCGAGTCGTCGGCGAGCGCCGGCAACTGCGTGGCTTCCGCGGCGGCGGCGGCCTTGATGCGCGCGTTCTCCAAAAAGGTTTTTCCGGTCTCTTCCGGCTCCGGCAAATTCAGCTCGCCCGCCGAAATCGCCGTGACGCCATGCGGCGCAAGCAATTCGCGCATCTCGGCGAGCTTGCCGGGATTATGCGTCGCGATCACGACTTTGCCCGTGAGTTTCCGTCCCATCAGCCGACCGCGATCTTCTGCAACGAGATGAGTTTCTCGACGCCCTTGCGCGCGAGCGAAATGAGCTGCGTGAGCTCGTCGTCGGAGAACGGTTTTTTCTCGGCGGTGCCCTGCAGCTCGATGATGCCGTGCGAGCCTGTCATGACGAAATTCATATCGGTCTCGGCTTCCGAGTCTTCCGCGTAATCGAGGTCGAGCACAGGCGTGCCCTGATAGATGCCGCAGGAAATCGCAGCGACATGATCCTTCAGAGGGTCCTTCTTCACCATCGCGCGTTTCTTCATCCACTCGATGCAGTCGTAGAGCGCGATCCACGCGCCGGTGATCGAAGCCGTGCGCGTGCCGCCGTCCGCCTGAATCACGTCGCAGTCGAGCGTGATCTGCCGCTCGCCGAGCGCCTGCAAATCGACGACCGTGCGAAGCGAGCGGCCGATCAGCCGCTGAATCTCTAGGGTGCGTCCCGACTGCTTGCCGGCGGAGGACTCGCGCCGCGTTCGCTCGTGGGTCGCGCGCGGCAGCATGCCGTATTCGGCCGTCACCCAGCCGCGGCCCTGGCCCTTGAGCCAGGGCGGTACGCGGTCTTCGAGCGTCGCCGTCACCAGGACATGGGTGTCGCCGAATTTCACGAGGCAGGAGCCCTCCGCATGCCGCAGCATGCCGCGCTCGAAACTCACCGGGCGCATCTCGTCGGGCGCACGTTTGCTGGGACGCATGTCTCGAATATCTCCGTGGCGGTTAACCGTTCTAAAGCATGATCCGGAAAAGTGGTTACCGGTTTTCCGCAAAGATCATGCTGGACATAAGGGGGAAAAGCGGCGGGATACAAGGCGTGGCTATATAAAGCGGGTTGCCGCAATCGCAGAGAAGAACACATAATTGCTGGGAATAGGGTAAATTGGACGCATGAAAATCGACCCGCCCATCGGGATGCCGAATCCCGGTCTCGCGCAGCTGGACGAACGCTCGCGCGAGATTTTCCGCCAGATCGTCGAGTCGTATCTTGCGACCGGCGAGCCGGTGGGCTCGCGCAATCTGTCGAAGCTGATCCCGATGACGCTTTCGCCCGCTTCGGTGCGGAACGTCATGGCCGATCTCGAATCGCTCGGCCTCGTCTACGCGCCGCACACGAGCGCGGGAAGGATGCCCACGGAACTCGGTCTTCGCTTCTTCGTCGATGCGCTTCTGGAAATCGGCGACCTCTCCGAAAGCGACCGCCGCTCGATCGACGCGCAGGTCAAGGCCGCGCGCGCCGGCAGTCTCGACAGCGTGCTGGCGGAGGCTTCGCAGTTGCTCTCGGGCCTCTCGCGCGCCGCCGGGGTGGTCACGACCGCGACCACGAATGCGCGGCTGAAGCAAATCGAATTCGTGCGGCTCGAGCCCGGCAAGGCGCTCGTTGTGCTCGTCTCCGAGGACGGGCAGGTGGAAAACCGCCTCCTCGACGTGCCGCGGGATCTTCCCGCTTCCTCGCTGACCGAAGCGACGAACTTTTTGAACGCCCGAATTCGCGGAAAGACCCTGAGCGAGGCGCGCGCCGATCTCGAACGGGCGCTCGTCGTCGCCCGCGCGGAGCTCGACGAGCTTACGACCAAGCTCGTCTCCGAGGGGCTGGCGAGCTGGTCGGGCGGCGACGTCGCCGATCGCCGCCTGATCGTGCACGGGCACGCGAAACTGCTTGAGGACTTAAAAGCCATGGAGGATCTCGAGCGCGTGCGGCTCTTGTTCGACGATCTCGAGGCCAAGCGCGGCGTGATCGACCTTCTGAGCAAGGCGGAACAGGCGGAGGGCTTGCGCATTTTCATCGGTTCCGAAAGCAAGCTCTTCTCGCTTTCCGGCTCTTCCACCATCATTGCGCCCTATCGCGACGGTGCGGGCCGCGTGGTAGGCGCCCTTGGCGTGATCGGCCCGACGCGCCTCAATTATGCCCGGGTGATTCCGATGGTCGACTACACCGCTAGGGCCGTAAGCCGGATTCTGGGCATGCGTTCGAACGCTTGATTTTTTCGCCTTAAGACCTGATATCCCCGGCAGCAAATGCAACGGATGGCCATGGCTGAAGAGCAAAAAAGTGCGGGAAACCCGGAAACGCAGGACACGAATGCGCCGGCGTCCGAAGCCGCGAACGAGAACGATCCCGTCGCGACGCTGGAGGCGCAGGTCGCGGAACTCCGCGACCGCTTTTTGCGCGCGGTCGCCGAAGGCGAGAACATCAGGAAGCGTGCGGAGAAAGACGTGGCCGATGCCCGCGCCTACGGCATCACCGCCTTTGCGCGCGATGTATTGACGGTCGCCGACAATCTCGCCCGCACCATCGAGCATGTCAGCGCCGAAGCTCGCGCGAATGCCGATCCGTCGCTCAAGGCGCTCCTCGACGGCGTGGAACTCACCGAGCGGGATCTCCAGATGATCCTGCAAAAGAACGGCGTGAAGCCGATCAACCCGATGGGCGAGAAATTCGACCCGCATTTCCATCAGGCGATGTTCGAGGTGCCCGATTCCGGTCGTCCGCACGGCACCATCGTGCAGGTCATTCAGCCGGGCTACGCGATCGGCGAGCGGGTGCTGCGCCCCGCGATGGTGGGCGTCGCCAAGGGCACCGCCAAGGCCGCCGGAAACGGCGCGAAAGCCGGCAGGGATTCCGCGCCGGAATCGCAATAAATTCGCGTATTTTCGCGGGCCTCCCGCAAGGGCTTTATTAACGCTGCGCGCCTACCCTGCGGCCTGCTTAGGCCTGGACCCGGTCGCAAGGCTCGATCATGCACGCGCAATCCGGCGATGCCATCCGCTACAGCATCGTCGTTCCCATCTTCAACGAAGAAGCGGTGCTGCCGCTTTTGCTTCGCCGCCTCGACGCGTTGCTGGCTTCGCTCGACGCCCGCGCAGAGATCATCCTCGTCGACGACGGCAGCAGCGATTGCAGCTCGATCATCCTGCAGGCCAAGGCAAAGGACACACCGGGCTACCGTTTCATCAAATTGAGCCGCAACTTCGGCCATCAGGTCGCGATTACCGCCGGCATGGACGCGGCAGCGGGCGATGCCGTGATCGTCATGGACGCGGATCTCCAGGATCCGCCGGAAATCGTCGGCGACATGATAGCGCGCTGGAAGGAAGGCTACGATATCGTCTATGCACGCCGCACGTCGCGCGAGGGCGAAAGCGCCTTCAAGAAGAAAACCGCGGCGCTCTTCTATAAAGTGTTGAGCTGGGTTTCCTCGGTGAAGATCCCGAGCGATGTCGGCGACTTCCGCCTGATCGACCGCAAGGTGCTCGACGCGTTTCGCGCCATGCCCGAGCGCGACCGTTTCGTGCGCGGCATGTTCGCCTGGCTCGGCTTCCGCCAGACCGAGGTGCTCTTTCATCGCCCGCCGCGCGCGGCCGGCGAGACCAAATATCCGTTCTGGAAAATGCTGCGGCTCGCCGTGCATGGCGTGATCGGCTTTTCCGACGCGCCGCTCCGGCTCGCGATCTGGGCGGGGCTCGCGGTTTCGGCGCTTGCCGGGCTCTACGGTCTTTACGTCATTGGCCTCTGGTTTGTCCGCAACGATCTTGTCGAAGGCTGGTCCTCGACCGTCGTAGTGATCTCGTTCCTGTGCGGCATGAACATGCTGATGACCGGCATTATCGGTCTCTATATCGGCCGCATTCACGCAGAGGTGAAACGCCGCCCGCTCTATGTCGTCGAGGAGCGCGCGGGCTTCGATACGTCGGAAAAACCTGCCGCGGATTCCGAAGCGCGCACGAGAGTCGCATGAGCGAACTTTTCGATCGGTACGATCGCAGCTATGGCGCGGTCGTGCAGTCGTCGATCGATTTCTCCGGCCTGCCGCACGATTTCTTTCTGCAGGCGAAGGCCGATCTCATGCGCGAGAAAATCGCCGCGCATTTCGGCCCGGGGAAAAAGCCGGATGGTCTCGACGTCGGCTGCGGCATCGGGTCGTTTCATCCCTTCGCGCGCGATCTTTTCTCGCGCTATTGCGGCGTCGACATATCCGCGAAAAGCATCAGCCAGGCGCGGGAAAAACGCAGCGACATCGAATACGCCGCCTATGACGGCGTTTCGCTCCCCTACGACGACGCTTCCTTCGATTTCGTAAGCACCGTCTGCGCGCTGCATCACGTTCCGCCGCGGGGGTGGCTTTCCTTCATGCGCGAGCTGCGCCGTGTGACCCGCTCCGGCGGGCTCGTGTCGGTGATCGAGCACAATCCGCTCAATCCGCTGACAAGGCTTGCCGTCAGCCGCTGCGAATTCGACCGCGACGCGGTCCTGCTGCGTTCGGAGACGGTGGAAAAGCTCATGGCCGAATCCGGCATTGCCGGCGCCGAAAGCGATTATTTTCTTTTTCTCCCCTTCCGCACGCCGCTCTCGCGCAGAATCGAACGTGCGATCCGGAAATTCCCCTTCGGCGCGCAATATATGAGTGTCGGGGAAGCGTGAGATGGCGGCTCAGTCGCAAGCGCGGCCCGCGTCCGCTCTTCCGCTCGCCAGGGCGCGTCCCTGGTTTCCGGTGTTTGCCGTGTTTGCTGCCGCGCTCGTGCTGCGCTTCTTCATTGCGCAGAACAGCGACGTAAGCTGGGGCATCACCGTCGGCGAAAAGCTTCTCAGCGGCGCGCGGCTTTACGTCGACGTCATCGAGGTCAATCCGCCGGCTACGATCTATCTCTATTTGCCGGCGGTAATCCTCGGGCAGACGCTTTCGCTCAAGCCCGAATGGGTGGTAAATGCGCTCGTATTTTTCGCAGCAGCGTTGAGCCTGTGGTTTTCTGGCGGCCTGTTGCGGGAAAGCCGCCAGTTGCCGCGAGTGGACGAGCGATGGCTCGCCGCTATCGCCGCCGTCGGGCTGCTGATCCTGCCGTCGAGAATTTTCGCCGAGCGCGAACATATCGCGCTGATAGCGGCGCTCCCGGCGCTCGCGGTCTTCATTCGCATGGCGGAAGGGCGGCGGGTACCGAACCGGGCGCAGCTCGTTGCCGGGATCGGCGCGGGCCTTGTCGCGATCATCAAGCCTTATTTGGCGCTCGGCGTTATTTTCGCCGCCCTGGCGAGCGCGTTCGCGGCGAAATCCCTGCGTCCTGTCTACGCCCTGCAAAACTGGATCGCGGCGGCGCTCTGCGCGGCTTACGCATTTTGGGTCTGGCGCTTTTTTCCTGCCTTCTTTACGGACATTTTGCCGCTGGTCGGCGCGGTTTATCTGCCGCTGAAGCTTCCGCTTTTCGAGCTGATCTTCGAAACCGGGTTCCCGCTCTGGCCGATCGGCGCCGCCGGCACGCTGTGGCTCGCACGCGGGAAAATCCTCACGCCCGTTTACGCGGTGCCGCTCGCGGCTTCCTGCGGCTTCGCGCTTGCCTTTCTGCTGCAGGGAAAAGCGTGGCCGTATCAGTCCTATCCCGCAATCGCGCTCTCCTGTTTCGCCTTGTGCCTCGCTTTTCTCGACCGTTTCCATGCTGCGGGTGCGATCAGGAGCGAAACGAAGCGGGTTTTCGCGGCGCTCTTCGTGGCGCTTGTCGCGGGCGGCGCCTTCGTCTGGTTCATGCTCGCGATCGACGTCTCGTCGCTCGCCGAGCCTGTCCGCGCCCTGAAAGCGCGCCCGAAAATCATCGCGCTTTCGGACGACAACGGCATCGGCCATCCGCTCGTCCGCGAGGTGGAAGGCACGTGGGCCGGCCGCACGCTTTCGCTCTGGGCGACGAGCCATGTGCGCATCTTGCGCGCGAGCGGCAAACTCGATCCCGCAACGGACGCGAAACTCGCCGCCTATGCGGAAGCCGACCGCAGGCGCTTCACGGAGGATGTGCTGCGCGAGCGGCCAGACATCATCCTCCTCGATAGGATCACGCGCTTCGACTGGCTCGCTTGGGCGAATGCTGATCCGAAAACGCGCGCGGCGCTCGCCGCCTATCGTCCGCGCGGCACCTACGATCAGGTCACGATCCTGCTGCGCGAGCGGTGATAAGTCCCGCCGAATTGCGCGAGTGCATGGCGTAGAAGAACGGCGCAGACGACGGCATTGCCGATCGCCGCGAACGGCAGGCCGACCTGTGTAATGCCGTCGAAGGCGAAATAGGCGAGCACGCCAGTGAGCTGCGCGGCGAGCGCAATCGCCGCAAATCTCCGGTCGAGACAGGCGAGCGGTATCGTGATCGCCTCGAAGGCGTAAAAATAGCGGTCGTGCATCTTCGGCAGCAGAAACGGCATCAGGAACAGCGACAGCGCCGCCGCGAGCAAGATGGCTTCCGTCGTGAATTTGATCTTGCTCCGCGCAATCGCGATCGAAAGCGCAAGCCCCGCCGCCGCTGCGAGCAGCAGCCCCGCGATCAAACCCTCCGCATAAAACCTGTCCGGCACGAACAGCCACAAATTCGCGGCATTGACGGAAAGCAGCTGGAACGTTTCCGCCTGCTTCCAATAGACGCTGACGATATCCGCGAGCGGTTGGCCGAAAAGAAGCGCCGGCAAGGCCAGCAGGAGATACATGGCCGGGATCGCGATAAGCCATGTCCAGTGGATTTTGCCGCGCAGCACGAAACCGAAAAAGAACGGCCCGAGGAAAACCGCTTGCGCCTTGATCGCGAAGGCGATGCCGAAAGCGATTGCGCTCGGACCCGGTTTCCCGCGGCACAAAAAATACACGGAAAGCAAACAGAAAAACGTCCAGAGCGAATCCGCCTGGCCCCACATCGCGCCGTTATAGAGAACTGTCGGCGCGAGCCACACGCAAACAAAGGCGATCGCCGGCATCGGTGCGTGCGCCGGCCCGAGCGAAACGAGCCGTGCCGCGGCGGCCGCGCAGCCGAACTCGAAAACGTAAGAAATTGTCTTGATGAGATGCCACGGCTCGGCCCAGCCGTCGAAGCGCGAGGCGATGAAAAGGAGATAGCTGTAGAACGGCGTGTAGTTCGTGAAGGTACGGCCGAGGCTCGCGGCCCCGTGCTCGCGCGCGAACTCGTACCAGGGCAGGAGGTAAAGCGTGGCGTCGGCAGTCTTGTGGTCGAGTGTGACGTATCGGCACACAAGGCCCGCGAGAAAGCCGCAGGCAATGAGGGCGAAGCCGATACCTCCGCCCCGATCTTTTCTCCCGCGATTGAAGCCTGCCGATGCCGAGTCCAAATACCTGCCTCCCGCCCTCAGCAGCCTGTATCGCGCAGAGGCAAAGAAAGGCTGAAAGCCCGTAAGCCCGTTAACCCCATGAAAGCTGCATTTTCCGCTAGCGAAGCGGGGGTTTGCGCCTTGCGGCCTAAAACGGCCTTACCTATATGGACGACACTGCCGCGGCGGTATCCGCGGCAAATCCCTGAACGCGGGGGCCGACAGGGACGGACCGGGCATATGGCCCGGCTGTCTCCGGGTGCTCATTAAGACCCGGCCGGCCTGCCGAAAAAGAGAGGTAGTCCACAATGTCTAAGGTCATCGGCATCGACCTCGGCACCACCAATTCTTGCGTCGCCGTGATGGAGGGCACGAGCCCCAAGGTGATCGAAAACGCGGAGGGCATGCGTACGACGCCCTCGATTGTCGCCTTCACCGACGACGGCGAACGGTTGATCGGCCAGCCGGCCAAGCGCCAGGCGGTCACGAATCCCGAAAAGACTTTCTTCGCGGTGAAGCGCCTGATCGGACGGCGCTATGACGATCCCACCGTCGAAAAGGACAAGAAGCTCGTTCCCTACGGCATCGTAAAGGCATCGAACGGCGACGCCTGGGTGTCCGACGGCAAGGATCAATATTCTCCTTCCCAGATTTCCGCTTTCGTCCTGCAAAAGATGAAAGAAACGGCCGAATCCTATCTCGGTTCCAAGGTCGAGAAGGCTGTCATCACGGTTCCCGCCTACTTCAACGACGCCCAGCGCCAGGCGACCAAGGACGCGGGCAAGATCGCGGGTCTCGAAGTTCTCCGCATTATCAACGAGCCTACGGCCGCGGCGCTCGCCTATGGCCTCGACAAGCAGAAGAGCGGCACCATCGCGGTCTACGACCTCGGCGGCGGCACCTTCGATATTTCGATCCTCGAGATCGGCGACGGCGTCTTCGAAGTGAAGTCGACGAACGGCGACACCTTCCTCGGCGGCGAAGACTTCGACATGCGTCTCGTCAACTATCTCGCCGACGAGTTCCAGAAAGAACAGGGCATCGATCTCAGGAAGGACAAGCTCGCGCTCCAGCGCCTGAAAGAGGCGGCGGAAAAGGCGAAAGTGGAGCTCTCAAGCGCGACGCAGACCGAGATCAATCTGCCGTTCATCACGGCCGACAAGAACGGCCCCAAGCACATGACGATGAAGCTCACGCGCGCCAAGTTCGAGGCGCTCGTCGACGACCTCATCCAGAAGACGGTCGAGCCGTGCAAGAAAGCGTTGAAGGACGCGGGCGTCTCGGCGGCTGAGATCAACGAAGTCGTCCTCGTCGGCGGCATGACGCGCATGCCGAAGGTGCAGGAAGTCGTCAAAAACCTGTTTGGCAAGGAGCCGCACAAGGGCGTGAACCCCGACGAAGTCGTGGCGATCGGCGCCGCGGTGCAGGCGGGCGTGCTGCAAGGCGACGTCAAGGACGTGCTGCTTCTCGACGTCACGCCGCTTTCGCTCGGCATCGAGACTCTGGGCGGCGTGTTCACGCGGCTCATCGAGCGCAACACGACGATTCCGACCAAGAAATCGCAGGTCTTCTCCACCGCGGAAGACAATCAGAACGCGGTCACGATCCGCGTCTTCCAGGGCGAGCGCGAGATGGCGGCCGACAACAAGTTGCTCGGCCAGTTCGACCTCGTCGGCATCCCGCCGGCGCCGCGCGGCGTGCCGCAAATCGAAGTCTCTTTCGACATCGACGCGAACGGCATCGTCAACGTCCACGCCAAGGACAAGGGCACCGGCCGGGAGCAGCAGATCCGCATCCAGGCGTCGGGCGGCCTCTCCGAAGCCGACATCCAGCGCATGGTGAAGGATGCGGAACAGCACGCTTCCGAGGACAAGAAGCGCCGCGCCTTTGTGGAAGCGAAGAACCAGGCGGAAGCGCTCGTGCACCAAACCGAGAAGTCCTTGAAGGACTATGGCGACAAGGTGTCGGCTTCCGACAAGAGCGCGATCGAGAACGCGCTCTCCGATCTGAAGGAAGCGCTGAAAGGCGAGGACGTTTCCGCCATCCAGGCGAAGGCGCAATCGCTCGCGCAGGTTTCGATGAAGCTTGGCGAAGCGATGTACCAGGCCCAGCAGCCGGGCGGCCAGTCCGGCGGCGATACGGGCGGCGCGGCTTCGGGCGAGAAAAAGGACGACGTCGTCGACGCCGAGTTCACCGAGGTCGACGACAAGAAGAAATCCGCCTGATTCGCCGAAAGGCAATGACGAGCTTTTTCAAAATCGGTGCAACCCCCGGGCCCTGTCCGGGGGTTGCGATTCGCTAAAGCTGAGACGGGTTCGGCATGGCGAAACGCGATTACTACGAGGTGCTGCAGGTCCCTCGCACCGCGAGCGACAGCGAGATCAAGTCTTCTTTTCGCAAGCTCGCCATGAAGTGGCATCCGGACAGAAATCCGGGCGACAAGGAATGCGAGCACAAATTCAAGGAAATCAACGAGGCCTACGACGTGCTCAAGGACGGCGAGCGCCGCGCGGCCTATGACCGCTTCGGCCACGCCGCGTTCGAGAACGGCGGCGGTGGGTTCAGCGGCTTCGGCGCGGATTTCGGCGCAGCCTTCCACGACATCTTCGACGATCTTTTCGGCATGGCGCGCGGCGGGCGCGGCCGCGCCTCGGGCCGCGAACGCGGCGCAGACTTGCGCTTCAATCTCGAGATTACGCTGGAGGAAGCTTTCAGTGGCAAGACCGCCTCGATCCAGCTCCCGACGAACGTCACTTGCGTCGCCTGTTCCGGCACCGGCGCGAAAGCCGGCACGCAACCCGCGGCCTGCCGCTCCTGCAACGGCACTGGCCGCATCCGCCATGCGCAGGGCTTCTTCACGCTAGAGCGCACCTGCCCGACCTGCCAGGGCCGCGGCTCGGTCATTCAGGATCCCTGCAAGGCCTGCAACGGCGCGGGCCGCGTTACGAAAGAGCGCACGCTGGAGGTGCAAATCCCGGCCGGCGTCGAGGACGGCACCCGCATTCGCCTTGCCGAAGAGGGCGAGGCGGGCATGCGCGGCGGCCCGCCGGGCGATCTCTATATTTTCCTCTCCATCACCCCGCACCCGATGTTCCAGCGCGAGGGCGCCGATCTCTATTGCCGGGTACCGATTTCCATGACCACGGCGGCGCTCGGCGGCGATTTCGAAGTGCCGACGATCGACGGCGGCCGCACCAAGGTGAAAATCCCCGAAGGCACCCAGAGCGGTAAGCGTTTCCGGCTGGCCGGCAAGGGTATGAGCGTACTGCGTTCGAAAACGCGCGGCGATATGTTCGTGCAGGTTTCGGTTGAAACCCCGCAAAAGCTCAACAAACGCCAGAAAGAGCTGCTTCAGGAATTCGAGAAGGAAAGCTCGAAGGAAACGCATCCGGAATCGAGCGGGTTTTTTGCTAAAATGCGCGAGTTTTTCGAATAACACGCCGCGGTTCCCGCTTCGCCGGCACCCGCTGGCAAGGTTCCGGAACTGTGCGATACTGAAGTTCTTGCCGGGGTGCTGGACAAAAACATGTCCCGATCGTTTGTTGCGAAGAAACCGAAGCTCCGCCTCGACGACGAGGTGAAGTTTTTATCCTCCTGGCTGCAAAACCCGCTGAAAACCGGCGCGGTCTCGCCGTCCTCGCCCGCGCTCGCAAAAGCGATGGCGCAGCAGATCGACCTCGCGATTCCCGGCCCCATCGTGGAGCTCGGGCCCGGCACCGGGCCCGTCACCGAAGCCATTCTCGCGCGCGGGATCGCGCCCGAGCGGCTGATCACCGTCGAGTTCAACCCGGGCTTTTGCGCGCTGGTGAAGAAACGCTTCCCCGGCGTGCATGTCGTACAGGGCGACGGCTATGCGCTTGCCGAGACGCTCGGCGAGATCGCGCGCGAGCCCTTGGCCGCGATCGTCTCGAGCCTTCCCTTGATGACCCGGCCGATGCATGTGCGCTTGCGGACGTTAAAGGGGGCGCTGAAGCTCCTGCGGCCCGGCGCGCCCTTTATCCAGTTCACCTATGCGATGACCGCGCCGATTCCGCCGCGGCCGAACCGTTACGCGCTTTCCGCCTCGCCCCGCATCTGGCTCAATCTTCCGCCTGCCCGCGTCTGGGTCTATCGCGCGGCCGTCTAGCCGATGGCGCAAGCAAAAATCCTCGTTTTCGCGGGCTCGATCCGCACCGGCGCGCTCTCGCAGAAGCTCGCTTCGCTCGCCGCGAAAGAACTCGCGATACTCGACGCCGAGCCCTCGCTGATTTCGCTCTCCGACTATCCGATGCCGATTTACGACGGCGATCTCGAAGCGCGCGAGGGCGCGCCGGAAAACGCGCGCAAGCTCCGCCGCATGCTGCTCGCGCATCGCGGCGTCTTCATCGCGACGCCCGAATACAACGCGTCGCTGCCGCCGCTCCTGAAGAACACGCTCGACTGGATCTCGCGCGCGAAGGAACCTTTGACTGATCCGTTCAAGGGCCGCTTCTTCGCGATCGGCTCGACCTCGAACGGCCGCCTCGGCGGCTATCGCGCGCTGATCGCGCTTCGGCAGACGCTGGAACTCGGCCTTGGCGCGACAGTGCTGCCCGAACAAATCGCCGTTTCTGAAGCCGGGCAGGCGTTCGACGAGAACGGGGGATTGAAGGACATGCGCCAGGCGGGCTTCTTGCGCGCGTCGCTCACGCGGCTTATCGCATTCGCGGAGTCCGAATTGTGAGGATTGCGCCTTGAACATTCCGCCGGCCGAACGCCTAATAGTCGCCCTCGATCTTCCGGATGTCACGGCGGCGGAAAAACTCGTGGAAAGGCTCGGCGGCGCGGCCTCGTTCTACAAGGTCGGCTATGAGCTCGCGCTCGCGAAAGACGGGCTCGCTTTCGCGGACCGGCTCGCGCGCGCGGGCAAGAAAGTGTTCCTCGATTTGAAGCTCCACGATATCGGCAACACCGTCTCGCGCGCGGTCGAGCGCGCGGCCGAGCGCGGCATGACGTTCTTGACCGTGCATGCTTTCCCGCAGACGATGCGCGCGGCGGCCGCCGGGCGCGGAAAATCGAAGCTGAAAATTCTCGCCGTCACCGTGCTCACCTCGTGGGACGACAAGGATCTTGCCGAGGCGGGCTACACGATGTCCGTTTCCGATCTCGTCTTGAAGAAGGCAGGGCAGGCGAAGGAGATCGGAATCGACGGCATTGTCGCTTCGGCAGCGGAAGCGGCTATGATCCGCAGGAGGGTTGGCGGAGAAACCCTGATCGTCACGCCCGGCATCCGGCCCGCGGGCTTTGATTCCGGCGATCAAAAGCGGACCGTGACGCCGAAGGATGCCATTCAGGCGGGCGCAGACTATCTCGTGGTCGGCCGCCCCGTCACCGCCGCGCCCGATCCGGCCGCTGCCGCGAAATCGATCGTCGGCGAAATTTCCGCCGCGCTGAAATAGGGGAGAAAAATATGCCGAAAGGTTATTGGATCGCGCGCATGGATACGACCAATCCCGAACGTTACAAGGAATATGCTGTAGCGAACGGCAAAGCCTTCAAGAAATATGGCGCGCGCTTTCTGGTGCGCGCGGGCAAATTCGAATGCGTCGAGGGCAAAGCGCGCGCCCGCAACGTCGTGATCGAGTTCCCGAGCTATCAAGCCGCGCTCGATTGCTGGAATTCGCCCGAATACAAGGAAGCGCTCAAAATCCGGCAGGGCATTTCCGACGGCGACATTGTCGTTATCGAGGGCTACGAAGGCCCCCAGCCTTCGTAAGCGCGCAAGATGCCCAAGGGATATTGGATCGCGCGGGTCGATGTCACCGACATGACGCCTTATAAGGCCTATTCCGATGCGCTCGACGCGGTGCTCGGGAAATACAAGGGCCGCTTTGTCGTGCGCGGCGGCAAGTTCGAGACGGTCGAGGGCACGACACGCGCCCGCCATGTGGTGATCGAGTTTCCGGACATGCAAACCGCCCTCGATTGCTGGAATTCGCGGGAGTATCGGGATGCGCTCGCGATCCGCGCGCCGGTGACCGAAGCCGATATCGTCGTGATCGAGGGCTATGAAGAGCCGCAACCTTAGCCGCGTCTCGCGCGTTTTCATCGCATATCGCAACGATGCGATGGAGATGCCAATGCCCACGACGCTGCCCCCGCGTCCGCCCCAGCCGAAGCTCGAACCCGAAACGCTCGCGCTGATGCTTGCGTCGTTAATGCTGCTCTTTGTGCTCGCGCTCGTTTGCCATAAATTTTATCCAAACCTGCCCGGCTACATGCTGCTTTCGCCGTAACAATTTTTGTCATTACCGGGCCGTCGCGCCCGGCGAGCGGAACGCGAGCCGTGGCGCGGACGAGTCCCGGTAATCCATGATGATTTTCCGCGTATGCCGCACTTCGCCATGGATCACCGGGTCTCGCAGCGGCAGCCGTTCGCTTTGCTCACGGGCCGCTGCGACCCGGTGATGAGGAGGAGGGGATCGCGGCTGCTTTCCCAAGCCCGCGCTGCGCGTTATACCCTTTCGAGAGAAGGGCTTGGGCATGGCCGATTTGCGTATTCTCGTCACTGGTGCCGTCGGCCGCATGGGCCGCACGCTGATCCGCGCGATTTATGAGACCGGGGGCATGACGCTCGCGGGCGCGGTCGAGCGCATGGGCGTCACCGAATACGGCGAGGATGCGGGCCCGCTCGCGGGCCTGAAGCCCTTGGGCGTGCAGGTCGTGGGCGAGGCGGCGGCGCTGATCACCAAGGCCGATGTGATCGTCGATTTCTCGACGCCCGCCGCGTCGGTCGGCTTCGCCGCGCTCGCCGCCGAAAACAAGATCGCGCATGTGATCGGCACCACCGGATTTTCCGCCGAGGACGAGAAGAAGATCGAATCCTGCGCGCGTCATACCGCGATCGTGAAGTCCGGCAATATGAGCATGGGCGTGAATCTTTTGGTGGCGCTCACCAAGCGCGTCGCGAAGACGCTCGGCAACGATTTCGACATCGAAATTCTCGAAATGCATCACAACCAGAAAGTGGACGCGCCTTCGGGCACGGCGCTCCTCCTGGGCGAAGCCGCCGCGGCCGGGCGCGGGATCAACCTCAACGAGCGCAAGCAAAGCGGGCGCGACGGCCACACCGGCGCGAGGAAGCCCGGCGACATCGGCTTCGCCACGCTTCGCGGCGGCAGCGTCGTCGGCGAGCATACGGTGATCTTCGCCGGGCCCGCCGAGCGGCTGGAGCTTTCGCATAAAGCCGAGGACCGCATGATTTTCGCGCGCGGCGCGCTCGCCGCCGCGAGATGGGCAAAGGGCAAAAAGCCGGGGCTTTATTCCATGGCCGACGTCTTGGGGCTTACCGATTTTTGAAATAACGCGCAGGGAGTGAGATGACCGACCGAATACTTGTGCTCGTTCGTCACGGCCAGAGCGAGTGGAATCTGAAGAATCTCTTCACCGGCTGGAAGGACGTCGACCTCACCGAGCAAGGCATCGCCGAGGCGAAAAAGGCCGGTGCGCGGCTCAAGGCGGAGGGCCTGAAATTCGACGTCGGCTTCACGTCGAACCTGAAACGCGCCCAGCGTACGCTCGAAATCGCACTTCAAGAGATGGGCAACACGGGAATTCCCATCATCAAGAACGTCGCGCTGAACGAGCGCGACTATGGCGACCTCGTCGGCATGAACAAGGACGACGCGCGAAAGAAATGGGGCGAGGAGCAGGTGCTGAAATGGCGCCGTTCCTTCGACATTGCGCCGCCCGGCGGCGAGAGCCTGCGCGACACCATCGCCCGCGCGCTTCCCTATTTCGTGCAGGAAATCCTGCCGCGCGTGTTGCGCGGCGAGCGCACGATCGTCGCCGCGCACGGCAATTCGCTCCGCGCGCTCGTGATGGTGCTGGAGAAGCTCACGCCGGAAGGCATCTTGAAGCGCGAGCTTTCGACCGGCGTGCCGATCATCTATCGGCTGAACGCCGACTCCACCGTCGCCGGCAAGGTGGATCTCGCCGCATGACCTGCGCGCGCGAAATCGCTTTCGCGCTGGCATTGACGACAATTTCGATTCCGGCGGTCGCGGCCGAGCGCCCGCCGCAATTCATTGCGATTGCTTTCGACAATTGCACGGAGCTTTCGCGCTGGAAGGAGCTTTCCGAATTCGTCGCGCGCCTGAACGAAAAAGGCGTGACCGTCCGTTTCACGTTTTTCGTGAGCGGCATCAATTATCTCGCCAACGAAAAGCGTGCGCTCTATCAGGGGCCGTACGAGCGCCGCGGCTATTCCAACATCAATTTCGGCGGCTCGCCCGAGGAGATCGCGGAGCGCGTCAAATACATCAATGAGATGCACGCCGCGGGCCATGAGATCGCCTCGCACGCGGTCGGGCATCTCGACGGCAAGCACTGGTCGAGCGCCGACTGGGCGCAGGAATTCAAAAGCTACAATCAGCTCGTCGATCACGTCGCGGAGAACAACGGGCTGCCGGAGGACGTGAAATTCTCGTTTCCGGCATCGGACATTAAAGGCTTCCGCGCGCCGTATCTCTCGACGAGCCCGGGGCTTTATCCCGCGCTGAAGCAGGCCGGCTTCCGCTACGACACAAGCGGCACGATGCCGCCGGATCGCTGGCCGGAAAAGAAGGACGGGCTCTGGCGTTTCGATCTCGCGGAATTGCGCCTCGCCCGTTCCCGCAAGGCGACGCTTTCGATGGATTACAATTTCTTCATTGCGCAATCGCTCGGGCTCGATTCGAGCGCGCGGCGCGAACGCGACCGTGACGAGATGCTCGAGACCTATCTCGCGTACTTCAAGGCGAACTATTCCGGCAATCGCGCGCCCATCCACATCGGGCACCATTTCACGAATTATCACGGCGGCGTCTACAACGAAGCGCTGCTCGCCTTCGCCGAGCGCGTCTGCGGCCTGCCGGAAGTGAAATGCGAGACGTATTCGAAGCTCGCCGATTTCATGGATGGGCTGAGCACGGAGACGCTCGCCGCTTATCAAAAGGGCGACTTCCCGCACGCACCGCAGCCTGTGATCCTGCCCGACAGGCCCGCGGCGGGATTGCGGTAGGGCGAAACGCATTGCGCGAACCTATCACAACCCGTCATGGCCGGGCTTGTGACTTTTAAACGAGCCGAACTCGCATACATGCGAGTTCGGATGCCATCCATGTCTTAACGGCAGCACAGCAAAGAAAGGCGTGGATGCCCGGTACTTCAGGCGCTTCGCGCCTTTCGGCCGGGCATGACGTGTGGAGAGGGGCGAGCGCGAATGACGCTTGACAGCCCTTCTTTTCATGGACTATATTCCTATCACCCTTTCCCGCCGAGGGGCGCGCTCATGAGGCGTCATGGTGCGGGGAAAGGTCCGGCGCTCGCTGTTCCGCTTCGCAAGCGGAGCACCGGGACGCTCAAGGCAGCCGTCCGTGGGGTAAGACAGGCCCCGCCGTCTTCAGTGGCTGGACGTGGTGCGGTTTGGGCGAGGGAAATCCTCGTCCGCGTGCGCGGCTTAGGCCTTCAATGGCCTCCCGACGCCGCCTGGTAGCCGGCACCCGGAAGCACGGCCCTTACGAGCGAGAAATCGCCGAGCTGGAGCGCTGCGAAGCGCCCGCCTCTCGAAAGAGAGGCAAACGGAAGGCCCGATGCGCCGTAGCGGCGCTCCGGCCCCCTCGCTTCTTTGAAAGGAAACGAGGGCTGTGATGAAGGAATGCCCGGACGCGTGAAAAAACGCGGGCGCGGGGACGATGGAGGCTGCTCAAATGGACGCAACGATTCATTCCCGTCATGCCCGCGCTTGTCGCGGGCATCCACGCCTTAACGGCATCTCAGCAAAAAGACGTGGATGGCATCCGAAGTCGGGCTTGCCCGAGTTCGGCACGTTAAATGCCCAAGTCGGGTAAACCCGACTTGGGTGACAAGCCCCGGCCATGACACGGAGGAGGACTCACGCCACCCGTGCCGCTTCCCACCCTAACATTGCGCGCTTCCTGGTGAGCCCCCAATGATAGCCGGTGAGCGCGCCGCTTTTGCCGACGACGCGATGACAAGGCACCACAAAGGAAATCGGATTCTTGCCGACCGCAGCACCCACCGCGCGCGCGGCCTTTGGCTTCTCGAGTTTCTTCGCGATGTCCGAATAGGTCGTCGCCCGGCCCATCGGAATTTTGAGCAACGTCTCCCACACCCGCACCTCGAAATCGGTGCCGATCAGCACCACACGCAGCAGCGTGTCCGGCCGCCAGTTTTGCGAATCGAAAATCCGCTGCGCGAACGGAACCGTCCGCGCGCTGTCTTCGAGGTAGCGCGCATTCGGCCAGCGGCCCTTCATGTCTTCGAGCGCCTTGCGTTCCTCGCCCGCGTCCGCAAAGGCAAGCCCGCACAGGCCGCGCTCCGTCGTCATAACCAGAGCGTAACCAAACGGCGAAGCGTGGAAGCCGTAATAGACCGTGAGCCCTTCGCCTCCCGCCTTCCATTCGCCCGGCGACATCGATTCGTGCGTCACGAAAAGATCGTGCAGCCGCCCCGGGCCGGAAAGGCCGAGCTCGTAGGAGGCGTCGAGAATGTTCGGGCTGTCGCGCAAAATCTTGCGCGCGTTGTCGAGCGTCACCGACTGCAGAAACACGTTCGGCGACAGGCCGCACCAGCGGCGGAACAATTCGTTCAGCCGGCGCGGATCGGTGCCGGCGGCGTGCGCAATCGCGTCGACCTGCGGTTGCGCGCGGAAGTTCTTGGTGGTGTAGGCGATCGCGCGCTTGACGATTTCGTAATCGCTCGCGTCGTCGTGTTGATGGAAGTCCAGTTTTTCGGCGGTCAGCATGGTCTCTCTCCTTTCCGCCGATATAGGCGGCGCGCCCGCGCGCGCCCACCCGATTTCACGCTCTCAACGTTTCGCAATGGCAAGCGCGCTCGCAAGGCGCGATGCGAGCTCCTTCTTGTAGAAGGGCGGCAGGAAAGAGCCGACGATGAGCGCAAGGCCGCGCGAGACGAGCGCGACCTTGGTAACGCCCATGAGCTCGTCCTCGGTTTTTTCGAGCCGAGTCCAGCGCGGATTGAATTCGGTGTCGCGCCGCTCGCCATGCTTCGACACTTGGCTGACCGACAACGATACCGGCGTGATGCGGATATCCTCATAGGCGTCGGCGTCGCGATAATTGACGCGCAGCGCGAACCACAGGAGGAGAACGTCGAGTCCGAAAAAACCGAACACCGGCCACGCGCCGAGCGAAAGAAACACGACGCCGACAATGAAGCTCAAAATGCCGAGGAACAGCATCAAAAGATTAAAGCCCCGCGCCGAGAGGGAGCGGTAGGGCGAAAGCCGCGCCTCGAACAGCACCGGATCGGAAATCGTGTTGCCTTGCTGCATCGTGCCTCATTATAGGGATGAAATGGGCGGAAAGAAAAACACCAGGCGGGCGCGGGTTGTTTCGGCAAAACGGGCCGAAAAACCGGTAAAGCCCTGGACCGGGGCCGAAATCGAAGAGGCTTTCCGCCGCTTCGAGAAGGCGAATCCCCACCCCGAAGGCGAGTTGCACCACAAGGACGCCTTTACGCTGCTCGTCGCCGTCGTGCTCTCCGCGCAGGCGACCGACGCGGGCGTGAACAAGGCGACGCCCGCCTTGTTCAAGGCCGCCGACACGCCGCAGAAAATGCTCAAGCTCGGCGAGGCGAAGGTGCGCGATCTGATCAAGACGATCGGGCTTTACCGTATGAAGGCGAAGAATGTGATCGCGCTTTCAAAAAAGCTCATCGCCGACTTCGGCGGCAAGGTACCGGACACCCACGAAGCGCTGGAGAGCCTTCCCGGCGTCGGGCGCAAGACCGCGAATGTCGTCTTGAACATTGCTTTCGGAAAACCCACGATCGCGGTCGACACCCACATCTTTCGCGTCTCGAACCGCACGGGGCTCGCAGCGGGAAAAGACGTGCACGAAGTCGAGATGGGGCTGCTTGCGCGCGTGCCGGATCGCTTCAAGCTGCATGCGCACCACTGGCTCATCCTGCACGGGCGTTATGTGTGCAAGGCGCGGCTTCCCGATTGCCCCGGCTGCCTGATCAGCGATCTCTGTAATTGGCCGGAGAAGCGCGTCTAGTCGGGCACTGGCGAGGGCGCCCGCACCGCGGGCCGCCGCGCGATTTCCGCGGAAATCTTCTTGTGCATCCGTACCATGAAGGCGGTCGCGAACACCGGCGTGATCAGGTTCAGGATCGGCACGAACACGACGCAGGCGATGATCAGCCCGCAGGCAAAAATACGGACCGCGTGCTCCTTCCGGAGTGCGCGCGCTTCGGGGATCGGCCGGAAGCGCATCGCCGCGAGCTCGAAAAATTCCCGGCTCAGCAAGTAAGCGTTCGCGGCGAAGAACACGCCGACATTGATGCCCGGAAGAATGAGCAGGAGGAGCGCGCAGAGGTTGACGAGAAGCACGATCCCGAAAAAGCGGATCGAGAGCATCGTCGAGGTGGTGATCGGAAGCGCCTTGCCCGGCGCGTCAGCCGGAAAATTGCGCCGCTCCACCTGCTCGGCGATGTCGTCGAAAAAGAGCGAGGCGACGAGCGAGGTGATCGGCGGCACGAGATAGACCGCGCCCGCGATCAGCCCGAGGGCGGACACGACCGCAAGCGCCGTATCGAACGGGTAGGGGAGCGTTACAAGATGCGTGATTACGCCCTGCAGCACCATGCCGAGCACGAGAAGAAGCAGGAATGCGAGGCCGAGCGATTTCAGCAAAATCTTGCGGAGCGGCGGCGAGAAGGTTTCGCCGAAGGCTTGAATGGCGGCTTCGAACATGGGCTGCGGCTCCGAAAAATCGATCCCGCAGTTAAGCAAGGAACTGCGGCGGCGCAAGGCCATGGCTGGCGTGAATTGAACCGCGTGCTATCAAACATGCCGGATTCGCATTGATGCCATACCGCCCTTCCCGCCGAGATTTGCTCGTGAGCGCCGCCGCATTTGCGGCGATGCCGCGCGTTGCCCGTGCCGCGGGCGAATACGACGTCGCGATTGTCGGCGCGGGTGCGGCGGGATTGGCGGCCGCGCACAAGATCAAGGCGGCCGGCCGCCGCGCGATCGTGCTGGAAGCCGCCGGCGGCCCGGGCGGGCGGATCGCGAGCGCTCCGCGCGTTTCCGGCGCGATTTACGACAAGGGCGCGAACCGCTTTTCCGCGCCCGAGCAAAATCCGCTTGTCAGGCTTGCGCGAGCGGAGCGCCTGACGGTTTACGGTCCGCCTGTCGGCAAGCGCCTCTATATCGGCGACCGCGAGGCGCGCGACAACGAATATGACGATTTCACCGCCGCGCTTGGCCGCACGAGCCGCACGATCGCCGCCGTCGCCGAGCTCGGCCGCGACGTTCCGGCGAGCCGCGTGCTTCCCGATATCGGCGACTGGAAGGGCACGGTGTCGTTCGCGCTCGGGCCGCTCCCGCACGGCAAGGAACTCGACGAAATTTCGACCGTCGATCTCTCGCGCCTCGAGGAGCGTTACGACGACGTGATGATCCGGCAGGGCACGAACGCGCTGATTACCGCCATCGCGAAACCGCTGGAGCTTGAAACCAACACGATCGTCCAGCGGATCGACATGACGAACCGAAGCCGCGTGGAGCTGGAGAGCAACCGAGGGACGGTGAGCGCAAGAGCGGTGATCGTCACGGTCTCGACGGGCGTGCTCGCAGCAAACCGTATCCGTTTTTCGCCCGCGCTTCCCGCATCGGTTATGGACGCGATCAACAAGCTTTCATTGGGTACGCGCGAGCGCGCGGTCTTCGAACTCCCCGGTAATCCGTTCCGCTTCAACGCGGACGAGCGGGTGATCTTCAAGACGGAAGACACGCGTTCGGTGATGTTCACCATGCGTCCCGGCGGCTCCGATCTTGTGTACGCGGATTTCGGCGGAGCGTTTGGGCGCGAATTGTCCGCGGCGGGCGATGCGGCTGTCGCCGATTTCATCGCGAAGTTCGTGCGCGAGCATTTCAGCGGCGGCAAGAAGGTCGAAATCGGAAAAGTCGACGTCGCGCGCTGGAGCCGTGAGCCCTATGTGCTCGGCGGCACGTCGGCCGCGGCTCCGGGCGCCGGCGGCAGCCGCCGGGTTTTGATGCAGCCCGTCCAGGAGCGGCTGTTTTTCGCAGGCGAAGCCGCGCATGAAACGCTCTGGGGCACGGTCGCGGGCGCGGCGTTTTCCGGCGAGCGCGCCGCCGAGCTCGCACTGAGGCATCTCACGGCTTCCGAGAAACCGGCCCCCGCGCCCGCGCGCGAGAGCGCGCGCAAGCGGCGGTGATGCCGAAAAAAGCGCTGATCGCCTGGTCGAGCGGCAAGGATTCGGCCTGGGCGCTATATGAGGCGCTTCAGTCCGGCGAATATGAAATTGCGGGCGCGCTTACGACCGTGACCGAAACCTTTGGCCGCGTCGCGATGCATGCGGTGCGCGAGGAAATCCTGAAACTTCAGTGCGAGGCGATGGGGCTCAAGCAGAAAATCGTGCCAATTCCGTTTCCCTGTCCGAACGAGATTTACGAGACGCGGATGAGCGCCGCCCTTGCCGAAGCAAAACGCGAAGGAATCGCGCACGTGATTTTTGGCGACCTGTTCCTCGAGGACGTGCGGCGCTACCGCGAGGAGAAAATGGCGGGAAGCGGAATCGAACCCGTTTTCCCGCTCTGGGGCCGGCCGACTTCCATGCTCGCGCGCGAGATGATCAAAGGCGGGCTGAAGGCGAATCTCGTCTGTATCGATCTGAGAATTTTGCCGAAGCCGTTCGCGGGCCGTGCCTACGATATTTCGCTGCTCGCCGATCTGCCGGCGGAGGTCGACCCCTGCGGCGAACGCGGCGAGTTTCACACCTGCGTCATCGGCGGGCCGATGTTCAATCGTGAAATCAAGGTGAAGCCGGCTGAAGTCGTCGAGCGCGACGGCTTCGTGTTCGCCGATCTCGTGCCGGTTTAGCCGCGGAGCACCGCGCCGGTTTTTTTCGTGACTTCCGCGACGATTTTGCTCGCAATCGCCTCGATCTCGGCGTCGGTCAGCGTTTTTTCGACCGGCTGGATCGTCACGGCAATCGCAAGCGACTTTTTGCCCGGCTCGATGCCCTTGCCTTCGTAGAGATCGAAGACATCCACCGCCGCGATCAGATTCTTGTCTGCGCCCTGCGCCGCCTTCACGATATCGGTGGCCTGCACCTCGCGGTCGACGATGAAGGCGAAATCGCGCTCCACCGGCTGGAACGGCGAGAGCATGAGCGGCGGCTTCGCCCGTGTCGCCTTGGCTTTCGGCTCGGGGATACGGTCGAGGATCGTTTCCGAAACCGCAACCGGCCCTTCGACGCCGAGCGCTTCGCAGGCCGCTGGATGCAACTCGCCGAAATAGGCGAGGATATTTTTCGGCCCGAGCTGGATCGTACCCGAGCGGCCGGGATGCAGGTAAGCGGGCCCGCCCGGTACGATCTGCAATTTGTCGAGCGGCGCGCCAGAGGCCGCGAGCGTCTCCAGCGCATCGGCCTTGGCGTCGAACACGTCGACATTTCCGGCGCTGCCCGACCAGTGGCGGCCAGCGCCCGCGACCTTCGCCGTGCCCTTTCGCAGGCTGGTCGCCGCCATCAACTGCTCCTCGGGCTTGTCGCCGAGGAAAATCTGGCCGACTTCGAAAAGGGCCGAGTCCGCGTAGCCCCGGTCGGCGTTCCGTTGCGCGGCGAGCGCGAGCCCCGGGATGAGACTCGGCCGCATGTCGGAAAGCTCCGCCGCGATCGGGTTCGCAAGCGCAAGCGAAGGCTTGCCGCCGCCGAAGGCCTCGGCCTGCTGTTTCGAGATAAACGACCAGGTCACCGCTTCCACGAGGCCGGCGCCCGCGAGCGCGCGTTTTGCCGCGCGCGTGCGCTTTTGCAGCGCCGTGAGCACGGGCTTCCTGGCAAATTCGCCGCGCTCGAAAGGAGTCGCCGGCACGCGGTCAACGCCAGCGATGCGGACGATTTCCTCGACGAGATCGGCTTTGCCTTCCACGTCGCCGCGCCACGAGGGCACCGCGACTTTCACGACCTCGGTATTCCCCGAAACGATGAACCCGAGCGAGGTGAGGATGCGCTTCGCTTCGCCCGCCTTGAGTTCAAGCCCGGCGAGCCGGTGCGGCTCGTGCAGCGGAAAATCGATCACGCGGTTGGCTTCGGGGATCGCGCCCGCGAGCACGATCTCGGAAGGCTTGCCGCCGCAAAGCTCGATCACGAGCTTGGTCGCGAGATCCAAGCCCGGCACGGTGAAGGCCGGATCCACGCCTCGCTCGAAGCGGTAGCGCGCATCGGAATTGATGCCAAGCTTGCGGCCGGTATGCGCGATGTTGACCGGGTTCCACAGCGCCGATTCGATCAAAACGTCGATGGTCGATTCCGAGCAGCCGCTCGCTTCGCCGCCCATGATGCCGGAAAGCGATTCCACGCCGTTGTCGTCGGCGATCACGCACATCTCGGAATCGAATTCGTAAGTCTTGCCGTCGAGCGCCAGGAGTTTTTCGCCCGCCTTCGCACGGCGAATAACGAGATTGCCCTTCACCTTCGCCGCGTCGAACACATGCAGGGGCCGCGCGCGGTCGAAGGTGAGGAGATTGGTGATGTCGACGAGCGCATTGATCGGGCGGAGGCCGATCGCGCGCAGTCTGCGTTGCAGCCATTCCGGCGAGGGGCCGTTTTTCACGCCGCGCACGAGCCGGAGCGCGAAAGCGGGGCAGAGCGAAGCGTCCTCGATCTTCACCGACACGGGGCAGGGGAATTCGCCCTTCACCGGCATCGTGCGCTCGTCCTTGAGCTTGCCGACGAGCGCCGCTGCGAGATCCCGCGCAATTCCGCGCACGCCGAGGCAGTCGGCGCGGTTCGGCGTCACCGCAATCTCAAGCATCGGATCGTCGAGCCCCATCAGCGGCGCAAACGGCTTGCCGATAGGCGTGTCGGCGGGAAGCTCGATGATGCCTTCGTGCTCGTCGGAAATCCCCATTTCACGGGCGGAAACGAGCATGCCGTGGCTTTCCTGCCCGCGGATTTTCCCGACCTTGAGATCGAGCCCCGTGCCCGGAATATGCGTGCCGGCTCGCGCGAACACGCCGATTAGGCCTGCGCGCGCGTTCGGCGCGCCGCAGACGACCTGCACGGGCTTCCCGTCGCCCGGATCGACCTTGCAGACGCGCAGCCGGTCGGCATCGGGATGCTTTTCGGCGGAAATCACGCGCGCGGTGGTGAACGGGGCGAGCGCCGCCGCCTTATCCTCAATGCGCTCGACCTCAAGGCCGATCATCGTGAGCTTGTCGGCGATCTCCGAGAGCGAAGCGTCGGTCTCAAGGTGCTCTTTCAGCCAGGAGAGGGTGAACTTCATCCGCTTAAGCCTCCCGCGAGCGTCGGGAAATCGAGCGGCCTGAAGCCGTAGTGCGAGAGCCAGCGCACATCCGCCTCGAAGAACGCGCGCAGATCGGGCATGCCGTATTTGAGCATCGCGATGCGATCAATCCCCATACCCCAGGCAAAGCCCTGGTACTCGTTCGGATCGAGCTTGCAGTTTTTCAGCACGTTCGGATGCACCATCCCGCAGCCGAGAATCTCCATCCAGTCGCTGCCCTCGCCGAAGCGCACTTCGTTGCCGCGCCGGTCGCACTGGATGTCGACCTCCATCGAGGGCTCGGTGAACGGGAAGAACGACGGCCGGAAGCGCATCTTCACCGAGGGTACTTCGAAGAACGCCTTGCAGAACTCTTCGAGTATCCATTTCAGATGGCCAAGGTGCGATCCCTTGTCGATCACGAGCCCTTCGACCTGATGGAACATCGGCGTGTGTGTTTGATCCGAGTCGCAGCGATAGGTGCGGCCCGGCATGATGACGCGGATCGGCGGCTTCACTTTTTCCATCGTGCGGATTTGCACCGGCGAAGTGTGCGTGCGCAGGAGCTTCCGCTGGCCGTCAGGGCCGGGATTGAAGAAGAACGTATCGTGCATCTCTCGCGCCGGATGGCCTTCGGGGAAGTTAAGCGCGGTGAAATTGTAGAAATCGGTCTCGATGTCAGGACCTTCGGCGACGGAGAAGCCCATATCGGCGAAGATTGTCGTGACCTCGTCGATCACCTGGCTCACCGGATGAATGCGCCCGCGCTCCAAGGCGTTCTCGCGCACGGGCAGCGTCACATCGGCTTTGTCGGCGGCGAGCTGCTGGGAAAGCGCCGCCTGCTTCAGCGCATTTTTCTTCGCATTCAGCGCTTCGCTCACGCGGTCGCGCAAGCCGTTGATCAGCGGACCGTTTTGCTTGCGCTCTTCCGGCGTCATGGCGCCGAGCGTCTTGAGTAACTCCGAGATCGAGCCCTTCTTGCCGAGCGCCGAGACACGCACGGCCTCGACCGCGGCCTCGTCCTTGGCCGCATCGATCGACTTCATGAGTTCGGCTTCGAGTTGCTTCAGATCGGTCATGAACGACTCGGAATTCGGGATGGACACCGTACACGAACGAAAACCGCGCGGCACCCGGGAAGGCGCCTCGCGATTTCAGGCCTCGGAAAGGCTTAAAGCCGGCTCAGTGAGGAAGCGCGGCGCGGGCCGTATCGACGATCGCCTTGAACGCTGCCGGCTCGCGCACCGCGAGATCGGCGAGCATCTTGCGGTCGACTGCGACCCCGGCCTTGCCGAGGCCGTCGATAAATCGGCCATAGGTGAGGCCGTGCTCGCGCACGGCGGCGTTGATGCGCTGGATCCAGAGGGCGCGGAACGAGCGCTTGCGGTTCTTGCGGTCGCGATAGGCGTACTGGTTCGCCTTTTCGACCGCCTGCTTGGCGATACGGATCGTGTTCTTGCGGCGGCCGTAGTAACCCTTGGCGGCCTTCAGAACCTTTTTGTGCTTGGCGTGGGACGTTACGCCGCGTTTGACGCGTGCCATGATGATCTCTCCAAAAACTTAAAGCTCAGCCGTAGGGCATGTAGATCTTGCGGACGTGATGCGCGTCGACCTCTTTCATGGTGGTCGTGCCGCGCAGCTGCCGGATTTGTTTCTTGGTCCGCTTGATCATCCCGTGGCGCTTGTTGGCCTGCGGAGCGATCACCTTTCCGGTGGCGGAGATTTTGAATCGTTTCTTCGCGCCGGACTTCGTCTTCAGTTTGGGCATTTGGCTCTCCGTGGGCCGGCATGGAACCGCAGCGGCCCGTTAGTGTGGCTTGATTTTGCTCGGTTGAGCGGATGGAACCGCCACGGCAGCCCTTTTGAGCCGGGCAATCCTCGAAAGGCGTGTTGATAGAAGGGTTAGCGGGATTTTTCAACCATCGCGGCCTTTGAATAAAGCGTTGAAACACCTAGATTCTCTTTTGGATACCCATCCAAAACCACGTCTGGAGGTTGAACTCGGCACGCAAGCCGACAAAAGAGAAAGGACTGCCAATGCAGCGACCCTTGAGTTTTTCCGTGATTAACCACGACAAGGCCAATTTCGACGACATCTATATCGCTAAAGACCCTCGACAGTATTTTCGAGTCCTTGGCCAGCTCGACTACATCATTCCGCATCTCGCTCAGCCAATTATCGAGCAGTTGATCCTCGCGCGCGCCAAGCGGCAGCGCGAGCCGGTCACCGTGCTCGACCTCGGCTGTTCCTACGGCGTCAACGGCGCCCTGATGAAATACCGGCTCAATTACGACACGCTGCGCGAGCGTTATACCTCGCCCGCTTTGCAAGGGCTGACGAGCGACGAAATCCTGTCCCTCGATCGGGCGTTCTATCGCGCCTGGCCGAAGAACCTGAATGTCCAGGTGATCGGTCTCGATGTCTCCGAGCCTGCGGTCCGCTACGCGGAGGCGAGCGGCGCGATCGATTGCGGCATTGCGCTCAATCTCGAGACCACGGAGCCGACGCGGGAGCAGGCCGGCCTGCTCGCCGATGTCGATCTCATCGTGTCGACCGGCTGTGTGGGCTACGTCACGAGCCGCACCTTCCAGCGGCTCGCTCGGCTCGCGCACAAGGGACGCCCGGCCTGGGTCGCGTCCTTCGTGCTACGAATGTTTGCTTACGACGACATTATCGAGACGCTGATGAGTCAGAATCTGGAAACCGAACGCTTCGACGGCGCGACTTTCATACAGCGCCGGTTTGCCAGTGTGAGCGAAATGGAAGCGGCAGTACGTGCGGTCGAAATGCGCGGGCTCGATACGCGCGGCTATGAAAGCGACGGTCTACTGCACGCAGACCTTTATGTGTCGCGCCCGGAGGAAGAGATCGAGCGCATGCCGCTGCAACAGATGGTGCATGTCGTCAGCGGCGTAAACAAACCCTGGCGAATCGGAATGAACGCCTTGCGCGGGGCGCGTGCGATCGGCGTCGACCGGCGCAAGAACGCGCACACCGCCGCTGCGGAACTCGGTCTCCGTTGAAGGCTCCGCGCCGTTATTTCGGTGCGAGAATCATCACGATCTGCCGGCCTTCCGACAAAGGCTCGGATTCGACCTTGGCGAATTTGGTGTTGTCCTCGCGGATGCGCTTCAGGAGATTGTAGCCGAGCTCCTGATGCGCCATCTCGCGGCCGCGGAAGCGGAGCGTGACCTTCACCTTGTCGCCTTCCTCGAAGAATCGCTGCATCGCGCGCAGCTTCACTTCGTAGTCGTGCTTGTCGATGCCGGGCCGGAGCTTGATCTCCTTGACCTCCACCGTCTTCTGTTTTTTCCGTGCTTCCGCCGCTTTTTTTTGCTCCTGGAAACGGTACTTGCCGTAATCCATGATCTTTGCGACCGGCGGATTGTTGTTCGGCGAAATCTCGACGAGGTCGAGGCCATTGTCGCGTGCTAGCGCTAATGCTTCATGGGTGGGGACGATGCCGCGGTTGGCACCGGTATGATCGATCAATTGAACTTCGCGAATACGAATATCTTCGTTCGTGCGCGGTCCGTCCTTCTGGACCGCAGGGGCAGCTCTCATAGGGCGGCGAATGGTCGTCTTCTCCTCTTGCCGTTGATCCTGCGCTTCATCGGGGCCAAAACCCCGCGAAGCAGGCGGGGAGGATTGAAAGAAACGCCGTTGAAGTCAATGGATATCACGCATGGTTGAAGAAAGGTTAGACCGGCTCACGGTGGGGGCCGGGGATGAGGCGCGCGAAATCGCAATCCGGGCATTTCCCGGAAACTCACCCGGCATCTTTTGGCTTGGGGGGTTCAAGTCCGACATGCGCGGCACGAAGGCCGAGGCGATCGCGGAATACGCGAAGAAAACCGGCCGCTCCTATATGCGTTTCGACTATTCCGGCCACGGCGAATCGGGCGGCAAGTTCGAAGAGGGAACGATCTCGCGCTGGGCCGAAGAAGCGCGCGCGGTTTTTGAGCGCGCGAGGGGGCCACAGATCGTTGTCGGTTCCTCCATGGGCGGCTGGATCGCGCTTCTGCTCGCCCGCATGCTGGCAAAGGTGCCGGCCGAGAACGCGTCGATCAAAGGCATGGTGCTGATCGCGCCGGCGCCGGACTTCACCGAGGCGCTGATGTGGCCGGCGCTTTCGCAAGACGCGAAGCGGGAAGTAACGGAGAAAGGGTTCTGGATGCGGCCCTCGGCCTATGGCGACGGGCCTTATCCGCTGACGCGTGCCTTGTTCGAGGACGGAAAGAAAAATCTCTTGTTCGACAAGCCGATCGAGACGCGCTGTCCCGTTCGCATCTTGCAGGGCGTGAACGACATCGATGTGCCCTATCGTCACGCGCTGAAGCTCGTCTCCTGCTTTGCGCAAGACGACGTGGTGCTGACGCTGATTAAGGACGGCGATCACCGTCTGTCACGGCCGGAGGATTTGGAACGGCTGGTGCAGGCGGTGGATGAGCTCGTGGCGGAAGAAAATTAAGCGGCGAGTGCGTTCCATTCCTCGCGGACATATTCGTCCCGCTCGTCCGCTTGCATGGTCTGTGCGGCGATTCTCAGCCTGTCCGGAGCGAGCTTCGATAACGCCCACACGGCCGCACCGCGCACAAGCGGCGAGGAATCGTTCAACAGCCGCTCGATATTCGAAACCAGCGAGAGGTCTCCGGAGTTTCCGGCCGCGATCAGTACATTGCGAAGAAAGCGATCGCGTCCCGTGCGCTTGATCGGGCTTTTCGCGAAGCGCGCGCGGAATGCGGCATCGTCGAGCTGCAGGAGCTCGGAAAGCATGGGCGTGCGATTTTCAGAGCGCGCGGCGAGCTTCGCCTCGCGTCCCGCTTGCGCGAATTTGTTCCACGGGCAAACGGCAAGACAATCGTCGCAGCCGTAAATGCGATTGCCCATCTTTGCGCGCAGCTCGCGCGGGATCGGGCCTTTGTGCTCGATCGTGAGATACGAAATGCAGCGCCGCGCATCCAGCTGGTACGGCGCGGGGAAAGCTTCCGTCGGGCAAATATCGAGGCAGGCGCGGCAGGAGCCGCAGTGGTCGGTTTCCGCTGCATCGATCGGCAAGTCGAGCGTCGTGAAGATGGAGCCGAGAAAGAGCCACGAGCCGAATTCGCGCGAGACCAAATTCGTGTGCTTCCCTTGCCAGCCGAGGCCGGCTGCGGCCGCGAGCGGCTTTTCCATCACGGGCGCGGTATCGACAAAAACCTTGATCTCGCCGCCCGCCTTCGCGGTCAGCCACTGGCCGATCCGTTTCAGCTTGCCCTTGATGAGATCGTGATAGTCGCCGCCCTTCGCATAGACCGAAATCGAGCCGCGCTCGCGCTTCTCCAAAAGCGAAAGCGGATTTTCGTCGGGCCCATAATTCAGTCCGAGCACGATCACGCTTCTCGCGTCGGGCCAAAGCACATGCGGGTCGGCGCGCCGTTCTTTCGTGCGCGCGAGCCAGTCCATGTCGCCGTGCTCGCCGCGCGCGAGCCACTCGTCGAAATATTTCCGGAAGCCGACGGCCGAAGGTTTCGTGATGCCGAAGGCGTCGAAGCCTTCCGCGCGGGCGCGCTCTTTCAACGCGTCTAGAAGTCGAGGTCCGCGTAGACTTTCGACGGCGGCATGCCCGGCACGAGATCGGCGAGAAGCGGCCGGAAACTCGGCCGCGACTTCATTTTCGCGTACCAGTTCTTCGCGTTCTCGTCCTCGTCCCACGGCACATCACCCAGATAATCGGCGACCGACAGATGCGCGGCCGCCGCCAGATCCGCAAAGCTCATCTTTTCAGATGCGAGCCAGCTTCGCGTTTTCAACAGCCAGCCGACATATTGCAGATGATAGCGGATATTCTTCTTCGCCGCTTGCAGCACGGCCGAATCGGGCGGTCCGCCGCCTTCCGCGGAAGAAAGGCGGAGTTTCAGGATTTTCTCGCGCTGGAGCGGCTCGCTCACTTCCGCGAAAAATTTTTCGTGGAACCAGCCTGCGATCCGCCGCGTCTCGGCGCGCGCTTTCGGCTCGGCGGGAAGCAGCCGATGGCTGCCCAAATTCGAGCCATGTGTCTCGTCTACATATTCGGCAATCACGCTCGCGGGTGAGACAGGAAAGTTCCCGTCAACGAGCACCGGTGTTGTGCCGGCTGGGTTCAGTTCCAGAAATTCCGGACGGCGCTTGCGCACGTCTTCGTCCGCGAGCTCGAACGGCACTTTGTATTCGGCAAGCGCAAGCCGGATAAAGCGCGAATGCGGACAAAACGGGTGATGAAAAAGTTTCATGGTCCAAGAATAAACGAGCGGAGCGCGCAAATAGAACGCCGATCGGGGCAATCCTAGGGCGCGAGCGTTACCAGAGCCTTGATCGGTGGCAAGGCGTCTGGGAAAAGGACTGCGGGATTCGCACGAAATCGGGAGTAGGGCATGGCAGCCGGAATCTGCACACAAGGCTTGGACACTGGTTTCGTTGAGCTTGGCTACGCCAAGGTCGCCTTTCTCGGCGTGGTGCAGGGGATCACCGAACTGCTGCCGATTTCGTCCACCGCTCACATGCGAATTGTCCCCGCCTTTCTCGGTTGGCGCGATCCGGGCTCGGCCTTTTCGGCGGCGATGCAGCTCGCGGCGCTCGCGGCGGTAGTCAGCTATTTCTGGAGCGACGTACGCACGCTGTTCTTCGGCTCGATCGATGCGATTCGCCACCGCGATTTCCGCGACTGGAATCTGCGCTTCTCGATCTGGATCGCGCTCGGCACGATCCCGATCGTGTTTTTCGGCATTGTACTCTCGCCGGTCCTGAACGCCTGCAACACGCCGCTCCGCAGCCTTTGGGTGATCGGCCTCTCGTCAATGGTGATGGCCGCGCTTTTGGCGTTTTCCGAACTCTACGCGAAGCACATGCGCACGATGGAAGACGTGAAGCTCAAGGACGCGCTGCTTGTCGGCCTCGCGCAAGCGGGTGCGCTCATCCCCGGCGTCTCGCGCTCGGGCTCGACGCTTACGGCCGCACTCGCGCTCGGCATGAACCGCGAGGAAGCCGCGCGCTTCTCCTTCCTGCTCGGGGTGCCGGCGATCGCCGGCGCCGGCCTGAAGGAACTCTACGAGCTGCAGAAGGTGCACCTTTCGGCGCACGGCTGGTCGGTGCTGCTCGTGGGCCTGATCGTCGCGTCGCTCTCGGCTTTCGCCGCGATCTGGGGCCTGCTGCGGATTCTGGAAAAGTTCTCGGCCTGGCCGTTCGTCTTCTACCGCGCCTTCATTGGCGTGGTGCTGATCATAGGCGTGATGTTCGGCTGGCTCTCTTGATCAGGCCACAAGCCGCGTGAACTGCCCGGCTTTACGGAAGCGCCAGAGATAACCTTCAAGTATCGCTTCCATCGAGGTCGGCGTGATGCCGAGTCCTTGCAGCGTGCGCCCTTCGCGCTCGGCCTTTTTGGAAACGACGTTGTCCGTCTTGAGCAGCTTCACCTGATCGCGCGTGAGCAATTTGCCCGGAAGCAATTCGAGGATCGAAGCCTGCGCCGAGGCGAGGCCAAACGGGAGCGAAACCAGAAGCCGTTTGCGCCCGATCACGCGCAGCATGAGCTCCATGAGTTCCCGGAACGATTTCACCTCGGGTCCCCCGAGCTCGTAAATTGTTTTCGGTGTGGCGCGGCCCTTGGCGGCGGCAAGGATTGCCGCGCCGACGTCGCCGACAAACACCGGCTGGAACAGCGTATGCCCGCCGCCGATCAAGGGCAGCGCCGGCAGGAAGCGCGCGAGCGAAGCAAAACGGTTGAAGAAGTCGTCTTCCGGCCCGAACACGATCGACGGCCGGAACACTACGGCGCCCGCCGCGAGCGCGGCCTTCTCGCCTTCCGCCTTCGTGCGCGCGTAAGCCGAATCCGATTTCGGATTGGCGCCGATCGCCGAAACATGAACGAGCTTCGCGCCGCTTTTCTTCGCGGCTTCGGCGACCGCTTCTGCGCCTTCCGTCTGCACTGCTTCGAATGTTTGCGCTCCGGTCGGGCTCAAAATCCCCACGAGATTCACGACGGTCTCGGCTCCCTCGGCGGCTCGTATCACCGAATCCGGATACCGGACATTCGCCTGCACCGCATGAATTTGCCCGACACGGCCCAGGGGCTGCAGGTCATAGGCGAGATCCGGCCGCCGGACGGCGACACGGATCCGGAAGCCGCTTTGCGCAAGCGCCCGCACTGCATGGCGGCCGAGAAAACCGGAGCCGCCGAAAACGGTCACCAGACGGGCGGTGGGGGTATCGGTCATTGCACGAAAAACCTTCAAGGAAAGCTTCAATATTGCACGGAGCGATACTCGAACGCGCCGAATGCGTACAGTAAGGTGTTTCGATTGACAATGCGCGAGCCCCCGCCCTACCTAGCGGCCGAGTGCCCAGGTGGCGGAATTGGTAGACGCGCAGGTTTCAGGTACCTGTGCCGCGAGGCGTGAAGGTTCGAGTCCTTTCCTGGGCACCAAGAGCAGAGCGTAGCGTAGCGGAACCAACCTCACGGCAGGCTTGTTCTCCTGAAAAGGAGGAAAGCCATGCGTCTTTTGATTCCCCGTCTCATTTCCATAGCAGGTGCAGCCGCGCTTCTCGTTTTTGGTAGCGAAATGGCGGCCGCGACCGCGAGCGTCGGCAACGACAGGGTGCAGTCGCCGGAGAAGCCCGCGCTGCATCTCACTAGTGACCAACAGAAAATCGTCGTTGATGCCGTGAGCTGGCGGGATACCAGCGATAAGTTACCGGCAGGGTTTAACCCCGTGGTCGGCGCCAATATCCCAACTCAGAAAAAGCTCCCGATTCACCCCGTGCCGCCGCCGGCGAGCGACAAAATCCCCGCGCTGAAGAACTATGATTACGCACAACTGCCCGACAGAATTTTGCTGATCGATCCGATGACGAGGAAGGTCGCGTACGTAATTCCGCATGCGAGCGAAGGGCGCCCAATCGAACGGCCGCAATAGGAAAAACCGGGAATTCCCCCGCATATCGCGGCCCGCCGCAAATCAGATTATCTTGGAAAGGTGTGGTCTTTTCCCAGGCATCAATTTTTAACCGCGATGTGCCACGGTCGCGGAGATTTGTTATTAACGAAGCATTCATGACCATTCGCTTGCATCGCGGGGATCTCCCCGATCTTTCAGCCTACGGCAATTCGGTGGCGATCGATACCGAAACGCTCGGGCTCAATCCCTTGCGCGACCGGCTTTGCGTCGTCCAGCTTTCGCCTGGCGACGGCACCGCGGACGTCGTGCAGATTCCGGCGACGGGAATTTCGAGCCCCAATCTTGTGAAATTGCTCACCGATCCGAAACGGCTGAAGATTTTTCACTTCGCGCGCTTCGATCTCGCCGTGCTCTTTCACACCTTTAACGTCATGCCGCTGCCGGTTTATTGCACCAAGATCGCGTCCAGGATCGCGCGCACCTATACCGACCGGCATGGGCTCAAGGATTTGACGCGCGAACTTCTGAACATCGAGCTTTCGAAGCAACAGCAAAGCTCCGATTGGGGCGCGGAAGAGCTTTCCGAGGCGCAGGTGGCTTATGCCGCGTCCGACGTTCTGCATTTGCATGCACTGAAGGAAAAGCTCGACGAGATGCTCGCCCGCGACCGCCGGACGGAACTCGCCCAGGCCTGCTTCGGTTTCTTGCCCGCCCGCGCGCTGCTCGATCTCGGCGGCTGGCCGGAAGATATCTTTTCCCATTCTTGAACGGTGCGAATTCGGGCATTTCTCGGCGTCAGGTGCGGCAATTTCACCGCCGGAAAGCCTTATTTCGCGGTCATGTCCTACGCGATGAACAATCTGAAGCAGAAACTCGCGCCGAGCCGGCAGCCCGCGCCCGATCCTTACACGGATCCGGAAATTCTTCGGCGCCGTGAGGCGGCGTTCGGCGCTGCCGTCCGCCACAGCCGTTTCGTTGCGCTGTTGCGAAAATTCATCCCGGTTTTTCTTGGCGGCTCGGTGGTGCTTACGGGCCTATGGCTTTGGCTCGATCCGCTGCGCGCGGTCAACGATTTTCCCGTGGGCGTCGGCAAGCTCACGATTACGGGCTCCAAACTGAAAATGGAAGCGCCGAAACTTATGGGCTTCAGCAAGGACGGCGAGCCCTATAGCGTGACGGCGGAGGCGGCACTGCAGGATTTGAAGAAACCGAGCGTGATCGAGCTCTCGAAAATCGCGGGAAATTTCAACCAGGGAGGCCGCAACTTGGTGCTGAACGCGGCCTCGGGTATCTATGACAGCAAGGCCGACCGCATGCATATTTTCGGGGACATCGATTTCCGCTCCGATGACGGCCAGAGCGGCCGCCTGCACGAGGCGACGATTGAGACCAAGAAAGGTCATCTCGTAAGCCGCGAGCCGGTCGACCTTTTCTTCAAGCAAGGCACGTTGCGCAGCGACAGCATGGAAGTTTTCGACCACGGCAAGGTGATTGTGTTTGAAGGCGATGTAAAAATGATGCTGCATTCCGATTCGCAAACGGAAGCCGTGCCGGAGACGGCGACGCAATGAACATGATCCGGGCGCTTCGCACGTTCTGTCTTGCCGCCTGCATCGCGATGCCGGCGGGTGGCGCTGCTTTCGCGCAAAAGGCGAAGGATAAGGACGAAGGCGGCGGCGTGCCGAACGCATTGCAAGGCTTTTCGCGCAACAAGAACGAGCCGGTCAAAATCGAATCGAACAAACTCGAAGTCCGCGATAAGGAGAAGCTCGCGATCTTCACCGGCAATGTTTTCGTGCAGCAGGGCGACACCACGATGCGCAGTCCCGAGCTGCGCGTCTTCTACGAAGCCGATAGCAAGGACAAGAAAAGCGCGAAAAAGAACGAGGCACCTGCGAATGCCGCGCCGGGGACGACGCCCGTCGCTGCGACGCAAACCGCCGGCGGCAAGGTCGCCGCGACCGAGAAGGACGTCTCCCAGAAGATCAAGAAGATCGAGGCGCTCGGCGGCGTGATCGTCACGAGCAAGGATCAGAAGGCGACGGGCGACCGGGCCGACTTCATGATGAAGGAAAATATCGTGATCCTCACCGGCAATGTGGTGGTGAGTCAGGGCCAGAACGTCATGCGCGGCGACAAGCTGATTGTGGAGCTGAACACCAGCAAAGCGCATATGGAAGCGGCAGGCAGCGGCGGAAAGCCCGGCCGCGTGCAGGGGCTCTTCATTCCCAGCGACAAGGACGACAAGAGCAAGGACGGCAGCAAGACCAAGGCCGAATCAGGCAAAAAGAAGCACAAGGGCAAAGCCGAATCCGAGGCGACTGCGCCTATCCATTAACCCTCGATCCCGCGCCCTTTGGCGCAATTCTGGCCTCATAACCAAGCCGCAAGACCGGCATTGCCACTCCCGGCAGGAAAGCCTATTTGGCGGCGGTATAACCCCCGGTGGAGATGGCGACCTGAAAGTTTTTTCCTGGTTTCGCTCGAAATCGGCCGATAAAGCCGACGCAGCGCCGCTTACGGATTCCTGGCGGCTCGATGAAGCCGTGCCTTCACAGCGCCCGAAGAGGCCGGCACCGGCGCCGGAAACACGCCCCGAACGCCCGCGCCCGCAAGATGATCGGCCGCAGACGGTGCAGGAAATTCGCCGCATGCTGGAACGGACGGCTAAAGCTCCGTCGCCCGCGCCTCCACCCCCCCCCCCCCTG
>Ga0070741_10002359_pt1 | contig 51369 bp, 47 predicted proteins | sample Coa_R1_4_FD_66440 | JGI IMG/M metagenome (GOLD analysis project Ga0070741, IMG submission 66440) | Surface soil microbial communities from Centralia Pennsylvania, which are recovering from an underground coalmine fire - Coalmine... | ecosystem: Environmental > Terrestrial > Soil > Unclassified ... | reverse complement strand
TGTGCCACGAGAGCCCTCCCCAGGTTGGGTCGTCAAGCAACCCGCACCTTCAGGAAGGGCTCTCGCTTATGTCAACAACGTCTGTGGGCGCTACAACTAGGCGCCCGCCCTCGACCGTCTGCGCCGCCGGCGCAGCGCGAGCAGGCCCAGCGGGGGAGCGAGCGCAAGGGCGATCAGCGCCGCCAGCGACGACGCGGCGATGTGCGCCTGCGGCGTGTACGCAGACACCGGAACGGCGGGATGCGGCGTGCTGGTGCTGAAGGGCAGCGCGAACGAGACCAATCGGATGTCGCCGCCAGGGCTGACGGTCATGTCGTAGTCCACGGTGGGACTCGACGCGTCGAGCACCAGGTGGGTCACCCAGCCGTCGCCGGGCACCCAGGACATGTTGCGGTCCCTGGAGAGGTCGGTGTGCAGCCGCGGGCTCATCGGCTCCTGCGCCTGCAGCACGAAGCCGGGCGCGCCGGGCAGCTCGTCGCCCACGCTGGTCGCGGGCAGCCCGAAGAGCCCGAACTCCTCGCCGGTGCTGGGACGCGAGTCGGTGAGCAGGAAGATGTCGGCGCTCACCGGGTCGAGCGCGTTGGCCAGCACCTCCAGCGGCACCCAGAGGCGCGGTGTGGGCATGGTGATCAGCACCGGCGTGCCGTCGCCCTGGAAGCGTCCCAGCGCGTTGGCCTTCTGCACGTCGTACCTCGCCGCCATGAAGATGGGGCTGGCCTTGGCGTAGAGCTCGATGTGGGCGCGCGTCTCGTCGTTGAGGGCGAAGTCGTTGTCCTTGCACCACTGCAGCACCTCGTCCGCGGAGCCCTTCAGCACGGTGAGGTCGACGGCCTCGACGGTGGTCTGCTCGATGACCTGCGCCGACTTCGCCGTGGCGCTGAGCGCGTCCGGGGCGCCGGCGCCGGCTTCGGCCAGGGGTGGCGAGAACTCCTGCACCAGGCGCTGCAGCGTCCAGCGGCCACCCGCCTCGACGCTGGTGGGGATGGCGGGCAGCGGCACGATCCAGCCGACGTCGCTGGCCACGCCCTGGTAGGCGAAGCTGGTCAGGTAGTGCTCGACGCCGTCATGCCAGGCGACGAAGGTGGTCGCCCTGGCCAGGCGCACCGCGCCGTTGCGCGCCACCAGCCCGCCGCACGCGGCCACGCTCTGCACGCCGGCGGCCAGCAGGGTGGCGGCGACGGCGGCACCGCAGATCACTCGTCGCAGCATGTGCTTCCCTCCGCGCCCGGTCGAGCCGATCAGTGGGCGCTGACACAGCTACGACGCGCCACCCCGCGCGCAGGTTCCCACGCTGGAGGAGCGGGAGTGCGGAGCCCCGGGGTGGGGCGCGGCCAGGACAGGGAACCCGGCCGCGCCGCCAGGGGAAAGGGGCAGGGTGCCTGTGGCGACGTCGCGACGTTGACTGCCATGCGCCAGAGGCTGAGCAGACAGTACGGCGGCTCCAGCTCGGGGGCACGCGCGGCTGCCGTTTCGTGATCCGGTCTTGGCTGGCCTTAACACGCAGTGTCATCTCCGTCGCGACCGTCACGGCCGATCGCGTCGAGGGCACCAGCCTCCAGCTCAGCTCCCGCCGGGCGATCCCGAGGCCGCGCGCCCGCGCGCGCGAGCGCGCCGCTGCGGCTCAAGCATGAGCAGCGGCCCGAGCGTGCTCAGCGCGATGAGTGCGGCGCCGACGGCGAACGCCGCGGTGACGGAGTGCGCCACCACCGGCCCGCTCAGCGCCGATCCGGTTGGATAGCCGACGAAGTTCAGGCTCATCGAGACCGCGAAGGCGCGTCCGAACCAGGCGGGGTCGGTGACGCGCTGGCGCAGCGAGAACAGCCCGATGTCGAGCGGCCCGTTGGACAGTCCGAAGATGGCCATTCCCACCGCCGCGACCAGCATCGAACCGGACAGCGCCAGTGTGACCATGGCCACCACCGAGCCGAGGCAGCCGGCGATCATCAGCTCCCGTTCGCGTCCTTCCGAATCGATCCGGCCGCTGAGCAGCCCGGCCACGATGCCCGCGCCGCCGAGCACCGCGAAGAGCGCGCCCACCTGCGTCGAGCCGCCGTGCAGGCGGGTGAGCACGAGCACCGGCAGGGCGACGGTGATCACCCCCTGGCCCATGTTGTAGACGGAGAGCGTCACCGCCAGCGCGCGCAGGCCGCGGTTGCGGAGCACGTAGAGGAGCCCGCTCCAGGCGTCGCGCAGCACCGTGCCGCGCGGTGCGGTGGCGGGCGGCGCGATGTGCATGCCCGCCAGCAGCGCGGCCGCGCACGCCCAGATCGCGGCCGGGACGAGCAGGGCGTACGTCGTGCCCGCCAGCGCCACGATGACGCCGGCGAGGCCCGGCCCCACCACGGTGGCGACGACGAACGCGCCGCTGTCGCTGGCGTTGGCGCGGTCCCAGAGCGGGCGCGGCACGATCAGGGGGAACAGCGACCGCGTCCCCGAGTTGCTGAGCGGCATCGTCAGCGATGCCAGCCCGACGATGAGCACCAGCATCCACGGCTGCAGCACACCGGCGCGCGCCAGGAGCACCACCAGCACCAGCGCGGCCGCCCCGGTGGCGAAGTCGAGCATGATCAGGGGGATGCGCGCGCCCCGGTCGAGGATGGCGCCCGCGATGGGGCTGACCAGCAGTCCCGGGACGATGGCGGTGAGCACCACCAGGCCGGAGAGCTGGGGCGACCTCCACCGGTCGAGCACGAACAGCACCAGCAGCAGCGCGTTCATCTGGTTCGAGGTGCGCGACAGGAGGGCGGAACCGACGAGGCGGCCGAAGCCGGGCACGGCGAACAGGGCGCGGTAGGACGGGGAGGTGCTGCTCATCCTCTGGAGGGCGCGTGCGGAGCCGACGCGGACCCCGTCGAGGGTACTCCGTTTGTGACGGTGGGCCAGCGGCGCCGCGACGGTCCGCCGGACGGCGGTGCCACCACGCCCGTGACGATGTAGGGTTCTCTGACAGAGGAATGCGGATTGGTCAGCCGTGGCGGTGCCCGCCGCCTCGGCCGGGAGGTCGATGGTGGACCCCAACGTCGGTCACGAGCCCGAGGTGATGCACGAGGCGATCCGTGCCGTCGCACGTGCCACGGCGCTGGCCAGCTGCACCGAGGAGCTGCTCTCGCGCGCGGTCGAGCTGGTCGGCCACGCGGCGCAGGTGGTGGCGATGGAGGCTGCCCCGGACGACTGGGTGGCGCAGGTGCGCGCCCAGACCGCGGTGGTCAGCATGGAGTCGGCGCGGGCTCAGGCGGCGGCGGTGTACGAGCACGTCGCCTCGGCGGCGGCGTCGCTGGCCAGCGCCGCGGGGATGATGGGCGACTTCGTCGGCGACCACGACGCGGCGCGCGCCGCGCTGCCGCTGCGCTGGAAGGACGCGCCGGGAGCGGTCTAGCCGCCGCATGTCTGTGGGGTGAGCGCGGCGCCCACCCCACAGACGCCGGCCTACGCGGAGACTCCCGTTGCCTCCCACGTGCCCGCGTACGTGGCGGACGTGATGATGGCCGGAGGCGTCTGGTTGGGCAGGAGCACCCCGTCCGACCGGGCCGCCGTCGTATAGGTTGAGCAGCCGCCGAAGACGGGGAACTCCGAGCACACGGTCACCGCGCCCGTGAGAGCGATGTGCGTGTCGGCTCCGTCGCGCACATAGACCCCGTTCATGTTGATCGTGATGGTCATGAAGCCGATCCCGCCCGGCGTCGTCCCGACGCCCGTCGCGGTGAAGGAATTGACGCTCCCGACGCCCCCGGCGCAGTTCTCGACGATGGAGTTGCCGCTGGCGTTGGCCGTCATGTCCGTCAGGTAGATGACGCCGCGGTCCGACGTGTTGAACACGCCGGTGAACACGACGGACTGGAAGGTCCATGCCTGGTCGTCGACCAGCTGGAGGCAGTTGAAGCCCGGCGTGAACAGGACCGTGCCCGTGATCACGCCGTTGCCATTCATCACCCCCGCAGCAGCAGCCGGTTGTATCGCCATGGCGAGCACCGCCAAGGCGATTGCAGAGCGCCGAACCATCCGCAGCATGTCTCCACCTCCGCACCCGCGCGAGGCTGCGGCGAGGGCCAGGCGTGCGACGCCGCCCGTGCCGGCCCTGCACCGAGTCTGCAGGTGCTCCTCACACTCCCTTCCGCCCCCGAACGCCGCCGCGCGATCGCGGGTCTCTGGAGCGAGTCATAGCAGACAATTCGTTGCAGTGCAAGGGGCTGTTGTTATCGTGGCATTTGAGGCTATGGCGCTGTCGTTGTCGTTGTTGACTCACCATCGGACGAGACATAGCATGCCGTCACGCGCGACCTCGGCGGGACGGAGGAGGACATCGGGGGATCGCCTATCGATGTGACATGGAGCAGTGGCTTCGATTCCAGCGACGGAGCGCGTCTGCGCTCCCCGATCGGTCAGCGAACAAGGAAGGGAGAACCATGTTCGATCTCAGAGTTGCCGGACTCAGACGCTGTGTCGTCGCGCTCACCCTGGCGGCGGTGATGGCGGCACCACTCCCGGCCCAGGCGCAGGAGGCGGGAGTGACGGCCGGTGTCGCTTCCGCGACCTTCAGCTACTCGCCGGGCTTCGCGTTCCCGCCGGCTCCCGTGTCGGATCAGACCTTCTCGCTGTCGGGAAGCATGACGGGAGCGATCGCCGGCGCCGGATCGCTCAACGAAGCGGGAACCTACACCGCCTCGCTCACGGGCAGCGGAAGCTCGATCGTCGAGAACCTGGCGACGGGCGTCGGGTCCATCGACGTCACTGGATCAGGGGAGATCAACTGCACGGCGGGATGCGTCGGCCTCTCACCGATCGTCATCCAGTGCAGGGGCTTCTACTATCGATGGGACGGCCACATCTACTTCTGGCTGACCTGCACCGTGTCGATCGACGGCGTTCCCATCATCACCTTCGTCATCTGCTTCTACGGGGTGCTCATCTACAACCAGCTGCCCCCGGCGCCGATCACCTCGGCGTCGTTCGCCGGCACCTACAACGGGGCGGGCATCACACCGTAGCGGTCGACGGTGTTCTCTTTGGGGGGCTGCCGGTGGCCGGCGGCCCCCCAACTCGATTCGCCGGGTGGGCGGCTCAGCCGGTCCCGGGGGCGACGTGGACGACCGCGCCCTGCGCGGTGGCGAGCCACAGTGACCCGTCGTCGGCGGCGGTGGCGACGCCCGTGGGCTGGATCAGCGGCAGCTGCGTCACGTGCAGGGTGCGGCGGTCGACGCGCACCAGTGCGTTGGTGACCGTCACCCACACGGCGTCGTTGGTCGCGGCGATTGTCAGCGGGTCGGTGACGCCCCACGTCGCGGTGCCGCCGACGCCCGCCTGCTGCGTGATCAGCGTGCTGGCGGCGTCGAGGTGCTGCACGCTCCGGGCCGCGAGGTTGCGGAACCACACACCGTCGCCGCTGGCCACGACGGCGTCGACGACGTAGTCGGAGCCCGGTGCGGCGCTGAGAAGCTTCGATGCGACATTCGTCGTCGGGTCGATGCGCGACAGCTCGCCCTCCCGCTCCGACACCACCCAGACACCGCCCGCGCCCGCCGCGATCGGGCCCGGGTCGGTGACGGCGACCGACGCCTCGACGGTCCCGCTCGCCACCGCGACGCGCAGCACACGATCGGCCTGGGACGCGGTGACCCACACGTCCGACCCCAGAACCGCGAGCGACGACGGACGCACGCCCAGGGCGATGCGCTGCGCAACGCGATTCGTCGCGGGATCGACTCGCACCAGCGCATCGTCGACGGCCGAGGTCACCCACACCGCGCCGGGTGACGTGGCCACTGCGTCGAAGGCGTCAGCGGACGCCAGTCGCGACACGGCGATGGGGATGGTGGCGGCGATGCGCCCGCTTCGTGGATCGATGCGCAGCAGCTTCCCCGAGGCGTCGTCGGGCACCCACACGCCACCCTCGCCGGCGGCGATGGTGAACACCGGGTCGGCGACGCTGACGCTGGAGATCACCCGTCCCGCATTGGTCGACGGCGCAACCGAGGGGCCGGGGTGAGCGGGGCTGCGGCCCAGCGTGGCCCAGAGGACCCCGAAGAGCAGCGCCGCGGTGGCCACGCCGGCGGCGAAGCCCTCCCAGCGCGGATGGCCACGGCGCGCCGCCGCACCCGGAAGCGGCAGCCGTCGCCGCGGCGCAGCCGCGGCGTCCTCGAGCGTTTCGGCCAGACGCTGCCGCAACCGCTGCTCGAATCCGTCCATCCCGTCAGCCATCGGTGCCGTCCTCACCGCCGTCGAGCCAGAGCCGCAGCCGCTTGCGCGCCTCGCGGAGCTGGACCACCACCGTGCCCGGCGCGCAGCCAAGGGTGTTCGCCACGTCGAGCGTGCTGAGGTCCTCGCAGTAGCGGAGGACGACGCAGGCGCGCATCCGCGGCGGCAGCGATGCCAGCGCCGCCGCGACGTCGGCGCTGGCCATGGGCCACTCCGTCGTCGCGGCGGCTCGGTCGAGGCGGAGCAGCCGGCTCATCTCGCGCCGCAGGCGGCGCCGGCGCTCGATGACGAGGCGCACCAGCGTGGTGCGCAGCCACGGCCAGACCGGTTCGTAGAGGTACTCCGGATCGCGCTGCAGTGCGCGCAGGGCGCGGATGAAGACCTCCTGCGCCAGGTCCTCGCCGGCGTCGAGGTCACCGCTGAGCACGCGTGCGAGCGCGACCAGCCTGGTGCCCTCGCGGGCGTAGATCGCCGCGAGGGCCTGGTCGACCGCCGGGGTCGCCGCCGGCTCGGGCATCACCGCTGTCGTCCTCGCATCCACTCTGCCCGGTCACGCGGCCGGCGTGATTCGCGAGAGGGAGCCGTCATTGCTGATCACCCAGATGGAGTGCCCATCATCGGCGATCCCCGCGGCGCCCGTCAGGGGAAGCTGCGCGACGGCACCGCCCGTCGTCGGGTCGAGCCGGAAGAGACCGAAATCGGCGTCGATCAGCCAGGTCCCGTTCGCGCCGCCGACGAGACCGCGTTCGACGTGCGCCTTGCCGGGCGCGGCAGGCGCGTCGTGGGTGCTCCCCGTCGCGGCATCGATGACCTTCGCCGTGTCGCCCTCGGTGACGACGTACAGCGACGATCCCAGCGGCGCCGCGTCGAGGCAGAAGATCGACGAGCCGGTGCTGAAGTCGAAGTGGCTCTGCACGGCCCCGCTCGACGGGTCGAGTCGCGTCACCGCGGGCGCGCCGCCGGCGTCGCAGAGCCATATCGACCCCGCGGCGAGGGTGACGGACTCCGCGCTGAGGTGGTGCGAGAGCGTGCCGGTGATCGCATTGGTGTGCGGGTCGATCTGGGTGTAGGAGTCGGCGAAGTAGTTGGCGGACCAGACCACCCCGGGGGTGGTGTAGACCTGCGGGGCCGCCGTCGCACCGACGGAGATGGTGGCGACCGCCCTGTTGCTGGCGGGGTCGATGTGCGTGATGGTCCCATCCGCGTCGTTGGCGACCCACACCCCGCCGTCACCGACCGCGAGATTGCCGCAGCCTCGGCCGGTGCTGCAGCCGGGGTGAAGGGGGATGGTCGCGGCCACCGCGCCGGTCGCCTCGGTGACTCGCGTCACCATCCCGGTGTCGCCGTTGTAGATCCAGACCGAGGTGCCGTCGGCGGCGATGCCGTAGTTGTCGTCCTTGCTGGTCAGCGCGCCGATCGACGGGATGGTGGCGGCGACGGTGCCCGCGGCGGGCAGGGCGGAGGCCGTGGATGTGCTCGTCGAGGTGTGCGATGTCGTGGCGCTGGCCGTGGCCGCGGGTGGCGTCGTGGTCGAGGACGAGCAGCCGGTGACGGCGAGGGCGAGCAGGATGGCCCCGGCGGCCACCCCGGCGGGGGCGTGGCGCGGCGATGCGGCGGCGGGTGCGCTGGACTGACGCGACGGGCCCATGTGACGTCCCCTCGGTGCGCGGAGCCGCAGATCCTGCGTCGGCTCCCGAGGTTCAGTACGCCGCCGAGGGGTGGATGCTGGTAGAGCCGGTCGCACCCCGGCGGTGCACTGTGTCAGGGGAGTGGCGCGCTTCGTGCGATCAGCAGACCGCGGGTCAGACCTTCCGACTTCTCAATGTCGCGGCCAGCGGCGTGTCCGACGCCGGCGCTCTACCGGCATCCCGCTGGTGCGACTTATCGCTGCCTGGTCACACCCTTGACGCGCCAGTCGGACCATCCCTAAAATGCTCGGATGGAGATCGTCCTGGCTGCCGCCCTGCGGCGGAAGAACCAGCTGACCTGGCCCGACGAGATCGTCCGGCGCATGGGACTCCACGAGGGGAGCCAGCTGCAAATCGTGTTCGACGAGACCACCGGTGAGGTCAGGGTGCGCCACCGCCCCGAGAGCTATGCCGGGATCCTTCGAGGTGTCTACGGAACCGCCGAGGAGGCCGAGCAGTACCTCGCTGACGAGCGCGCGAGCTGGCCTGGTCGGTGAGCCGTCGATCGCTCGAAAAGGCGCTCCCCGCCGGCGAGCGCGTCCTCCTGGACAGCACGACTCTCATTGCCTACCTGAACGGCGGAGAGAAGGCCAGCGTTGTCGCCGAACACGTGGTCGATGCCTTGGTCAAGTCCGGACGCAATCCTGCGGTGGTCTCGATGGTGACCGTCATGGAGATCTTGGTCAGACCAAGGCGGCGAAGTCTCGCGCACTACGACCACGCGATCGATTTCCTCAGCAATTTCCCCAACCTGGAGGCCCAACGCATCGACCTCGCAGTGGCCCAGGAAGCGGCGACGATTCGAGCCCTTTACAACCTCTTGCCACCCGACGCTCTTGTTGTTGCAACGGGAATCATCGGCCAGGTTGCCCATCTCGTCTCCAATGACAAGGAGTGGGCAACGAAGCTCCGTCCACTCGGGAGCCGTGTCACGGTCTGCAGGCTGGATGACCATCTGCCCTGGTAGACATGAAACCCCGGGGGTGGCTGAACGTCCACATCCTGGCGTTGTGGCGCGGCAGTGGGCCTGATTCAACACCTTTCAAACCCCGATTTCCAGGAGAAGCTGCACCGGCTCCTACACGGCCCCGACGAACAACTGTGTGGCTAGCGTCCTCCGAAGAAGCCCTGATCCACTCGAACCGAGGCTAGGTGCGGCCTGAGCCAATCCACAAACAGACTCTGGCCCAGCCTCTCCTTCCCGAAATGGTCACACGAGACCAGCGTGCAACTCTTCTTGGCGCGGGTGAGAGCAACCAGCAGCGAACAGACTTCTTCGTCGGTGATGTGACCATTGGAGCGCGGAAAGTGCCCTTCGTTCACGCCGACCACAAAGGCGTGGCCGCATTGAAGACCCTTGGCCCCAACTAGTGACGTGACTACGATCGTCGGCTCGGAGTCCGATGCTGAAGATACCGGGGCCTCCACCGCGACCAGCCCCAGGTCAACTCGGAACTGTGCCAGCGGCACACCCAAGGCAGCTTCGAGCATCTCGACGTCTTCGGGCGTCAGCGCCTGGCCGGACTGCAGCTGACCAACAAGGCCCGCAACCCTCAGGTGCTCGGCTCGGAAATGCTCCGGCAATATCGCAGACAACTCCTCTCCATCGATGAGCGCTCGACGAAGAATTTCGTTCGTCTCGGGCGGCTGAAACGCGTACAGCAAGATGCGCCAGCCAAGACGCGAGTCCGGATGGACGGCTATACGCCGATACCCGTCGATCGGCTCGACTACAGCCGGTGCACTCTGCTTATGGTCCACGCTTGAAAAGTGCTTGCTGAGGTAGTCGGCAATCCGACGAGTAAACTGCGGTGGCCCACAAATCAGTACCGTGGGGTAGCCTTTGGCGTGCGATTCGGCAATTTCTTCGGGCGGAATCGTTAGAATCCGTTGCTCGATGTAGCGGGCCATGTAAGGGGCGTTCGCGCGCTGCACAGTACAATGGGCATGAGTAATCACCGGATACGTGGCGCTCTCGGCAGCCTTATCCGGCAAGTAGCACTCGTAGCGTTTGTCGAGGCGACCGGCTAGGAGGCCACGTGCCTGTGCGCGAGAGATGACGGTATGGGTGGCCTGGACGAGGACCTGCGTGCAACGTGAGCAATAAGGCAGCTCGAACCGATCCCATGAAGTGTCGACTGCCTAATTGGCGGATGTAGTCTGCCGAGGCATGCTTGAACGCGTACAGAGCCTGGTCATCGTCTCCAACGACTAGCGTGGGGCTCTTCTGCGCAAGTGCATCGATGAATTAAACCTCGAGCAAGCTGAAATCCTGGTACTCATCAACGACGACTTGTGCGTAGTGTGGTATTGCATCGGGGTTGGCCTGTAGGTACTTGAGAACTCGGTAGACCGAATCGATATGCCCAACGGCGTCGTAGTAGTTGCCGCTGCGCAGGGCCGAGTCGATGCGTCCGCTGGCGGTGTCAAGGTAATGGAAATCGCGTTCAATGTCCCTATTCGACACAACCTCGCTGTCAAGCCTGGAGAGATCATCGGCTTGAACGACAAGAAGTGAAGGGTAGTAATCAACGCCATTGCTTACGCCGCCCACGCCGAGGCGGTGCAATAGACTTCGGCAAAACCCATGAAAGGTGTATGCGTCGGCCGAGTCGCCCAAAACTGCGGCGAGATCACTTGCCAGAGCATTGATGAAGGTAATGGCGAGGTTCGGGCCGCCGTTGTCCGCAAGCAGAAGTCTGAAGGTGAAAGACTTACCGGTGCCTGGGCCAGCGACAATCAGTTTGCGCCGGGCGCCCGACTCGAGGATTAGATCTGTCGCCCTCTTTCGCTCGGCGCTCTGATCGTTCTCCGCCATGCCTCATCCCTCGCCAGCAGCCGTGACCCCAAAGGTGTTGTCTTCCCATCCGACCGGCCGCGATAGACGATAGAAGTCAACCGGATTTGTGTCAATAGTCTCCAACTTGCCATCAGCCAATCGTCGCCAGCTCCGGCCAACCGCATCTTGGAAGGCCAGCTCGATACCAAAACGCATCGACATGCCATGCCCGGCAAAGGAGATAGTCGTTACTTGGCCCGCGGGTGGAACCTGCCAGAGGAAGGCGCGGTGTTCAGGCCCTCCCTCCTTGCCATCATTGCGCCAAGCCCCCTGGATGGCTACTAACGTGGCGACGACCTGGTAAATGGACTGGTCCGACGCATTTCCTACGTGGAGGTGCAGGTACATGATGGACTGATCGGACGATGGTGCGCGGCCGCCCAGCCAAGCTGTGATTCGCTCGGCCTGCCAGCGTTGATCTCGCCACCGGCGGCGGAGCGTGTCTCGCAGTGCTATTCCAAGGGCTACAATCACGGCGGCAAGGGTGCCGCTGGCTGATGCCCAAGTGGCTGCATCTCCCCACGCAATCTGCCCGACAACGTGCGTCATTGTTCAGCCCTTCCTCCGAATCGTATGTCTTGCAGTATTGCACTCCGCGCCGCTGCTGTCATCTCGGACGTTTCGTCACACTGGCGGTCCCGTGCTCCTCAACCTGCATAACGAGGAGGTCGCGCTGCACCGCGAGATCGCCAAGCTGGAGTCTGACCTGACGGCCAAGCGGGCACGTCCTTGCAGTCTGGGCCCCGCTGGAGGAGATCGAAGTCGACCCTGATCCAGCGACGGACACCCTCGGCGCCGAACTGCTGGGAAGCCCGACGAAGCGCACCCCGGCTATACATGCCGGCGAGTCAGAGCGCCAAGTACACGGCGAACGAAGATGCTCGCCCATCGGGCGTTCCGCCAGGAGGATGGAATCGGCGGGCACACCGCAAACTCCCCAGTCTTCATCGCACACGCCGTCGTGGTACGGTGCGGCTTTGTGAAGACGGATCTTGGCTGCGACGGGGTACTACTATGGTGACGGCCCACTACGCTAGCGTTTGTCGAGCTATTCTGATGGCGGCTCAAAGTGCGAGCACTTCGGTGGAGAGCGTGACCATCGACGACCTGGCGGACTATCTCGCGCGGAGTGATATTCCCAGCCCGGAGATACTCAGGGCTGCCAAGTCGATGCTCCGCACGGATGAGCTCATCGATGCGAACGGCGATCCTACGTCAGATGCAAAGGATTGGCTCGCTAGTGGACAGGACGACCTTCCGCCTTTGCTCTCTTGATCCAGGCCCTTCCTTCTTGTCGAGGGTGGTCGTCTTACAGTCGCACCTAGTGGCTCATCCGGTCATCGGCACCGTCGGTGCCCGCCGATCCACGAAAACCGCCAGCCGCGAGCGCGCAAGGCCGACCAGCCCTTCATAAGCGCTTGCCACCGCGTCTGCGCTGCCATTGATGGCCTCCCTCCGACGCTCGTACTCGGCGGGATGATCGACCCGCGCGCTGCGTGGCATCACATCGTGCCAGGGGTCATCTTGGACGCCGCGCTGGCCCTCGATCGGTCCACTGTTCACGGCTAGGGTATCGAGGAAGTCCTGCAACACCGCGGCGAACGCACTTCGGCACGCCTCCAATTCGGGGTCGAGGAACCGGTGCGCGATGTCCCCGGCGAATTCCCCGAGCCTCCACCACGGTTGTGTCTGCGACCAGCGCCAATCGCCTCCGAAGTCATGCTCCTTGAGGAAAGTCACCGCCTCGGCGGGAATAAGCTCAATGATCGCGGTCAGCAGCGCCGCGTCGGAATCGCGCCGCGCCCTCCGTAAGTCCGGCGGGACGTCGGTCCCCTTGTCGGGGGGCTGTCGACGCCACAGGCGTGTCGCCGTAGCGGCACTCGCGCCGACCGCTAGCCCGACGACGAGTCCCGCGACAGCCCACGCCCACGCGGCGCCAGCGGCCAGGGCGTGCCACACGGCCAGCCCGATCCCCACGCCACAGACCCCGACGAGCGCCGTAACCGGCACACTGACCACGGCGTCGATGACGGCATCGCGCCGTTCCCTGAACCAGGCTCTCATCGCCACAGGAGTCTAGCCCCGCCGCGTACGCATCACGTCCTGCCGAAATCCCAGCCGGAGCATGAGGGGACGGCGGGGGTGGGCGGGGGCCTTGACGAGAAGGGTGCGGGGAGGTCAGGAGTAGCCATGGGCGCCCTGTGGCGATGGAGTCGTGGTGTAGGGGGTGGGGTGGCGTTGAGGATGGTCAAGCAGTCTGGACGCCACGGCGGGTGAGCCGGTGGGGGTGACCATATGCCCCCCAGCGGTCCGCGAGGGTTGCTCGGGCCTGTCCGGGCGCCCCTAGGCGGTGGAAGACCCGCGAAGGCCCCCAGGGACTGCCAGGACCGCTACCCTACTGACCTATCGGTCCCGGCTAAGCGCCGGGCAGCGCGCGCCGGGCCGGAACGCCCACTCTGAGGATCTCCGTTGAGGCTTACGTCCATCACCGTCGAGCGGTTTCGCAACTTCGTGGCCCCGCAGACCGTGGCCATCGAGGACGACGTTACCTGTCTCGTGGGCAAGAACGAGTCGGGCAAGACGACCCTGCTGCTCGCCCTCCACCGATTGAAGCCGGCCAACGAGACGACGGGCGAGAACGACTTCGACCTCACCATCGACTACCCGCGATGGCGGCTTGCCCGGGATCGCCGCAACGACCCCGACTTGGCGAAACGCGTCTGGCCGATTCGCGCCGTGTACGCGCTGGACGATGCTGACCGGGCCGCCCTCAATCCCGTGCTGCCCGCGCCGCTGCCGCCGGGGGCGGTGTGCCACGCCGAGCGTGCATACGAGGGCCTCCCGACTGTTGGGCTGCGCGTCGACGAGTGCGCCGATCTAGTGACGTTCGTTGCCGACGAGACCAGCGTCGCGGACGAGGATCGTGACTCCCTCCTGGCGGCTTCCACCCTCGCCGAGGCACAGGCTGCGGCGAGGGCCCGCGCCGGCGAGCTGAAGGAGACTGAGCCTCTGCGGTCCAAAGCCCTGTCGATCTTCGCCACGACCGCCGAGAAGTACAAGTTTCTGCTGGACAAGCCGGGACTCGACGATGACCAACGAACGGCGCTGTGGAGCCGGGTCCCGCGCACCTTCTACTTCTCCCAGTACCACTTGCTGCCCGGCGAGTGCGACCTGACCGATCTCGCGGCCAAGGTCGAGGGGAAGGCCGCGCTCAAGCGGAGTGAGCAGACCATCGTTTCACTCCTCCGCCATGCTGGTGAGAAGCCGGCCGACTTTCTCGATGAGGACTACGCGAGTCGGAAAGCGGAACTACAGGCCGCAAGTACGGATCTGACCCGACACGTCTTCAACTACTGGCGTCAGAACGAGGATCTGGAGGTCATTTTCGACACTGATAACGTCGATATCGGCCCCGCCCCGAACGGGCAACTACAGATGCACCGGATGCTGAAGATCGAGATCCGCGACGGTCGGCACGGGGGCGTCGAGACGAACTTCGCCACCCGCTCGACGGGCTTCCAGTGGTTCTTCTCCTTCTTCGCCGCCTTCAGCGCGTATCAGAACGCCCACGACCCGCTGATCGTCCTTCTGGACGAACCGGGCACCAGTCTCCACGGCGAGGCGCAGCAGGACTTTGTGCGCTATGTGTTCGGCGAGTTGGGCGAGTCCAAGCAGACCATGTACACGACCCACTCGCAGCACATGATTGACCCGGCCCGCTACGAGAAGCTCCGGGCCGTCCACGACCGCGCGACGCGCGCCGATCCCGATCTCGCAGTCGAGGTTACCAGGGTCGACCTTTCGGCAGATCGTGCCACCATCCTGCCTGTCGAATCCGCACTCGGGTACACCATCAGTCAGCACCTTTTTCTCGGAAGTGGTCACCACCTCGCCGTGGAGGGAAGCAGCGACTTTGTGTACCTGCTGCGCGTCTCTGAGCATGCAGCCCAGACGGGGGGAGTGCAGCTCGATCCGCGGTTTGCCGTGATCCCGGTGGGCGGCGACAGCAACATGCCTGCGTTCGTGGCCATCATGGGTCGGCGCCTGAAAGTCTCGGCTCTGATCGACGGCGCCGCCACCAGCCGGAAGGCAGATCGTGTCCGGGCCGCAGCCGCAGCCAACCAGCTCCCACCCGAAGCTGTGGTGAGCTGCGGCGACCTCCTCGACGAGCTACCGAAGAATGCGGACATTGAGGATCTCTTCGATGTCGTCGACTACCTGCGCCTCTATAACTGGGCCTTCAGCGAGCACCTCAGCGAAAGCCAGCTCCCTCAGACGAGTGAGCCGATCCTGCGCCGGCTGGAGGGTGTCGTCCCCACCTTCGACCATGCCCTCCCGGCCCATGCCCTGACGGAGCACCGCGACGAGTTCTTCGCCAGCGTTTCGCCTAAGACAGTGCGGCGCTTCGAGGCCCTCTTTCAGGCGCTCAACGCCGCCCTCGCTTCCTTCTGACTTTTGTTGGCGTAACCGGGGCGGTCCGGGGCGAATGCCTACTCGGAAGCATTGGGCGAAGCCCAGCTCGCCGGAACTTTCCGTAGAGGGAAGTAAAATGGGTGCTATTGACGAAGCGAAAGATCGTCAGCATGCGCTACGCGGGTTTGACCTGACCCCCGAGAACTGGTCCACGTGATATGAGGGTTCCCAGCCCACTGAGGGCGAGGAGGAACCAGGTGAAAGGCAGGAAGCACACACCGGAGCAGGTGGTCCGCAAGCTGCGGGAAGCCGACCGGCTGCTCGGTGAGGCCGATAGCACCAGCCGATATCCAAATGCGTGGATCTAGTCATGCCACCCGTTTCGTTCATTAGACTCGAACCGCCCCCGCTGGGCATGCCGGGCCACGCATGAGAAAGGGGCTGCCGGGCTGGCGGGCGCCAGGCAGCCCCATCTACTTGGACGACGACCCGGGAGGAGACTTGCGCGATCTCTGATGAAAACAGAGGCCGTGGCCCGAGTAACCGGCTTACGGCGAGGGTGGAACCACGCACCGCCCATTGGCGCTGACCCCACATCCGCTCGAGGCTGAATTGGACGGTGAGGGTGACGCCGCCGCCGGCGCGACGGTCCTACTGGCCGTCGACGGCGTGGGCGTTGTGCCACCAACAGTTCGAGCACCCCCGGTAGCGAGCACGGCCCCCTGGGTGCGGCCCACGGCTTGGCCGTCGTCCGAAGCGCCGGTCCCCTGATCCGCTGAAGTCCCGATGCCCGGGCCAGTGGGCGGCGCCTTGCTCACGCTTAGTCCTGCCGCACTGGTGGCGCTGGCGGCTGAAGGGCCGTAACCGGACTGCGGTGCACCAGGGTGGGGGAAGGCCCCGCCGACGGATCGCAGGCCGACGACCACCGTCAGGGTGAGCATCGCCAAAGCTGCTGCCAGAACGTAGCCTCGACGCCCGGCCCGAAGTGTGATCAGGGGTGCGATCTTCACTGTATGGACTCGACGGACCGCGACCCCGAACCTTGCACGGAGGCCCTTCATCATGCCACCGTGAAGGCCACAAACGTGTCGTCGTTGAGCAGCACGTAAACCGAGCTCCCGCACACCGCCTGCACATCGGATGCTCTTACGTCGGAGGGCAGATCGACGGTGTGTTGCGTCGCGAGTGACACCGCCAGCATGGTGTCCTCGGTCTGAGCTTTGCGCATTACAAAGATCGTCTCGGAGAGGTAATCCGACGCGTAGCCCTTTCCCAGCGAGCGGCGCGGGCCGCCACTAGTAGGGGTGAGGAAGAACTCCGCCGCGTCTGGGTCCCACCACGCGGCGATCTGACCTGCCACCGTCACGAAGTTGGCAGTCGGCGATGAATCCAGCTGCGACACGACGTGCGTCGCGGGGTCGTACGCCATGAACGCCCCGCCGCGAAAGGTCGGTTCCTCATGCCCGCGGTTCGGGTCGGTGGCATGGTTGAGGAAGACGATCCTTCCGACTGCATCAATGAACGGCCGCACGGGGTAGATGCTCGTGGGTAGCGGCACCGCCGTGCGCACCCGGCTCGCGAGGTTCTCGGTGATCAGCTGCGCGGAGGATGGGCCGGTCAGGCGGTCCCAGATTGCCAGGTCTCCCGTGACGCTCGGGGTTGGTTCAGCCTGTAGAGGGGCTCCGCTCGAAGCACTGTCGAGCACGCGCGCGGCCCCGGTCGTAAGGTCCACGGCGTAGACCTGCCAGGAGGCAAGGGATTCTGTCTGCGAGTTCGGTCCAGCCGTCCCGAACACGAACACCGCCCAATGGCCGGATGCGTGCAAATTCCCGATGAAGTGCCCGGCGGGAAGGCTGACGAGCTTGTGCGCGGGCGTCCCTTGCCCGCCCGCCCAAACCTCCGTGTCGTCGACAGTGGTCCAAACCAGCTCATCGGGGCCGGAGCAAGCCAGATCATGCAGCCCGTTTGACGCCGCGGGCATCGTGAAGAGACTGCGCTTGGTGACGGCGGGGGCGGGGGTTGCCGATGCGACGAAGCTGGGGGAGGAGGGAGCCGTCTGGCTCCCTCCCGTTGGCGTCGTGCGAGCCGGTGCTGAGCTGCACGCCGTCAAGCTGACAGCGAGCAGGGCCAGTAGGGTTGTGGTGTGGCTACGGCTGCCCGACATTGTGATGCGCCTCCAGCTACCAGAGGATCTGCACTTGCGCGCCGGTGTACTGCCCGTTCCCGACGCTCGCGAGGTAGAGCTGGCTGGCGCTGTCCCGCCAGAAATGCTGGCTGAGGAAGTTGTTCTCGTCGAAGATATCCACGACGTAGTTCTGCTGGTACCCGTAGGCGGGGAAGTAGTGGTAGATGGGCCGCCCGCTGTTGTAGCTGGAGGGGTACTGCGGTAGCGGGTAGTTGGCGTGGGAGTGTCCGTTGTTGTCCTTGGTGTAGTAGACCGAGCTGATGTTGTAGATCGGAGCCACGCCGCCCCAGATGTCCGCCACCGTGTCGTTCCAGAGGCCGCTCGAATCGACATTGGCCCAACTGTAGGCGTTGGTCAGGCTTCCGCCGTACTGGCCGTTGGAGTAGTCATTGATGGCCATCTCGCCGCGCCACCCGCCCCGGTTCGTGCCGTAGCGGTTCTTGTCCCAGCCGCCACGGTCGATCCCGGCGTTGGCATCGTATGAGCCTTCGCCCATGTCATTGGCGATGTCGTACACGCTCTGGGTTCCGCTGAAGTAGGAGTTCTGATTGAGTGCCCAGACGGCGTTGGCGGCGCTGGTCGGTCCGCAGTAGCCATCGGGTTCAATCATGGCGCCTTCGTTGATGCTGGCGCTCGGCGGCGGGCATTGGCCCTCCGCACAATTGCTCGACGTGGCGGTCGAAGCGTTGGTCGCCACCGAACCCACCAGCCCTTCCGCGATGTTCACCGCCGCCGCCGGGTCCGAGGCCACGACGGCCTGCAACCGCTGTAGCTTGGCCTCGTACTGGGTCAGCATGGCGGTGGTGAAGCCGTCGAACTGATCCACGCCTCCGATCCCCGTGTTGAGCGGGAAGGTTGGCAGGGCCGACCCGACATCGGCGGCGACAGCAGCCTGCTCCATCAGTTCGTACGGGGGGACAGCGCACTGACCGTCGAAGGATGCCGCGCAGTTGGCGTCGGCGAAGGCGGGCAGGCTAGCGACCGGCACGAGGCCGAACGCCGCTACGAGCGCCACTAGGCAAATGCGAATTCGTCGCATGGGACTAAGTCTCCTTCCAAGGAATGTCGATGTGAGGGCGCAGCAAACGCCGCGCCCGAGACGAGCCTGAGCGCACCTGACAGGCCCCGAACCTGCCGGTGCCAGCCAACTCAGCTTCATGGGACCAGGCTCATCCAGCGGCCGCGACGTTGGACAGCGGCGGCGGCAAGAGGTTGCCTTGACAGGTGCCGACGGTCGCCGCGTTGATCAGGCCAAGCGGCGCAACAGCCAGCGGAGCTGGGCCGCCGCAGGCGTAGGCACTGCCGGTAGGCGCGATGGCCAGCTCGGACGCCGTGGCGTTGCCCAGGGGCGTGATGGCAGCGAAACCTCCGGATGGGCCGGTACCACCGCTGGCGCCTGTAGCGCCGTAGGTGAGCACGCCGCCAGACTGCCCGCTACCGCCAAGGCTGAGCGCGACCGTACCACCGGATGCCGTACCCGCCGCCGACAAAGACATCGGACCATCGGAGGAGGCGGAGCCAGTTCCGGCGAGCGCGGTGCTGCCGGAGGCTCCAGCTGTACCGATCGCGACGTCTTCACCCACCGGATCACCGCTCGTCCGGCAGGTCGAGGCTTGGCCCGTCACGCTCACGGCCGCCGAGGCGCCGGCGGGGCAAACCGGCGCTGGATTCCCGAAGCCGTCTTGATTCGTGCCGCCCGCATTTCCGGTGCCGCTGACGTCATAGATGGACCCGTACGCCGGGCCGAAGAGGCTGACGGACAGTTCGCCGAAGTACGGCCACAAGTAGCCACCGTTAGCACAGCCCCACATCGCCAGGTTGACGAGTTCGCCCCCCTGGGCACATCCGTGACCGAGGTTGATGGCCATGGCTCCGTCGTATGGTCCTTGGTTGTCGACGTTCGGCCAGGAGGTCGAATCGGCGTCGCAGCTGCCGCTTGCCACCAACGTCAGGTCGAAGCCGCCGGAGGCACAGCCGGTGCCGCTGATGGCGACGTCGCCCGTACCGTAGTAGTGGTCGGTGGCATTGCTGGCGTTGCCAGTGCCACTAGCGGTGAGGTAGCTCGACGCCGAGGTCGCATTCCCCGTGCCACTGATGACGGCGGCGTTGCCGACGGAGCACGAGGCTCCGCCGGTCACACTAACCGTGACGGAGCCGCAGGACGCCGGTCCGGTGCCGCTGACGGCCGCTCCGCTGCCCCCGGCCGAGGCCGATCCCTGGGGGTTGACGGCGAGGTACTGCGCTGAGACGCTGTCGTTCGGCGCGGTCCCGATTGCGAACAGGTTGTTGCCGCTCGGGTCACTGATGACCTGGGCGACGACGGTGGTCAAGAGCGCCAAGCCAGCGAAGGCGCCGATCACCAAGGCTACCGCCAGCCGTCCGCCGTGACGCACTGATCGGGCAGACGGACAAGCCATCGCCGGGTTTCCTTCTGGATGCATGGTGTGGCATCCTCCCTCTTGGTGTTGATGCGGCCCGGGATTTCGGCTCTGAGCCGTGCCCACCGGGAGCCGCGTGTGATGCCTTGGAGGCCGGGCCCTACACCCGGCCTCCCCTCGGCACAAGGAACTCACATAGCGTCGGTGCGTCTGTCGCTCTCTATAGGCACTGCTCCCAGTCGAAGGCACATCCGGACGGGACGCCCACGGATCGGGCCGAGAGGACGAGCGAGGGCCTCGGAACGGTTGGGACCACCGAGACCCCCGGGGAGTAGCAGCAGGAGCGTGCGTCGGGTAGCGCCCCCGCCCCTTCCTGAGGCCGCCGACAGCGAGACTGCGCGGCGGCCAAGGGAAGGGAGGGATGGGACGCGGCGCCAGCGATCACCCGGCCGGGCGCGGTAGCGTGCGATCCAATGCAGGCGAGGGCAGTTGGGTAAGCGACCCTCCCGCCATTGTTCACGAAAAGCCCCTTCCGCCGCTGACAAGCGGCCCTTCCAATTGACCGACCGGTCACCCCGCCACCCGCTGGCGAGTGGCGGCAACGCTAAACGGTCCGGTGCGCTGCTGTCAAGCGGATTAGCGGGATTGACGAAAGGCCGTCATAGACGCCGACTAGCTGCGGTCAGTCCCGCTTGATAACGCCAGCCCCACCGCCGCACAATCCACCGTCAGCATCCAGGCTGGGGAAGGGAACGTGGGCCAAGCGAGGGGAAGCCACTCGAGCCGCCGCCGTGGACGGACGCCGCTACCCGTCGTGGCGATCACCAGCGCCTACGACATGGCGGCCATGCTGGCCCGCCACGGCGGCACCCTGCGCGAGTACGCCCGGCACTACCTCGGCGACGACGACGCCACCGAGGAAGAGGTCGAAGCCGTCGTCGGCACCGCGGTGGACTGGTTGCTCGGTCAGGAGCAGCCGTCGCACGAGCACGGGATGCGCTACGCCACCCAAGCGCTCTACCGGGAGGCACAGCGGGAGCTGCACCGCCGGGCGCTGCGCCAGGCGCCCGTCGACCGGCGCCTGGGACCGCTGACTGACGCCGTGATGGCCGTGCTCGACCGCCTCGGCCCGCGCTCCCGCGAAACCATCGTGCGGATCGCCCAAGGCGAGAGCGCGGAGGAGATCGCCCGCAGTCAGAACACCACCCTCGGCACCGTCCGCATTCGGCTCTTCCGGGCGCGGGAGCGCGCCCTGCAACTGATGAAGGAAAACGGCGGCTCCTTCTCGGCACTGCTCGGCCTCCTTCCCCGACGGCTGCGCCTGCGCGTGACCCGGAGCCTGCCGGCAGTATCGAGCAGCCCCGTGGGCGGCACGTTCGCCACCACAGCCCTGGTGCCGGTGGTCGCCTGCTCGTTGCTGTGGCCTTCGGGCCTCGCGCCGGCGCCACAGAAGCCCACGCCGCCGGTGGCCTTGCAAGAAGCTCGGGGGGCCGTGCTGGCAGCGAGCGCTCCTGTGCCAGGGCCGGCGCGAGCACCGCAGCCAGTGGCCGGGCTGGTTGAGCCACCCCGAACGAGCACCGTGGGCGGGGCGACGGTGCCTGTGCCCCTGATCCCTCGCACCGCCAGCCAGGAAACCCCAGACGACATGCTGCTGACCGCGGCGACCCGGGCACCCAACTACGAGCAGACGCACCTCGTCGTGGCCCTCGGAGTCGGCCGCGGCTGCCAGTGCTGGGCCATCCTGCAGAGCACCGACGGCGCGGCCACCTGGCAGTCGGCGCCCGGTCCGGCGGCGGGCGGCAACCAAGTCGTGCTGCCGCCGACGTACCCGCAGGACCCGCGCATCTTCATCGGAACTACTCCGACCGGTTCCACCAGCCCATCGTGGACGCCGGCGTTCGGGGACGCCCGCGGTTTCGCCGCGTTGGGGACACCGCCGGGGCAGTTGGCGCTCCCGGCGGGTTTCGACAGCGGCGACGGGCGGGTTCTCGTCGCAGCCACCGGGGCGCACGGTGGTGTGTGGGCGGAAGACCTCGGGACTGGCGTCGCCGCTCCCCTGCTGATGTACCCGCGCTCTGCACTTGATGCCGCCGCACTGGCGACGCCGTGGGGGGACCCGGCCCGCGGGGTGCTTGTGTGGGCGCCGCCGGTGAGCTCGGCTACGGGCGGCGTGGCCGTCGGGTCGCTGACGAGCACGTCACTGTTTGCCTGCCCGCCGCAGGCCGCCTGCTCAACGGTGGCGACGCTGGACCTGACCAGCGTCGGTCAGTTGGTGGCCTCACCTGCCTACGGCCGCGACCATGTCCTCATGGCTGCCTACGGCAACCAGGCCGAGCGCTCTGTCGACAGTGGTGCCACCTTCCGCCCCCTGCCTCTCCCGGCCGCCATCGCCGCCGTGGTGTCGGTGGCCTCGAGCGGCGAGAATAGCTGGGTCATGGCGACCCTAAGCAGCGGGGCCCGCGCGCTCTGGCGCACCGCCGCGGGAGCGTGGCAGGCCGTGAGCGCCACGAGCAGCATGCAGACTCACGACGGCGAGCTGGTGCCGCTGAGCGGCTCGCGCATGCTCGTCGTGCTCAACCAGGCGGGCTACCGCTGCACCGTCGACGGCGGCCTGACCTGGGCGCCGCGCTGCCCGGCCGATCCCTAATGCCACGTCGGTCCGCAGTCGGAGTGGCGATGGCGGGCCTGGTGCTTGGGATGCAGGCTGCCCTCGCCGTGCCGGCCCGCGCCACGATCTCCGGCGGGGGCACGATCGCCGGGGTGGTGGACTTGCCGACCTACCCCTGCCCGTCCGGCGCCTGCGGCGGGTCGTTCTCCGGATCCCTGGTCGCCACCGTGACCGGAACAACCACCACGGGAGCGGTCTTCGTCGCCGAGTGGCCCGATCCCTCGACGACGCCGGTCGGCACGGTCCCGATCAACATGTCCGCGGCCTTCGGGTACGGCGCCGACTGCACGCCGCCGGTCGGCGTGGCACCCAGCCTCACTGGCGGCGGGAGCGGCACCTTCACCGTCACCGGCGGCCTCCTGACCGTCAACGGCCTCGTCACTTCACACAATGCCACGCTCAGCGGCGATGTGTCCTTCGAGCAGGTGGCGACCGCCGTGCCCATTACCTTCGATGGCGACGTCGTGACTAATGGCGCCAGCACCATCGCGACGAGCTTGTCCCCGCCGCTGATCGGGGCGGGAACGCTGGGATTCGTACCATCAGCGTTCGTCGCCTGCCCGACGGTGATCTCCGTGACGGCCACGGTGGCCGGCGTGGCGGCGCAGGGAGCGTAAATGCCGATGCGGCCCTCTCCCTGTCCGAGTAAGGGGGCAGAGACGAGTATCCAGAAGACCTAGACAGCGTCGTGGGAGGTCGAGAAATCGAAACTTCCTCACCTCCACCCCACCGGTCCGCGTCCGCATCGGCGCTTCACGAGACATCGGGAGTTCGGCCGTCGGTTCGTTCGGCGCAGGTTTGAATGAGGCACTCTTGGTGGCCCCGGCAGGAATCGAACCTGCGACACGCGGTTTAGGAAACCGCTGCTCTATCCACTGAGCTACGAGGCCGTGCTGGACAAGTATGCCAGCGCCCGCACCGCCGGCGATCCGGCGCCGCTAGACCTGCGTCCACCCGTCCCAGTCGTCGGGGACCGCGCAATGCAGCATGGCCTGCTCCTCCCCGAAGCCCTCGAAGGTGTGGCCGCTGGTGCCCACGTCGTCGGCGAAGAACCACTCGCCCTGGCGGAAGCGCTTGCGGTCGCCGTTGGTGGTCGCGATCTCGAACTCCCCTCGCAGCGCCACGACGAGGCCGCGAGCCGGTGCGGGGTGGAAGTCCATGAAGGGCAGCTTCTGCGGCGGACCGAAGCGCAGGGCGATCGCGGGAACAGCGCCCTCCGCCAGCTCGACGTCGCCCAGCCGCGTTCCGCCTGAGCCGTCGCCGTACGACCGCGTGATCCTCATCACCACCGACCTCCGTCGAACGCACCGGCGGCGCTCACTCAGGCGCCCCGTGCCGGCCCGCGCCACCGGCGAAACGCGCAGCCCCGCGCTGCGTCTCGCCGGACTGCACCACCGACAACCCGCGCGCGAACTCGTTCGCCATCGCGGCCTCGACATCGCGCAGGCTCCACGCCTCGTACGCGGAGAGCCGATCCGACCGCAGGCACCCCTGCGGCAGCGCCGCCAGCTCATGCGCCAGCGCCACCGCCGCCGCCAGCGCAGAACCTCGCGGCACCACGCGATTGGCCAGCCCGAACGCGAGCGCCTCCTCCCCACTGACCCCCCGCCCGGTCAGGATCATGTCCATCGCCCGGCTGTGCCCGAGGAGCCGCGGCAGCCGCACCGTCCCGCCGTCGATGAGCGGCACGCCCCAGCGGCGGCAGTACACACCGAACACCGCGTCCTCCGCCGCGACGCGCATGTCGCACCACAGCGCCAGCTCCAGCCCGCCCGCCACCGCGAACCCCTCCACAGCGGCGATGACCGGCTTCGACAGCAGCATCCGCGACACCCCCATCGGGGCATCGCCGTCCGGCGACAGCCGGTTGGCCCGCGCGACGTCGCCCGACGCCACCGCCTTCAGGTCCGCCCCCGCGCAGAACACCGCGCCCGACCCGCACAGCACGGCGACGGACAGCGCGGCGTCGGAGTCGAAGGCGCGAAAGGCCGACACAAGCGCCTCCGCCGTCGGCCGGTCGACCGCGTTGCGCACCTCGGGACGGTCGATGGTCACCACCAGCACCGGTCCGTCGACGGAGGTCAGCACGCCGCTCACAGCCCGCCAACCATACAGCGCGGCAGGACGGCGCCGCGGCGGCTCAGTCGGCGGCGACGGGGAGGTAGAAGACCCCGGGGTCGAGCAGCCCGTCGGCGCTGGTGATGCGCTGCAGCAGCCGGTCGGCCGCCGCGAAGGCCTGGTCGCGCAGGGCGGCGAAGTCGAGCACCCGCGGTGCGCGCATGTGGACCGGCGCCCGCGGGCAGATCAGCGTCACCGGCAGGCGCGAGCTGAAACGGTCGAAGTCGGCCACAACTCGTGCATGCAGGGCGACCTGCATCATCCGCTCCAGCACCTCCTCCCACTTGGAGAAGGTCTGCACCGGCGAGTCGGCGGTGAGGTCGATGGCGATGATCCGGGTGGGCTGCAGCTCGTAGGCGGTGGACAGCCCGCAGTTCTCGGTGACTCCGCCGTCGACGTACTGCCGGTCGCCGACGCGAACCGCGGGGAACACGCCGGGAATGGCGCAGGAGGCGCACAGCGCGTCCTCCAGCGATTCGTGACCGTCCGCCCCGAGCACGACGGGCGTGCCCTCGGAGAGGTCGGTGACGATGACGTGCAGGGGGATCTGCAGATCCTCGTAGCCGCGCACGTCGACGAGGCCGAAGGCGAAGCGCACCAGGTCGCGGATGCACTGCCCGCTGCGCAGGTAGGGCCGCCGCCGCAGCCGGTTGGCGACCATCTGCAGCCGCTGCGCGCGGAACACCGCCCGGGTGTGCTCCGACGCCCACACCTGCTCGAGCAGCGGGACCGCGCGCTCCAGTCCCACCGCCGCGACCATGGCCGCGTTGAGGGCGCCCACCGAGGTGCCCACGCACGCGTCGGGCCGGATGCCGCGCTCCGCCAGTGCTCGCAGCACGCCGAGCTGGGCCGCGCCGCGGCCACCACCACCGCCCAGAACCAGGACGGTGCGCTCCGGACCCCGTGTCAGCGTGTGCATTCGATCCCTCTACCCTGGCAGACGCCCCACGCCATCCTGCTCTTGCGGTCCGCGGCGCGGATCGCGCAGCGGTGACAGGGCCAAAAAAGCCTTTCCACGTTCGGCCCCGCCGGGTGACCCGCCGTCACGGCGCTGTGACAGGTGCGGCAGTAGAGTGCGGAGCAGATGGGCCAGAGCGCGTCGCGATCCTGGACCACCGTGGTCCCGATCGCCCTGAGGAGACTGGCGGCAGGGCTGCGACCGAGTCCGACAGCCGGCGCTCCGGAGATGGCCAGGGCGGGCGCCTACCTCTACGGCGCCGGCGGGACGCTGGTCGCGGCCTCGCTGCTGCTTCGCGTGCCCGGCGCGCGCCCCGAGCTCCTCGGCGGCGTCGCGGCCGTCGCGGTGGCGGTGGCCGCCGGGCTCTGGCGGTGGGGCCATCGTCTCGCGCCCGAGCTGTACCCGGTGCTCACCGCGCTGGGGACCGCCCTGGTCACCGTGGTGGTCCGCTTCGGCGGCGACGGCGCGCAGGCGTACGCCTTCATCTACGTCTGGGCCGCGCTCTACGCCTTCTACTTCTACGAGCCGCTGCAGGCGATGCTCCAGGTGGCGCTGATCACCCTGGCGTGTGGACTGGTCGGTCCATTCGGGCCGGTCCGCGGCGTGGTGCTGCTGATGGTGGCCGGCACGGTCATCATCGTCGGCCGGTGGACGCAGGTGTCGATCCGTCGCGTCCAGTCGCTGGCGCGCACCGACCCGCTCACCGGCGTTCCCAACCGGCGCGCCTGGGACGAGGAGCTGCAGCGCGGCATCGCCCGCCGCCGGCGCGACGGCGAGCCGCTCTGCGTCGCCATGCTCGACCTCGACCACTTCAAGATCTTCAACGACGAGCAGGGCCACCAGGCGGGCGACCGCATCCTGCAGACCGTGGTCACCTCCTGGCTCTCGGTGCTGCGCGGCGGCGACGTGCTGTCCCGCTACGGCGGTGAGGAGTTCACCGTGCTGCTCAGCGGCTGCAGGATCGAGCGGGCGCACGCCATCGTCGAGCGGCTGCGCGAGCTGGTGCCGCGCGGCCTCACCTGCTCCGCGGGCATCGCCGAGTGGGACGGGCAGGAGTCGCAGGTCGCCCTCATGGAACGCTGCGACGCGGCGCTGTACGAGGCCAAGTCGCGCGGGCGCAACCGCATGGTCATCGCCCCCTCGCCGTCCGAGGCCGACGGCAGCGGCATCCTCGCCCAGGCCGCGCGCTGGGCCGACACCGTGCTGCGCGTGCTGGCCAGCCGCGACGTCGACGTCGTCTTCCAGCCCGTCGTCCGGCTCGGCGACCGTGGCATCACCGGCTTCGAGGCGCTCTCCCGCCCAGCGGGCTGGACCGGCGGCAGCGTCGAGGGGCTCTTCGCCGCGGCCCAGCGCATGGGCCTGGTGCGCGAGCTCGACCACCTCTGCCGCCGCACCGCGGTGGCGGTCGCCACCGGGTTGACGCCGGGGCTGCCCGTGTTCATCAACGTGAGCGTCGCCGCGCTGCTCGACCCGCTGCACGACGTCGACCAGCTCTTGCTGCTGCTCGACTGGGCGGGACGCCGTCCCGAGGACGTGGTGCTCGAGGTCAGCGAGCGCGAGAGCGTCACCAACGTCGGGCGGTTGGTGCAGGTGCTCGCAGCCCATCGCGAGCACGGCATCCGCTTCGCCCTCGACGACGTCGGCGAGGGTCGCTCGACGTTCGAGACACTTGCTGCGGCGCGTCCCGAGTTCATCAAGATCGCCACCAGCTTCACCCAGCGCGTCGACCAGGTCGGCCCGCGGGCCACCATCCTCGCCGCCCTCGCCTTCGCCCGCGCCAGCGGGGCCGAGGTGATCGCGGAGGGCATCGAGGACCAGCGCGTTCTCGACATGCTCGTCGAGCTGGGCGTGCAATACGGCCAGGGCTACCACCTCGGCCGGCCCGCGGCGCTGACCGCCATCGAGCTCGCCGAAGCGCGCTGAACCCGTCGAATTGCGCAGGGATGCATGCGCAACGGCGCAGGTTTCCAGCGGCGAAGCGTGCGCAACCCTTCCTTGCAGGCTAGCCTAGCGCCGACACGGGCTCACCCAACGGAGGACGTCATCCCATGCAGTCCCCAGCTCCAGGCGAATCCACGCAGTCGCAGGCGCCGGCGGCCCCACCACCGCCACCGGCTCCGCCGGCCGCCTACGGTGCACCCCCTGAGGCGGGGCAGTGGGTGGGACCGCCGACACAGCAGGCCGTCGCCGGCCCCGCTCCTGGACTTGCCTACGCGGGCTTCTGGTGGCGCGTCGCGGCAACGCTCATCGACGATGTGCTCCTCTTCATCATCCTCTTCATCGGAGGCCGGGCCTTCGTCAAGGGCATCGACTACGGCAACGGCAACATCGTCATCACCGAGGGCCAGTGGTGGTGGGTCGTCTGGGGGATCGTCGCGACGCTCTACGTGCCGGTCACCTGGGCGATGCTCGGCGAGACCATCGGCCACCGCGTCCTGGGCATGGAGATCCGCCGCGTCGACGACGGCCAGCGGCCCGGCGCCGGGCAGGTGGTGGTGCGCTACCTCGGCTACCTCGCGTCGTCGATCATCATCGGCATCGGCCTGCTGATCGCCGCGTTCGACGTGCGCAAGCAGGGTCTGCACGACAAGCTCGCCGGAACCGCGGTGGTGCGCAGGCTTCCCACATGACACCGCGGTAACAGCCCGGGCAACGGCGGTTCAGAAGGGGAGGCGCTGGTTCGTTCGCTCGCTACCCTTCTGAACCGCAATGCTCGTCGCCCTGCCGGGTTCCGGCGCCGCCCAACCGCGCCGCCGCGCCGCCACCCCGTTCCTCCCCGCGCCCGTGGTGCGTTCGGCGACCGATGCGAGCGGGCGCAGCGTCGCCTGGTCGGTGAGCGGCAGCGGCGGGCCGCCGACGGTCGAGGTGTCCGGACTGCCGACCCACCTCCTCCTCGACTGGCGCGACCCGCTGCTCGGCGACTTCCAGCGCGAGCTGGGCGCCGAGCGCCGCCTGCTCCGCCACGACCGGCCGGGCACGGGCCTGTGCGGCGGCGCCGCGGCGGCGCCGCATCTCGACGCCACCGCGCTCGACGCCGTCGTCGCAGCGTCCGGCGAGGGTCGCGTCGCGCTGCTGGCGCACAGCTTCGGCGCGGCCGCTGCGGTCGAGCTGTGCCTGCGCCGCCCCCAGGCGGTGTCGCACCTCGTCCTCTTCGGCGCCGCCGCACGCCTGCACGACGACCCCGGCTCCGGGGCGCTGACGCCGCAGCTCGCCGATGCGCTGGCCCGCCTGGCGCGGGCCGACTGGCAGCTCGCCTCGCGCACCCTCGCGGACCTGCTGCTCCCCGGCGCCGACAGCGCGACGCTCAACGCGTATTCGGAGCACCTGCGCACCGTCGCCGGCGGGGAGGCCGCAGCGGAGATGCTCCGCGCCGTGCGCGACGTCGACCTGCGCGAGATGCTGCCGCACATCGCCGTGCCCACGCTGGTGCTGCATCGCCGCGACGACCGCGTGGTGGCGCTGCACGCCGCGCGCGACCTCGCCTCGCGCATCGCGGGCGCACGCCTCGAGGTGCTCGACGGCGCGGAGCACCTGCCCCACGCGGGCGACACCGCATCCGTCAGCGCCGCGATCGCGCGCTTCCTCAGCCCCGCCGTCCACCCGCTGACCCGTCGCGAGATCGACGTGCTCCGCCAGATCGGTGAGGGGCTCACCAACCAGGAGGCGGGCGCCGAGCTGGGCGTGTCCGAGGCCACCGTCGCACGTCATCTCGCCAACGTCTACGCCAAGCTCGACGTGGCGACACGGGGTGCTGCGGTGGCGCGTGCTCGCCGCTGGGGTCTGCTGTAGGATCGGGGCCCATGGGCCGACCACCGGCGCGCCTGCTGGCGCTGCTCGGACTCGCCGTCACCGCATGTGCACCCGCCGCCGCGTCGCACGCAGCAAGCGCACCGCGGGGCGACGGCGGCAGCGTCCTCGCCGCCCCGATGCGCCCCTCCCTGCAGCAGGCGATGCGCACCGGCCGCGACCTCGGGCCCACCGCCCCAGCGACGCCGCTCCACCTCGAGGCGACCCTCGCCGGTCGCGACGGCGCGGCCCTGGAGGCGCTCGTCGGCCGGGGCGTTCGGGTCACTCCTGGCGAATACGCGCAGCGCTTCGCGCCCGACGCCGCAGCCGTCGACGCCGCACGGAGCCTGCTGGCCGCGCACGGCATCAGCCTGGCCTGGCGGCCGGGTGACCAGCTCGCCACCCTCGACGCCAGCGCCGCCGCGGCGCACGACGTCTTCGGGGTGAGCCTGCACGACTTCGTCGCCGCCGGCGGCGAGCGCTTCCACGCCCCCACGTCCGCATCCGTCGTGCCGGTCGCGCTGCGCAGCGTGATCACCGGCGTCACCGGCTTCGACGACTGGTCGCAGCACCACGTGAGCGCCATCCCTTCGCCGCGGGGCGTGTCGCCGAAGGACATGGAGTCCTTCTACGACGTCAACGGCGTGCGGAGCAGCGTCGACGGCAGCGGCCTGACCATCGTGCTCCCCGAGATCGACAGCTTCGACCAGTCCGACCTCGACGCCTACGCCGCCAAGTACGACCTCCCCTCCTTCGACGTCGAGGTGCATCGCAACTCCGGCGCGTGGGGTGATCCCGACCCGCCCGACGACGAGGCCAACATGGACGTGGAGATCGCGCACGCCATGGCGCCGGGCGCGAAGCTCGTCGTCTACTACTCCTCGCCGAAGAACACCGACGTGCTGCCGATGCTGCAGGCGATGTTCAGCGAGCAGGCGGGCCCCAGCACCATCGTCAGCAGCAGCATCGGCACCTGCGAGAGCCCCGACCAGAAGGCGGCGGCGCAGCAGGAGGAGGACATCGTCCGTGCGGCGGCGGCCAAGGGCACGTCGATCTTCGTGGCCTCCGGCGATCGCGGCGCCTACGACTGCACGCCCGAGGGCGACTACGACACCCTCGCCGTCGACCTCGACGGCAGCCTGCCCGACATCACCTCGGTCGGCGGCACCACGGCGTTCCTCGGCAGGAACGGCGGCTACTCCCGGGAGGTCGCCTGGGGCCAGCCGGTCGAGCAGTGGGGCGGCAACGGCGGGCTGAGCACGTTCTGGCAGCGTCCCTCGTGGCAGGCGGCGCCGGGCGTCGACAACCAGTACAGCAACGGCATGCGGCAGACCCCCGACGTCTCCGCCGACGCCGACTCGCAGAGCGGCTGGAACGTGATCAGCCGCGGCGGCGAGCACAAGATCGGCGGCACCTCGTCGGCGGCGCCCTTCTGGGCGGGCATCACCGCGCTGCTCGACCAGGTCCTGCTGCAGCAGCACCATCCGACCATCGGCTTCGCCAACCCCGGCCTGTACTGGATGGCGCAGAACGCCTCGACGCTGGCCGCGCCGCCGTTCCACGACATCACGGTGGGCGACAACCTCTACTACCCGGCGACGGCGGGCTGGGATTACGCCAGCGGGCTGGGCAGCCCCGACGTCGGCGCGCTCGCCGTCGACTGGCCGAAGTACATGGAGTCACAGGGACGATGAGCGACGTGCCCGCGCCCGGTGACGCGGCGGTGCGCTGCCCGCACTGCGACGAGCCGGTGCCGCCGGGCGCCTACTGCGGCAACTGCGGCGGGCACCTCGCCGACGCCGAGGCGGGGCGCCGCCGCTTCGCCTACGCCGCAGCGCCGCACGAGAGCGTGCACCGCGCCGCGGTGGTCAGCACGCTGTTCCCGCACCTGCCCCACCGCCACGCGCACGTCTTCCGCGAGGTGCTCGGCGGCGGCGTGGCGGTGGTGATCCTGCTGGCCGCGCTGCGGCTCTACACACCGGCGACGATCGCGGCCGCGCTGCTGCTGCCGGTGCTCTACCTGCTCTACCTCTACGAGGTCGAGGTCTACGAGCACGAGCCCGTCCCCGTGCTGGCGGTCACCGCGGTCGCGGGCGTCGTGCTGGGAATGGCGTACAGCCTGGTGCTGCAGCACGTCTCGCAGCTGGCGCTCGCCGGCACCGGAAGCGGACCGCTCGTGTCGGGTGTGCTGCTGCCGGTGATCGCCCAGCTCCTCATGGTCGCGGGCCCTCTGCTGCTGCTCTCGCGGGCCCACTTCGACGAGGTGCTCGACGGCCTCACCTTCGGCGTCGCCGCCGCGCTGGGCTTCACCCTGGCGACGGTCGTCGCCGGCGAGTGGCACGTGCTCACCGCCAGCCTGCGCGGCAGCGGCGTGCCCACCGACTCGATGCTGCGCATCGTGCGCGGCGGCATCCTCGCCGCCGTGGTCAACGCCACCACCACCGGCCTGATCACCGCGACCCTCTGGCAGCGCCGCCATCACCGCGGGCGCGGCCGCCACCGCAGCGCCTGGCGAGGGCTGCCCGCCTCGGCCGGCGTGGCCTTGGTCGCCCAGATCGGGCTGGGGCTGGCCTCGTACTTCATCCAGGACCTTCTCCTCGACGTCGTCGTCTGGGCGATGGCCGCGGCGCTGCTGCTGGTCTGGCTGCGCGTGGTGCTGCACCATGCGCTGCTCGACGAAGGCGGTGCGCTCCGGGTGGGCGCGCCGGCGATCTGCGTGGAATGCCATCACGTGGTTCCGACCATGCTCTTCTGCCCATCGTGTGGTGCGGCGCGGTCGGCCGCCCCCAAACAGCTGCACGTCCGTGCAATCCCCGCCCCGGAGGCGCCCGCATGAGCCTCGCCGCCTTCCCGCCCTACGGCGCCGTCCCGCACGCCCACGTCCCACGCCGGCTACCCGACCGCCGCGTCCGCATCCTCGCCGCCGGCGCGGTCGCCGCCGTCACCGCCGCCGTCAGCCTGGTGGCCGTGCTGGTCCGCCCGACGACGCAGGCCTGCGGCTTCTACTGCGGTCCCCACGTCGAAGCGCCGCTGCGCGCCGCCGCGACGTACGTCAACAGCGCGCACGGGTTCAGCATCGACTACTCGCCCGACGACCTGCAGGTCTCCACCGACCAGCCCGACCTCGTCGAGTTCCAGGCGGTCAACGGTGGACCCATCGGCTTCCGCGTGGTGCAGGCCGCCTCGCTCGACGCCGCCGTGACCCAGGCAATGCGGCGGCTGCCCTCGTCGTCGTTCCAGGACCTGCAGGAGGTGGGCCCGGTGCGCGGCGCGGAGATCGGCTACGTGCCGGGCAAGGGGACGGTGTGGTCGGCGACCTACTACCCCTCCGACGGCGGGGGCTCCTCCCCGGTGCGCATCGCTGTGATCGCGGCCCAATCGAACGGCCTCATGGTGGTGTCCACCATGGTGAGTGCCTATGATGCGGGCAACGACCACGCGCCCTACGGGCTGAGCGATGACAACGTCTTCGACTACCCGGTCTCGAACTTCCACTTCCCGGGCTCGCAGTAGCGCTCCGCAGCTGCGAGGTGCGGGCGCATGACGCCGCGCCGCCGCCGGCTGCTGGCCGGCACCGGCCTCTTCGTGCCCGCGGTGGCGCTGGTGTTCGTCTCCGTCTTCATCGGTCTGGGCGGAGCGGGGACGCAGACCTGCACCACCGCCGGCGCCTCGACGCAGACGAGCTGCAGCAGCGATCCGGTCGGCGCCGTCCTGGCCACCTTTCCCGCCGCCGTCGTCTGCCTCGTGCTGAGCGCCTCCGTGTTCCGCGGCGCACGCTGGGCGCGCTGGCCCGCGGTGGCGGTGGCTGCCGTCGTCGCGACCGTCACCGCGGCGGCCGGGCTCGCCGTGCTGGTGGCGCTGATCGGCGATGGCCAGGCCCTCGGCGCCGTCTTCTTCGCCGTGGGCGGCGTGCTGCTCGTGGCGGTGTGCGCGCTGCCCGCGGTGGCGCTGGGGCAACCCGAGGGGGCCGAGGCGCTGCCCGGCCGCGGCGCCCCCGTCGGCGGATCGGCCTAGGCGCCGCTGCAGATCCCGGCCACGGCCGGGTCACCGCACGACGTGGCGGCGTCGAGGCGGGCGATGGAGCCGAGAACGGGGTCGTCGCGCAGCTCGACCATGGCCACGATGCGCCCGGCGGGCAGGGTGTCGACGGTGACGGTTCGGCCGTCGCGGGTGGTGCCGGTGACCGTGCACGGCCCGGCGAACCCCATCTCCACCGGGATCGCCGTGCTGCCGATGTTCTGGCCAGCCTTGACCAGAGCGTCGCGCGCCGATGCGGACGGCGCGTGCACCTTGATGTCGGTGGGGTACTCGCCGCACGGGGGCGTGTGCACGCTGGTGCCCTCGGCGAGCGCCACCCCCGAGGTGCCGAGCAGGAACGGAGCGTTCATGAGGTGCGGTTCGAGCGCGATCTGCCGGTTCTCGTCGGCCCAGGTGGCGACCACCTGGGTGCGCATCACCGCCGCGCCGGCCGCGGCCACCTCGGCGGCGGTGAGCGCTCCGCCACTGGCGTCGATCGTCCGCGGCCACTGCGCCGAGGGATCCACCGTGCTGTGCCCGGGGATCAGGGTGACGCCGTACTGCCTCCACGTCGCCGCCATCGCGGCGGGCGCCTGGCCGATCGGTGTGTCGACGGCCGGGTAGGTGTCGCTGCCCGGGGGCAGCGTGGGCGCGGCGACCGGCGACGGCGTGCTCACCGGCGGCGGCGAGCTGCTGCCACAACCGGCCAGAACGCACGCGCCCGCGACGCCGGCGGCGGCGAGGAGGCGAGCGCGGCGCGCCGCACTCACGCCGCCACCTCCGCCTGCGAGGGCAGCCCGGCGGCGGCGCGCTCGTGCCACCAGCGGCCAATCGCCACCGCGAACACGGTGAGCAGCAGCGGCACGCCCAGCTCGATCATCCCGCCCTGCACCCAGCTGTCGCTCTCGAACTGCGCCTCCACCTGCGTCCCGCCGGGGAACCGCAGCGACGAGAAGTAGAGGATGTTGGCCACCACCAGCATGACGTAGCCGAAGTACAGCGACACCCGGGCGTGGCGCGGGATCCAGCGGTTGCCGCCGTTGGTGATGGTCTCGCCCGACATGGCGATGTCCCACAGGAAGGCGAGCACCAGGATGATGGCGGCAGCGACGCTGAAGCGACCCGAGGCGTCCTGCGCGCCGCTGAAGAGCTGGTAGATCCAGGCGAGGATCTGCAGTCCGAGCAGCAGGGTGCCGAGGGCGACCAGCGGCGCGGTGCTCTGGGCGGCGCGCCGCCGCGCCAGCATCCAGCCGATCCAGGCCAGTGCGGCGACGCCCGCGACCGTCTGGATTCCCTCCAGGTGCAGACCGACCAGTCCATGCGTGCTCCCGGTGGCCAGGCGCAGCAGGTCGCCCGGCACCGCGGCGACGAAGGTCACCGCCACCACGCCCGCGAACAGCGCCGCCGTCGCCACACCGCCCCTGCTGCGCGGTCCCTGCCGCCGGCGTGCCCAGAGGACCAGCGCCGCCGCGATCACCGCGATGGACCCGAGCTCCACGGCGAGTGCGCGGTCGCTCGCGCCCGTGTCGCTCGCCGCCGCCGCCGCCGGCTCGGTGCGCACGCTCGGCTGCCAGGAGTGCGCCACGGCGACGAAGCCCGGCTGGTTGTAGGCGAAGTCCGTGTCGAAGGTGTAGCCGAAGAGAATCCACACCCGGCCGCCGTCCATCCGCGTCCAGAGCGTGCCGCGCACCGGGGCGAGGCCGGCGTCCGGCAGCGCGCGCACGTCGAATGCCTCCCAGCCGCCGTCCTGCGTCGCGCTCGCCAGGTACGGTGTCTGCCCGCGCAGGGGGCCGGTCGGGCTGGAGAGGCTGACCAGCAGCGTCGTCAGCGCGGCCGTCGTGGTGGGGAACTGTCCCGGCGCACCGGTGACCACCTCCATGAAGGCAGGGTCGCCGGAGCTCACGCCGTCGAAGTCGACGATGGTGATGCCGTCCGGCTGGTCGACCGCCACCTTGGTCTCCCAGAACTGCGGATGCTCGACGCTGAACGTCAGCCGGCCGTCATGGTTGTACGGGGTCAGGGTGGCGTCGATCCGCGAGAGATCCTGCCGCGGCCGGCTGGCGGCGGCGTTGGCCGGAAGGAAGAGGTACAGCCAGGTGACGGTGAAGCTGAGGATGGCCAGCACCGCGATGGCGGCGTAGGGCACGTGCCGCGCGAACCGCCGCTCACCGCGCCCCAGGCGCACCGCCCACACCACCAGCGCCACGAGCAGCAGCGCGACGACCGCCGTGGCCAGCTCCTGGCCGAGCAGGTCGAGATGCCTGCGGAAGCTCCACACCTGCCAGCCCACCGTGGCCAGCGCACCCAGCCCGACCGCGCCGAGCAGGAGCCACGCCGCGTTTGCCCGGGCGCGGGCCATGGTGCGGGCCACGAAGTCCGAGGTCAGCTCGCTGAAGTCGGCGAAGTCGACTCCGGCGACCAGCAGCAGGGGGATCAGCACCACCGAGACGGTGGTGAGCTGGGTGGTGAAGATCTCGGTGAAGAGGATCGGCGCGCTGCCCCGCAGCGAGAGCCAGGCCACCGCGTAGAGACCGCCTGCGAGCAGGAAGATGCTGCCGAAGGTGACCAGAACCAGCCGGGTGAGGTGGGTGCGCTCGTCCCTGCCGCGGCGCCGCTGGCGCAGGTCGTAGAGGTGGGCCAGGGCGGCGACCACCCAGATGCCGCCGAGCATGGCCCAGCTCAGCGCCGCCCAGCCGTCCCCGGCGACCAGCCCCTCCTGCCACATCGCCCAGGTGAAGAGGCCGAGGCCCGCCAGCCGGATCGCCCAGTGCGCGTGCACCGCGCCGGTGAGCAGGTAGGCCCACCCCATGGAGAGCAGGACGATGCTGGCCACCAGCACCGGCAGCGAGAGCGTCACCAGCTGGTTGTCGACGACGTAGACGGAGACGCGGGGGCCCTGCGGCCCGTGGTCGCGCAGCGCGATGAGCAGCGCGGCGGCGACGAGCCAGGCGACGGCCAGGCCGGTGACCAGCCGCAGCGGCCGGTTCATGGTGCGGATGGAGATCACCCGCTCGCGCAGCGCGGCGCGGAAGCTGCTGTGGGCGTGCTCGTGCGCCTCAGGACTCACCCGCACATCATCTCCGCCGCGGCGCCGGCCGGCTTCCTCAGAACTGTGCAGGCCGCCCTCGCCGCAGCCCGGCCGCCTGTGCAGTCAGGAGCTGCTCAACCCGCCAGCGCGCTCGACGGCAGCGACCCGAGCAGCTCGCGCGCCGCGGCCGCGATGCCGTCGGCGTCGAGGCCGAAGCCGCTCAGCAGGGTGGCCTGGGCGCCGTGCTGCACGAAGGAGTCGGGGATGCCCAGCAGCCTCACCGGCACCTGCACCTCGGCGGCGGCGAGGAGCTCCAGCACGCCGCTGCCGAAGCCGCCGCGCACGGTGCCGTCCTCGACGGTGACCACGGCACGGTGGCGCGCGGCCAGGGGGGCGAGGTCGGGGTCGACGGGCTTGACGAAGCGGGCGTCGACGACGGTGGCGCGCACACCCCCGGCCGACAGCCGCTCGGCAGCCTGCGACGCGGCGGTGACCAGCTTCCCGACCGCGACCAGGAGCACGTCGCTCCCTTCGCGCACGACGCGCATCCGCCCCACCTCGACGGGCTCCATGGGACAGACGTCGCAGGCCGGCGCCCCGCCGCGCGGGTAGCGCAGCGTGAACGGGCCGCCCGTGTGCTGCAGCCCGGTGGCCAGCAGCCGGCGCAGCTCGGCGGGGTCGCTGGGAGCGCTCACCGTCATCCCCGGGATGACGCGCAGGTAGGCGAGGTCGAGCATGCCGTGGTGGGTGGGCCCGTCGTCGCCGGTGATGCCGGCGCGGTCGAGCACGAAGACCACCGGCGCGTCGTGCAGCGAGGCGTCGCAGGCGACCTGGTCGAAGGCGCGCTGCAGGAAGGTCGAGTAGATGCACACCACCGGCCGCAGGCCGCTGATCGCCAGGCCGGTGGCGAAGGTGACGGCGTGCTGCTCGGCGATGCCGACGTCGAAGAAGCGCTCGGGGAAGCGCCGGGCGAACTCCAGCAGGCCGGTGCTCGAGGCCATCGCCGCGGTGATGGCGACGATGCGCTCGTCCTTCTCGGCCGCCTCCACCAGCGCCTCGCCGAAGAGGTCGGTCCAGCTCGTTGTTTTGGCCTTGAACGTCCCATTCTGGGGGTCGAAGCTGCTCACGCCGTGGAACTTGTCGACGGTGTCGTCGACGGCGGGCCCGTACCCGTGGCCCTTGTCGGTGACCATGTGGACCACCACGGGCCCGCGATAGCGGGCCGCGTCGCGCAGGGCGCGCTCCACGTCGCGCACGTTGTGGCCGTCGATGGGACCGCCGTACTTCAGTCCCAGCGCTTCGAAGATGGAGTGCGGCGCCACCAGTGACTTCAGCGAGTTCTTCATGCGCCGCGCCGTGTCGTACGCCGAATCGCCGACCACCGGCAGTCCGCGCAGCACGTTGCCGGCGGCGTCCTTGGCCGCCTCGTACTTCGGCGACAGCCGCAGCTGGCCCAGGTTCTCGGCGAGGCCGCCCACGGTCGGCGCGTACGACCGCCCGTTGTCGTTGAGGATGATGATGACCTCGGGCTTGAGGTGGCCGATGTTGTTGAGCGCCTCGTAGGCCATGCCCCCGGTGAGCGCGCCGTCGCCGATGACGCAGACCACCTTGCCCTCCTCGCCGCGCAGCTTGCGCGCGGTGGCCACGGCCAGGGCGTAGGAGAGCCCGGTCGAGGCGTGCGAGTTCTCCACCAGGTCGTGCTCGGACTCGTCGCGGTCGGGGTAGCCGGAGAGGCCGCCCATCTGGCGCAGCGTGTCGAAGCGCTCGCGCCGGCCTGTGAGGATCTTGTGCACGTAGGCCTGGTGGCCGGTGTCGAAGATGATGCGGTCGCGCGGGCTGTCGAAGACGCGATGCAGGGCGACGCTCAGCTCGACGACGCCGAGGTTGGGGCCGAGATGTCCCCCCGTGCGCGACACCGCGTCGACCAGGAACTCGCGGATCTCTGCGCAGAGACGCTCGACGTCGGCGTACCCCAGGGCGCGCAGGTCCTGCGGGCCCGCGATTTCCTCGAGGATCACGGCCGGATCATAGCAACGGGTCCTGGAAGGCCCCTTCTGGCCGGGATGGGCTGAGGCTCAGCCGTGCAGCGCCCGCATCGCCGAGGGCATCACCACCGGGCAGCGCATCCCCGCGTCGCGGTACTCGGCGATGCGGGCCAGGCACTCCTCGCGCGTCCCCACCACGGCGAAGCGCCGCAAGGCGACGGTGTCCCAGCCGTCGGGCGCGCCCACCTGGGCGCTCAGCCAGCGCCCCTGGCCGGGCTCGGCGTGCAGGGCGGCCAGCTCCCGCCGCAGGGCGTCGAGCCGTGCCATGGCGTCATCCGTGTCGGTGCGGGCGACGAAGAGGTAGCCGTACACGTCCACCGCCGCCGGGTCGCGCCCCGCCGCTCGCGCGCCCTCGGCCACCTGCTCCACGGCCCAGCGCACGTACTCCAGCGGCGCGCCGTAGTTGAGCAGCACGCCGTCGGCCGCCGCGCCCGCCAGCCGCAGGGTGCGCGGCCCCACCGCCGCCAGCAGCAGGGGCACCCGCCACCACGCCGCCGAGCGCTCGCCGGGCGGCCCGATCTCCGCCGACCAGCGCCGCCCGCGATGGCTGACCGCCTCGCCGCGGAGCAGCCGCCTGCAGATCGCCACCGCATCCTCGACCGCCGCCTGCGATTCCTCCCAGGACAGCCCGAGCCCGTGCTCGACGGCGGCGCGCTCGCCCCGCCCGAGGCCGAGCAGCGCCCGTCCCGGCGCCAGGCGGTCGAGGGTCGCCGCCCCGCGCGCCAGGGCCACCGGGTGCCGGTCCCAGACCCCGGCGACGCCGGGCCCGCAGCGGACCTGCTGCGTCGCCCCGAGCACCGCGGCGGCGGCGACGAAGGCGTCCACCTCCAGGCCGCTCTCGCCGACCAGGACCGCCTCGTAGCCGAGCCGCTCCGCCTCGACGGCGGCGCCGACCACGCCGTCCAGCGAGAGCCGGCCGGTGGCCAGCGCGAACCGCTCGCTCACCGGCGTGGCGAGGCGGGGATGGGGCGCAGCATCAGCGGGGCATGATACGAACGATGAGCCGCGACCCCAGGACGGCCCTGCTCGCCTGCGCCGCCGCCGAGGGCGACGTGGCCGAGGCCGCCCTCTGGCTGGCCGCCGAGGACAACCCCGGCCTCGACCCTGCACCCTGGCTGGCACAGCTCGACGAGCTTGCCGAGGAGCTGCGGGCGCGGGTGGGCGGCGACGGCGTGCCGCCCTTCCTGGCCGTCCCCGTCATCGCCGGGCTGCTCCGCGACCGGCTGCGCCTGCGCGGCGCGGGCGGCGGCGACCCCCAGGCGCACTACCTGCACAGCGTCATGGACCGCGGCGCCGGCATCCCCATCGCCTGCGGAGCGCTGTGGATCGCCGTCGGCCGCCGGGCCGGCATCCCCGTCGAGGGCATCGGGCTTCCCGGGCACTTCGTGGTCCGCGTCGGTGCCACCCTCGTCGACGCCTTCAGCGGCGGCGAGCCGCTCGACCAGGAGTCGGCGCGGCAGCTGGTCAGCGGCGTGGCCGGCACCGACGTGGCCGAGCTCGACCCGGCCTGGCTCCGGCCGGCCAGCGTTCGCGCCATCCTGGCGCGGATGTCGCGCAACCTGCGCGGCTGCCACGCGGCGCGCGAGGACTGGGCGCGGGCGCTGCTGGCCGCGGACCGTTGCGTCGCGCTGCAACCCGACTCGCCGGCCGAGCTGCGCGACCGGGGGCTGCTGCGCTGGCGCGTCGGCCAGGCCTCGGGGGCGCTCAGCGACCTCACCGCCTACCTCGACGGCGCCGCGGACGCCTCCGACGCCGCCGAGGTGCGCGACGTGGTCGGGCGGCTGCGCGCCTTCCTCAACTGATGGGCCCGGGCATCCTCGGGCTGGTGGGCGTGCTCCTCGCCCTGGTGGGCGCGGCGATGATGCTGTTCCCGCGGCCGCTGTCGTTCCTGCTGCGTCTCCTGGGGGTGCGCTGGCAGCCGCACGAGGCGAGCCGGGTGGCGGCGTGGGGGCTGGTCGGGATCGGGCTCGTCGTGGTGGTGCTGACCCGCGCCGTGCGCTGACGCCGGTTGGCGCGTGCTCAGCCGCCGATCAGCAGCGCCAGCAGCCAGACGAGGCCGACGACGACCAGCACCGCGAAGGGCATCACCGCGAAGACGACGAAGGAGAAGACCAGGCGCTCGTCGTCGACCGCCTCCGGCTTGCGGGCGCGCAGCCGGACGTCGCGCAGGTACCAGAGCAGGCCGCCGACGATGAAGCCGAGGAGCAGGAAGAGGATCCCGGCCAGCGCGCTCACGGCGCGGATCTGCTGGGGCGCCAGGGTGAAGCGCCAGATGGCGCCGAAGCTCACGGCCAGCAGGCCGCAGGAGATGAAGCGCAGCAGCACCCCGACGGCGCCGCGCCGTGGGGGCGCGGTGGTCTCGGGGGTGGCGGTCTGCTGGGCGGGGCTCATGGCGGCGGTGGCGAGTATAGGTGCGCGGCTAGACTCCCTCCCGCCGCCCCGCCTCTCCCGGAGGATCCCCCATGCCCGTCGCCGCCGGCGACACCCTGCCCACCTTCGACCTCGCCACCGGTGGCGGGGGCCGCCTGCGCTCCGCCGACCTGAAGGGGAAGCGCACCGTCCTCTACTTCTATCCCAAGGACGACACCACGGGCTGCACGCTGGAGGCGCGCGAGTTCACCAGGCTGCTCCCGCAGTTCCGCAAGAAAGGCGTGGACGTGTACGGCGTCTCGCCGGACGGCGAGAAGTCGCACGACCGCTTCACCGCCAAATGCGACATCGGCTTTCCGCTCGTCTCCGACCCGGAGCGCTCCCTCTGCGAGGCGTTCGGGGTGTGGGTGGAGAAGTCGATGTACGGTCGCAAGTACATGGGGGTGGAGCGCTCGACGTTCCTCGTCGGCGCCGACGGTCGCGTCGAGAAGGCGTGGCGCAAGGTGAAACCGTCGGGGCATGCGGCCGAGGTGCTGGCAGCGCTGTAGCAGCGCGCGGCGCGCGGGATTGTGCGCGCAGCGGCCCTGTGTTAGGTTTCGCGCCACGGGGACGGCGACCCGGGACGCGAGGAGATGAGCCATGCGGCGGGCGGCGGTGCTTCTCGGACTTGCCGCGGTGATCGCGGCGTTGGGCGGTGCGGTGGTGTCCGCCGGTCAGTCGCCGGTGTTCATCGACACACCCAAGGTCACCCTGAGCGCCGTGGGCGGTGGTGGCTGGACGGCGTCTCTGGACTTCACCAACCTCACCAACGCCTCGGTCAAGGTCACCGCAGCGACTCCGGGCGCGCACAACACGCAATGCACGCTCGGGGTGAAGCCGCAGCAGCTTCCGCCGGCGCAGCACTCGGCTGTCACCGTCACCGTGCCGGCGGCATGCGACGTGGGCGCCGACGGCATCACCTTCACCGTCAGGGCCGGGAGCGCGAGCTTCACCATCATCGCGTCGAACCCCGACGCCGGCGCGCCGGATTGGCTCGCGCTCTGGGCGTTCGCCGGCGCCTTTGCGGCCGCGCTCCTCCTCTCCGTCATCCTGCTCGTGGTCCTCGGCTGCGCGCCGTGGAGAGAGCTGAAGGGCCTCGAGAAGACGTGGAGCTTCAGCGAGAGCTGGGTGAGCAACATCACCATCGTCGGCGGCCTGGTCACGGGAGTCTTCGGCTCGTCGAGTGTCGTCAAGGCGCTGGGATCGGGTGCCGACAGCGCCGTCGCACTGGCGACCGTCGGCGCCGCGATCGCCGCCGCGCTGATCGCCGCCGGTGGCATCCTCGTGCTCGCCACCAAGCGCGAGGGCGAGATCACCGCCGGCGGCCTGCTGGCGGCCTGCTCGCTCACCGCCGCGGGAGCCGCGGGCGAGCTGTACGCCGTGTTCGACAGTGGACGCTTCCTCTCCCTCGGCGGATGGCAGGACCGTCTCGTCTACCCGCTCGCCGTGGCGCTGGCGCTGCTCGGCGTCTACGTGGTGCGCGCGATGATCGAGACGTTGACCGAGGGGAAGAAGGACCCGGCCCCACCGCAGGAGTCCGACATGCTCACGGCGGCGGACCGCATCGTCGCCGCACTGCGCGCCCTGCAACCCGAGGGACAACGGAGCGTCTTCGACGACGCGTTGCGAGAGACGAGCGCATTCGCGTTCCGCCGTCCGCCGGATGAGGGCGGCGCGGTCGAAGCGGCGGCGCCGGTGGTGACGAGGCGGCGCCGCACGGCGCTCCTCTGATCGGAGTCCGGACCGCTGCTCGGCAGCGCGCACTCCGTCAGTGCGCGCCCGTCTCCGGCTCGGTGGTGATACGGGCCTGCCAGATGCTCGCCCCCGCGACGTAGACGGTCGCCTCACCGCCGTCGGCGAGTCGCACCGGGACCGCCCAGGCGATCCGTGCGGGGGCGCCGTCGTAGCTCAGCACCGGCTCACCGGTGACCTGCACCCCGTCCGCGCTGCCGGCCGCCATGTCCCTGACGCGTCGGGAGTCGAGCCACGAGTCCGCGGCCGGACGCGCGCCGGGCGGGAACGCCGAAGCGGCCTGGAAGCGCAGGTCCGCGGTGACGCGCACGAAGCCGGCGAGGCGGTCGCCGCGCGTCACCGGGACGAACCACGATTCGACGCTGCCGTCGGGATGGTGCACCGGCAGGGCTGGGCCGACGTCGCCGCCGTCGAGGTCGGGCGCCATCCCCCCGTCCAGCGCGGCGCGCGCCACGTCGCGCGCCGCACCGGCATCGGGGGATGGCCTGTCGCTCACACCAGGGCGACCTGTGCGGTGAAGGCGCGCCGGTACGTCTGCGTCGCGAAGTTCTCCCAGCGCGTGATCACACCGGCGTTGGGCGGCCACGGGTCGTACACCAGCAGGCCCTCGAAGTTGAGCGCGGGAACGGTGCTGATCACCTGGTCGAAGCCGGCCACCGTGCGCGAGTGGCCGGGGATGAAGCTGATCAGCGGACGGTTGGCGTCGATCTCCGTACTGTAGGTGGCGAATGGGGGAGTGGTGAGCATCGTCGCGCTGAGCGCATCGGCGGTCAGCGCCTGCAGCGCCGCGGCGACGTCGCCGTCGCGCGAGTACGGCAGCCCGCTGGGGTTCTGCAGCGTGCCCAGGCCCAGCCTGTCCGCGATGCGGGTCTGCGTGTAGCCGTAGCGGTAGAAGTCGAGCACCATCTGCACGCTGGCGGCGACGCACCACACGCTGGTCTCCTGCCCGCGCACCTCGTAGCAGACGTGGTGGTCGGCATCGCGCGTGCTGAAGTGCAGGTCGCGTGTGAGCACGAGCGTGTAGCGCGGGATGATCCCGCCCCACCGCGCCGGTGCGATCAGGTGCGGCGAGACGAGCGCTGCGCCGCCGCCACCGCCGGTTGCCTGCGCGTGGAGAGACGCCAGCACCTCGTTGGTCTCGTGGAAGTGGCGCTCGCGCCGGGAGCGGTCCTCGTCGTCGAGCTCGTCGAGCCACGACCACCGCTCGAAGTCGGAGGGCGGCTCGTCAGCCGGCCGCTGGCGCTGCTCCGGGACCTGCGCCCAGGTGCCGACCTCGAGCATGAGCACCTCGCGGCCGCCGGAGAGGAGCTGGACGGCCAGCTTGGGGAAGCTGAATGCGACCAGGCGCGCCTCGTCCACGTCGCGCACCCCGTGGCGTTCCGCCGCCGCCTCGCGGGCTGCGGCGACGAGCCGGGCACCCTGCCAATCGGCGCCCTGGCCGATGGCGAGCAGCGGCGCGCCGAGGCTCGGGTGGTCGGCCACGTCGACGTAGCCCAGCGGGAGGCCGCCGCGCTCCAGGCGCATGCGGTGGAACAGCACCTCCCCGTTGACGTCGTGGACCGCTGTCCCGGGTGCCTGGAGCACCGAGCCGTCGAGCTCGGCATGGCCGAGGCCGCCCGCGCTCACCAGTCCGTTGAGATGCGCGACCGCAGCCGCGGTTCCACGCGCCGTCGAGGTCTGACGTTCTGCCATGTCCGCCACCGCCAATGGATCGGCCGGCTCCGGCCGAAGGTCGCGCAATCATTGCGCTCTGCGGGGCGGCTGTCCAGTGCCGCGTGGCGGCGACGCGCCTGTCAGCTGGGGAGCTTGCGGACCGGGTCGCCGGGACGGATGGTGCCACCGCAAACGACGCGGGCGTTGGCGCCGCGCAGCCGCAGCGATCGTCCGACCGGCGAGTTGACGAACCGCTGCGCGTCGACGCCGAAGCGCTGCACGAACTTGGCGCAGCCGGTGTGCGGCGGCTCGGTGAGCTCGACCACCGCCTCCTCCCCGATGGCGATGCGGGTGCCGGGCGGGAGGTTGGCCTCGCTGATGTCGAGGTCGACGTAGAGCTGGTCGCCGGCCAGGGGGATGCGCTCCGGGTCGACGGCGACCAGCGCCGCGAAGCGGACGTTCATCACCGTCAGCTGGCGCTCGGGGTCGGGGCGGCCCTCGGGGTGGAGGCGGTTGTGCCGGCGGCCCCAGCTGTCGCCCCGGAGCCCCTCGGCGGGGTCGAGGACGGCCTCGGCGAGCACCTCGCGCTCCTCGACCTCCGGGCGGCGGACCACCAGGGCGAGGCTGCCGAGCTCCGCCGGAGCGGCGCGGACGTGGTCGAGCGCGGCCTCCATCTCGGCGACGGTGCGCTGGCCGGCCTCTTCGGCGACGCCCTCCATGCGAGGAGCATAGAGGGGGACGGCCCGCGCGCGCCAAGGACGGGCGCCGCGTGCACGCGGCCATAATCGGGGCCATGCAGAACCGCACCCTCGGCTCCACCCCGGTCCAGGTGTCGGCGATCGGCTTCGGGGGCTGGGTCCTCGGCACCTCCTGGTGGGGCACGCTCACCGAGGAGGAGGGGAGGGCGCTGGTCCGGCGCGCGCTCGACCGCGGCATCACCTTCTTCGACACCGCCGACTCCTACGGCGACGACGGCGTCAGCGAGACCCTGCTCGCCGGCGCGCTGGCCGGCCTGCCCCGCGACTCCTACCTGCTCGGCACCAAGTTCGGCTACGACATCACCCTGCCGCGCAGCGCACACACCCACAGCGAGCGCCCGCAGCGCTGGGACGGCCAGTTCATCCGCAACGCGTGCGAGGCGTCCCTGCGGCGGCTGGGCACCGACGTCATCGACGTCTACGAGATGCACAACCCGCGCATGGACGCCGTCGACTCCGACGAGGCTTTCGCCACGCTGCAATCGTTGCAGGACGAGGGCAAGATCCGCGTCTACGGCGTGGCCCTGGGCCCGGCGATCGGCTGGGAGGCGGAGGGCGTCAAGGCGCTGCGCGAGCGCCGCGTCCAGGTGCTGCAGACCGTGTACAACATGCTCGAGCAGGACCCCGGGCGCCGCTTCCTCGAGGAGGCCGCCGCGGTCGGCGCGGGCGTGCTGGCGCGCGTGCCCCATGCCAGCGGCGCGCTGGAGGGGAAGATCACCAAGGAGACCACCTTCGCCGCCGGCGACCACCGCTCCTTCCGCAACCGGCAGATGCTCGTCGACCTGCTCGACAAGGCCGAGACGCTGCGCTGGCTGCACCAGGACGGGCGGCGCACGGTGGCGCAGCTGGCCCTGCAGTACGCCATCGCGCAGCCGGGCATCAGCAGCGTGCTGCCCACCATGACCTCGATCGAGCAGCTCGACGAGTTCACCGGCGCCGTCGACGCCCCGCCGCTCACGGCGGACGAGCTGCAGCGCATCGACGCGCTCTACGCCGACAACTTCGGCGTCGAGCGTCGCGAGTACGCGCGGCGCTGACGCCGACGCGCGCGGGGGCACGGTCGCCCGAGACGGCTGACGGCGTCCTCGCCGAGCTCCTCGAACGGCGCCTCCTCTTCGTCGCTGGCAAGGGCGGGACGGGCAAGTCGACGCTGGCTGGAGCGCTGGCGCTGGTGGCGGCGCGCCAGGACAAGCGCGTCCTCTGCATCGACATCGACGCCAAGGGCGACCTCGCCGGCGCGCTCGGCTCACCGCCTGTTGGCTTCCAGCCGCGGCCGGTGCAGCCGGGGGTGCACGTGCTGCAGCTGATCCCCGAGGAGTCGCTGCAGGAATACCTGCAGATCTACTACAAGGTGCCGCGCTTCGCCCGGATGACGCCGCTGGCGCGCGTCTTCGACTTCGTCGCCACCGGCGTGCCCGGGGCGCGGGAGATGCTGGTGATCGGCAAGATCGCCTTCGAGGAGAAGCGCCGCGAGCGCGACGGCACCCCGGCCTGGGACCTGATCATCGTCGACGCCGCCGCCACCGGCCACTTCCTGCCGCAGATCCGCGCCGCGCGCGCCATGCTCGATCTGGTCAAGGGTGGCATGATCCGCTCGCAGGTGGAGTGGATCGACGCCATCCTCAGCGATCCCCAGCGAACGCTGCTCACGGTGTGCGCGCTGCCGGAGGAGATGCCGGTGGTGGAGGCGCTGGAGCTGAGCGAGAAGGCCCGCCGCGAGACGCGCATCCGCGTCGGAGCATGCTTCCTCAACCGCACCATCCCCGTGGTGCTGACTCCCAGGCAGCGCAGGGTGCTGGAGTCGATGGGCGCGCCGGAGCACGTCGACGCGCTGAGCGAGCGCTTCGGCGGCGACGTCGGTGCGGTGGTGCAGGGCGCGCGGCTGTCGCAGCGCCTCCACGACAACGGCGCGGCGCATGCCAAGCGCCTGCGCGCGGGCATCGGGGCGCCGGTCGTGGAGGTGCCGCTGCAGGTCGAGGCGCGCCCGGGCCTGGCGACCACGCGCGCGGTGGCGTCGGCGCTGATGCGCGGCGAGGCCTCGCTGTCGTGAGCGCCGCCGCCGAGCAGCCGCTCGACCTCGCGGCGCGTCTCGCCGAGCGCGAGGTGGTGGTCTGCGCCGGCAGCGGCGGGGTCGGCAAGACGACGATCAGCGCCGCGCTGGGCGTGGCCATGGTGGCGGAGCAGGACCGCCGCGTGCTCGTGCTCACCGTCGACCCGGCGCGGCGGCTGGCCACCGCGCTCGGTCTCGAGAGCGTCGGCAGCGAGCCCTCCCGGGTGCCCGCGGCGCAGCTCAAGAAGGCGCTCGGCGCCGCCCCCAAGGGCGAGCTGGTTTGTGCCATGCTCGACCAGAAGTCGACGTGGGACCGGCTGGTCGCGCGCCTGTCGCCGGATCGCGCGACCGCCGACCGCATCTACCGCAACCCCTTCTACCAGGGCATCAGCGAGGCCTTCGTCGGCTCGCACGAGTACATGGCCATGGAGGCGCTGTACGAGCTGCACACGCAGCGCGAGTACGACACCCTGATCATCGACACGCCGCCGTCGCGCAACGCCCTCGACTTCCTGGAGGCGCCCACCCGCCTCAACGACTTCGTGGGCGCGCGGCTGCTCGCCTGGCTGGCCGCGCCGACGCGGATGGGCTTCCGCGCCATGGGCTTCGCCGCCGGGCCCTTCATGCGCATGGCCGACCGCCTGCTCGGCACCGACGTCCTGGAGGACCTCTCCTCGTTCGTGCGCGACCTGCAGCTGCTCTACGGCGGCGTGCAGAAGCAGGCGCGCGAGGTGTACCGCCTGCTGCGCGCGCCCGCCACCGGCTTCGTGGTGGTGACGACGCTGGAGCCCGCCCCCTTCGCCGAGGCCGAGTTCTTCTGCTCCAAGCTGCACGAGTTCTCCATGCCGCTGCGTGCCCTGGTGGTCAACCGGGTGCTGCCGGACGCGCTGCGCGAGCGCGAGGCCGTCGCCGCGGCCGCAGCCCTCGCCGACGCGTCGAGCGCGGCCAGGATCCTCGGCGAGGAGCTCGGCGAGAAGGTCACCGCCGACACGCCCAAGCGCATCGCCGAGGCGTTCACCCTGCTCAGCCGGCTGGCCGAGCGCGACACCCGTCAGGTGGCGCGGCTGGCCCGGCTGGGACGCGTCCCGCTGGCGCGGCTGCCGCTGGTCGACCACGACATCTCCGACCTCGAAGGGCTCTCGCTCATGGCGGCGGGACTTCGCGGCCGGGCGACGGTGTAGCCCCTCCGGCGTCGGGCTCGCCGCGCTCCCAGCCGCGGCAGCGCAGCACGGGCAGTCGCGGGTAGCGGTCGAAGGCGGGATCCGTCGCCGACAGCCGGCACATCCAGAACGTCGAGCGCGCGCCCCGCACCGGCCCGGCGTGGCGGCAGGTTGCGCAGAGCCCGGGGTCGGGCGTCATCGCGCCAGGTGGGTCACCGTGGCGCCGCCCTCGCCGCGCGCCGCCAGCAGCGGGGTGCGGCCGAGGACGATGACCGAGCAGTCGCCGCCGCCCTCGCGGGCCACCTGGTCGGCAAGGCCGGGATGGGTGGTCGTGATCACCACCTGGTTGGTTTCTGACAGGCTGAGCAGGAACTCGACGGCCGCGCGGCGCCGGGTGGGGTCGGCGGTGAGCAGCGGGTCGTCGAGCAGCAGCGGCGCAGGTTCACCGGCGTCGCCGAGCACCTCGGTGAGGGCGAGGCGCAGCAGCAGCGACACCTGGTCGCGGGTCCCGTGCGACACCAGGTCGAGCGGCACCAGCTCGGGCCGCTCGGCGCAGTGCAGCGACACGGCGAAGCGCTCGGCGTCGACGTCGACGGCGTCGTAGCGCGACTCGGTGAGCAGCGCCAGCCGCGCGCCCACCGACGCCGCCAGTCGCGGCGCCACGTCGCGGTGCACGCGGCGCGCCGCCTCCTCGATCATGGCGCCGGCGCGGCGCAGCGCCTCGAGCTGGTGCAGGCAGCGCTCGCGAATCGCCAGCGCCGCGGCGCGCTCGTCCTCCAGGTCGGCCACCGCGGGGAGGCCGTCGAGCAATCCGGCGAGACGCTCGCGCAGCCCGGCGGCCTCGCCGCGCGCGGCGGCGGCCGCGTGGCGCGCCGTCTCAACGGTGTTCTCCAGGCGCTGCAGCGCGGCGGCGTCGAGCGGCTCGGCGGCATCCGCGTGGCCCGGGTCGCCGCCCCGGCGGCGCAGGTCCTCGGCGAACTGGGCCTGCCGGCGGTCGAGCACCCCGGCGTCGGCGCCGAGCACCGCGATGCGGCGGCGCACCTCGGCCAGCCGCGCGGCGGTGGCCTCCAGCTGGCGGCGGGTCGAGCACGCCTGGCGGAAGTGGGCGGCGGCGCGCACCGGGTCGGGGTCGGGCTCCAGCCCGGCCACCTCCAGGTACTGGGCCATCTCCGCCTCCAGGGCGGCGCGGGTGGCGGCACGCTCCTCGGCCTCCAGGCGGGCCGCACGACCGCCCTCCTCCTCGCGGGCGAGACGGCCGTCCTCCTGCTCCAGCTCGGCGACGCGGCGGCGGGCGGAGGCGGCGTCCTCCACCGCGTTGAGGGCGGCCCGGGCACGGGCCAGCAACCCCATGGCGGTGGTCTGCAGCAGCGGCGAGTCGTCGGAGCCGACCGGCACCGGGATCGAGGCAGCCAGGGTGAGGCAGCGCTGGGCGAGGTCGGCGGCATGCGCCGTGGCCGCCTCCAGCTCCTCGCGGCCCGTCTCGACGAGCAGCTCCTGGCGCTGCAGGTCGGCGTGGAGGGCGCGCAGGTCGCCGAGGCGGCGCGAGGCGCGGTGCAGGCCCGCGGGGCTGAGGTCCATGCCCGGGCAGCGCCGGGCCAGCTCTCGGCGTGCGTCGGCGGCGGGGCCGTGGCCGCGGCGTCCGGCGGCGACCACCGCCGCCGCAGCCAGCAGGGCGAGCACCGCGGCCACCACGCCGACCTCGCGCCGCCCGGCCGCCACGCAGGCCGCCGCCAGCCCTGCGCCGACGAGCGCCACCATCGCGGCAACCGGTCCAAGGCGGCGGACCTCGGTGGGACGCGACGCGGTCTCGACGAGGTCGGCGACCAGCTCCGCGCTGCCCACCGGGACAGCACCGAGCCCGGTCCCGGCGATCTCCTGTCGGAGCGCCGCGCTGCGCGCCTGGGCCGCCTGCACCGACGCGGCGCGCTTCTCGACGCCGCCGGCGGCGGCGACCTCCCCGGCGAGGCGCTGCACCTCGTCCAGCGCGGCCTCCGGGACGCGTGGTGCCAGGCCCAGGGCGCGGAGCGCGGTGAAGATCTCCAGCCGGCGCTTCTCGATGGCCTCGAGCCGCTGCTCCGCCTCGCTCCAGCGCGCCGCCGCCTGGCGGTCGAGCGCCTGCGCCTGGGCCAGCTCCCCGGCCACGGCGATGACGCGCTCCTCCAGCTCCAGCGGGAAGGCGGCGTAGCCGGACCACCCGGCCACCACCTCGTCGAGCCGCCGCTCCTCCTCCAGCGCGTCGGCGAGCTCACGCCGCTGCGCGGTGATCGCGGCGAGCCGCCCCACCAGCCAGGCCCGCTCGCACTCCGCCTGGCGCCGCTCGGCCTCGGCGGCCAGCTCCTCCAGGTGTCGCAGACGGTCCTGCTCGCGCCCGACCGCGTCGGTGCGCCGCCTGGCCGCCTCCAGCTCGGCTTCGACCTGGCGCAGCCGCGCGGTGGCCTGGCCCAAAGGCGTCCCGCCGCGACGCTCCGTGCCCACCCGGGCCTCGGCTGCGCGCAGCCGCGCCAGCGCCTCGGCAGCGGTCGCCTGTGACGCGGAGTCGGCGAGCCGCTCGACCGCCTCCTGCAGGCGGTCGGCCCGTGAGGTGACGGTGTCGGGCGCGTCCAGCCGCAGGCTGTCCTCGCCGATGCAGGCGGTGGCGCAGAAGACAGCCTCGTCGACGCCGAGGTGCACGCGTCCCGGCACCACCGCCCGACCCACGCGCAGCTGGTCGGTGACGTCCCCGCCACCCAGCTCGACCACCTGCACGGACTGCGCCCGCCGGCCCAGGCCGCGGGCGACCCGGAAGCGCCGCCCGTCGGCGAGCGCGTAGGTGAGCGCCAGCCCGTACTGCTCGCCCTTCCAGGGAGTCCAGCGCGCCCACTCGCTGCGCTCCACCGCCCGCCCCTGGCTGCCCGCGTCGAGCCCGTAGAGCGCGGCGCGCACGGCCCGGTGCAGCGTCGACTTGCCCGCCTCGTTCTCGCCCAGCAGCACCGTGACCCGCGGGGCGAAGTCGACGCGGACGTCGCGAAGCCGGCCGAAGCCGAGGATCTCGACGCTCTCCAGCCTCATCGCAGGCCCACCTCCACGCCGCCGAGCGCCTGCAGCCCGTAGCGCAGCGCGTCGCCGAGCACCGCCTGTTCGCGGGCGTCGCCCTCCGCCGCGTGGAGCGCGTCGAGCACCGCTCGGGTGAAGGCGCCGCGCGCCGTGGGGTCGACCGCAGCCGCCGCGAGATCGAGCACCGGGTCGGTGAGGTCGCGCGCCTGCACCACGGCGGCGCCGGTGGAGTCGCGCGC
>Ga0070741_10002358_pt1 | contig 51394 bp, 76 predicted proteins | sample Coa_R1_4_FD_66440 | JGI IMG/M metagenome (GOLD analysis project Ga0070741, IMG submission 66440) | Surface soil microbial communities from Centralia Pennsylvania, which are recovering from an underground coalmine fire - Coalmine... | ecosystem: Environmental > Terrestrial > Soil > Unclassified ... | reverse complement strand
CCACACCCGGCGCACCATGCCGCGCAGGCCCACGCGCAGCTCATCGCCAAAGCCGACGACGGCCTTGGCCGTTACGCCAGCCGCTTCGAGCGCGGTTTGGAATCCCCCTTTTTCCAGGCCGTCTGTCGCTTTTCGTCGGCCTGGACATGGATGGGGCGGGGGACTTTCGGTCCACAGCGCAGGCGATCCAAGAGCCCATAGACGCCGCCCATGGTGTACTCCACGCCGTACTCGGTGGCGATCCAGTCGCGAATCTCCCCGGCGGTGCGGAAGCGCCCGCTGGCGACCTCGGTCGCGACCGCCTCCTGCTGCTCGGCGGTGAGGAAGGCCGGCAGCCCCCTGCCGCCCATGCGATGGCGCTGCACTTCGGCGAGGCCGCCCCGGCGGTACCAGGCGACCCAGCGTTGGACCGAGCGGTAGTCGGTGCCCACGGCCTCCGCCACCTGGTCCATGCGCCAGCCGCAGCGGAGGAGCCAGAGGGCCTGGAGCCGCATCCGCACCCACCGATCCTGGGCCCGCTGGTAGGCCGCCTTGAGGGCTACCGCCGTATCTTCTGCCCGCCACTCGATCACAAAAGGTCGCCCGAGAATGGTTCCTCGCCTCCGTCCGTAGTCCGTTTTACTTTACGATAACTGCGGTCGGGGTCGGTATTAGGAGCGCGGTCCCATCCCCGAGCGAGACCGACCCGACGTAGCGGAAGCCCTGCTGTCCCATCTTGGTGAGCATCTCGCTCGCCGAGATGGCCGGGATATGGGTCTCCGAGACCAGCGTCGCCCGGTACTCGTAGGAGGGGCCTCGCCAGCCGTCGCGCGAGGGGGCGGCCATTAGCTCGCCTCCACCGCTGCGGCGCTCGTCTCGGCGCGGTAGTGCCTGAAGGCAAGACGGCGCGCGTCGCTCTGACTCTCGAAGCAATCGACGCCGAGGGTGCAGAGGTCGTCACCTCTGGGGCGTTTCGGGAGGCGGTACTGCCCGGGGATCCCGGTCTCGTAGGCCACCTCTGGCCCGTACTCCCGGCCCCGGACCACGAACAGCGTGGTGCCCTGCGCCCGCGCCATCTATGCCACCCCCTCGGCCTCGGCGGCCTCTAGCTCTGCGAGGTCCACGCCCTCCCGCTCGGCGACCGTCGCCAATCCGGCGGCGAGGGTTTCCCTGATCACGTCTGACATCGAGATGTGGCGATGCGGAACCTGCGCCGCCTGGTGGCGCCGAATGACGTTCAGCTTCCGCACGAGCCGCTTGTCGAGCACAGCCGAGACGGTCTGGAACTCGCCGGTCTCCGATGGCGGCATCCGCGCCTCCATAGCCAAGATGGCAGCATCATATACAATCGGGCAAGCAACCGTCAATACCTTGTTTATGCGGTAGTAAATTCGTGGAGGCGCCGGCGATGGCATGAGGGTGAAGGGCGATGGAGACGCGCGACAGACTGCGCGCCTTCATACGCAGTTCGGGGATGAGTCAGGCTGCTCTGGCCCGGAAGTTAGGGGAGGACCCGATGTGGGTAAGCAACCGGCTTCGTGGGCACAGCCAAATCCTCGCGGATGAGGTTCCCATGCTGGCCGCTGCATTGGGTGTCAAGGCTTGCGCCTTCGTTGATCAGGAAGAGTTTGAGCGCGCCCTGTCCCCGGCCTATTACTCAAAGCCTCTCGGTGAGGTCGAGCCGCGGCCGATCCCCTCGCGCGAGGACCGCGAGGCCCCGGAGCCGCCCGCGCGCCCGACCGGCGGCCAGGAGGTGACGGCCTTGGTTCCTTCTGAAGCCGACCTCGTAGCACGGGAGCTCGTCGCTGGTTGGGACCAACTTCCGGAACGCGAGCGGCGGTTTCTACGTGGCTTGGCGGCGCTCCGCCGCGAATACCGAGAAGGAGACGACGATGAAGGATGAGCCGCCCCTGGTGCTCTATCGCCAGATCGGGAAAGCCGTGGCGAGCAGCACGGAGCGCTTGGAGGTTCGGGTGCGAGCGGAGAACGATCAGCGCTTTGCCGCGGTCGATGAACGGATCAGCAAGCTGGAGGCCCTCGTCGACCTCTCGGATCGCCAGCGGTATCTCCGCGACCACGAGCTGCACGACGTCGCCTACGAAGCCATGACGACCGGCGACGACGAGCCCCTCTATGGGTGGGGGCGGGAGCGGGGGCTCACGAGGCCCCAGACGAAGGCGATCGCCGAGGAATACCTGAGAGCCGCTGGGTTCTAGGGAGGCAAAATGTTCGACGAGCAGCCGCGAGTCGATGGCCAGCCGCGAATCTTCATGCTCGCGCTTGCAGGTGTCGTCGCCGTTGCGTTGATCTTGGTATTTGCTCTGGACTTCCGGCCGAAAGAAGCGACCGTTCCTTCGTCGGCTACCGCTTCGACCGCCGTCTCTCAGCCCGAATTCCTGTCGAACCGCGTGGCGTGCATCTCGAAGGATCTCTTCGACCAGGCGATCAGCGCTGTGTCCCAGCACGATCAGAAGGGATTCGACTACCTGATGGGGCGCGGCTGCATCATCCCGAAGACGGGGACAGAGGTTTCCGTACTCGATAGCGGCTTCGGCTGGCTCCGCGTGCGGGCGTATGCGAGTACTGGCGACGCCGTGGAGCTGTGGACGACGCGCGAGGCGATCAAGGGCTATCAGCCGTAATGGGCTCTCTGTCCTCAGAGACCGAGCGCCGCGAGAAGGGCGCGGCTCGGCGTTCCATGGGGACGTGGGTCTGGAGATGAGGTGATTGTGGTCTCGTATAACACCCCGTGAACGAGAGAGTTCGTCGCCCCAAGGGCTCCGGCTCGATCGTGTTCCAGGCGAAGGAGAATCGGTACCGCGGTGCCGTCATCCGGAACGGCGAGTATTACCGGGTCTACGCGGCGACCGAAGCCGAGTGCGAGAAGCGACTCGCTCATCTGATCGCGGATCTGGAGCGGGACATCAAGCCGCGGAAGCGCGGGCCCGATACCGTCGAGTCGTTCCTGACCGCATGGCTGCGCGACCGGATCAAGCCGCACCGGGAGCCGAAGACCTATCGGACCCACGAGTCCTACGTCCGCCGCTACATCATCCCATCCCTCGGGAAAAAGGCGCTCACCCAACTCTCCATCTCGGATGTGCAGCGGTTCGTCAATGACCTCATGACGACGACCGGCCGGTATAAGAAGCCGTTGGCTCCTCGAACCATCGTCCAGATCCGAGCGATCCTCCGGGCTGCCCTGAACGACGCAATCCGCGAGGAGAAGATCACGCACAATCCGGCAGCCCTGGTCCGCCCACCGCGCACCCGTCGCTACCGGGCGACGGCGCTTTCGCCCGAACAGGCGCGTGGGTTTCTTCGGGTAGTCCGCGGCGACCAGCACGAAGCGATCTTCACCGTCGCCATTGCCTGCGGGTTGCGCATCGGCGAGGTGCTGGCCCTGCGCTGGTACGATCCCGAGGCGCGAGATGGCGACGTCGACCTGGAACGCGGCGTCCTCGTCGTCAACCACGGCCTGGACCGGGTCGACGGAGCCTATGTGCTCAAGGACCCGAAGACCGACGATTCCCAACGTGTCTTGGCGATCCCTCAAGGCGTGATCGACGCGCTTCGTCGGCGCCAGGCTGTTCAGACGGAGGAGCGCGAGCAAGCGGGCGGAGCCTGGAGTGATCGGTTTGGGCTCGTCTTCACGACCCACAGTCGCTACGGATCAGGGAGGCCGATCAACGGCTCCTGGGTGACCCACCGTCTCCAACAGATTCTCGAGATGAACGGCTTGCCCAAGGTTCGGTTCCACGACCTGCGCCATAGCTGTGCTTCGATCCTGATCGCAGAGGGCGCCTCGCTGCAGGACGTGAAGAACCAGCTCGGTCACAGCCAGATCGCGCTCGTCTCGCAGACCTACGGCCACCAGTTCGAGAATGCGCGGCGGGAAACGGCGCGGCGCATGGATCGGGCGCTGTGGGAGTCGGACGGGTCGTGACTATTTGCGTGCGCAAGCAACTACTACCGGGCCGGTATCAAGAGGGGGGACATGGTTACTGGTGCCTATCTCAAGGGAGAATTCAGGCATGAAAGATGGCCCAGGATGGCGCAATCCGCCCCTGGGCGCGTTCTTTTAATCCGTTGGTTGAGGGTTCGAATCCCTCCGGGCCCACCACAACAGAAACCGTTAACAATGGATTGATGAGCGGTAATGATAGGCCGTTTAGCCTTCCCATCAAATACCCGTCACATAACGATACCGGCCCTTGGGGCCGGTATCGTCCCTTATACCGCCCTGGTTGTGGAGAGATACAGTGGAACTGAAGCGGCGAAAGAAAGGAACCGGATCGCTCTACTACCGCCCGGATAGGAAACGGTGGGAGGGGACGCTCCGTGTCGGAGGGCAACCGCGCGTCGTCATGGCTCGCGATCGAGAAACGGCTGAGCGACTGCTCGCGGAGCTCGCTGCCGACGTGTCAGGCGCGGGGCCCATTCGGTCCCGAACCGCTGGTCTCTTGAGTCGGATTGCCGAGCTCGAAGCGGAGCTCGCGTCTGCCAGGGCTGCACTCGAACGGATGCCGGCCCCGCGCATCGCTATACCAGGGACGCAGCGAGATCGAATCATCGCTCGCGACGGGCTCGCCTGTCGCTATTGCGGGGTTGTTGTAGCTCTCGGGGACGTCGTGCTTGATCATGTCGTGCCCTGGTCGAAGGGCGGGCGAAACATCGACAAGAATCTTGTGGTCTGCTGCCGTCCATGCAATTCCGCGAAGGGCGACAAACTGCCACCGGATGAGTGGATGGACAATGAACGACCCCTCTCGCCTCCGATCGAGTGGACCTGGGTTGATTAGTCCCATCCCGAAAGATGCCACAGTACGGAGCCGTCTTTCGGGATCACCTGAGACAAAAGCCCAGTCCCGATGCTTTTCTCCGGGCATGTGGATCAGCAACGAGGGCCAGAAGATCGCGAGCCCGCTTCGGGATGCCGCCCCGCTGCACGGCGGCATGACGGATGTCGGCATGCCGGTCTGGTTCCGGATCGATGGCAACCGTCGAAACGTCGTGCGGCGCGGAATGCGCTGGCTTCTCGCCGACGAGCTGGGGCGCCAGGGCGTGGCGGGCGAGGCGTGGGTGGTCGAGCTCGACGACGGGTCCTTCTGGTGGGCCGTGCGGGACCTTATGTCGGGGAAGCGCTGGCTCGGCGAGCCGGTAGAATCGTCGTAAGCGCAGCCGAGGATGTGGCGACGGAAGTAGCTCTCCGCTCGTCCGGTTGGGGGAGAGCCTGGTAGGCTGCGTGATCGGAGTCGCGGGGCACCGTCCCTAGTGGGCATCGGATTACCGGTGTCGGCGCCCGATCTCCTTGAGGTTGCGCGCTTTCAAACAACCGGCAGAGGCCCCGGGGGACAATCCCCGGGGCCTCAACTTTGCTCATCGTCTGGGTCGCTACTTATAGAGTCATCACGGGCCGCGGATGCGCTCCGTCATCGTCTCAGCGCTCCAGCGGCACGCGGCAGACGACGTACAGGATGCAGCAGTGGGCGCCGCAGGACCCGCAGACCAGGCGACCGGCGGATAGGCGCACGGCGCGATGGCAACAGATACAGCGCTTCATCGGTTACCCCCTCGCCCGCGTGACGAGCTCGTCGATACTCAGGTCGGTCCACACGACGTCGTCGCCGGCGATGGCGATCAGGGTGAGATTGCCGTCCTGCTCCAGGTAGGAGACGCGGTCCATGTTCACGGCGCGGAGCTTCGACTCACCGCGCCGCTCGATTCTCACGGGAAGAATGACGAAGGTCATGGTGGCGCTTCCCTCTCAGCGCCGGGTACAACGCCCCCGGCTGGCCGCTATCGGGCGCTACTCGGCGCCGCGTCCCTCGGCGATCTCGCGCGACAGCTTGATGACCTCGCGGCGCAGGCGGCTCGCCTGAACGCCCGCATGGCGGCCGCGCTGCGCCTCGTAGTGGTCGAGCGATCGCTTGAGGCGCTCCAGGCGCTCGAGCTTCGTCTCGGCGCGGATAGCCTCGCTCATCGGGTGGCCGCCCCAGTCGGCAGGTGCCGCGCGCAGCAGCGGACCGTGTGGGTGCCGTGGTGGTCGGCGTAGGTCCAGCTCTCCGTCGCGGCCGCGGCACAGATCGCCGTGCCGTTGGTCCACTCGCAGCGGCCCAGCACCGGCTTGGCGTCGGCGCGGTCGATGGCCTCGGCCATGGCGGCCGTTTGGATGTGACGGCAGGCGCCGTGGTAGACGAAGCCCGGGCAGGTGCAGGAGTGCTCGACCAGGTTCACGAGGCGGAAGCAGTTACGCTCGGACTTCGAGCCGACGAGCACGACCTCGGGGCTCACATAGATGGCCACCTCGTCGCCGATGACGCGAGCGGGGATGGCGAGGGCTGGTAGACTCGGGGCAGCGGTGGGGGTCTGCACTGGAGGCTCCTTCCGTCAGGCCCGCCGGGTGTTTGCACCACTCGGCGGGCCGCTCTCTTGATAGCAAGATGATAACCGTTTGCTGTGATCCTTGTCAACTGCCTGTCATGTGGTTATCATCACACTATGCCGCACTTGCCAAACCTCAGGAAGATTCGCGAGGCCAAGTTCCTGACCCAGCGCGATCTGGCGATACGTTCAGGGGTCACGGAAGTCACGATCTCGCGGATCGAGACGGGTCGCCACCAGGCGACGTTGACAACGGCCCGGAAGCTCGCCGAGGCCCTGGGTGTCGAGCCGTCGGCCTTGGTCGGTGCTTGATAGTCCGCGCGGAATCCCCTGATGGATAATTGTTTTCGGGAAGAGCTTGCGCGCGACTGGAAGCTCTTTCGCTATCTCGCAGAGCCTCGCCTCGTAGCGTTGGAGCCACCGCCGCTCGACCTATGGATCAGTGTTTGCCTTGTCGAAGACACCCAGCCCGAGATTCTGCGCCTCGACGGGGACCGAGACATCTACATCACTGTCGAAAATTGCCACGCTCACTACCGGGTTGATTACCGGGACCACTTCGGTCCTGGTAGCCGATATGCCTGCCATCTCGTAAGCGCAACGTACACACATCACCAACTGCCACCACGCGAAACGCCTCGCTAGCTCCAGTCGTCCGGTCTTCCCTGGACCTGCTCGCGGTACACCTCGTTGGCGTCGCGCCATGGTGGCGCATCGCTCGTCGCCGTCGGCGCAACCTTGAAGAGCTGGAGCAGCATCGTCCCCATCCCGGGGATCGCGTCCTCGCCGCGATCGTCCACGTGCCAGGTGCGCATCCGACGCCAGGCAAGGAGGTACCCGAGGAAGCGGTCGTCGCGCACGGCCTCCAGGAGCCCGCAGAGGCAGCAGGCGATGGGCTCCTGGCTGCTCTGCTGGATCCGGTAGCAGGTGCACGGGACGCCGAAGCTGTAGGTCCTGCGCCGCTGGCAGCCGCAGTGTTCCAGCTTGCACGGCGAGCTCTGGCCGATCGCGGCGTCGAGGGCCAGCCGTTCTTCGCGCGTGAATTCTTCGCGGATGCTCATTTCGGCAGAATCCGTTCCTGGACTTTGGGCAGGGTCGGCGGTCGCTCGAAGACGCGGGCCACTCGGAGGAAGGCGCGCGAGCAGGCGAGACAGGTCCACTCGCGCTCGCCGGGATCCTGAAAGAGATCCCCGCCGCACGTCGGGCAGCTCCGGAAAGCCCAGCGCGTCATACCTGGCCCCTCGCCGCGGCGAGCTGGCGCGCGAGCTTCGTGCGCTCTCGCTGGCAGGTGAGGAGCTGCTGGCGATCTCGGGCTGCCCGGTCGAGCTCGGCGTCGCACCGTCGCTTGTGCGCCATGAGGTCCGCGATCTGCTCGTCCCGCTCGTCTTTCTCGTTGGCTATCCGGACTAGCTTGTCCAAGAGCTCCGCGGACAGGCGTAGCTCCTCGCGGTCACTCTGGTCCTGGGCGAGGACCAACTGCCGCTCCGCGCGTTCCTCCTGGGCCTGGGCACGCTTGCGGCTTTCCCACTTGTCCCAGATGGTCAGAATGGTCGTCGGGAACGAGAGCAGGCCGACGATGCCGCCGATGGTCGAGAAGTCCATCACTCCCGCTCCTCGGCGAGGTCCCCGCGGATGTCCTCGAGGGCTGCGAGCTCATCGCTCTCCGTCTGCTCGAGGCGCTCGACGCGCCGCCGCAGCTCGCGGATTACGACGGCATCGCGCCGCGCCTGGCCGAGGAAGCCCGTGCCGACGATCTGCTCGATGGTGACCGCGAGCCAGGACGCGCCGAGATTCCACTTCAGGAGGTCGGGATCGGCAACTCCGAACAGCCCCCCGAAGTGCCACCAGAGGAGCGTGCCCACCGTCCACAGCAACAGGAAGGCAGGACGCCGCAGCACGTTCTGCTGGATGACCCAGGAGAGGTGCTCGTACAGCCCGTACTGGTCGCCGGTGAGCGGATCGACGTACACACGCTTCATGGCTTCGGCGATCAGTTCGGCGAATGCACGCCGGGCGCGCAGAAGGTTTTCTGGGCGGCCTGCTCGTCGAACCCCTGCCAGCTCACCGGACTGATGGACTGCTTGATTGTCTGGGGTCCTGGCCCCGGCTGCATGACGCCATAGACGTCGGTATAGAACGTCGTGGGGCCGCTCAGGTTGTTGAAGTAGTTCGGGCCGACGTAGAGGTCGCGGAAGCAGCCGCGGTAGTACGCGTCCGGGGAGAGCGGGTCCGCGGCGGCCTTCCCGTCCGGCCGGGGCTTGGCGTTCTCGGTATAGATCAGGCTCGTGTTGTCCAGCGGATTGCGGGTCGTGATTGGGTCCTCGACCCCCATGGCGAACGTGAGGCCCGCCACGGCCTGCAGCTGGTTCACGCCCATCCCGCCGGGCCCGGTCGGGTCGACGATCTTGAAGAGCCCCTGGCTCCAGATCTCATAGGCGCTGTCACAGCCAAGGGTAGAGAAGTCCTTCGCGCCGCGACGGGGACTATCACAAGTCGACCCGTCCTGAGACGTGAGCCCGGTGTCCACCATGCCCATGACATGGGCCTCCCGGCCGCTGCCGTCGCGGGCGATGTAGTCGTAGTCCATCGAGTGGAACTCGGTGGAATAGCGGGCGACGCCCGAGGTGCCCTGGTGGAAAACCACCCGGTAATCGCCCTGGGGCCGGGTCCCATTCGGGTTGGTGGGGTCGCCATTGTTGACGACGAAGACCTTGAAGCCAGTGTGGGGCTCGTTGTCCCCGATGAGCCCGCCGATGTAGCCGAAGGCCGGCATCGTGTTGTTCGCGTTCGAGGTCCGCGGGTCGTCCCCGTGCTCATGGCCGAACGAGCAGCCGTACTGCGGGTCAATGGGCGGATGCCAGGTGGGGTAGAGCTTCCCGTCCGGGCCCGTCGTCACGTACTGGTCATGCACCCAGCTCGGACACGGCTGGCCAGCGACGGGGATTGGCGACGTCGAGATCGCCGTCGCCGTCGGGGTCGGGGTCGGCGAGCTCGTCGTCGTGGCCGTGCTCGTCTCCGTCGGCGTGGCGCTGTGCGTCGCCGTCGGCGTCATGGTGGCCGTGCGCGTCGGGGTCGACGACGGGGTGACCGTCGCGCTCGCGGCGGGCGTTGCCGTGCTCTGGGCGGTGCCGGTCGCGTTCGGGCCCGAACAGTTGAGGTGCAGGCCAGCCGTATCGTCGGCCAGGTTCGAAAAGAGGCACCCCTCAGGGACCAGAAGCACGCCGCTCCCCGGCGCCATCTGCACGGTCAGGTTGTCGCCGGTGCCCACCTGCTGGGTGAGCGGGGTGGCGTAGGTGAAGCCGACGGACAGAACCGCCAGGATCAAGAGGGACAGGGCGAGTAGTCGCTTCCTCATGCGAGGCTTCCTCCGAACAGGGTTTGCACGTGCGCCTCGATGAGGGCGCGATAGTTCTGACCGGCCGCGTCGGGCCAGAGCGTTGGGCCGCGGTGCCATGCCTGGCACGCGGTGAGGGCATCGCCGTACCGGACCTGCGCGTCGGCGAACCAGGCACAGACGAATTCCACCTGCAGGACGGGCGGCATCATTCCGGCGGTGGCGCCGCGGCCGAAGGTCGACCCGCACCAGCGCTCGAAGTTGACGAGCTCGCCGCCATCGTCCAGGCCGAAGAGGCCATGGCCCGTGCCGTCGGCGTGAACCTGGAAGTTCCGGAAGCCCGATTCCTGGTAGGCGACGGCAGCCACGATACGGGGGTCGACGCCGTAAAGACCGGCGTAAAGACCAATCACGGGGTAGATGGTGTTTAGGTCGAAGAGCAGCTCGGCGGTTGTCGCAAGGGGCGTCGCGGGCACCTGCGGATGTCTACCCGCCGACAGCAGGTGCTCCTGCCAGTACGGGTTTGTGCCGATCTCCACTTCAGCCACACAGGGATCCTGTGCGGACCAGACGCGGTGGGAGCCGACGCCGAGGGAGATCGCGACGTGGGTGGCGGGATCCGGGGAGTCATAGGTGCCGGTCAGGAAGACCAGATCGCCGGGCTGCACCTGGTCCCACGAAATAGGGACGCATGCAGCCCGAATCTGTTCCGCACTGCGTACGCCCTCAAACGGCACTCCGGCCTGCTGGTAGGTGACCAGGACGAAGCCCGAGCAGTCCAGGCCGACGGCAGGATCGGCCGCGCCCCAGAGGTAGGGGACGTTCGCATAGCGAGCGGCGGTGGTGATGAGGTGTTCGGGCAGGCCGGCCATGGGTCGGATCAGCTCCTCGGGATCGCGGGGTTCGCGCCGCTGTAGGGCGCGGCCGCGGCCGGCGCCATGCCGGCGGATGAGAGGCCATGGAACGTAAGGCTCGATTGCCAGGCGGCGTTGGCGCCGTTCAGGAGGGCCTTGATCGGGTCGCGGAAGACGAAGGCGGCGATGGCCAGACCCAGGACGAGCAGGATGAGATGCATCCAGCGGTCCTGGTCCAGCCAGGCGTAGTGCTTCACGTGCTGGGCGATCAGGTTGAGCGCCGCGGCGATCGCCACGACTTCGGGGCCTCCGACCATCGACGATTGGCCGGTCATGGCCTGCGTCACGGTCGGGGCGAAGGCGGTGGCGAGGTTCGACCCCACAGCCAGCCCCACGCCGCCGGCGACCTGGGCACCGGATGGCGTCCCATTGGGACTCGCCAGGCCGGTGTTGGGTCCAGGCATGGGGGCGGGGGGCTGGCTGTGGGAGAGGGGCTGCACGTTAGCTCGCAGCCGGGGCGGGGGTAGGGTCAGGGGCAGTACTCGGGGCGGAGGCCGCCGCGGGAGCCACGGTCGCCGAATCCGCGGTTGGCGCGGGCGGCGAGGGCTGCACGGTCACGGTGTGATTCACCGAGATGGCGCCAAGGGCCGCGTAGGCGCCCGAGCCGCCGAAGCCGAGGGCGAGGCCCGCGAGCATCGCCACCAGCACGAGCTGGGTTGACGAGCCGAAGGCCGCGGCGACGATCACCATGATCACGGCGCCGACGACGGCGCTCGCCATCGGGGCGTTGCGCGTGGGGAGCTGGGGAAAGTTGAACAGCCCCATCTTGAGCTGCTCCACGACGCCGACGGAGATCGGCATGAGCACGAGGGAGAGCACGGCGAGGGCGGCGGGCGAGAGGCCGAGGTCCGAGAGGGCGGAAAGGATCGGGTCCACGAGGTTCCTCCTACGGGGTGAATGGCGCGACGACGACGGTAGGGACGCTCACGAGATGAGACCGCGGACGTAGGCGCTGGCCTCGTAGTCCGCGGCCGAGGCGTTGTGCACCCCGCCGACTCCTCTATGGCAACCGGCGCACAGCCACTCCAGATTCGCGGCGGACTCCACCCAGGCACCCACCTCGTCGGGGTTCGAGACGCCCGGGTAGTCCCGCTCCAGCACGGCCAGGTCGACGGCGTTCAGCAGGGCAAATTCCACGTGCGCGTGGTGGAGTTCGAGGCCGCTCATGACGCCGTCGGACCCGATCACGCACGGCTCGCCCTTGGCGTCGCGGCACTCGTCGAATGTTCCCCGTCGCACGCCCATGGCGCATCGGGCAGTCGCCCGCGTGCGCCGGTGGTAGGCGTCGAAATCCTTGTAGTGCGGGTCCGACTCCCGCGCCGGGTGGGCGGGATACGCGATGCGGTAATGGTGGGACACGTTCACAGGCGCCTGTCTCCGGGCACAAAAAAGGCGGCACCCCCGAAATGGGAGTGCCGCCAAGGGTTTCAGGTACGGCTATGGGACTATGGGCTCTCGCGCTGTGACTAGGATACCAAACCTATTCGATGAGGCGGGCGCGGACCCAAGTAGCCGCGGCGCACGGATTGAAGTAACTCGCGAGGCTGAGCGCCGGTCCGTTCGTCCCATCGGGCTTTGCCTTCACGGCGACAGGATCGCCCACCGTCGTGCCGTCGCCGTTCTTCCGTTTCTGGATATGGTAGGTGCCGCTCGACGGCTGTACCTCGTCGACCCAGTGGAAGCCGCCACCCACGAGACAGAGCGCCTGTTGCGGGCCATCGCCGGTCCGCGTCATCGCAACGATCACATCGCGGTTGTCGCCGCTCTCACCGGGGAGCACCCGAACGGCACCGTAGAGGTAGGGTGAGTCGGCGGCCAACTGCTCGTAGTTCGTGAGTTGGGTCGAGGAGTTGAGGTCGTAGCGAAAGATCGTGCGAAGCATGTCTGTCAGCCAAACTGTGGTGGAATCGCACGCAATGCTAAGACGAACAAGCTGTTGCGCCCACGACGTGTCGGTGGAAAGACCGGTCCATGTCTGGAGCACGTTGCCGTCGAAGTCTGTTTTGATGAGATGCAGCATGCCGATGGACGGCACACCAGCCACGAGCAGCCCGCTTCGGTCTGGGAATACGTCGATGTGGTGCGGCGTGTTTGCGGCCGTGAGGCTCGTCGTCGTGGTGGCGAAAAGATCACCCGTTGACGGGTTGATGGCAACGCCCGTGATGTAGGGGTTCGAGGTCGAGAGGTGTTGGGCGAGCGTCCCATCGGCGTTCAGAATTTCGATATAGGACTGATTACTGCCGACCGCGATCTGTCCGCGCGTAATCCCGGTGACGCTCTGACGGAAAATCTCGATGCCGGGGAGGGACATCTAGCTTGGCAACGTCGGGCCCCACTGGGCAGCAGCATTCCGAGCCGGGTAGCGGGCCAGGCCGGGGGCAGAGAGGTTCGGGAGCACATACGGAGCACCGAGATAGGCATACGCGCCATTTGGGAATGCGTTTGGTGGGGCGCCAAACATCAGCGGCAATGGAGAAACCACGTCCTTGAAGGTGGTTGCGCCAGTCGTATCTCCGACCCCCCCGCTCCCAAACGTCAACTTGTATAGCCGCGCCTCTTCCTGCTGGGTTGTTCCATCTGTCGCGTGCCCCGTAGCGTTGTTCTGAATGAAGCCTGCGTACCAGACGGCGGACTTGTCATTTGTTAGTGCAAAGTCAAGAACAAACGGAAAATGCCCAAGAGAGACGAAGTTGTTGTAAATCTGCCCAGCGCTGAACGGCGTGAAGGTCGCTGTCCCGTGAAGATCGACTTTCAACCATCCAGTGTTTGCTACGGCAGTTGCGGTCGTGATGCCCGGGCCGGTGCCGTCAGTCTGCGGACGTAAAAACACATGGACAAAATCTCCGTCAATGATCACCGTACGGAAATAAGCATCCTCTCCCCCGATGATCTGGACGTAGTGATCTCCGGTAGTTGGATCTGTCTGGAATACTGGGGCCCACACAAGACTCGCAACTGTCGTGACGAAGTCGTAGACGAACAAGCAATTGATATTGACTGGTCCACCAGGGAAATTCCCCCAACACAACAAGGCATTCTGACCGTAGTTTGGCCACCATCCAAGAATGATCTGCCCGGGCTCCGTGCTCCCAAAGGCTAGGAGATTAGTGAAGGTGCTCAACTGGTTCATGTTGTTATCAAGCAACGCCCCGGAGCCAGCAGGCCAGTTCGGGCCTATCGGGGCGGTGTTGTACATACCGTCGACAACCATATAGCCGTCTTTGAACGCGAAGAGGTTCGGCGGGTTAATCTGGGTATCTCCGAACTGGTTGGTTGGCGTGACAAATTCCCACACAGACGGATGGAGACTCCCCGCCATATCGAGTTCAACGATCATGTCGGAACAAGCCGGGTCAGAGATAAGGGGAAATGCACTCAGGAGCGCCCTTGACGTGATGACGACTTCGATCCTATTACGATGTGGGTTATAGAGAAGTCTCGATACTCCGCCCTGCGCCGCGTTGGTGTGAGGTCCGATGGCCTGCACGAGATGGCGGTCGATGTAATTCCCGTTGGCGTCGCAGTGGTAGACGTAGATATTGGTGGACCCTGTCGTGTTCACCGGGTTAGTTTGCTCGGTATAGCCGGCTAGGATGTGCCCGGCGAGAAAGTGGCCAGATGACCCCGCCTGCAGCGGGAGCCCATCCCCCGGCTGACGCGAGGACGATGCGAGCGCGAAATTCCCCAGCGCCGGCATTAGCCCCACTCCTCGAAGCTGTGGAGCGAGAGCGCGCCGCTCGTCAGCGTTGAGGATCCTCCTGTTCGATGCAGGAGGTACTGGAACGTGTTGGCGTCGTCCAGGATGATTGAGAATCCGGCCGTCTCACGGATGCCCGATGTGCCGGGCTTCGCGCAGATGTAGCAGTTCTCCGTTGCGAACGCGTCCGATGAGCCCTTCCGCCTGGCGCCAAGATCCCAGGAGGACGTGTTCGAGCTGAATAGGGTCACGAAGCAATGCGCGTGAATCGCCAGAGCACTCGCAGGCGTCGTACACACCACGTCCGTCCACGCGTTCGGGTCAGCGGCGCTCGTGAGATCAACCAGCGTCGTTGCGTCCCGCCCCACGACGAGATGGGGACGGTTCGGGAGCGCGACGGCAGAAGGCGCCGACGTACTGGACACCCATGCGCCGAGCGGCCGCACATAGAACGTGCCCGCCCCATCTAACGTCGCCTTGAAGTCCACGGACGCCCCGTCGAGCGCCGTCGAGCCCGGCTCCAGTTTGACCAACTGCCAGGAGCCCGTCGTCGTTACCGTCTGCGTGGCGAGTGTCGTCGGCGTCGATGTCACCGCGGAGATCGTGACCGTCCGCCCGCCCGTCACGAGGTACACGGCGACGTAGAACGCCATGTAGCGGCCGCTCTTGACCCGCCGCTCGTTCGCGTAGGTCCATGTCGATTTGAGTCCGTCGCCCGATGCCGCGGCCACACATTTTAGGATGTTGTCCCCGTAGGTTGTGGCGATACTCTCGGCGGTCGCCGTCGTGTAGATGACGCCGCCGGTCGGCGTGTTGACCTTGCGCCACCACTGCTTATTGGCGTCGAGGTCAAGGGTGTCGGCGCTTCGCACCGGGGGCGGCCAGTAGAACTCATTCGTCGGTGTGTTGCCGCTGCTGCTCCCGCCGATACCGCCCATCCCGGCCGCGCCGAGGTCGGCGATCAGGGTCGCGATCACGTCGGCCAACTCGTCCACCGTCGTCGCATCGGCGTCGTAGGTCCGGTCGGTGACCTGGTTCGTGATCGTGTAGGTCGGCAGGCTCGGCTTATCGGTCAGGTCGTTCCAGGAATAGGCAACCCAGTTGCCGACGCCGTTCATGACCTGCGAGGCGACGTTGGAGAGTTTCTTCAAGAACCCATGGGCCGACGTGCTGGCGTTGTTCGTCGTCACGTCGGAGACGGCCAGGTCCGAGTCCTTCACCTGGGCGTAGGCCGGCGTCGCGGCCCCGTTCAGGAACTTCGTGGCGTCGGCCGGACTCTTCGGGGCGAAGCCATGGGCCGTGCTCGTCACGTTGTCGGTGGTCACGTCCGAGAGGGACAGGCTCGCCTCGGTAACCGTTCCCGAGCCTGAGCCGGTGCCGCCGATCATCACCCAGCGGCTCAAGGTCGTGTCGTAGATCAATTCCGCGTTGATGCCTGCGGCGAGGGTGACGTCCGAGCCGCCCAGGGCGAACCGATTCGCCGCTGCGCTCCCCGTGTTCGCGTCCTTCAAGACGAGCGGGTGGGAACCGACGTTCTCCACCACGAGCCGGCGCCCGTACGATGGTGCCGTGATGCCCGTCAGGTTGCGGCTAGCGTCGGTGGAGAGGCGCAAGACGCTGCACGTCGCGATTCCGGACGGCGCATAGTCGTTCTGGTCGCTCGTGATCTGGCTCGGCGTCAGGACGCCCGTGAGCCCCCAGTCCTGGCTGATCTTGACCTGCGTTGGGGCCAGGACCGTCCCCTCGGCGCTCCCGCTGTGGTCGTGGACCAAGGTGCGGCTGTTCGGGAGGTTGGCCGTCTCGTCGACAGCCGTCACATACTGCCGGTCGCGCAGCACCTCGTGGTCCGCCCCGACATGCTCCAGGTAGACGCCGGTGCCCGTCGTGTGGCCGACGTCGGCCGTGCGTCCATCCGGCGTCACCGCCCACGTGAGATTGCCCGTCCCTGAGAGACCCGTGACACGAAATAGCTCCGAATCGATCTTGATCCAGAAGGACGCGCCTTTGCTGGCCACGTCGGCCGGGAGGCTCGAGACGGTGATGCTGGAGTCGCCGGCCGTGTAGGCGCTCCCGAGCGTCGTGTCCGGATCGGTCGGGTTCGTCCGGAAGGAATCGATGTACTGGGTCGTCATCTAGTCGTTGAAGGCGAAGATGTCGATGTCCACCGCCGAGGTGTTCGCGCGTCCCCGAAGCGTGATCCCCGGGGAGAGGCGCATCCATGCGAATTCTCCCGGCTTCAGCTTCACCATGGGCACGATGGCGCCGGCTGACGTCGGGCCAAACTCGACGTAGTTCACCGTGTCCAGGTTCTGGACCATGATCTTCCCGAGAGTCGAGAGGGCCGAGAGGTCGATCACCGTATCCGACGTCGGAATGGCGAGGGTGTCGATCTTCTTCAGCTCGGTAGAGGACTGCGTCACGCCGCTCCCACCCTCGGTGAACTGGTTGACGTAGACCGGCTGCCCGTGGGTGGGCGTATAGCTGAGCGAAAAGATGGGCGCGATGATCGCCGCCATGGGCGTGTCTCCTAGTAGAGAATGTTGCCGTTGTCGACAGATTTGCCACCGTACTGGTCGTACATGACGATGTTGTAGAAGAGTGCGTCTCGCGGTACGGTGGGGACCGTGAGCACGTGCATCTTCCCGAGCGGCGACCGGCTGCTCCAGCCCAGCACGAGGCCGTTTGTCTGAAGCCCATATTGGATCTCGACGCGGGCGTAGTCGCTCGTCGTGACGATGAAAGTCGCGCCGACGCTGGTGGCGTTCGGGGAGCTTTGGTCTCCCCCGCGTTGGGCTTGACGGGCTGTGGCCGCGACGCCGCCGGCCTGGCCGGCCGGCTTCTCGGATTGCCCGCTCATCTTCTGGTAGCGCAGGCTCACGTTCGCATAGCGCACGCCGAGCGTCGGATCGTTTGCGGAGATGCGGCCGATCAGCCAATCGTTGGCGCCCAGCTCCTTCGGCGGCTTGTACTGGCGCCGTTTCTTCAGCACGTAGGCTTGCGTCGCCGGGTCTGCCCCCGAGAGGAGCGGCTCCGCCTCGACGCTTGTCTCGTCGATGGTGATCGTGTCGATGAGGGTTGGGGATGCGTAGGACTGGGCGCCGGTGGTCGCGTCGTCCAGGGTGACCTTGATCTGGTAGACCTCGATCGTGCAGGACGGCTTCGGGTTCGTCGGGTTGAAGGGGATGACCCGCACCTGGCCCGAGTGAATGAGCATTGGCGTGTGAAGGGCGAACGAGCTGTCCACGTTCGTATCGATGAGCGCGGGGTTGTCGGTCCCTGAGCCGCCCCACTCCAGGGCCGCGGTGCCCGTGTCCGTGCCATCGGCGGAGTCTTCATAGCCAACCCGCCCGTCCTGGGCCTTGGATAGCCGCATGGAGGGCGGAAGCGGCGAGGGAACCGGGAGGCTCGGGGTGTTCGGGTTGGACCACTGCGGGCCGGTCACGGCCTTCGTCTGGGAGTCCTGGCGCGCGAGCTCCGTATGGGCGACCCGCGCGATCATCCGTCCGATCTCGGACTCCTCGTCGCTCGTCGCGAAGGTGATCGTGCCCGCCTGGTAGTCGCGTTTCACCGAGCGGATGAAGAAGCCCGGCGGATACGGCAGGTTGGTGTTGTTGGAGGACAGGATCGAGCCGGCCTTCAGCACCTGGAGCATCTCCCCCGCCACCACATCCCACGGCTCGACGGTGCCGCCAGCGACGAGCGAGATTGGCTTCGTGAGGTACATCCGGGCCTCGCCCACCATCGGGCGAAAGGTCCCGAGAAGGTTTGCCAGCGTCTTCGCATAGCTCGTCGCCGTGTCTCCATCCCCGATGAAGGAGGAGGCGTCGATCAGAATGCCGCGTCGGATTCCGTGGAGGCTCACGAGGGCGTCTTCGTTGGTCCATTGGGCGACGCCGTCATGCCACCGGACCAGCACCGTGGTGTAGACGTTGCTCCGTCGGGGGTGCACCGTCACCCCGTCAATCGTGTCCTCGATGTTGATCTGATAGAGCGGGCTTTCAGGCTTCCGCTTCAGCTCGAAGTACGCGCCGTTCGTGCCGAAGCCGCGGACGGCCCATTCGTTCGGGACAAAGCCGTCGCCGATCGGCGTGTACTCGGTAATGAGCTGGAGCGGCGTCTTTCCGAGCAGATCGCCCGTGGCGTAGAGGATTCCCTGGCCGCCGGCACTCACGTGGCTGAAGTCGCTGAGGATGAGCTGGCACTGGTCTCGGATCGCCGTTTCGACGATGCCGGCGACCGACAGGCCCGGGGGGATCGACGTCGCGGGATCGAGCACCTTCGATGCCTGGTACGGCATGTCTCCGAGGTGCTCCCGGTAGCCGACCGCCTGCAGGTTCAGATCAGCGCCTCCCTTGGGGTAGTAGTGGGGCCCAGCGTCCTCCACGAGGCCCGTCCAGACCCCTTTGTCGGTCCACACCCCGACGGTCGTAGAGGTCGAGCGCGAGAGGTACACGAGGTCCCCCATGCCGGGAACGACTACAGGGTCAGGGACGAACCGCTTGAACGACAGCTGGTCGTTGCCGCCCGGGGAGGTATCGCCCTCGACGAGATTGTTCCAGCGCATGGTGAAGTCCAGATCGCCCACGGTGAGACGAAAGTTGACGCCCTGCACCTTAGCGCCCTGGCCGTGGGCTGTCGCCGTAGTGCCGCGCTGGGCCCGCACGACGGTCCACGGACTCGCGTGGGTACCGGAGCCGCCCGTGATGGTCATGATCTCGACGCGTTGGGATGAGGGCGCCAGAATCGCGATCTGGTCGGTCCCGGTGGCGAGAGTCGGGTCATCCACCTCCACCGTCGTGCTGACGGAGGAGAGGTCCGCCGTGAGGAAGCCGGAGAGGGGCTGGAGCGACGTCATCGCCCTAGCTCTTGTTGCACGTGAGGGTCAGGCGTGAGCGAATGTAGTCGCCGGCCAGGTTGCGGGAGGGCTCCTCGAGCTGGCCGTGGACGACGGTATAGCTGTCGGTTGTCGTGCGGCTGCCGAGCTGCTCCTCATAGGTCACGACAGCACCCTGGACGCCACCGGAAGGGCCATATTGCTCGGCGGCCGAGATCTGCGCCAGGACCGCGTCGAAGAGGCCCTGGGCGTCCTCCAGCGTGCGGCTGGGGTTCGCGGCGGTCCTCCCCAGGAAGATGATGTCGCCCTCGAAGACGTGGGTGCCTTCGGAGACGTACACGAGGTAGGAGCCGCCCGTCGTCCAGTCGTTCCCGACGACCTTGTCCTTCGGTCGCTTATGGGGAGCGTTATCGGTGAGCCAGACGACGGTCGTATGGTCCGTGAAGTCGACGGTCCCGAGCGTGGAGGTGAGCTGGTGTACGGTCATCGGCTATCCCGTCGCCGGGAGGCCACCGGCTCCCGTCCGGGTGCTGGCGCCCGCGAGGGCCCGATAGATGCCGCGACCGATCTCCTCGCCCTGCTCCGCGGGCGTTCCATCGGGCAGCACCACCTGCACGGTGATGCTCCCGAAGCCGCCGAAGCCCCCCACCGGGTTGAAGCCTGCGCCCGTCGTTGGGGCGCCTCCTCCCGTCGCCGACGGCAGGTTCAGCTGGGGGAACGCGATGGACTGCGGAGCCGGCGGGGTCGCACCGGGGAAATTGGCGGCGTGCTGGCGGTCGCCGGCGATCGCATCGCGCAGGGCCGCATTGACGGCCGTCTCCTGCTCGCGAAGAGCTGCCTGGAGGCTGGCCGTCTGCTGAGTGAAGCGCTCGTTCTCGTCGTCCAGACGGGACTCGCGCTCGTCGGGCGTGATCTGGCCCGCGCGCGCCTGAGCGTCGATCCCGCCCGAAATCCGTTCGTGCTCGGCCCGGGCTTCAATCTGCGCCTGGGCCCCCAGGGCCGCGTCGACTTCGTGCTGGTACTTGGCATCGATGCGCAGCTGGTCGTCCAGAAATCGCTGCTGCGCCTTGGCCTCGGCGTCGACGTGGAAGGCTTGCTCGTGCTGTTCTCGGAGGCCACCCGGGCCGTTCAGACGGAGCTCGTCGTCGACCTGCTCCTGACGCTGGACGTCCTGCCTGCCCCGGGTCTTGCCGAGGTCGGCGTCCTGCTCGCCTTGCCGCTTGGCGAGATCGACGGCTTGCTCGCTGGCTCGGCGTTGCGCGTCGACGCGTTGCTCCGATATACGCTTCTGCGCGTCCGCGAGCTGCTCCTCCCTTTTGATCGTCGATTCGGCGTCGTCCTCCTGCCGTTTCCGGGCCCGGTCGGAAACTTGCTGCTGATAGGAGGCGTTCTCGTCGGCGAGGCGCTTCGCGACGTCGGAGCCACCGGCGAGGCCGATCTGCTTCAGCCGCTCGTCGTGTTCGTGACTGGCGTCGGCGTCTTCGCGGCGCCGGGCGCGGTTCGTCTCTTCGACCGATCGGGACTGCCCGGACTGAAGGTCCGCGAGAGTGCGCGCGGCCTGGGTTGCGCGGTCCTGCTCGGCGCGGTGCTGCTGCTCGTCGAGGTCGGCGAGCGCACGACCGCGCTCCTCAGCGCGGTCGATGTCCTCCTCGCTCCGCCGCTCGGCGAGCCGCTGAGATTCGAGGTCGAACTGGGATTGACGGTTGAGCATGTCCACCTGATGGGATGCCCACACGTCGTACTCCCGATCTCCCTCGCTCTGGAGCGCGGTGAGACGGGCGTCGGCCGCGGACGCCGCGGCGCCAGCGAGCTGGTCGTCGAACTTGTTCTGGCCCTCCAGCACCTCCAGGCCCGCTTTCGCCATGACCTCGGCCATGGCACGGCCGACCTCGGCGTCGCGGACCGACGCTTCGCCCTGGGCCAGCATCTGATGGATCGCGGCGAGGACGTCGGGGCTCCCGGTGACCACGGCGGTCTCGGCAAGGGCCATGAGGTGATTGAAGGCATCTTCCCATCCAGGAACCCCGGCCTTCTGCAGCTCTTCGCCCCACTTGCGCGCTTCCTGGCCGAAGGCTTCCCCGGCGGCGCGGGCCCCCTGCTGGCCCTTCAGCGCGACGGCGTTCTGCAGGTCGGCCATCACGGACCCAGCGGTGCCGATCAGGTCGTCGCGGTCCTTCTGCATCGACTGGCGGATGCCGAGCAGGGGGTCTGCCTCGAAGGATGCGCGCTGCTGCCGAGCGGCCTCATCTGCTGCGCGCTTGGCATCGGCCGCCGCGCGCTTCGCGTCCTCGCCGTTCGCCTTGTCAACCTTCGCCTGGGTATCGGCGCGACCAAGTTCGGCCATGAGAGAATCGAGATTGGCGATGCTCTCGGTCGTTGCGCCGTCGACGCCCTGGTTGAGCGTATCGACGGCCTGATCGATGAGCCCCACCCGTCGGGCGTACTCGGCCGGGTCGGTCCGGGCCAGCGTGCTCTGCCACGCCTGCTCGATCTCTTTCGCTGCCGAAAGGAGCGCGTCCTTCTGCTCGCGGACCTTCTCGTCGTTGGCGCCGAGCGGCCCCGGCGTCTGCTCCAGCTCCATGAGCTTTTGCGCGGCCTCGTTCAGGCGACGGCCCTCGGCCCCCATCTCCGCAAGCTGCTGCGCCCGCTGCTGGGCCGCTGTGTAGTCATACGTAGAGGAGAGCGGTGACGGAGCCTGATCACCACCAAAGGACGGCGTGAGCCCCCCGGCCCCGAGACTGGTGTCCCGGGGCGACAGCGGCGTCTTCCCATCTTCCTGGAGCCCAAGCTGGGCATAATACTGCGCCCGGGAAAGCGGGCCGCGCGTCGGCGCGGAAAGCTGCTGGATCGCCTGCGCTTCGGTCTGGATCGGGCCCGCGATGAGGCCAAGGGCGATCTTTGCCGGCGTGGAGAGCCCATCGATCACCGAGCCAAAGACGTTGAACGCATCCCCCGCGATGCCAAGCGCCTGGTTCAGGTCGGCGCCGATATTCCCTGCCGCGTCCTTCGCCTGCGTCGCCAGTTGGCCGAAGCGCTCGGCAGCGGTGCCGGTCCGCGTTCCAGCGTCCTGCGCCACCCGGTTGTGATCTTCATAGCTCGACGTGATGGAGCGTATCTGCCCATCGGACACCCCCAGGATGTCAAAGAGCGCATGGTAGCTCTGCCCCGCGATGGCGGTTGCCAACGCGTCGCGCGTCACCGGATCCGCGATCCCATCGAAGCCCTGGCGCAGAGATTGCAGCGTCGCCACGTAGTCCAGTTGCCCTGCGCTGTTGGTGACGATCTGCGCGTGCAGCCGCTGAAGCGCCTGTTGCGCTTGGGGCGAGGTCTTATCGGCCAGGTTGCCGATCAGCGTATCGACGAGCTGGAGCGAGCGGCCGTTGTCGATGCCGGCGGCCGTCGCAATGGTGAGCGCCTCACCCATACCGCGCAGGCTGGGCCCAGCGCCCCCGGCCCGCTCCTCGATCCGGCCGAACTGCTGGGCGACCTGTTCCATGGGGATGCCCGTGTTCAGGCTCGTCTGGTACAGCACGTTCATGACCTGGTTGGCCTGATCGAGCGGGGTATGCGTCGCGATCATCGCTTCGGCCAGGGCCTTCGCCGTCGAGCCGAGCTTCTGGCCCGATGCGTCAGCGCCCTCGGTCGCCGTGCGCATGAAGTCGGTCGCTTGCTGCGTGGTGAGCGCCGCGCCGTTGTAGACGGTGAGTTGCCCCGCGACCTGGCTATACGCTTGCGCCGTGGACTCACCGCCCTGGCGCAAGCCCTCGAACGAGAGGCCGATCTCATGCGCCTGCTGGACGGTCACGTTCGCCGTGATGGCGATCTGCGCCTGCGCCTCTTCCCACTTCGCGCCCATCACGGTCAGCGCAGCCGTCGCCGTCACTGCCGCAGCGCCCACGGCCGTGATCCCGAACACTGCGACACTGGAGGCGCCCCCAGTCACGGCGAACTTATCGGCCACGCCGGCGGCGGCGCCTTCGAGCTGCGCGAGGCCCGGGACGTTGACCCCGAGCATCCGCATGATCTCCTGGTCGAGCACGGAGACCGTCGAGCGCACGATGCCAAACTGAACCGAGGTCTGCGCCGTTGTTGTGTTGAATGCCTTCAGGGCGGATTCGGTCCGGCTGATCTCCTGCGCGAGCCCCGGCGTGAACAATCCCTGTTCTGCGCCCCGCGCCTGCACGGCCAACAGTTGCTCCAGATGAGAGCGCAACTCGTCGACAGATGCGGCATTGCCCACGAATCCCGCGCTCATCTGCTGCGTCGCGGCCCTGGCCTGCGCCTGCAACCGCTGCATTTCCTGTTCCAGATCCGCGATGCGCTGTTTTGTCTCGTTCAGCTTTTCGTCGATCTGCGGAATGGCACCGGGGCCGCCAGCCCCCGTCTGGAAGTTCTGGAGGTCGGCAAGGACCGTCTTGAGCCCTTCCAGTTCGGACCGGAGCGTGCGAATGCCGGCCACCGATTGCTGCGCGCTGGTGCCCACGGTGATCTCTCCCGTGGCCGCCTGGCGCCCAGCGTCCGATAGCCGGTTCATCTCCTGGCCGGTATCCGAAAGCGTCTGCCTCAAGCCGGAGAGCTTCTGCTGGGCGTCGGAGTCGTCGCCGGTGACGGTGATCTTCAGTTCAGATAGGTCGGTCATTGCAGGCTCACATCGCGGTTGGTCGGCCAGTCAGGAATGAGGACAGGGCGTCGTTTGTGGGCTGGGCGTCGGCGTCGGCGTTCCACACCAGCTGGGCGTAGTGGCCCCAGATCCAATGAGCGGGGCCCGGGATTCCCGCGAGATCCCAGGGGCTGACGCCCATCCAGCGAGCCTGATGGATGAAGCCGTACCACCAGGGGAAAGCGCCCGCTATTCCGTGAGTGGCGACGGCTCTTGCGAGCTCGCCGACCTCTTCGGGTTTGGGAGTAGGTCCTGGCTGATCGTCTCGATGGCCTGAAGGAGGAAGCGCGTGCCCAGCAGGGCGAGCGTCTCCTCGGTGATGGGGGCTTCGTCGGCCCCCTTCGTGAGGTCCCAGCCGCAGACGATCTTGGAAAACCAGAGAACGGCCCACTGATCGTCGGTCAGGACCTCGTTCGCTGCGCGCTTCTCGGCCGAGCGCTTGCGCAGCTCCTCGTAGAAGTTCCGGTTCAGCGAGTTCGGCCGGTAGGTGAGCTCGATCGTGCGCCCCAGATACTCGACGGGGACGGTGCGCTTGTCGTTCACGAGGTCATTCAGGGAAACACCCATGCGGGCTCCTTTCGCGGGCAACAAAAAGGGCGGCCCCCCATAACGGGGGCCGCCCGCGGTTTTCGGATACGGCTGGAGGTGGCTCTGTCTAGGGCAAGTGTAGCACTCAGGGAAGCCCGTACCCGACGGACAGGCAGATATTGCGGACGTCTGCTTCGTTCTTGCTATCTCCGTGGGGTAATCCGTAGAGGGGTTTACAGAGGTCTCGCATCTTGGACGCCTCGTCGTCGCCGACGACGGGATTTCCCGCCGCGAGAGCCCGCGCTTGAGCGATGACGTGGGGCAAAAGCTCCCCGTCTGCATCGTCCCAGACCTGCGATGGAGAGACCGTGGGTGCTGGTCCCGGGGTTGGAAATCCTGTCCTAAGGGGCGAATCGGGAGAGATCAGAACCGCAACGAGCCATACGGCGCCCGCGCCGAAGACGAGGATCATCATTGTCTTGAAGCTCATAGCGATGCGCTCGCCACGCCGTAGCCTACGGCGTGGCGCATGATACCACCCATCTCCTCGCTCATTCCGCGCGGAATACTCCTACAGCGAGGACCTCGTGTTCACCACCCGTGCGGTGAAGGCGTTCAGCGAGCTGTCCACCACGACGGCGAACTTGAAGCCGATCGCCCAGGCGCCCTGCTCGTCCTTGAACTCCTGGGGCTGGTTCACCTTCGCGGCCATGTCCATGCGGAACAGGTAGTTGTTGCCCGTTGCGATCAGCGGGCCCACCGCCTCGACCCGAATGAAGTAGGTCGTGCTCGATCGGTAGCCCGACAGGAACGCCATGCCCGCGGAATCCGCCTCCACGAGCAGCGTCATCTCCAGGGTCGGCTTCGTCTCCACCGTGGCGGCGAAGGATGTGCCCGTCGATGCGTCGAGGGCGAACACCCCGTCGGCCTTGTTGTTGAGCTGCCAGTCGACGTCGAAGCAGCGGCCGAGCTTGGTGGTGCCGATTCCCCCGAAGCTGCTGTCGACGTACACGGAGACGTCGCCCGGGTTGACAGGCACCATCGGGAGGATCGTTGGCGTGGCCGTCATGGTGATGCCGTCGGTGAGCGCCGTCCCCATGAACTCGCCCTTGATGGAGGTGCCCCGCATCTTGGAGAGCGTGTAGCCGAAGCTCTTCATGAAGCCGTTCGCTGCGCGCGCCGCCCGCACGGAGGAGCCGCGCTGGACGGTCAGGGTCTTGATGGCGTCCGGGCCGCTCGGGTTCGTGGTGAAGTCCCATTGGTAGGCGTTCGGCGTGCCGGTGAGAGTGGTCGGCGAGGACCCCGGATCGAGCAGCGTGACGAGCGGGTAGATCAGCTCGTCGTACGCCGGCTTCCCCGTGATGGGCATCGACGCCCACTCGCGGTTCAGCACGGTGATCACGGGGTACTTCGAGCCGATGGGCGTGAAGGTGTCGGTGTTCTCGCCGACCTTCAGCCCGAAGCTCGCGGCGACGAGCTGGGTCGGGCACGCGACCGCGGTGCCGGGAGTCACCTCGACCCCCACCTGCGTGCGTTCGTAAACTGACGCCCTTTCAGTCATTCGACTGTTCCTTTCCCGCGCCGGGCACAAAAAAAGGGCGGCCGCCGGAAGTTCCGGCGGCCGCCCTTTGCTACGGATACGGCGCGTGTGGCTGTGATTCGATTCAGGCTGCGCTCAGGTCAGCCGAAGGTCACTCCGTCGACCTGGTCGAAGTCCAGGTGGTAGTCGAGGCCGATGTAGTCGAGCCCGTTCCAGAGGAGCTTGGCGAGGGTCGGCTCGCCCCCACGGATGTGATGAGCAAGATTCGCGTTCACGGCCCCCTGGCCATCCACGAGGCGCAGGTTCGCCCAGAGGGCCGTGAGGAACGCGTCGTGAAAGTGCGTCGCGACATCGGCGAGCAGGTTGGTCTCCGAGGAGCGCGCGAGGTAGAGCCGCATGTGGACGTCGTAGCTGCGCTGGCTCATGCCAAGCCCCCGCTCGTCCTGCTTGAAGCTCCAGAGGTTCACCCAGCAGGGCACGTTCGTCAGGTTGGTGCTCTCGTCGGGCGGCAGGCCATACACCCGCTGAATGGACTCCTGCACGTGGAGCGTCGACCCGTCCGGCTGGGTGTGGACGAAGTCGACCGAGAGGCCGCTCTGGATCGTGGCGATCGCCGCGAGCGCCCCCGAGAGCGTCATCGTCATGGGCGCTCTCCGCGCTGCTCGATCCGACGGGCGGCCTCTTCGACGAACCGCGGGAGCGCGTTTCGCATGGCGTCGAGCGCCGCCTGCATATACCCAGTGCCCGCGTATCCCTTGCGGCCGATCGAGCGGGCCAGCACGAACAACACGCCCTTCCCGCCGTTCTTCGAGAGGTCGAACCCGTGGCGCCCGGCCCAGCCCCGCAGGGACTCCGGGGGCGGCATCTTCTTGTTCGCGCCCCGGCCGAACTCCTGGGTTGCCGCCTGGCCGATCTGCGCCGAGCCGGCACCGCCGGGGACCTGCACGACGCCCATTAGCGGCTGGGCGTCGCTGAAGATGGACCGCGCGAGGTTGCTCGTATCCTTCGGCGCCGCCTGCTTCGCCACGCGCTCGCCGAGCGCCACGGTCTCTGCGATGACCTGCTGGGTATCGCTGCGGATTGCGACCTGAAGCTGCTGGACGGCGCCCATCGCCTGTTCCCAGTTGGCGGTGATCCTCATTTGCTGAACAGCCCCGAGCCCCGCCCGTAGTCGTGGACGATGTCGCGTAGGATGTCGTTCGCCGCCTTGGTCGTGGTGAGGACCGAATCGAGCGCGGTGACCGTCCGGGTGGCCCGCGGCGATTCGAGGCGCAGGATGCCGGTCAGGTCGATCGTGGCCCGCGTGATGGCCTCGGGGACGGCCGGCCAGCCCCAGCGACAGACGACCATGACCTTCTTGTCGACGGAGAACCCGCCGATCGTGGACCAATCCGGGCAGACGATGGCCGTGTAGGGCCGCCCATTCGCCGCGGCGTTTAGGTCCATGAGCTCGAGCTGCCCGAGGTCGAGGTCCGGATCGCCGTCGAAGCTGCCGTTGCCGTCCTGATCGATGACGATCTGGGTCGGGACCTCGGCCATGTCGTCGGTCGCGAGCATGCGCATAGCGCCGGCCCAGCGCCACGGGTTCTCGGACTCCGCCCATCCGACGGGCCGCATGCCGTAGATGCGCGGGCCGAACGCTCGGGCGTGGGGGTAGTAGTACCGCGCGACTGGGGCGTCGTCCTTGCCGAAGAAGCGGTGGGTCTTCCGATCGACGATCCGGGAGATCGCGATGAGGTCGCGGGTGATTCCCGCGTCCTCCGAGGTGCGCTCCTTCTGCATCTCGGCCTTGTATTCGGCGGCCGACGCGTAGCTGAAGCTCGGATCCATCGGTCAGTCCAGCCCGCAATCGCGGCCACGCACCGATAGCCGCTCGCCCCGCCAGCAGCAGCCACAGACGGAGCAGTGGGCAGCGCCGACGTTGAGCGCATCGGTGTGCGGCTCGAGCCCCTGCCCGCAGTGTGGGCACGGCAGGGCCACGGCGGACGGCTCGGAAGCCGGGGCCGTGGGCTGCTCGTCCGCCACGCTGGTGGCTGCTGCCTTGCGCGGCACGCTAGTTCTCCAGGACCCGGACGCGCTGGTCGATGGAGGTGTCCAGCGCCGGCGGCATCGCGCGGCCGTTCGCGCTGTAGAGCAGCGCCATGATGGCCACGAAGTTGCCCGTGCTGCCGTCGGTGAGGACGACCCGCACGTAGCGCTTGGTCGGGCGGTAGATCTCGAGGACCTCCGCCTTGTTCACGGTCGCTGCGGCCACCTGGGTGATCGCGCCGTTCGTAACATCGGTGAAGGTGCTGTTGTCGTCGGACTCCTGCAGCTTCATGTCGACGGTGGCGCCCGCCACGCCGATCATCGCCACGAAGGAGACGCCGTCCCAGCCCTGCATGTCGACCGCCGCCGAGTTGACGGCGCCCGACGCCTGGCTGGCCGGGCTCAGGACGACCACGGGCTTCACCGTGGAGGTGAGATATCCATGTGCCATGGTGGTTGTTCCCTTTCAACAGAAACGGGCGGCGCCCCCGGGTCTCCCCAGGACCGCCGCCCGTCGCTCTCGGATACGGCTCAGGTGTTCAGTTGGTCAGCCCGCCGGCTCAGACGACGCCGAGCCGGACCGCGTCGTAGTTCCACAGGGCGCCGCCGACGCGCGAGAACAGGATGATCCCCGTCTGGTCGGTGTCGGCGAATCGCTCGCGGAGGATCACCGTGGTGATCTGCGCCCGCTGGACGATGATGTACTGGGACAGGTCCCCGAAGATCACCGGGTGGTTGCCGTTCGTGCCGTCGGCGTCGACGAACGGGCTGTTCTCCACCGCGTAGCCCTCGATCTCGCGCGGGGCCGCGCCCAGGCCGCCAGCCGTGTACGGGAGCCAGATCGGGCGGTTCTGCGCGTCGACGAGGTTCCGGATGTGGCCCTCGGTCGGCCGCTGCATCAGCCAGGTCGCGCCGCCCAGGTACTGCTCGGGGAGCGCGTACGCCAGGTTGATGATGCCCGGCACCGATCCAATCGCGGCCGAGGTGTTGCTGATCGTGTGGGCCGTCGAGCCCGCGACGTTCACCGTCCCGACGCTCGGGGCGTTCAGGATGCCGAGGGGCTGCAGGTCGGAGCCGAGGCCCGCGATGAAGCCCTTGTCCTCGACGAGGCCCATGTTCGTCGCGCCGTCCTGGGAGAGAAAGGCGAGCACGTTGGCCACGCTGTCGGCGATCAGGTCGTTCGACAGCTTCGTCGCGACCCGGATCTTCTTCACGCGGATCGGGAACTGCTGGATGCCCGGATCGGTATCCGAGAAGGCCGGGGTCTCACCGGCCCACCCGCCGACGAAGCCCGACGTATAGATCGAGCCGTCCGGGATGGTGTTATTCGGGTTGTTCGGGTTCGGCGCGATGGCGGGGAACTTGATCTCGTCGCGCGAGGTGTTCCGCACGGTCGCGTGGTTCCGCATGACCGACTTCTTGGGGAGCCGGACCAGGATCTCGGCCTGGATGTCCGGCGGGACCAGGAAGCCGCCGCCCTCGTCGGTACCCTCGGAGAGCGCCTTCTGCTCCTCGGGTGGCAGCATGTTGAACGCCATGGACTCGCTGCGGGTGCGCACGGCGTTCTGGAGCCAGTGCGAATAGGACTTACGGTACAGCGGGTTGAGCGCCGACCGGCTCTGGCGGTAGTAGCTCGCCGCTCGGACGTCGTCGGTGGGCATGTCGCCGAAGAGCGTCTCCTCGGGGTAGAGCGCGACGCTCTGGCCGCCGTTGAAGGAGGTGGGGGCGTAGACCATGCCGTCCGCCTTGACTTCCCAGCCGGCAGACTCCAGGACCTTCTTGCGCTCCAGCGGGTTGCTGGTCTCGATGCCGTGCGGGATCCTGTACTGGGGCTTCTCCATCCACTCCGTCAGGCCCTGCAGGTCTTTCTTCTGCTCCAGCAGGTCGTTCGTACCGGAGATCTCGGTTTGCAGCTCGCCGAGCCGGTCCCGGAGGCGCTTGTACTCGAGCTGCTTCTCGGCGCCCATCCCGTTCGGGTGCGCGTCGATGATGGCCTGGGCGTCGTGGAGGGTTCGGCCAAACTCCTCGCGAAGCTGTGCGATGTCCACTTGTCGGGGGTCCTTCCCGCGCCTGGCGCAGAACGGGCGGCTCCCCCGCGGTGGCGCCGAACACGAAAGAAGGGCGCCCCCACTCGGGGAGCCGCCCGTTGCTTGCGGATACGGCGCTGTCTATTTAGGTGGTCAACGATTCGCGGTCAGAGGCTACGAGAGGGTCAGGAGCTCGGCGCCGAGCTTCAAGAGCTCCAGGCGCTCGCGCTCGACGTCGACGGCCTTGCGGTCCGTGAGGTACCCACCTCCTTCGTCCGAGCCTTCGGTCATGCTCTTCGTGCTGCTCGCGGCCCCGAGGGCCCGCATGTCGTCGTCGCCCGACAGGTCTGACTCGGCCGGCGCGCGTTTCCGCTCGTCATCGTCGTCGCCGTCGGGTGGGCCGCCAAAGTCGTCGTCGTCGGGCTCATGGTGGCCCGGCTCGCCCTGCTCGGGCTCCGCGTCCAGGGCCTTCGACTCGCCTTTCCAGGCGTCGGGGAGTGCCGATTCCCAGCCGTGCCGCTTGGCGATGCGGACGATGTTTGCCTTGAGGGTCTCGTGGTCGTAGTTGTCGGCGCCCGCGCGACCGATGGACCGGGCCGCGTCGGAGACGTCGCTCGGGCTCGTGATGGGGAAGCTTCGATTCTTACCGGCGAAGTCCTCGGCGGGAATCTTGTCGCGGTCCTTCCCCCCGCCGACGTTCGGGTCGAAGTCACGCTTCTCCTCGACGTCGTCCGTCTTGGCGCCGTACGCAGTTCCACCGCTCGGCGAGCTGCCGGCGGGATCGGCCCCGCCTTCGGTTGCGCGCTCGGCCGGCGCTCGCTTCTCCTGGATGTCGCGGCCGTTGTCGGCGGGCTGGTAGGCGCCGTCCTTCCCGTGCTCAGGAGGCGCTGCTTTCGAGCCCATGTCCTCCATCTCCTGGTCGGCCCCGGGCTCATCGTCGGGATCGACACCGACCGGCAGCGTCGCCGCGGCGTCGATCACAGAGCCCAGTTTCTGGTGGAGGTCTCTGACCGAGGCGAGCACGGTCGGGCTCATGCGGGCGTCGGCCTTCGTCTCCATGCCGAGCTGGCGGTACGCGAGAAGGTCGGCAGTGGCGCGCTCGCCGAGCCGGTCGAGCTGCTCGGCGAGGGTCATCAGGGTGAGGTCGGCGCCGCGGCCGTCGGCCATGCCCGCGGCCTTTCGCTCGGCGAGGAGCGTGGCCTTCCGTTCGAGGTTCAGCACATCGCTGTCTCCGGTGTGGGACTTCACGGAAAGGGTGCGGGCGGATGCATTGGCCGCGATCCGCCGCGTCGCGAGGAAGGAGTACTCGACGAAGGGATTGATGACGCGGAGCACGCGGTACGTGATGCCGCCGACCGTCACGTAGTCGAACTCTTCGGGCTTGTAGCCGATGGAGTTCCCGAGCGGATCGCCCTCGGCGAGGGACTCCGCCGCGGTGATGAGGAGGTCAGTACCGGCCGTCGTCGGGTAGATGTAGCTCCTGGTCCAGAGGCCATAATCGTCTTCGTGGAGATCGACGCAGCGGCCAATGCGCAGCGCCTCCAGGTCGTGGCCAATCAGCGGGACGGGCCGTCCACTCTGAGGGATGAGGGACAGGGCCTTCGCGAAAGCGCCCTTCACGATGATGTCGCCGTTCTTGTCGGCGCCGGCGCCGGTCTTCGGATCGCCCCACACGGCGACGTACGCCTCGATGAGGCGCTGGGTCGGATCGACCGCCTTCACTTCGAAGGGGCCGAAGCTGCGCTGGAGCTCCAGGGGGTCGTGCACGCCGGTCCTTCGAGCGCCTCTTGTGTTCAAAGCCCAATCGAGGCGGGGCCATGCTGTGGGGGCCAGGACCGGCCCGCAAACGAAAAAGGCGGCCTCCCCAGATCGGGAGGCCGCCTACTGCTGTCGATACGGCGCAGGATCTATATGGCTGTCACCGAAGATGGTAGCAAATCCTTACGACGGATTCGGGCCCGTCGCAGGCGAGATGAGGAGATAGTCGGTGCCGTTCGTCGGAACACGCTGGGTATCGCCGGTCCCCCAGACAATCAACCACTGGCGCTTGTAGAGACGCACGGCCCCCGTCTCTCCGGTTGGGCCGCCCGTCAACTTGACCTGCACCCGCCCCGGGTCCGTTGTCTGATCCATGATCGTCGCATCGCGGTTGATCACCGTGGATCCCGCGAACCAGGTTTGCAGGATGACGCGATCGGCGTTCGTCAGGTCGACCGGATTGTTGTCCCCGTCGACGATCACCTCGTCGAGGACCGGGAGGTCGTCGTACTGCGGGATTTCGAAGGTCGTCATGAGGAGGCAGCCCTCGTGTGGAGAATGGCGACGGTTACCGGGCGCGTCGTCAGGGGCAGCACAACCACCGGCGCCCCCGCGCCAGCGATGCTGGTTCCGACGAGGACGTAGACGCCCCGAGCGGCCAGAAGACGGATGAGCGCATGCGCCTGCACGCCTGAGAGCGTATAGACGCCAGCCCCCGAGCTGAGAGCGATCCGCCCTGCGGCGGCAGCGCCAGCCAGGACGAGCTGCCCGCGGGCAAGCGGGGCCGAGACGAGCTTCCCCGCCGCGGCCGTTCCCGCGAGGCTGTAACTGCCTGCAGCCGCGGGGAGCGCGATCTTCCCCACGGCTCCGGTCCCCGCCAGCGTGAAGGTACCGGGGTCGGCCGACATGGTGTAGTTCGTTCCGCCAGATTGGCGCTTTGCCAGGAAGAGGGGGAGCGACATCTAGAACCCGATGATGCTATAGGTCGAGGTGCTGTCGGGCGCAGTGCCCGCGGACCAGGCGTTCACGGTCGCGACCTTCGTGCTGCCGTTGTAGGCCGTCACGAAGCCGATCTGGCCCTTACCCGTGCCGCCGTCGATGTAGACGAACAGCCCCTTGTACTTGTCGGTCGTGGCCGACGCGCCCGCGCGAAGGGTGATGCTGCTCGAGCTGCCCGCCTGGGCGGTGCCGCTGTCGACAACGCCGAGGTTCTGGACGCCCATCTTCACGGCATCCTGGAAGTCGACCGCCGTGAGCTGAATCTCCAGGTCTTCCTGGGCCATGTTCGCAGCCCCTCGTACCGTGACGATGACGCTTGGCACGCCGGCGGCAATCGCCGCGTCGGGCAAATCCAGACGGTACAGCCCTGGCATATGCGTCGCGTCGACTTCGACGAAGCCCCCCGTCGACCAGGCTGCGGAGGGACTCGCGAGCGTCGCGAGGGTGATCGCCGTTCGGGCGCCTCCGTTTCGGGCGTAGGACGCCTCCAGCCCCGATGCGTTGTAGACCAAGCCGGTCAAGCGCCCATCGGTCGTCGATCTCGTATCGCGGATGACGAAGTAGACGGACTGGCTCGTCGCGCCCGCGGTGATCTCTCTCACTGGAATCCTCCCGTCTTTCGGGCCGCTGGCATGACCCGCGGCAGGATCAGGGGCGCCAGGGCCCCCACGAGGCGCGCGCCGACCTCGGCGTGTCCGCGAGGTCCGGGATGGGTCTGATCCCCAGCGCGACGGCTTGGCGTCGACGTCGACCCAGGGACCGCCGACAGGCCGCCGTCCATCGCGCTCAGGTCGACGAAGAGGACGTAGTTGTCGCCGCAGGTGCTCACGGCCGTCTGCTGCGCCGAACGCTTGAGAGAGCCCAGCGGCGCGAAGATGATCGGCGTCGTCGGGTCAACCGCCGCGCGGATCGCGGTGATGAAGGACTGCACTGCGGTTTCCACGTCGGCGTCGCTGGCGCTGTTGTCGTTTGCGCCCTCGACGATGACGACGGCTTTGGGAATGGGCGAGAGCTTCCCGCCCGAGAGCCGCGAGGTCGTCGTGTAGTCGTACTTGTCCCACGACGAGCCGACGGTGGTACCGGCGGTGAAGCCCTGGCCGCCGAGGGAGATGTTGCCCCGCTCGCAAGTCAGCCCTTCGCCCAGGTGGTCGAAGAAGCTGCGCTCGGCGGCGTTCGCCCCACCGAAGCCGTCTGACGCGGCATTCGATCCCGCGCCGCGAGAATCGGATATCAGCAGGAGGCTCCCGCCCGTGAGCACATCGTCCGGCGCGACCGTGTTCTCGCCACTATCGAGCACGAAGTCGACGATCCCGAAGTGGGCATTTGCGGCGTCGTCGGTCTTGATGCGCACGCGGTGTGTGCCCGAGGCAAGCCCCGTCGCCAGCACCTTCGAGGTATCGCCGCTGGCGATGCTGACGCCTGTCCAGGCGAGGTCGTCAATCGAGACGATGATGTGCGCCGTCTGGCCACCGGGCAGCTCCATCGTGAGAGACGTCCCCGTGAATAGGAAGCGAATCTCTGCGTCGGCGTTCCAGGTCTCCAGGGCCGAGCCATTGTCGTGCCAGACGTAGGGGTCTTTCACGATGTTGGCGTTCGTGTACGGGATCGCGGTGGTGACCGTGATCGTCGTCTGAGCGCCCGTAGAGGGGTCTGTCACGGTCGCCGAGCCTGCTGTCGAGCCGGTGGTAATCGACGCCGACGACGCCGTGTCGGACGTTTCGGTCGCAGCGCCGATGCTGGTTCCCGAGACCCCGCTGATCGTGAACTGCGGGTTGTCGTCCTGCCAGAGGGTGCCTACGCCCGTGAAGGCGATGGACTTGGTAGTCGAGATGTGGACGCTGCTGGGCGAAGCCGACAGCGTGGGCGTGGCGACGGCAATCGTGCCGGTCGCCGAGCCGGTACCCGTTTCGGTCAGCGTCAGCGTTCCCGTGGCGCCGGCCGGCGGCGAGGCCACGGTCGGGCAGCCGAGGACCACGGTGGCGTTAGTGCCATCGACGATCGTGACGGAGATGATGGACCAGCCTGTGAGGCCGGAGACACTGAAGCCGGTGGAGCCGCCGGAGAACGACGTGCCTGCGCCGACAACCTTGACGGTCACCTGGCCGTCGTTCGCGCCATCCTTGTGGTTGCTGGGGAGAGTCGTCTCACCGTGGTTGCCCGTAACCGCGAGGCTCGACGTGACGATGTCGGTGCCAGCGTAGTTGTCCCAGGTCGTCGTGGTCGAGTTGCTGAACAGGCCCCGTTTGCCCGTTGCAGAAATCGCCGAGTCTGTGATGTTGATCTTGTTGACACCGCCGATATCGACCTTGAGCGACGTGCCCTGGAGGGTGAACTTCAGCGTCGCCGTGAATGAGGAGCCCTGGCCGTGGGCAACCGACGCGAGGTTGCTAAAGCTCCCGCCAACGCGCTTCCAAATTTCGATGTTGGAGCCATCGAAGGCGCACATGTAGTAGTTGTTGTCGTCGGTGGCTCGGCCGACGAGCCCCCCAAATCCCGTCCCGTCGTAGAACACGTCGGCTTGCACGCTGTAGTCCGCACTGGCCGGCGTCGCCGTTTCAACGACGGAATCGAACCCGATCTGCGTCGGGTGATAGGCTTTGTTCGACTGGATGCCGAACTTGGCTCCCGTCGTCTGCACGACCCAGTTGGAGCCGAGAGTCGTCGCGTCGTCGGCTCGGGTAAAGGAGTCGGAAAAGTTACTCATGCCACCGCCAGAGCTGAAGGCGTACCGGCCAATATCGCCGGAATTGTCAGAGAGGGCGTTATCCTCGCAGCCGAAGCCGAAATAGAAGTAGCCGTCCAGATAGCAGAAGGACCGCGCAAAGGTCGCATAGCTGAAGCTGAACTCCTGGGTCCAGGTCGCACCATCGGCGGTCGAGCAGACAGTGATGGTGTACGGATCACTCGTGCCGATAGCGCCGAGCGCATAGGCTTTCGTCCCGGAGCCGGTATCAGCCAGGCACAGGTCCCAGCAGATCGCCCCGTTCGGCAGATCGAAGGCGCTGGCGCTGCCGAAGGCCGTACAGGTGAACACCTGATGGGGAGAATGGCTGCCCACATTCCAGCCGAGCGGGTCCCACAGCATGTCGTTCTCGGCCACGACGCCGAGATAGATCGTCGTGCTGCCGATGACGACCGACCGGCCGATGTAGGGCGTGTCGAAGCTGGCATTATGGCCGGGGTACATGGAGCCGGCGTCCTGCGCACGGAACACCCCGCCGCCGATGTATTGCATCCAGAGCGCCTTGGCATCCGCGAAGCTGCCCCACGCGGAGCCACCCACGAAGTGGAACTGCTCCACCCGCTCATTGATGCAGTCTCCGTTGAAGGAGGACAGGCCGTTGGCATCCACCGTGGCGTCAGTCCAGGTCGATCCGCCATCGGTCGAGTAGGCGAAAGACACCTTTCCAGCCGCCTGTTGGGCAACCCAGAGCTTCCCATCGAATGAGGCGACGTCGAAGATATGACCGTTCTGATCGCCAGGGACCGTGATCTTCGACCAGCCAGACCCGCTGTTGGCGTAGATCTGCGAGGTGGTGTTATCGATGCTGTCGTAGCCGGGGACGTAGAGGGTGCCCCCCAGGAGCCGAAGGTTCCCGACCTGCTCATCGTCGTAGCTCGGGTACTCGTCGGTGAAGGTGTTCGATCCGGGGTCGTAGGACCAGATGCCGGGCTCGTGGATCGTGCTCCCGGCATTCGCCGCCTTCGAGAAGTTGGAGGCGTTCCCGCCGCCGAAATAGACCCGGCCGAAGGCCGGGAGCATCGCCCAGATATTCCGGGCGTAGCGAGCATCGCCACTGGCGTAGTAGGCACTAAGGGGGTTGGCGAGAAGCTCAAATGCCACACTGGCCTTACGTCAGCGAGATGAGCTGGGTATTGTCCGCAAAGTCCTGGGTGAAGCTCTCGCCGTCCTGGAGGGTCAGGGATGCGCCCCGGTCCCACCAGCCGATCAAGGGGCCGCTTGGAGCGGTGGCGTTGTAGAGCACGACGTAGCGAAACGGGCCGATGGTGCCGCCCGAGGCCGTGATCGTGACGTCGTTGCCCGCGAGCTTCGCGACGCCAGCGGTCTGCGCGTAGCTCGTCGAGCCCACAGTTGCGCCACCCGCCGAGTAGCCGTTGCCCGCGCCGATCTCGGTGATGTCGGCCAGGACCGCGTGCGTCGCGGCGTTCGGAGGCGCGTTCGTGAAAGCGCCCTTGAGCGTGTCGGCGTTCAGGTTGTGGACCTTGCGGCCGACGTCCTGGGGGAAGCAGTTGTACTTGTTGAATGCGACCACGGAAATTCTCTCCGAGCACAAAGAAAGGGCGGCTCCCCATATGGGGAGCCGCCCTTAGTTACGGGTACGGCGATCTCTAACGCTGCCTGAGAAGAGCTATGTGCGGCTCAGGGTCGGACCCTGGCCCTCTGGTGTCTCAAGCGTACCACGGCGCCGCTCGGTTCTCGATCGGTAGGTGGTCTCGGCGCCGCATTTCTCGCACACGGCCTGGCCGAAGTCCCGCGCGTTCATCAGGAAGTAGCCGCAGGCGCAGCACCGGAGCTGCACGACGCCCGGCGGCAGGCTCGGTGGTTGGGCGCGGCTCACGCGGCCCTCACGATCTGCGGCACCTGCACGATCGTCGGCGCCTCCCCAAGGCCACCCCATTCGGGGCGGTACGGGAGCACGACTCGTCGACAATTTATGTGACTCAGGGGATAGCGCTGAGCCTCCGCTAGGCTCACCACGAGGCCGTTGGCGAGAGGACCGCTTGTATGGGTGAACAAGTGACACCCCGGTCCATCCATGAGCTGCACCTGCGTGAGGCCAGCTCGCTCCACCCGCTGGACGGCCGCCAGATTCATGACCGTACCGAGCTCCGTTCTCGCGATGGTCTCCGCCCGGCCCTTGTATGTCTCCGCGACCACGTCCGCGAGCCCGCGGAACCCGTCCTTGGCGACGCCGTAGGCGATCTGGTAGGGCGTGTAGCCCGCAGCGCGTCCTGCGACGAGGGCCTCCTGGATCATGCGCCGCGTATAGGCGTTGATGCCGACGACCCGCTGGGCACTTGCCGACAAGAGCGCCGTGATCCGTTCGTTCTCTGATAGGGGCTCCTCGGCGAGAAAGGCCGCAGCCAGGTCCATCGCGTCGCGGGCTGACACGCCGAGCGCTGCCACGAGCACGCGGGCCAGCCGCGTCGTCTCGTCGTCATCCAGGAGGTCGTGGGCCTCGCCCTTGGCCTGCAGCCCGTACCGGTGCAGGTAGCGACGCACGACGCGCTCGGCCTGCTCGCGGAAGAACCGGCGCAGGGTGACCGTGAGGCGCCGCGCATGCTGGTCGCGGAGCTGGCGCACGCGCCGAGCGTGGGATTCCGCGCGGAATGCGCGAGCTGGGGAGGCCATCGGGTTAGATGCGCCCGTTCGTCCGGGCCTGCTGGATCAGCATCATGAATCGACGGATCGAGGGATCGTCGACCAGGGCCATGGCGACGTCGGCGTGCTCGGGCTCGAGCAGCCAATCGGTCAGGGCCTTCTCGACGTCGTGCGCGACCTGGTGGTCGACGACCATCGCGTCGGCGGCTTCGTCACCGCTGCGACCGGCCGAGCGGAGGGCCAGCAGATAGTGCGCCTTCTCGGGCGTCAGGGGCGCCACGGGGGCGCTCCCCAGAATGTGAGGAATGGTCCGGGAAGTGTCCGGGGCGTCTCCGTCATTCTTTCCGGGCGCGGTGTCGGGTACGGGCTGCTGGCTCTCGTCCACGGTCTTTCTCCTAGGCAACGGTTGGTGCTCCCACGCGACGGACCAGGATCGGGGCCCCATCGCCCCGCTTCACCGCGATCGTTTCGAGCCGCAAGGGCATCGGCTCACTCATGGGACCGGTCGTCGGGGTCGGGTCTTCCTTGCTGAGGTACGCGAGGGTCACATGGGGCGTGAAGGCATGCTCGGTCGAGACCGGCACGGATGCGCGCTGCAGGTGCTGTACTAGCTCCTTCTGCAGCTCGTGGAGCGCTGGCGAGTCGACGAGGGCGACATAGGGGTCCTCGCCGGCCGCGGCTGCAAAGCGGGCGGCGCCGCTCAGCTTGGCCTCGATTGGCAGGTGGTCGCTGACCATGTGAGCGACGGCGAGCGCTGCCTGCTCATGATCGGGAGTCGGGTTGGACACATAGGCGAGGGTGACGTGGTGGTCGGCCGGCGCGAGAGCGCCCGGATAGCTGTCGGTGTCCATCGCGATCTTCTGGGCAAGGTCGGCTGGCACGTAGCAGCAGACCATCAAGCCACTGTTCTCGCTCTTGGTCTCGATGGAGCTGGCCCACAGCTTCACCTCGTCGCCCGTCGGAGCAGGGGCCTTCGCTTGCGTCGACGCATCGCCCTTCGCTTGGGTCGGCGGGGCGTTCGGGTCGATCCCGTGCGATTCACCGACGTCGGCGACTTCGGTATCCGGATCTTCCTCTTCGCTCACGAACTTATCGACGGGCATGGCCAGCAGGCTCGAGGTGACCACGTACGTGTCGTTCGGGTTGATCTTATCGTCGTACCCGGCCGCCTTGCGGAACTCCTCCTGGGTGATGCCGCCGGCAGCCATGTCCTTCCGCAGGCGGTCGTGCTTCTTGTCGTCGTCTTCCTGGAGGGCGCGCACCGTCGACATGTCGAAGCCGATCCGGTCGAGGCCGGGGAAGTCGGGGAGAAGTCCCATCGTGAGGCCGTCGCTGACCTCGCGGTACAGGGGGGCGAGCGTGCCCCGCCAGAACCAGTCCTCGTCCGCCTCGCGGTTCGCGTAGGAGCTGGACTTCATGCCAAGCACCGTCTGGACGAGGGAGAGGGGCACGCCAAAGGCACCGGCGATCCGCGCCTCGGAGATGAAGTTGAGCTCGGGCATCGCGAGCCCGCGGTCGCCCATCGGGAGACCCGCGGCCTGGAACTCGGCGTCGGCGCCCTCCAGGTCGATGATGGCCAGGTTGTGCCAGCCGGCGGGGCCGCCGTACTCGCCCCGGAAGCGCGCCCGGATGACCTCGCGCTCCTCTTCCTCGAGGGGCCGCTTCACCTTGAGGAGCCCCGCGGGCACGCCGCCGTTCCGGAAGAAGGCCGCGATGAAGGCCCGGGACCAGTTGTCAATATCGACGCGGCCGGCGACGGGCATCAGCGGCGGCATGCCGTAGTGATCGTCGAGGGGGTTGAAGGACCGCAGGTGGATCAGGTCCTCGGGGGGGATGTCCCACCAATGGCCGCCAATCTGATAGCGGTAGCCCGAGATGTACGTGTCCGGGTCGGCCAGGATGTGGACGCGATCGGGCCGCAGGAGCCAGAGCTCGACGACCTTGCCCGCGCGGGAGCGGACCTTCTCGATGTACACGTTCCCCGCGAGGGACCGATAGGCCACGATGCCAGCGATGAACTGGTAGGGCGAGAGCCACTTGTTCGGGCGATTGAGGAGCGTGAGGACCTCGTGCTGATCGAGCTGCTTCTCTTGCTTCCCGTTGCCCTTGTAAGCGGCGACGACGGGCTCGGCGGCGGAGGTGGCGAGGCACTGGACGCAGGCGAAGACCAGCTCGTTCTGGCTGTAGCCCTCGCGCGCATAGATCTCGTAGGGCTGCTGGGGCGGGATTGGCACGAGACCCGGATTGAGCGGGACCGCGGCGCGCGCGGTGATCTCGTTCGGCTTGCGCGCTGCCGCCGCGGCGGCCTTCAGGGCGGCGCCGACAGGGGCAACAGTGCGACGGGCAACGCCCATCAGCAAGCCTCCTCGGCGCCCGGGGCGATTATCCGCACCACGGTGCCGGCGGCTATTCTGCTGACCACGTAGTCGGCGAAAGCGCCGGGGAGCGCATCAGCGAGGAGCTCGTCGCTAACCGCCTGGCGGAACATGTACCCGCCGAAGTCCGTGCTGAGCTTCACCAGGAAGTCGAGCCAGTCGGTCCGTGGCGGCCCGGACGTCGGATCGTGCGGGGCCTCACGCACGCTGATGCGCGTGTCGGGGAAGAGATCGCGTAGCTTGTCCCCGAGCTCGGCGAGGAATCGCGCGCGCTGCTCGGCCTTGATCATGAGAACGCCCTCCCGAGGTATGCGCGCAAGCGCTCGTAGGTCGGCGTGATGATGTGGCCTTCATAGGCGCCAGCGATGGCGGTGTCGAGCTGCTCCTGGAGGTACGTCGCCTGGGACACGAGCCCGCAGGTCGGGCAGGTCGTGAGGCCATCGGGGATGGTGAAGCCACAGCGCGCGCAGGTGCGGGCCATCAGATGCAGCCATCCATACAGCGGTGGAGCACGAACCATGCGAAGCCGAGGGCGGCGGCGCCCCAGATCAGGGCCGTGGTGAGCGCCAGGCCGATGAGGAAGCCGCCGAAGGCGAGGTCGAGGTCGAAGACGTCCACGAGCCAAGCGGCGAAGCGGCCTACGGGTCGCCCGATCTGAGAGGCAACGGAACGAGCAATGTACGGCCACGGCTGACGGAGCGGCGGGATCCAGCCGAGGCCGGGGTAGTACATATCAGCGCTCAGAGTCGTCGGTGAGCCCGATCCGAAGATCGCGGAGGACGACCCATTGGAGCAAGAGGTGGGCGAGAACGAACGGCTTCAGGTATCGAGGCCGCACGGTGAGCTCACGGCAGAGGTAGAACCAGACCCGCAGATCCCAATACGCTATGGAGACGCGCAGCCCGACTCTTCCGTCAGGCATCGGGAATGTCTCCGCGTTCTTCATCCAGGGCGGCAACTTTGCCATGGAGGCGCTCCTTGTGCGGGCACGAAAAAAGGCGGCGCCCCCGGGAAAGAGGCGCCGCCCATTCGTTTTCGGATACGGCTTGTCTGGTGCGATTATAGCCCGCAGGACCGGCGGCGCCCTATCCTGACTGTGTCCCTGCGGGGAATGTCGATAACCTTCTCCGTCATGCCGATGGGCGTGCGGTGGAAGAAGCTAAAGCGTTCGGTCGTCGCTCCCACCGTGACGATCCACGCATCGGGCTTTCCCAGCGATTCGAGATGCTCGCGAAGCATCTCCTGATTCGCCGACACGCCGAGAAAGTCAGCAGTCAGCTCATCGATGGCGATGTATCGCTTCCTTTCGCTCTTCGTCAAAACACTCCTCCCCTCGGCCGCGCGCACCCCAGGATAAGGTACCGGAGCGCGTCGAGCCGGTGAAACGTCGCCTTATCCTTGATCTTCGCGGTCGGCTCGCCCGCCTCGTCAAGCTCGCGGGCGTATGTCCCGAACTCGTCGCGCAGCCCTGTACAGGTGTCGAACACGTACAGCGTGTAGGTTCGCAGCGCGGTGATGACGTGGCTGATCCCCGACTCGACGTCGCTGATCGGCGGCTCCAGCACGGTGAGCCCTGCCGCGCGGTAGTCCATTCGCTGTTGGACTTCGCTTTTTGCGCCGCCGTGCCAGGTGCGGAAGTTCATGCCCGCGGTCAGCCTCTTCATCTCCCCGACGTGCTCGGGCGTCGACAGGCCGCCGCCGTGCCACTCGTGGGTGATGTACAGCACGTCGGTCAAGGGCTGCTTCCGGGCAATGAGGCGGGCGGTGTTCACTGCGCCGAAGTCGAGGCCGCCGAAGGCCTGCCAGTCCGCGGGGATGTCGAAGGGGTGGACCAGGTGGCCGCCCTCTTCCCGGTACACGTCCTGGAAGTCGTTGTAGATGAGCCCCGCCGGCCGCTCGAACTGGCCGCGGTAGAACATGTTGAACTTCCAGTCCGGAAGCTCCCGCCGAGCGCGCTCGTACTCGTCCTGGGGGAAGACGGGGTTGGCGGTCGACGCGAACTGGATGACCTCGTAGCCGACCTCGCGTCGCTTGAAGCGATCGAATACCTGCTGCTTCAGCCAGCCGAGGTTGTAGGGCGTCGTCGTTCCGAGCGCGCGCCCCTGAGCGAGCGAGAGGCGCCGCAGAACGGCCTCCCAACTCCCCTGGCGAAACTCGTCCTGGCCGCACTCGTCGAGCCAGGCGCCCTTCGCGGTGGCGGACTCGAGGCTGTTGGGGTGCGTGGCTGAGCCGAAGATGACGCGCGTCCGTCCATCGTGGAAGCCGAAGTAGTGGTCGCCCGCATGCCAGGTCCCGAGGTGCAGCGTGTCCTCGAAGAGCGAGAGGAACTCGGGAAGCATCTTCAGCTTCATCAGCGGGTAGGTCGGGCCGACAGCGAGGTAGTCGCCCGGGCCCTCCATCGTGATTTCCCGATGGAGCCAAAGCGGACCGAAGGACGTCTTCCCGCCCTGAGTGCCGCTGATGATGAAGACGAACCGGGCGGGGCTCCGCCACGCGCGGGCCTGGCCGGGATGGAAGTTGTAGCGGAGCTGGCCGCCGATGATCTCCTTGAGCGGCCGCGAGGGGGATGCCGCGATCATTCGTCGCGAGATTCAGGCGGGAGAACCGCGACGATCTCCGTGATCTGGATCGGGGCGCCGTCCTTGCCGGTGTGCTCCACCTTCGCCGCACGGCCGCCTGTCTCTTTGGCGATGTCATCCAGCACACGACGGAACTGGTCGACCTCACCCGTGTTGAAGCGCTCGATGTCGACGCGCAGCGCCCCCTCGCCCTTGCCGACCTGCTTCACGTCGTCGATCCACAGGCGGTTAGCGGCTTCGTCCTCGGCAGTCAGCTCCTCGAAGAGGATCCCGGCGAGCTGCTTGAGGGCGCGTACGCGTTCGTGCGGTAGGGCGTAGCCGTCCTCCATGATCAAGCGCCGATACTCTCGCTCCTTCTCCTCGGCTGCCCGGGCCACCTCATCGGCGATTACCTGCAGCCGCTGCTGCCAGCCGAACGTGCGGGACCACAGCTTCAGCCTGGTGAGGCTCGTGGCTGGTGCCGCCTTGGTGCCGCTTTGGTACCGCTGGAGGAGCTTTTCGAGGCTCCGATCGGGGCCCAGCGCGAGGTAATCGGCCCACGCCTGCCTCGCGCGCGCGGTCTCCTTCATCTGGCTCCTCGGGGTACGAAAAAAGCGGCACCCCTCACCAGGAGAGATGCCGCCCACGCATTTCGGATACGGCTGGCTATTCGGCTGGGTCTATTATCTCACCCCGGCTGGCCGCTTCAGACGTGGGCGCACCTTTGTAAACCGCGCGTGCACCTCGGCGGGCCCGATGTCGGCCTGGAACACGCCCGCGTAGACCGCCTCGATCTCCTCCCCCATGGCCACGATCTCCTCGACGATCAGCGCGACGGTCGGCGGCAGCTTGTGCCGCTCGTTCTTGTCGGTGACGACGGCCGCGATCATCGGTTCGCCCCCAGATACTCGGCGTTCAAGGCCCGCACCTCGACGGCGTGGCGCTCCGCCTCGGCCCGGAGCTCGTCGTCGTGGGCGGCGTGGATATCGCTCACCCGCAGCTCGTGGGCCCGATGCAGCTCGGCCGAGCGCCACTGCCACTCGGCGGCCGTCATAGATGCACCGCCCGCCTGCGGCGCAGCGTCTTGTTGCTCGCGGGAATACACCGAATACCCCGGGGGATCGGCCCATGCAGCGGGCCGCTGTGGACCACGATGATGACGCCTGTCGGGCGGTCGATAGTCCATCGCTTGCCCCGCAGGAATGCCTCCTGTTCAGGAGTTAACTTTGAAGTTAAGTCCTCGCCCTCTGTTTCCCTTTCGGGCAGCACCAGCCGATCGGCGTCGCCCCCGAGCGCCGCGGCGGCTTGGGCGTCGAGCGCGGCCAGCTCCTCGGCGGCGATCTGCATGTCCATGGTTCCTCCTATCCGACCGCCGGGCCATGCTGGGCCCAGCGCTCGACTTCGGCGACCAGCTCATCCGCCGTCGTCTTCGTGTCATGCAAGGTCGCCACGACGAATCGGCACTCGGCACAGATGAGGTCGAGGCCGGCCGTGAGGTTGCGCGCGTCGGCTGGCATCTCGTCAACCTCCAATCGCCGAACCGCCTCGCAGCAGGGGCACCAGATCGACGACCAGCGTTCGGCGATGTGCTCCATTCATGCCTCCTCATGCAACTTGTTCCGCAGGATGTAGCTGATCGTCTCGGCGGCCCACTTCCCGCCCTTCTTGGTCGGGATCTCCTCGCGGTTCATCGCCCGCGCGATCCGTCCGAGACTCCAGCCCTCGTCGCGCAGCTCGCGCATCCGCCGCACGACTTCCTGCTCCTGAGGATCGGGGACGAGCTGGTCGCCGACCCGCTGGTAGCCGTAGGGCGTCGTGCCGTACACCGCGAGCGTCGCCTTCTTGTGGCCGAGGACCGCGGCCGTCCGTTCGCCGATGATGTTCCGCTCCCACTCGGCGAAGGCGACGAGCATCGTGAGCATCATCCGACCCATGGCCGAGGAGGTATTCAGCGCGGCGCCGCCGAAGTCCACCAGGTGGAGCGAGATCCCGCGCTGGTCCCACTCTCGGACCTGGGTGAGCGCGTCAGCTACGTCGCGGAACAGCCGGTCGATCTTGAGCGCCACGACGTGGCCGACATGCTCGCGCGTGATCGCGGCCAGGAGCTTCGCGCCGCCCGGCCGGTCGTGGAGCGGCTTCCCTGCGGAGACGCCCTCCTCGCTGATGACCGCCGAAAGCGACAGGCCGGCCATCTCGCAGTAGGCGCGGATGCGGGCTTCCTGCATCGGGAGCGATCCGCCGAACTCCGCCTGCTCGGAGGTAGAGACCCGGACGTAGGCGACGGCTTTGCCCGCATCTACCGCGCTGGGTGCTCGCTTACTCGCCACGGCTACGCATTTCCGTCAAAACCCCGTTTGCGCCCGACCGTCTTTTGATGGGCGCCGTCGGGAGAGGGTTTTGATGGCCCGTGAATGGGGTTTCGAGCAGGTCTCGAAGCTCGCGGTAGGGCTCGCTGTAGGGATGGCCCTCGTAGGCGGAGACGATAGCCGCGTCGAGCAGCGCCTGGGGGCTTAGGTCCTTCAGCACGCCAGATCGCTCGGCTCGGGGTGCCAGATGCCGTAGCAGGTGCGGGTGATGCAGGGAACGGCGATCTTATCGTTCAGCCCGGTGCGATTGGGAATCCCGCCGCGCTGGATGACAAGGATGTCACCGTAAATCACGCCCAGCACTTGGCCACAAACAGGGCACCGTGCCGCTCGGGTGCGTCGGGCTGACTCATCTTCCATGCCCAGTTCCGCAAGGGCGACCGCCAACTTTCCCCCAATGAAAAAACGCCGCCCCTCACCGAGGGCCGAAGTCCTCGGGGGGCGGCGTCAGGTGCCGCGTTAGTTGCGCTATGAAAGAGGCTACGGCCTCAGTAGTAGGGCCATAGTATCACGGATTCCTGATAGTCGTCTAGTAACGGTCGTCACGGCGCGTCGTAACAATCAGGCCGCCAAGGCAGAGATTCCCGCCGAGGGGTTTCCCCGCCAGTTGTCTGAGACGCGCCAATCGAGCTGGTGGCTGGGGTACTACCACGAGCGCGGCGACCATCGAGCAGTCGCCCAGCTCTAAAGAGCCTTAAACGTTTTAAAGCTCGGCCCAAAGGGGTCACGGGGACGCCTCGGGCTCCAGCGCGGCCAGCGCGGCGCGCAGCCGCTGGAGCAAGGCATATGCCTTGCTCTCCTCATAGCCAGGGGGCATTCCGTAGTCGTCGAGCGCTTCGATCACCAGCCGCGCCTCCTCCACGGTCAGCCCCACGGCCCCGCGCGCAGCCTCGCGCTCGGCGGCCCGGCGCTGCTTTAGCTCATCGACCACCGCTCGCCAACTAATACTCGCGTAGCGCAGGTCGGTCACATCGAGCAACGCCAGCGCATCGAGTTGTTCGTCCGTCAGATAGGGCCGCTTCCCGCGCTCAGCCATCCGTGGGTCCTCCATGTTCCCCCCGAGTCCAGTTTGTCCAGCGATCAAAGTGCAGTTCCCACCAGAAGTCCGGGTGACCGGGCCCAACCCATTTCACCCGATGTAACCAGAGCACTGGCATCTTGAGCCGCTGAGCCACTTCGAGTGCGCGAGGGCCAGCGTCCTCGTCATTGACCCCGAGCGCGATCAATCGCGTCAGATAGGCGTGAGGCTCGCCCCCGCCCTGGCAGGACCAGCCGGTCTCGATCCCCGCCTCATAGAGCCCCCACACCAGCTCGTACACGCCCGGATCGAGTCGGCAGTCCTCTGTATCGGGGTCACACGGCTGGCCGTTCTTCGGTGGGGCGATGTGCTCGTCCCCACCCCAGAGCCCTTCCGACTTCGCACTGTCCCATCCCGGCTGCTCAACCATCCGTGGACACCTCTTCGCGTAAAGGTTCTCCGCCATCTGCCAGAGGGCGCCAGACCCCTGCTTCACCTGGGTCAGCGCGTCCAGGTCGGCGTCACGGTTCTCCGTCATGGCTCCCACTCCGAGATACTGACCTGGCATGTGACCGGCCGGCCGCACACGAGAGTCGACGCGGCCTCGCTGAGGTCGATCGTGTTTGCCCCGCATCCCGGGCAGGCGTCCTGCCGCGTCACAACAGCGCTGCCCGCTGGCCCCTCGACCAGGAGCGGCGTGCCGCACGGCCAATCGCTATAGCGACTCGGGCCCACCGCCGCAATCGAGGGGTCGGTCCCCCAGTAGGTCCCGCCACATCCAAGCGGACGGCCGTTGTAGTCCGAGCCGTAGTGAGTCGCGGTGGCTGGGACCTGCACCTGCAGGGGCACCGGCTGCGAGAGCGCGGCCACAACGGCCACTGCGGCGAAAAGCTGGGTCATGCGATCTCCTTGGGAGGTTGGGAACTCATTCGCCCTTCCGGTATTCCTTCTCGGGATCGCCGCCCGGCCGGTACCGGCCGGTATCCGGGTGGCGCATCCACCCCTCTGGCTCCCCCTTCCCGTCCCAGCACGTCAGGGCGACGACCGCCGCCTCGGGCGTGTCGTATCACCACTCGTCGTCGTACCAATGCGAGTCCGGAGGGCCGACATGGAGCCGCGCCCGCCCGAACGTCAGGAGCGTCACATCGAGAATCCGCCCGTCATCCAGATAGCGACGGGCCAGCACGCCGGGGACGTTCAGGTCGATCTCGCTCATGACGCCACCTCGCCGCCCCGCTCGGCGCAGACGGTGCACAGGCCGGGCTCGGCCCATTCGCACATGATCTCGTCGGTGACCTCGCAGCCGTCGTCGTTGGTGCAGCCGCACCGCCTGCAGATCTCCTGGTTCTCGGCGCATCCGTGGCACACACCGCCCTTCTCGGTGACGAACGCGACGCCCTTCTCGCGGCAGCCCTCCTCCTCGCAGCAGATGCCCTCGTTGATGCACTCGCCGATGTACTCGCCGTCGCCGTTGGGGTCATCGAGGCAGTCGCAGAGGTAGCAGGCGCGCCCTTCGACGCGGTCGACCTGGCGGGTGAGGGCGCGCGAGGCCTCGTCGTCTTCGCTGAGGTCCTCGACGAGGGCTGTTCCAGCAGGCTCAGGCTTTCCCCCGTCCCTGGGAAGCTCGCGCCCGAGCCACCAGACGGCGTCGGCTGCGGCGGTCCACTGGTACTGATCGTAGCGGCGGGTGATGTCGCGGCGGAGAATCGCCTCGAGGATGAGCTGCGTGAGGGTGCCGACGCCGAGCTGCTCCAGCGCTTCGAGCTGCTCGGCCTTGTTCGCCGTGCTCGCATACGCGGAGAGGTCGACGGTCACGCTCTGGCGCGCGGCCGCGGCCTTCACATGGTCGGCCATGTGGTCGTTGTAGTCGGCGCCGCGAACGATAGCCGCGAGCATCAGGACCAGATCCTTCTGGTTCGGCTGGCTGTGACGGTCGACGCGCTCGATGGCGACGGCGATCGCCTCGTCCCGCTGGCCCGCGCGCCACTTGTTCTGACGACCCGTCTCGCGCGCCTGCAGGGAGCGTCGGTGGCCGGGCTTCACGCAGATCTGGACCGCGCGGCCTGCGCCATCGATGGCGGTGGCCCGGCATGCGCAGGACGCGGCGCAGCCGGGGACGTTGTCGTCAAGGCGCACGTACTCGTCGTATCGGAGGTCCGAGAGCAGGCGCGGCGCCGTCCCGTCTTTCTCGGTTGCCTCGGCGACCGCGGCCTCGACCCGCTTAGCGGCGTTGCTGCTCTGCTGCTGGACCAGCTCCCGATGGTGCTCCGGCCGCAGGCAGATGCCGCTGCCGAAAGACGACGAGCGGAACGCCTCGAAGGGGCACTTCTGACAGGTCTCTATGAGCGAGTAGCCAACGCTGGCGATGACGCCAAGCTGCTCCAGCGGCCAGGTCTGACGGTCGAAGACCTTCTCGACCTCGTGGGCCGAGAGGCCCTTGTCGATGGCGAGCTTCGCGGTCGCCCGAGCCACGTCGGGGAAGGGCTCCAGGCGGAGCAAGGCGACGCCGTGGCTGGCGCTGAGCGCGCGATCGCGGACGAGCTGCTGCACGTCTTCGGGGAGCTTCAGGAGCCGCATCGTGTTGGCGACCGCCGGCTGGGAGCGCTTCACAGCCTCGGCGATCTGCGCCTGCTTCCAGCCGAGGTCGGCGAGCTGGCGGTAGCCCTCGGCCTCCTCCATGGGGTTCAGGTCGACGCGCTGGAGGTTCTCGACGAGCGCGATTTCGGCGGCCTGCTCGTCGTCGATGCCCGGTAGCACGCGGGTCGGGACGGTGCGCAGGCCGGCGAGTTGCGCCGCGCGCCATCGGCGCTCGCCGGCGAGGAGCTCGAAGCGGGGTGACTCGCCGCCCTTGTGGATCGGGCGGACGAGGAGCGGCTCGAGGACGCCAAGGCGACGGATGGACTCGGCGAGCTGCTCCAGCGCTTCCTGGTCGAAGGTCTGGCGGGGATTCTTGCCCGGGACAATCTGGGCGAGGGGCAGGTCGATGTTGGCCGCGGTATCGGCCATAAGGGCGACATTCCGCGCGGACTCGGCGGGGATTTCCTTGACGGCCATTTGATCAGCGTCCTCCGTAGTGGCGCGCCTGGGCGACGCGCCGTTCGTGCATGTCGATCACCTGGTATTTGAGCCCGAGGAGCGCCAGCGCTTCGAGCGGGCTGCGGACGATGTGCGGCGTGATTCCCGTTTGCTCGATCCACTCCCGTTGGGCCTTCGTGAGCTTTCCCGTTGGCCCCTTCACCTCGACGAATTCGGTGTGGGTGTGGCCCTCGGCGTCCTCGTAAACCACGACTAAGTCAGGGTGGCCACGGCCGAGATCAGAGGTGACGCGGACGCGGGCACCAGCCTGGCGGAATGCATCCACCACCTCGGATTGGTTGAGGTCGACGCGGCGAGCGCGGGGCATCAGAGGCGCCCAGCCCTCAGAGATGCCTCGATCTGATCCGCCATGCTTCGCAGGACCTCGGGCAGCTTCAACGTGACGTCGAGTGGCGCCTGGCACGAGAACCCATCGCCCTCGGCGCCGCCAAAGATCAGCACGATGGCTCCGCTGGCATTGGTCTCCTCGCGGACCTTGGTGCAAAGGTCGTCGTATTTCCCGGGACCGACTGGCATCAGCCCAGCTCCACGCGATCGAAGCCGGGCAGCGGTGTGGCGCCCATCCGCCGCATGACCTCATCCGGCGGGAGCGGGGTTGTAAAGGTGCACGCGGGCCATGCCGAGCAGCCGACGAAGGCGATGCCTGTCGCTCGATTGGTGCGCTCGACCCGCGGGGCGCCGCACTTCGGGCAGGGCGCATCGAGGTAGGACATCACGCCACCGCCGCGGCGACGCCGTTCGTCTGCTCGCGCTTTCGGCGACCGCCGGCGTGCTTGGGCTTCGCCTTCCAGGGCAGCTCTGGCACCCCCTGCACCTGGGCGGCGCTTTGCGCCGCCCAGGTGCGCTCGGCCTCCAGCTTGATGCTCTCGACGGCCTGGACCTGGGCGATCTTCTCCTTCAGATCCTCCATGGCCATCGCCTTCCAGTCGGCGTCGTGACGGATGAATTCGGGCACAGGAGCCTCCCTTCCACAGGACAGACAGACGCGGCGCGGTCGCTTCCCGTCGGGCTCATCGAGGAGCGAGCCGCCGCAGTGCTCGCAGCGCATCTCAGTTGCCGCCTTCATCGGCGGCGCTCTTGGCGATGATCTCGCTGGCAAAGGCGCAGAGCTGGGCACCGAGCGCCCGCGCGTGATCCACGGGCAGCATGGCCCGGTAGCCGTCGGGCAGGTCGATCCCGATGAAGGTGGTGCCGCCAACCCGGAACGCGAACATGACGACCGGCCGCGCCGGGGGCAACTCCATCATGTCGACCATTTCAGCCATCAGCTTCCTCCTCTCAGGACCTGGGGGATGTTTTCGGGGAGGGGCGGCCGCCGGGTGATGCGGCGGACGGCCGCCTCGACGGCCTCGCGCTCTTCGGCGGTGAGGCGCAGGTCGACGGCCAGGTGCCGCAGGATGGCGAGCATGCGCAGGCGGTGCATGTCAGGTTGCCTTCCTGAGGGCATCACGGAGATCGTCGACCCACCAGTCCTGGATGGCCTCGGGGCCAACGATGTCCATGTACTCCGCGAGCGCGCGGAACAGCTCCGTGTCGCGCTTCGCCAACGCGAGTGCCCCACAGAACGCGGTAAGGGCGATGTTGTTCTCCCCGGCGCGGCGCCGCTGTCCGGCCTCAACCACGCTCGCCGTAAGCTGGTGGATGGCCTGAATGACGGGGTCGTTCAGCGTCAACCGTCGGACTGCCATACGAGCCTCCTACCTCACGAACTGCGGGGTGACCTGCGGGCCGCCGCGCCAGCGCGCCGAGATCATCTGCACCACCGAGCGGAACTGGTCGCGCTCCTCGGGCGACAGGTGAATGTCCGTGAGCACGTCGGCGACGGCCTGGAGCGCATCGTCCCACGCGCCGAGCTGAACGACGGAGAGCGGCGCGTACCCCGCGGCGACGAGCAGCCGGTTGCGGTCGGCGATGGACAGCCGGAGCGAGCGCGCGAGCGCCTCGACGATGTGGAG